>WNGF01000141.1_pt1 | contig 182905 bp, 172 predicted proteins | sample 5400641 | NCBI WGS metagenome assembly WNGF01 (sample SAMN13153371, study PRJNA577476) | soil metagenome | isolation source: 80 cm soil or saprolite under grassland replicate 2 | place: USA:California | collected 2016-06-15 | reverse complement strand
GGACCGCCGTCCCCGACCCGACGAGCGGAACCGTCACCGGAACGTGGACACTCGTCGACGCACAGGGCAACACGGTAGCCGACGGCGGATGGTCAGCAGCAAAGTCGCCCACACGATGGACCGGCGCTTGGCGAGCGGTGATTTCCGGTCGCGACGGAGAGTATTCCGGTGCGTGGAGTGCCGACGTTGATCTCAAGGCGGGCGCGCCGTTTGCCAATCTCTTTGAGAAGGCGGTCGAGACTGTCGTCAGCGGCAACTGGCGCGGCGGGAGGCAGTCGGGGGCGTGGTCCATCCGGGCGGTCAAGTGAGAGGGACGAACCTGAGCCGCGCGCACTTATGGCCAATCCACCGATCACGATTAACGTTCCATCATGGTTGCCTGACAGTCAGCGAGTGGCGTTCGTGACGTGCGCGAAACGTTAGAAGAGCGGCACCACGGCAATTCTCGGCTGAACGCCAAACCAATTCACCTACAAAGGGAGAGACTTACGTGAACAACCGTGCTGAAGCATTGGCAGCCCGCATTGAAACGGGAGCTGCAGACCTGGCAACGTTCGCCGAAGGACTTTCGGATAAACAATGGCGCACACCCGTGCGTGACGGCCGCCCGGTAGGCGTCATCGTGCACCACGTCGCAAGCGTCTATCCAATCGAGATTCAGCTTGCGCAGGCAGTCGGCGGCGGAAACGCGGTTACCGATGTGACCTGGGCCGCTGTCGCCGACATGAACGCCAAGCACGCCGCCGATAACGCTAAGGTGTCGAAAGCGGATGCCGTGGATCTGCTTCGTCGCAACAGTCGGGAAGCAGCAACGGCGGTTCGCTCCTTCACCGACGAACAGCTCGACACTGCTGCGCCGTTCTCACTCAGCTTTGGCGCGCCCGTTACAGCGCAGTTTGTCATCGAAGATCACGCGCTTAGACATAGCTGGCACCACCTTGCGCGCATACGCGAAGCCCTCGGCAGATAGCCAATTTCGCACCGTCTCGATCCGCGGAGCTCACGTGCACCGTCGCGACTTCATCACTACGCTTGGTTCGGCCGTCGGGCTCACACAGCTCGCATGCGCGGCACACGCGGGTGCGCTCAGCGCCGGCACACGACGGTTGCGTCGCGTCGGTCTGCAGCTGTACAGCCTTCGGGACGACGCACGGCGCGATCTCGAGCGCACAATCGCAGACATAGCCTCAGCTGGTTACCACGACGTTGAGCTGCTCGGCTCGATGGATAACTTCGGCATGCCGCCCGCCACGTTGCGCAAGGTTCTCGATCGCAACGGACTACGCGCGCCCTCGACCCACGTCGGCGGGAATGCACTCGACAATATGCAGCACCAGATGGATGACGCAGAGACGCTCGGGCACGAATACATCGTCGTCGCCAGCCTGCCGATCTCGGGAACGCCAACGCTCGCCGATTATCGTCGGTGGGCAGATCGACTGAACGAGGCTGGTCGCGTCGCGCGCGACCGCAAGATCTGGATTGGCTTCCACAATCACGCAGGCGACTTCGCCGTACCCGGCGCGTACGACGCTCTCGTCGCGCACACGGACTCGAGTGTCGTGCGGCTGCAACTCGACACCGGCAACCTTGCGATGGCTGGCCGAGATCCGATGGAATACCTGAAGCGGTTCGGCGACCGCTACTGGCTCTTTCACATCAAGGACGTTCCCCAGCTCGGCGCGAAGACGGACACGGAGCTCGGCACGGGCGTGATCGACTTCCGTCGGCTGCTCGCGAGCATCGACCGCATCGACGAGAAGCTCCTGTTCGTCGAGCAGGAGACCTATCCAGGCGCGCCACTCGACAGCGTGCGTCGCGACTTCAGTTACATCTCTTCGCTGCGGTTTTGACGTACTAACTAAAAGAAGCGGAGCGATCGAATACGCGCATTCTACGCCGCCCTCTTGGAAATAGGATGCCGCAGTGCACCTGTTCGTTTAGAGGCTATAGCCGGCGGATTGCCTCCCGTCGCTAAAGTACCCAATCTCCAAGGAGGCTCCTTGACCATGCTTGCAGCCGGAGTTCGCCGCGCGGCTTACGTCATCGGGACCGTAGCCGCAATCGCGTGTTCGTCTCGCACTTCGAATCCAAGCAGTACGCAACATGCCGCCCTCCAAGCTGGGGTCGACAGCGTAGCCAACCGACTGCTGGCGGCCTTGCGTCGCGACGACACCGATTCACTCGTCGCCCTGCTGGCGGAGGATGTGATCATCATGCCGCCCAACGAGCCCGTTCTTAAGGGCAAAGCCGCGGTGCGCGCCTGGTATGAACAGCTCATCAAGCAGATGCGCACCTCAGAGCTCACCATCACCAATCGGGAGGTCTTCATCGGAGGCGATTGGGCCACCGAGGTTGCCGGTTTTGAATGGACGCTGGCACCTGTTGGCGGTGGACCGCCAGTTGTCGACCGCGGCAGCTATATGCAGGTGTGGCGCCGCGCGCCGGACGGACGATGGCTCTTCAGTCGCGAGGTGTGGAACAGCACGAGTCCGACGACGACGACGACGACGACGACGACGACGACGACGTCATGAGAGTATCAGGCGCAATGCCCCACGGAAAGATCTGCTATCTCGAGATACCACCCATGAGCGCCGAAGTCTCCGCACAATTCTATAGTAGTATCTTTGGCTGGAAGGTGAGAAAGCGCGGCGACGGCCGTAGGAGGCGTTATGGCACGTGTACTCGTGATCGGTGGGACGCTCTTCATCGGACGCGCGCTCGTGGATCAGCTGCTCGAACGCGGCGACGACGTAGTCATCATGCACCGCGGTCAGGGCACACCTTTCGGCAGCCGCGTAGCCGAGATCCACTGTGACCGCAACGACAGCGCGGCGGTTCGTACCGCACTGAAGGGTACGAGGTTCGACTTCGTGTATGACAATGTCTACGACTGGCAGCGCGGAACCACCGGCGATCAGGTGAGCGCCACCGCGATCGCGGCTTCTGACGGTTTGCGCCGGTATGTCTTCCTGTCGAGCGTCGCCGTATACGATGAAGGTACCGAGCACGACGAGCGCGATCCGCTCGTGCCGTCCGATTATCCGAACGCATACAGCGCTCAAAAAGCGGATAGTGAACGAGCGCTTATGAAGCTGCACCGGCAAAAGGGCATTCCCGTTGCCACGCTGCGGCCGGCGTTCGTCTACGGACCGCACAATCCATTCGACCGTGAAGCGTTCTTCTGGGATCGGATGCTGGCCGATCGGCCGATTATCATACCCGAAGATGGCTTGCGGCCGATGCAGTGGGTGCATGCGCGAGATGTGGCACGCGCAGCGATCCTCGCCGCGAATGACGACGTCGCGGTTGGCCACGCTTATAACCTCGCGAACTATCCGCCAATCACGCAGATCGACTTTGTCCAATTGCTGGCGAGGATCGCGAGCAAACCGGCGCATCTCGTGCACATTCCCCGTGAGCAGATCCAGGCGGCCGGCGGTGAGCTGTTCTCGCCCCCGTACTACTTCGGTGTCTACCTCGACCTTCCGCCAAACACGGTCCGCGTCGATCGCATGCGTTCAGAGCTTGGGCTGGAGCTGACGCCGCTCGAAGATGGTTTGCGCGAGACCTATGGCTGGTATCAGCAACAACAGCGGCCGCAGCCCGACTTCTCCTGGGAGGATCGGCTTCTGATGGCGGCGCGTTAGCAGGCCGTTGTCTTCGCCCGTCTGGTCGGCGCAGCCGAAGCGGACTCCATGGTAACTCTGACGGGCCCTTCGCCCGAATCCGGGAGCCACAACGCTTCAGCGCCGGACCGGCGGGATGATCTCTCCGACAATTCCCACCGGCAGCTGATCGGCTACATCGGTCTCGCATTGCCGGTTATTCTGGTTCTCCTGGCTGGGATCCGGCCAACCGCAGGTCTGCCGCGCTGGGGAATCCTCGAGTCCATAAGTGCTTATTACTATACGGGTGCAGTCGCTGCATTCGTTGGGATGCTTGTTGCACTCGCCCTTTTCCTCATTACCTACCGCGGCTATCGGAACAAGTACAACCGAATGGACCGTGCGACGGCGGTGACGGCCGGCTGCGCGGCCGTTGGCGTCGCGTTCTTCCCCGTCGAGGCGCCGAACGGAATTCCTGCGCTGACGTGGTGGTCCAAGGCGGTCGGCGTTACTCACTACGTGTCTGCGGTAGTGCTCTTTTCAATGTTCGCCTTGTTCTCGCTCTGGCTGTTCCGGCTTGCTACGAGCGATCATCCGCCCGCGGACAAGCGGCGGCGGAACCGCATCTATCTGACGTGCGGACTGGCAATTATCGCGAGCATGGCCTGGGCAGGCATCGCCGGAGCCAACGATAGGCCGATCTTTCTGCCCGAATCGCTGGCTCTGGTCGCCTTTGCGGTGTCGTGGCTCGTCAAGGGTCGCGCTCCCAAGACGATTGCAGACGCCGTACGCTCCGTAGTCTCTTGACGAACTCAGCGATATTTTGCGGCCACTTGTTCAGGTCCTTCGCGAAGGGCGGGCTGCAGCACCGTAGACAACGTCGTTCAGCGGCCGACGCGGCGAGCGCGGAGCTTCGTGCATCGCGTATCCGAGTCTAAAAACAAAAGTAGGTTCCCATCCTGCTTTCCTACGATCACATCGCAGACGAGGCTTCGATGCGAGCATACTGGCTCAAGCACTATGTGGGTGAGACTGGTGCGGTATAACCCAGCGCTACACCCGATCATTCGCTTCGCAGCTGATCTGTATGGGACGGGAGAGGCAGCCTGATGAGACTACAGGAGAGAGCCGAAATGTTGGGCGCCAAAACATTCCTCGGCGTCCCGGTCCAGGATTTTGAAAAAGGAGGCAGGGAGCTATTCACTTACTTACTGAATGCGGGACTAAATCCAGATTCTAAGGTCGTTGATATAGGGTGCGGCGTTTTGCGCGGCGGCTACTGGCTGATCCATTTCTTGGACCCGGGGTGCTACTGCGGGATCGAGCCTCACGCGGGGAGGCTGGAGATGGGCACCCGGATCATTCTTGAACGGGAGATGCTGGAGGCTAAGCGCCCGCGGTTTGATAGCAATCCCCGCTTCGACACGTCCGTATTCGGGGAGAAATTCGATTTCTTTCTGGCTTACTCGGTGTGGACACACGCGTCCAAACCACAGATACAGACGATGCTCGACTCGTTCCTACGCGACTCGCCACAAAGCGGCGTGTTCCTCACGTCCTACCTGCCGGCGGGCTGGAGGCACCCGGACTATCGAGGCGACAAGTGGAACGGGACGAGCCACGAGTCGGATATCCCCGGTTGCATTTATCATAGTCTCCGTTGGATAAGGGCGGAGTGTGACACGAGAGGGCTGGCGACGCGGAAGCTTGGCCGGGACAAAACCTACGGCCAATCCTGGCTTGAAATCACAAGGCGGAAGCGAATCAGGCTGTCCTCAGCGAAAACGTCCCCAACGGACGCGGCATAACAACGGCATGCACCCGACCGCTTCCTGAGTTGCTCTTTGTCGTAAAGTGCTTTATGGTAATATTGGAGAACGTCGGCCACAGCGAATCCATACGGTGACGAAATGAATGCCTGGAGCATACTGAAGCACCCGAGCGCCTTCCTTCCCGTGGCAATGTCCCTCGGTGCCCTCGCTGCCGTATTGGTTTTTCTCGCCTTACATGGTACGGCGCCCCAAACGGATGAGGGTGCAGCTGCCCATATCTGGCAGCTCCTTATGGCTGCCCAGGCACCGATCATATTGTATTTCGCGATCACGTGGGTGCCGCGGTCACCAAGGCAGGCTGTGTCCATCCTGGCCCTGCAAATCGGCGCGGCACTCGCAGCGATGGCGCCTGTTTTCCTGCTCCATTGGTAGGGGTAGTGCCCTTAGCCGATAGTCTGCGATGTGTGTCCTGACTACGGCTTGAAGCTGACGGCGGAGGGTTAGCGTCGACCGTGTCATAGTAAGATTCGCCCCATGAAACCCAGCGAATTGACGCTCCGCGGCCTGATTCTCGGCGCGCTCATCACGACGATCTTCACCGCAGCCAACATTTACCTGGGCCTCAAGGTCGGCCTCACCTTCGCATCGTCGATCCCAGCGGCGGTGATCTCGATGGCAATTCTGAGCGCCTTCAAGAACTCGTCGATCCTCGAAAACAACATCGTACAGACCGTCGCGTCGGCGGCCGGAACGCTCTCAGCGATCATCTTCGTTCTGCCGGGACTCGTGATCGTCGGATGGTGGACGGGATTCCCTTTCTGGCAATCGTTTCTCGTCTGCCTGAGCGGGGGCGTGCTTGGCGTGCTGTTCACGATCCCGCTGCGACGCGCTCTGGTAACGACCTCCGACCTTCCCTACCCCGAAGGCGTCGCGGCGGCCGAGGTGCTCAAGGTTGGATCGGGTACGCGCGGCGAAACGAAGGACGAGACGGGCGAAGCGAGAGAAGGACTCATCGCGGTGATCCTCGGCTCCGTCGCGTCGGCGGGGCTCGCCATTGTAACGGCTACGCGTCTCGCCGGCGCTGAGCTCGCGGGTTTCTTCCGTATCGGGACGACGGCGTCGAGCGGGTACGACTTCGCGTGGTCGCTCGCGCTCGTTGGCGCAGGGCATCTCGTAGGGTTGTCGGTCGGGATGGCGATGCTGACGGGTCTCGTGATCTCGTGGGGAATTGCCGTCCCGATCCTGACGTCGATGCAGCCTGCGGCAGCCGGTGCGACGCTCGCGGCACATACCACTGAGATATGGCGCACGCAGGTGCGTTTCATCGGCGCCGGCGCGATCGCGGTCGCCTCGATCTACACGCTGGCGAGACTGGCAAAGCCGGTTGTTGGCGGACTCGTGAGTACTCTCAGCGCGTCGCGGACCGCGAACGTAGGAGACGATCGCGACCGTGACATCTCGCCGCCGTGGATTTTCGCGCTGACGGCCGGATGTATGCTCCTCGCCGGGTTGCTGGCGTTCACATTCGCGCGGTCGACGCCGGCGCTTGCGTCGAACGCTGTGAGGCTCACGCTAGTCGCCATCCCGTTCGTGCTGCTCATCGGCTTTCTCATCGCGGGAATCTGCGGGTACATGGCGGGGCTCATCGGCGCGTCGAACAGCCCGATCTCCGGCGTCGGCATTCTGTCGATCGTCATCGGCGCGTCGACGCTTGTCCTCGTCGTATCGCCGACGCCGGAGATGCGTACCGCACTGGTTGCGTTCGCGCTCTTCATTACCGCGATCGTCTTCGCGTGCGCGACGATCTCGAACGACAACCTGCAGGATCTGAAAACCGGCCAGCTCGTCGGCGCTTCACCAATGCGTCAGCAGATCGCACTCATCGTTGGCGTAGCCGCAGGCGCGTCTGTGATTCCGTTCGTGCTCAACCTGCTCGCCAGGGCGTATGGATTCGCGGGAGCCCCGAACGTCGACGTGGTCGCGGCAAATCCGCTGCCCGCGCCGCAAGCGACACTCATCTCCGCGCTCGCTCAAGGAGTGATCGGAGGCAAGCTCGAATGGAAGATGATCGGCATTGGCGCTCTCGTTGGCGTCGGCCTCATTTTGCTCGACACGACGCTCGGCGCGGTGAAGAAGCTGCGCATTCCGCCGCTGGCTGTCGGCATCGGGATCTATCTCCCGATGTCAGCGACCTTCGCCGTCGTCGTCGGCGCGGTGATCTCTCATTGGTATGATCGACGCGCTCGCTCGGCACCGAACCCCGAGCGCGCTGACCGACTGGGTACGCTCGTGGCGTCGGGATTGATTGTCGGCGAGAGCTTGTGGGGTGTGATCAACGCCGGCCTGATCGTCGGCTTGTCGAAGGACGCGCCGATCGGATTCGTACCCGAGGACTTTGTGCTCGCGCCCTGGCTTGGCGTCCTCGGTTTCGTCGGGACAATCACCCTATTGTACGGGTGGATGCTGAGGCGGGCGCGGTGACTCCGTCCCAGACGTGTGGCCTTTCGCAGTAACTTTGAACTCGCCGGCGCGTAGGGTATTCTACCGATGAGAACTTCCTCATGACTCGACGCTCCATCCTCTGGCGAGTGGGCGCGGCGCTTTTCGCCGTCACCAACGTGGGCGGCGCGGGGTACGCCGCCGCGATGGGTGAGTGGACGCATGCCGCCATACATATCGGGCTGCTCCTCGGAGGGTACCTGGTGTGGCAGCTAGCGCCGCGGGCACGGCAGCAGGATCTGCCGAGTGCACAGCAGGCTGATGAGCGCATCGAGTACCTTCAGCAGTCGGTGGATGCCATCGCGCTCGAGGTGGAACGCATCGGCGAGGCGCAGCGCTTTAGCGACAAACTGCGGGCGGAACCAGGCGAGACCCCTCCCGTGAAAAAGATCAGTGATAGACCAGAGCAGAGCTAGGCGCTCGCGCGGGCATCGTCAGCACGACACTTGCGGTTCGCGTCTACAGAGCTAAATCAGAGGCACTATGACGTCCTCCTTATCACGTGCCGCGCCCAGCGTCTGGGTGCTCATCGGACTCGTCGCCGGTTGTGCGACCGGCAACACAAGCAGTCGGCCCGCTGAAAAGCCGATGGTGACCGCGGAAGACATCGAACGGAATCCTTCCGAGCCGATCGAGAAGGTGCTTCAGGCCAAGGTACCCGGTCTTCTGGTCACACGCGCTCCCAACGGTGGCATCGCGCTTCAGATCCGAGGCATCTCGTCCTTCAACAGCAGCAATGCGCCACTGTACGTGATCGACGACGTGGCGGTTGAGCCAGGTCCCGGCGGCACGGTGCCTGACATCAACCCGTATGACATCGAATCGATCAAGGTGTTGAAGGACCCTGCCGAGACAGGGATCTACGGCATGCGGGGCGCGAATGGAGTAATCGTCATCACGACGAAGAGGCCCGTAAGGCGGATCCGCTGACGGCTGTCAATCGCTCGTCATGATGAACAGCGGTGCGCCATCGAAGTCATAGATCGGCCGCAAGCGTTCCGTGTTGTAGTACTTCTTGACGTCGACGATTTTCTTCTCCGACGTCACGCTCGTGATCGGAACGGTGTCGTAAAAGCCGCGGTGGACGCTCACGAGACGGCCGAATTCCTTCTTCAGGATCAGGTCGAGGGCGAGATTGCCAAACGCCATCGGCACGATCGAGTCGAGTCCATCGGGCTCGCCCGAGCGAACGAGATAGCCGAGCCGCTGGTTGACGACGTCGATCCGGCGGCCGTTGTTGTACTTGGGTGACAACTCCCTCAGCGCGTCAGCAACCTTGTCACCGATGCCGCCGAGCTTGCGGTGTCCGAACATGTCCGTCTCTTCCGTCTCGAAGCTCATCCCTTCGTGCGTCTTGAGATGCGCTCCCTCCGATACGAGCGCCACCGAATACTTGCTGGGATTCCTGTTGTGGTCGTGGACCATCAGCTCGGTGAGCTGCTCGACGTCGGCTGCGTACTCCGGGATGAGGCAGCGGTCGGCTGCACCAGCCATCGTCGGCAGGAGCGCCGTGAAGCCGGCGTATCTGCCGAAGATCTCGATGACCAGAAAGCGTTCGTGTGATCCGGCCGAGGTGCGCAGGCGGTGCGTGAGCTCGATCGTGCGCGTAACGCAGGTACTGAAGCCGATGCAGTAATCGGTGCCGTACACGTCGTTGTCCATTGTCTTCGGGATGGCGACGACGTGCACACCTTCGTCGTGCAGGCGTTTGCCGTAGCTCAGCGTGTCGTCGCCTCCAATCGGGATCAGTACGTCGACTCCGATGTGCTCGAGGTTCAGGAGGACATCCTTCGTGACGTCGTTGATTGACTCGTCGTACCCGGTGAGATGCGGCGGCACGCGCGAGCGCGGCAGGTGGCTTGGCCGCGTTCGAGAGGTATGAAGGAATGTGCCGCCGGTGCGGCCGGCGCGATTCACGATGGCTTCCGAGAGCTCCTGGACACATTCGGAGTTGTCGGCACCCTCGTCCCGGTTGTAGTCAACGAGTCCCGCCCAACCGCGCCGAATACCGACAACGCGGTAATCTTCGCGTAGCGCGCGGATCGTGATCGCCCTGATCGCCGGATTGAGACCGGGCACATCGCCGCCGCCGGTTAGAATCGCGATCGTTCGTTTGTTGCTCGCCATGAGTGAAAAGGTAGCAGAGGCAGTCCGTTCATCCAGAGAGCCTGACACTTTGCCTGGGACGCTAAGGACAACGATCTTTTTGGTATGACCGACCGACGATTCAACGAGGCGGAAGTCGCGGCGATATTCGAGCGGGCGGCCGAGGCGCAGGACACCAGCCAACGTCAACTCCCATCGCGCGAGGGGATGACGCTGAGGCAACTTCAGGAAATCGGGCGCGAAGTCGGGATCTCACCCGAGCAGCTGGCTCAGGCAGCAAGGGCGATTGAACTGGGTGGGCGACCGACGTCGCGCCACTTCCTCGGATTCCCGATCGGAGTTGGACTGAGCGTAGATCTCAATCGGAAACTCTCCGACGAGGAGTGGGAACGATTTGTGGTAGATCTGCGCGAAACGTTCGATGCGCGTGGCACTCTGAGACACGAAGGCGCATTTCGCCAGTGGGCCAACGGCAATCTGCAGGCTCTTCTGGAGCCGACCGCGACCGGACATCGGATTCGGCTCCGCACGACTAAAGGCGACGCGCGCGGCCTGATCGTCGGCGGGCTCGGGATACTCGGATACGCTGCTGCAATGGCGATCGCCGCGGCCGCGCGCGGTGGGGTCGCTGACTTCGGTATGCTAGCGCCCCTAGCGATCATGGGTGCTGGTATGCTTGGGATTGGCGGCTTTCGACTGCCGGGTTGGGCACGGCTCCGCAGGCGGCAGATGCAGGAGGTCGTCGCGCGGGTCGTGGACGTCGCGAGCTCCCAGCCGACGCATGATCTGCAAAACAACAATTAGGGCTTCCCAGATCGAGCACACACTCCGGGCGGGGCCGCCATGACGGGAGACGCGCGACAACGAACGCGAACAATCGCTGAGCGCCGATTTGCCGAGCGGGCAAGCGAGCTGGCCGACCTCGGGCTTCAGGAGCGCTTCGAGCGCATTTACGCGACGAATCTCTGGTCCGATTCGGAGTCGCGCTCCGGGGTCGGATCCCGCCTCGACTCAACGCGAGTTCTACGAGCCGAGCTGCCGATGGCGCTTCGCAAGCTCGAAGTGGGCGTGCTGCTCGACGTTCCGTGCGGTGACTTTACCTGGATGGAGCACGTTGACCTGAGCGGCGTCGAGTACATTGGCGGCGACATCGTTCCTTCGATCGTCGAAGAGAACCGACAGCGGCACGCGCGCGAGACGCGGCGCTTCGTCGTGCTCGACCTCACCCGGGATTTTCTTCCGGATGCGGACGTACTGCTCTGCCGGGACTGTCTGGTACACCTGTCGTATGCGAACATCCACGCCGTCTTAGCGAACATCGCGCGCTCGGGGATTCGATTCCTGCTCATGACGTCGTTTCCAGGACGACGCGACAACTACGACGTGGCGGATGGAGACTGGCGCCCGTTGGATTTCCAGGCGCCGCCGTTTTCCTTTCCAGAACCGCGCTTGACGATCGTCGAGAAATGCGAGGAAGAGGGTGGCTCTTATTCCGACAAATCGCTCCTTGCCTGGCGCCTGGACGACCTCCGCAAATGAGCGCGTGCCGTCTGAGGACATCCCAGGACCCTTGCGGTCCGCGTGCACAGAGCTAAATCAGAAGTACAATGCCGTCGTCTTTACCACGTGCCGCGCTCTCCGTCTGGGTGCTCATTGGACTCGCGGCTGCCTGTGCCTCCGGCAACACAGTCCGTGAGCCCCCTGGTCAGCCGATGGTGACGGCGGAAGACATCGAAAAGAACCCGTCCGAGCCGATCGAGACGGTGCTTCAGGCCAAGGTACCCGGCGTCCTTGTCACACGCACTGCCGACGGCGGCATTGCACTTCAGATCCGCGGACCCTCGTCGTTCTATAGCAGCGACGCGCCGCTGTACGTGATCGACGACGTGGAGATTCAGTCAGGTCCCGGCGGTGCTGTGCCCAACCTCAACCCGCACGACATCGAATCGATCAGGGTGTTGAAGGACCCTGCCGACATCGGGATTATTTACGGCGTCCGGGGCGCCAATGGAGTAATCGTCATCACGACGATCAGGCCCTTAAGGCGGATCCACTGAGCTCACGCTTTTGCGTCAGCGATCAACAGACAATCAGGCACTTACGATGGAACGCTCTCCTCGAGAGCGAAGTCTGTACCTGCTCTCAATTGCATTTGCGATGGCGCCCTTCGCTTTCGGAATAGTTCGCGCGGTGCAAACCGGCCATGACTTTCGCCTCCTGTGGATGGCGTTAGCCTCATTCCTTGGCGCCGCCGCGGTTACCGCAATCGTAAAGGCACGCAACGGGAACCCGACTGCATTCGCATTATCGGCCGCCGTCTTCGTCATCAGTGCGCTCTTTGCGGCACTGACCGGATTCCTGCTCGGCGCGAGAGCCGGCCCAGGTACGTGGATGGTTGCGGTTGTCCTGGCTCTTTGTTGGGCGGCAAGTTGCGATCTGTATGCTGTCTCGCGCCCTCGACAATCTGACGCTGACTGAGCGTCTAGCGCTTCGTCAGTTGGTCCAACGCGCGCCGCGCCATTTCATTCCCCGGAGTAATCCGAAGCACTTCCCTGAATTCGCGAATCGCCTCGTCCACTCTGTTCTGGTTTGCCAGAGTAAGCGCCAGGTTCATGTGGGCCAGCGCGAAGTCGGGCTTGAGGCGAACAGCCTCAGTGTAATGAGCAATGGCCTCCTCAACCTTGCCTCTACTCGCCAGGGCAAAGCCCAGATTGTTGTGCACATCCGCGGAGTTCGGCTTGAGACGCAGCGCTTCGTTGTACTCAGTGATTGCCTGGTCAAGTTTGCCCTGGCTCGCCAGGGCAACCCCGAGGTTGGCGTGCGCTTCTGAGAAGTCCGGCTCCTCGGTGTAGTTGGCGATGGCTTCGTCCAGTTTACCTTGACTCGCCAGCGCGGCTCCCAGATTGGTGCGCGCAGTTGCGTAAGTCGGTCGGATGCGCAGCGCTTCGGTATAGTGACTGATGGCGTCGGCAGCTTTCCCCTGGCGTGCCAGTGCAAGCCCAAGGTTGTTGTGGGCGACATCGTTCTCGTCGGTGACTCCCAGGGCGTGCGTCCAGAGTGCCGTAGTACTTCGCCAGTGCTGGACCTGACCTCGAGCCACGACCGCGCACGCCGCAATGACGAGCGCGCCCGCAGTCGGAAGCGCAATTCTCCGATATCGCCAGCGGGCAAGGAGATCGGGAATCCCCCAGGCCGTGATGATGAACAATCCAATGAGCGGCACATAGGTGTAGCGATCCGCCATAGCCTGGTTTCCGACTTGAACCAGCCCAATCACTGGCACCAGCGTCCCCAGATACCACAGCCATCCCACGAGAAGGTAGGGGTAGCGCGGCGCTGCACGAATCACCACAGCCGACACACCAATCAAGACCGCGATCGCCCCGACCACCAACGCTCCCGATAGCGATCGCGGATAGGGATAAAACGCCGCCAGCCGGGTGGGCCACAACATTTTGCCGATGTACGTGACATACGTCACGAGTGCGTTTCCCACGCGCAGTGTCAACGGATATGCATCGAGCCCACCTACGGCTCCTCCTCGCCGTTGAACCACGAAGGTCACAATGCTGGACAAAACTGCCAAGCCAAACAATGGCAGTTTTTCCGTAACGAGCTGCGTCAGCGACCGCTGGTCGCGGGAAGCGGAAAATCCTGAGCGGTCCGACCCGGCTCGTCGCATCGCGACACGCTTTAACGGCCAAACGTCCAGCAGCAGCAGCACGAAGGGGAGCGTTACCAGCATCGGCTTCGTCATCAATCCCAATGCAAAGAGCAGAAGCAGCAACAGGTACCGGCCCAATCTTGGCTGGCGCACGTACCAGACGTATGCCCACAGCGTCAGCATCCAGAAGAGCGTGCTGAGTACGTCTTTCCGTTCCGCCACCCAGGCAACAGACTCCACGTGCAACGGATGAACGGCAAACAACGCGGCCACGAACGCACTACGACCGGGGGCGCCCGTCATCCAAAGCAGAACGCCGAACAGCAGGAGCGTGCTGACGATGTGCAGCAGCACGTTGGTAAGATGGTGTCCGCCGGCGTTCATACCGTAGAGTTGAACGTCGAGCATGTGCGACAGCCAGGTCAGCGGAAACCAGTTGGCATCGGTTCCCGTGGTAAGTGCCCAGGCTACTCCGCGCGACGTTAGCCCGGCGGAGACAATCGGGTTCTCGGTAACGTATTTGGGGTCGTCATAGTAGACGAAATCGTGATGCCACACTGCGCCATAGACGGCTACGCAGCCTGCGATCAGCGCCAGCGAGACCCATAGAGCGCGCCGAGAAAAGTTCTCCGTTCCGAAGGGAAGGGTTGAACGGGATGCCGGACTTTCAGCCGAGTCCGGCGGCGAACCACGCACCGAGCGGCGCTCGGGCTCTGCCGCGTTTTTCTTCGCCCTCCGTTTCTGGCGCGCTCTGCCCAATCGCTACCTCGCTCTTGTCCGGTTGCTACCACCTTCGTGCCGCTGAGCTAAACACCGCTACCGCGCCGTCTTACTGGCATACACGAAATCAAACGCTGCGCTCAAGTCTGCCGCCTGCGCGTCACGTGACGAGAGCGGGCGCAGACCGAAGCGATGTTCAATCAATGCGAGAATCGACGTCGTGTCGTAAATCGTGTGATCAACAAAACTCTTACGCGCGAACGGCGAGATGATGATGGCCGGCACGCGTGTACCGGGCCCCCAGCGATCGCCCTTTGGCGGCGGCACATGATCCCAGAATCCGCCGTTTTCATCGTACGTCACGATGACTACAGCGTCTTTCCAGTTCGGACCGTTACGTACTGCATCGATAAGCTCGATGACGTGATGCTCTGACTGTATGATCTCGCTGTACCCCGGATGCTCGTTCACGACGCCGAGGGGTTTCACGAACGACACAGCTGGAAGGGTGCCGTGAGCGGCGCGCTCAAGGAACACCGATTCGTCGAGAAGATGCTGTGCGCGCGCGGCAGAGCTGTCGGCGTAGGCAGCGAAATACGCGAACGGTTGATGGTGGTACTGAAAAGTCGGATGAGGATGGCCCGTCACTGCATCATTCCATCCGCCTGCGAACCACGTCCAGCTGACGCCTGCTTCGCTCAGACGATCGCCGATAGTCGCAATCTGTAGCGCCGGAACCAGCTGGTTCGCAGGTATTCCCGGAGGGTGAGGTGAATTCACGGAAAACGCCGTATTCACGACGTATCCGTCCTGCGTCACCGCGCCGTCGAGTCGCAGATACCCGGCTGAATCAATCACGGTGCGAATCTCAGGGGGCGCTTTCGGAAACGTGGGCGTTGCGGCGGCAATCAACCACATATGATTGAGGAACGAGCCGCCGAACGCGGCATGGAAAAAGTGGTCACACAACGTGTATCGCCGCGCCTCGGCCGCGAGTGGAAGTCGGGATGTGGGGTAGTAGCCCATCACGAGCCCTTTTGCGTCGCTCACCAGCGCGAAGCGATCCATTCGTCCGGCATCGATCTGCGCTCGCTCCTGATAGTAGCGATGCACCAAATCGCGAGTCGGCCGATCGGCGGGAACGTACCGGGTGATGTCGAACGGCTCGTTGGGAAGGTTTCGGGGGAACGGTGTACTGTCAGCCTGAGGAAGGACCGCGAATGGATTGCCCGCTTGATCCACCTGCTGGGCAGCACGAGCTCTCGCCCCGTCGAGTCCGTCAGCGCCAGGGAACTGGCCGTACAGGTTGTCGAAGCTTCGATTCTCGAGGTAAATGACGACGATGTGTCCAATGGCGGCGAATTGCGGGCGCGGCTTCAGAGCTGATTGCGGATGCGCGCACGCGGCCGATGCTGCCATGAGGCAAACGAGCAGCAAGTCGCGACAGTGTCTGGCCCGAGTCCGATGACTATTCCGTATCCGCGGATTTCGCCCGTCGCGTTCCAAATCGGTCCCTTGGCGGTTCGTTGGTATGGCCTGATGTATCTCGCCGGCTACGTCGTCGGCGGATGGCTGGCTCGCTGGCGAACGCGGCGTGGATTCTGGACGCTCGATTATTCCGCCGTCGACGCGCTGATCGGCTATCTGGTCATCGGCATGCTGGCCGGCGCGCGGCTCGTGTACGTCACAATCTACGATTGGCCCGCGTTTCGTGCTCATCCCTTTGACATCTTCGCCCTCTGGCACGGGGGACTTTCCTTTCACGGTGCGACACTCGGCATGGCGGTCGCATGCGCCATCTTCGCGCGACGTCGGAAGCTGCCGTGGCGCATGGTCACCGATGGCGTGGCGGTGTGCGCCCCCCCCGGACTCTTCTTTGGCAGGATTGGGAACTTCATCAACGCCGAGCTCTACGGGCGGCCCAGCGACGTGCCGTGGGCGATGGTCTTCCCGACTGATCCCCTCGGCCTACCTCGGCATCCGTCGCAATTGTATGAAGCGATTTGCGAAGGCATCGTCCTTGGAGCGGCAATGCTTTGGCTTCAACTGCGCCTCGCCCGGCGCGGCACGGTCAAGGACGGGTATCTGAGCGCGGCGGTCCTCGTTGGCTATGGCATTCTCCGCTTCGCGATTGAATTCACGCGCCAGCCTGATGCGCAGCTAGGCTTCGTGCTCGGTCCGCTGTCGATGGGGCAAGTGCTTTCGGTTCTCACGATCGCTGCTGGTTTTGCGCTGTTCGTCGTAACGCAGCGAAGCGATTCGCGGGCGCTGTTGCACGTCAAAGACCAATGACCGGCAGTTGAGACTTGGCATGACCTCAAATAGCAGCCATCTCTGGTGGCGTGCAATGGCAACCAGGTGCGTCCAGTAGCGCGAGCTGGTTGCAGCAATTCCAAGCTGCCTGCATCCTAGGCACGCAACCTACTGACTAGTTCGGCGAACCCCGGAGACATGAATGGTGAGCGAGCAAAAGAAAGGACGCTCAGACGAGAAAGAAGAGCTTTCACTGTCAAAGGCAGCCGACGTACTGCTGAACGAATGTCGAATGGTCCTGCCGGGGATCCAGGCGCTACTGGGATTCCAGTTGATCGTGGTTTTCAGTTCCGGGTTCGAGCAAAAGCTCGGCATCAGCGAACAGCGCATTCATCTTCTGGCGCTCGGCCTGATTGCCGTCAGCGTGGCCATTGTCATGACGCCAGCCGCTTACCACCGACAGACAGATCTAAGAGAGGTTAGTGAAGAGTTCGTTCGACTGTCCACGCGCCTGCTGCTTATAGGCATGATACCGCTGGCGCTGGGAATATGCCTGGATTTCTACCTGATCGCCGCCGTTATTCTGACCAAAGGTCCGGCGGTCCTGTTCGCCAGCGCACTATTCGCGGCGTTCTTCATCCTGTGGTTCGTAATGCCTCGAGCGCGGACATTGCGGCGAATCATTGGTGGGGGCGCGTGACTGTAAGCGCAGACGGCGCGCTCACGTGCCGCACTTAGCTAGCGAGCCCGACTCGCTGCACCAGGGGCCAATATCGCGGCTCCGACCTGATCGGATCGAGCCGCGGATGTACACGTAACAAAATCAATCCCGGCGCGCGCTCCTCGACTGCCACATCGAGCCAGCGGAACGCCTCATCAATGTCGCCGAGGCTTGCATGCAGCACCGCAATTCCCCACGCGGAGACGACTCGCTTCGAGCGCGCGTCGGTGAGCTCGGCGAGAATGCGCCGCGCCTCCTGCTCGTTTCCGCTTGCAATCGCGAGATGCGCCAGCCCGAACGACGGCCAGGCAACGCCACCTGAGATGCGCCGGCCCTCCTCGTACTCGACGCGCGCATCGTCGAACCGACCGAGTGCCTCGAGCGAGCGCGCGAGGCCGGTGTGCGCGCCGTCGAAGCGCGCGTCGAGCTCGATCGCCATCCGGTAGTGGAACACTGACTTCTCATACTCGCGAGCGAAGTAGTAGGCATCGCCTGCGCCCGTGTACATCATCATCGAGAGGGGGTCGAGGCTCAGCGACTTGCTCATCTCGGCGAGCGCTTCAGCGTGACGCTCGTACGCATAGAGAGCTCTGCCGAATAGATTGTGCGCCGCCGCGTTTCCCGGATTCAGCTCGATCGCCTTCTGCAACGCGCGGAGCCCGCCTGCAACATCACCCGTGTGCGACAGTATAAGACCCATCGACATGTGCGCATCGTCGAGCGAGGGATCGAGCTCGACCGCCCTGGTCGCAGCAGCGATTGCTTCCGCAGCTGCTTCGGCGGACGGCGCCGTTCCGCGGATCGCGCGGAAGATGTTGCAGTCGGCGAGCGCGCACCACGCAAGCGCGTAGTTCGGATCGACCTCGAGTGCGCGCCGCGCATGCCGCCGTCCCACCTCCACTGCCTCCGGGGATCCGCCCGACAAGGAGTGGCGGCTCTTCAGGAACTGCAGATGCGCCTCAGGGTTGACCGCGGGGTGATCCGCAAGCTGCGTCGCCTCTGTTGGCGAGAGCTGGATCGCGATCTCCCGCGCGACCGACGCGGCGAGGTCGCTCTGCAGAGCGAGCACATCCTCGAGCTCGCGGTCGTATCGGTCGGCCCAGAGCATCTCATCGGTACGCGCAGCCACGAGTTGTACGTTCACGCGCACCCGATTTCCAACAAGGAGGGCCGAGCCTTCGAGTATCGCGTCCACATTCAGCTCGCGCGCGATCTCGGCGACCGACTTTACCGCGCCCTTGTACCGCATCACCGAGGTCCGCGAGATCACTCGAAGTGCCTTGATTCGTGCGAGGTCCGAAATGAGGGATTCGGTCATCCCGTCGGCAAAGTACTCCTGTGCGGGATCCTTCGAGATATTGCGGAGGGGAAGCACGGCGATCGCGCGGATGACGTCGCGCGCGGCCAGAGGAAGTGAACCGCTCGGTATGCCGGCGCTGATTCCGCGCAGCGTCTCGCTGACAAGCGCCGCAGAAGCAGGACGCTGCGCCGGATCCTTGCGCAGGCATTCGCCGACCAGCCGGTCGAGAGTGTCCGGCATATCGGGCCGGAGCGAGCGCACCGACGGCGCCGCAGTGTTGATGATTGCGAACATCAGCGATTCGGGACGGTCCTTCACGAACGGTCGTTGTGCGGTGATCATCTCGAATAACAACACCCCAAGAGCATAGACGTCGGTGCGTGTGTCATCCGCCTCACCGAAGAGCTGCTCGGGCGCCATGTAGGGAAGCGAGCCCACAATCATGCCGGGTATCGTCATTCTCCCGGTTGCCCCACCGGAAAGAAGGACAGCCAGTCCGAAGTCGAGGATCTTCGGGTGACCGTCGGCAGTGAGCACAACGTTGCCAGGTTTCAGGTCGCGATGAAGGAACCCGTGACGGTGTGCATTGTGGAGCGCGTCGGCGATCCCCGCGCCAAGCGTGAGTACGCTGTCGAGCGGGAGCGGACCATTCGCAAGACGCGACTCGAGCGTGCCGCCGGCGACGTACTCCATGACAAGGAAGTCGCATCCATTCTGTACATCGAAGTCGAAGATCGTGGCGATGCCGGGATGGGAGAGGTGTGAGAGAGCAAGAGCTTCACGCCGGAATCGCTCGCGCTGCGTCTCGTCCTCCAGCATGCCGCGCAAGAGCATCTTGATCGCGACGTCGCGGTCGAGCTTGTCATCATGCGCCTTCCACACCTCGCCTATGCCGCCTGCACCGATTCGCTCGACGAATCGGTACCGGCCAAGCGTTGTACCGGGTGCGATGGCCACGGGGTGACTGAGGGTCGCCAGCTCGGTCATTGCTGCCGCTGCGCTCCGGAAGTTGTGCGCCTAGCCATACGTGATCCTCGGAATGTCGGCGGCAACAACAATGGCAGCAAGGTAGTTTTGCGAACATGACCCATGCGGCAGCCGCGAAGAACCGAAGCCAGTCGTCACAGTGGCCACGCTGTCTTTATCGTGAAGCTGCCGTACCGTTTTGCACCGCTTGGCTCCCACAAGCAAGCAGCCGTGGACCGTGCGCGCAACGTCATTGCAGCTCATCCCAATGTTTCGCACTGGGTAATAGCAGGTCATTCACTCGGGGGTGCGCTTGCATCACGGGTGACATTGTCTGATCCCACGGCTTTCTCGGCATTGGTGCTGATTGGCACGACGCATCCGAAGCACGATGATCTGTCATTCCTTCAGCTTCCGGTCACGAAGGTCTATGCATCGAATGACGGTATTGCGCCTCGGGCGCGAGTACTCGCTAACAAGGGATTGCTTCCGGCGCATACGAAGTGGGTGGAAATCAAGGGTGGCAATCACTCTCAGTTCGGCCATTACGGTCACCAACTCCTTTGATGGGACAGCAACTATCTCTCGTGAAGCACAACAGAGCGTGACGCGTTCGGCGCTCCTTGAAGCGCTCGCCGAACGCTAGCTGCATTTCGCGACGAGGTTATAATGGGGATGCTGCTGACAATCTGAATGGTTATCCACCCGATGATCATCATGACTGAACTCCTCGCACTTCGAATGCTGCTGGTGCTGGCGATCGCGGCAACTTTCGGCTGCGCCACGAAACAACAGGCCTCGACGAAGTCACCCGTAGCGACCGCGTCAAGCGACGACGAGCGAGAGCGACACTTCGTTGACTCGGTGCTCGCCGGAATGACACTCGAGGAGAAAGCGGGCCAGCTCAATCAGGTCTCGGGATTGGGAGAACCCACCGGGCCTGGCGGAGCTCCCGCGGGGTTCGAACAAATCCGACGCGGCGAGGTCGGCTCCTTCCTCAACGTCGTTGGAAGAGATACGGTCACGCGGTTGCAGCGAATCGCCGTGGAGCAGTCGCGGACGCACATCCCGCTGCTCTTCGCGCTCGACGTGATTCACGGCTTCCGGACGATCTTTCCAGTGCCGATCGCAGAAGCAAGCAGCTGGGACCCCGCTCAAGTCCAGCGTTCGGCGCGGATCGCCGCTACCGAAGCGGCCGCGCAAGGCCTCACATGGACCTTCGGCCCAATGGTGGATGTCGCTCGCGATCCTCGCTGGGGACGTATCATCGAAGGCTCAGGTGAAGACCCGTACCTCGGCGCGGTGATGGCAGCCGCACGCGTGCGGGGATTTCAGGGCACCAGCCTGAGGGATCCGACCAGCATCGCCGCGACAGCCAAACACTTCGCCGGCTACGGAGCGGCCGAGGGCGGACGCGATTACAACATCGCCGACATACCTGAGCGCACATTGCGCGACGTCTATCTGCCTCCGTTCCAGGCAGCCGTGTGTGCCGGCACAGCGACTCTGATGGCGGCATTCAACGAGATCGACGGCATTCCCGCGCACGCGCATAGACATCTGCTGACGGATATTCTGCGCGGCGAGTGGCACTTCGATGGCGCGGTAGTGAGCGACTGGACCGGAATCGGCGAGCTCCTCAACCACGGTATCGCGAGCGACAGTGGTAGTGTCGGAACCCTCGCGTTGAAAGCGGGGGTCGACATCGACATGGTGAGCGAGATCTACCGCAAGCAGCTTCCGTCGCTCGTACGTGCAGGGACTGTCTCGCAGCAGATTCTCGACGAAGCGGTGCGTCGTATGCTGCGTCTCAAGTATCGGCTGGGACTCTTCCAGAATCCGTATCGCGCCGACAAGTCCGCACGCACGCAGACAAACATGCTCTCGCCCAATAACCGCGCGGCAGCACGCGACGTGGCGCGAGAGTCCATCGTGTTGCTCAAGAACGATCGAAACACCCTCCCGCTATCCAAAGACGTGCGCACGCTTGCGGTGATCGGTAGCCTGGCGGCGGACAGCGGAGCCACGATCGGCAACTGGACCGCGCTTGGACGCGGAGAGGATGCGATTTCAGTCCTCACCGGCATCAGTCGCGCCGTCTCGCAGCGAACGAGAGTCGTGTATGTGCGTGGCGCGTCACCGGTAAACGATGATACGACAGGGATCGCCGCCGCGGTTCGCGCCGCACGGAATGCAGATGCGGTCGTACTTGTGCTGGGCGAGTCGCCATCGCAGAGCGCGGAGGCGTCGAGTCGCGCCAGCATCGAATTACCAGGAGCGCAGCAGCGGCTCGCACAGGCGATTGTCGCCACAGGAAAACCTGTAGTGGTCGTGCTGATGAACGGCCGGCCACTAGCACTTCAGTGGCTTGACGACAACGTGCCCGCAATCGTGGAGACGTGGTTCCTCGGCGTCGAGCACGGAACCGCCACAGCTGACGTCCTGTTCGGCGATTACAATCCCGGGGGCAAGCTGACCGCGACCTTCCCGCGCGTGACTGGTCAGGTGCCGATCTACTACAATCATCGTAACACCGGCCGGCCGCCGACTCGGGAGAAATACACGTCGAAATACATCGACGTGCCATGGACACCGCTCTATCCATTCGGTCACGGCTTGAGTTACACGGCTTTCCGTTACAGCGCTCCGCGCATCAGCGCAACAACGATGCGGCCCGGTGACTCGATTCGCGTATCAGTTGACGTGACGAACGCGGGCAAGGTCGCTGGTGACGAGGTAGTGCAGCTGTACATTCGTGACGAGGTTGGAAGTGTGACGCGTCCCGTGGAAGAGCTGCGGGGCTTTCGTCGTGTGCGTCTTACACCGGGCGAGACTCGCACGGTCGCATTCGCGATCGACGTTCAGGATCTTGCATTCCACGATGCAACGCTGACTCGCGTGGCTGAGCCGGGGAACTTTACAGTGCTTGTGGGCGGCAGCTCAGTAGCTACGCAGCAGGCTCGATTCCGGTTGGAGACGGCGGATGGTCGTCCGGTCCGAGTGCCGAGCACGTGTGATGCGGTGCACTGACTGGAATTAGGTGTCGAGCTCCGGGCTGAGTCTCGGTTCACTCGGAGCGCTCGTACCGAGAAGTCGCGCAACGATTCTGTCACCGTGGTAGCGACCGTTCTCTATGAAGATTTTGTTCGCATCGTATCCTGCGACCACTACGCCCGCGATAAAAAGTCCGGGTACTGAGGTTTCGAGCGTTTCAGGATTGTGCTCCGGAATGCCTGTTTGTTCGTCGATCGGAACATTGGCCTTCCGCAGCAAATCGAGCATCGGAGCAAATCCCGTCATTGCGTATACGAACGTGGCCGGCAATCTCTCCTCTCCTGACGGTCCGTTGATGATCACGCTATCGGATTCGATTGCTCCCACGCGACTGTTCCACCGCGTTGCGATCGCTCCCTCCTTCGCTCTGTTCACGAAATCAGGCAACACCCAAGGCTTGATCTTCTTGTCGAACGTCGGGCCGAAGTGCACCAGGGTTACACGCGCTCCCGATCGCCAGAGATCGAGGGCGGCCTCCGCGGCGGAGTTCCCGCCGCCAACGACCACCACATCCTGATCGAACGCCTCGTGCCCCTCATGATACAGATGCGAGACGTGCGGCAGATCCTCACCGGGGACTCGCAGGTAGTTCGGGGAGCCGAAGTAGCCGGTCGCTACGACAACACCTTTTGCCCGTGATTGCCGCTCTTTTCCGTCGCGCGGCACCGACCTTACGAGGAATCCGCCGTCACGTTGCTCAATTGACGTAACCCGCTCGTACTGCCGGACGCGAATGTCGAAGTGTCGAACGACTGCGCGATAGTACGCGAGCGCATCTCGACGCGACGGCTTTTCTGCAGCGACAACAAAGGGTACTTCGCCCAGCGAGAGTTTCTCTGCCGTCGAGAAGAACCGCACGTAGGTCGGATATTGTGCGATCGTGCTGGCAACAACCTTCGCCTCGATAACAGCTACGTCGAGGCCGGCGCGCTGCGCGGATATCGCCGCCGCGACTCCGCACGGTCCTGCGCCAACGATCAGAAGATCAAGCTCGCCATCGGAGGCCACGTGGGAGTTTAGCGCTGGAGCTGGATCTCCTTCAATCCGCTACTCGTCAACTTCTTGTTGAACGCCGCGAGATCGGTCTGAATCAACCGGTCCAATGAGCTCCGCGTCTCCTGCAGCTGCTTCGCCAGGAGCAGTTGTACTTCTCGCTGCTGCTCCGTCGGCGTGAGATCCGATGCGGCTACGCCGCCGGCCAGATAATTCAGTTGTCCCCCGAGCTTTACCGGCCAGCGCACCTCATCCTGTCCGCGGCCCGTCATGCGCAGATCGACGATGTTCTGCTCGACCGCCATGAATTTCTGCTCGAGTGCGTCCGCAGCGGAATGAATCTCCGCCGGCGTCCCGAGTCGCTGGAGCTGCACCCGTATGGATTCGATGCTGTTGAGCATCTCCGCCGCGGCGGTCAGGTCTTTCTGTAGCGCAAGAAGCAGATCGGTTGACGCGTGAATATCCTGGTCGCTCGCACTCGTGTTGGGATCTCTGCGCACTACCAGCGGCTGAGTGTAAGACTGTCCGCCGACAGTGAGCTTTACCGTATACGATCCTGGGGGCATCAACACTGACACGCGTCCCACACCTGGTGCGGTTCGCGTGCTGTCGGTACCCATCTGGAACTCCGCGTTGTACAACGGTTTTGTCCGGAGACGCGCGTTGGCGCTGGAATCGTTGCGCAGGTTCCAGTAAACGCGATTGATCCCTCGCTTGGTAGTTCCGCGCAGGGTCCGGACGAGTGTTCCGCTACCGTCGAGAACGGCGACCGACACTGCAGTGCTGTCGGCGGGCGGGGATTTCAGCCAGTAATTGATCGCCGCCCCGTATTGCGGGTTCGTGCCCGCTGTAGGATCATCGATCGTCGCATAGTTGCCCGCGATCTCCCTGAAACGGTACGCCGGCCTCGGCGCGAATAGCTGCACATTCGACGCGGTGATCTCAGCGGTCAGCTTCTGGAGCGGGCTCAAATCGTCCAAAATCCAGAATCCACGGCCATAGGTGGCGACGACGAGATCGTTGAAGTGCTCTTGGACGACGAGCCCATATACGGGAGCGTGCGGAAGATTCATTTGCAGCGGCTGCCACTGGTCACCGTCGTCAAACGAGAAGTAAAGACCGTTCTCCGTCCCCAGATAAAGCAGCCCGCGCCGCACGGGGTCCTCGCGAATGATATGGGCATAGCTGAGTGGACTTTTCGGAACACCTGTGACGATGAGTTTCCAGGTTTTTCCGAAATCCTTCGTCTGGTAAACCCAGGGGTCGCGGTTGTTCTCCTGATGCGCGTCCACGATCAGATACGCCGATGCGACGTCATACCGCGACGGCTCCACGTGACGGACCGAGCCCCACGCTGGAATTCCGGGAATGTTCCGGGTCACGTTCGTCCAGGTCTTTCCTCCGTCGCGCGTCACATGGACCAGCCCGTCGTTGCTTCCGGTCCAGATAACTCCCGGCTGAAGGCGCGATTCGGCAATCGCATAGATGACGCCGCCGTACTCCACTCCAATGTTGTCGGGAGTGAGCCCTCCGGAGATCTGCTGCTTTGATTTGTCGTTACGGGTCAGGTCGGGACTAATCACGCTCCAGCTCCGCCCACCGTTCGTTGTCACGTGCACGAACTGACTCCCGATGTAGATCCGGTTGTGGTCGTGTGGCGATATAGTGAATGGCGCATCCCATACGAACCGGTACCGGAGCTCGGCGGCGGGATGACCGCCGGTGCTCAGCGGCCACACTTCTACATTCTGGGATTGTCGGGTACGCAGGTCGAATCGGACGACGATCCCTCCTCGACTGCCTGACCCTGACGCGGTCGACCAGATGATGTTCGAGTCCACAGGATCCGGTGTCGCCCAGCCGCTTTCACCACCCTCAACTCCATGCCATTCACTTCGAGCGATAGTGATTCCTGTTCGACTGTTGCTCGGACCGCGATACGATGGCCCGTCCTGCTTGTTGCCGTAGACGTAGTATGGAATGCGATTGTCCACAGTGACGTGGTAGATCTGCGCAATTGGAAGCTGGACGCGCAGCCACGTCCGCCCACGTGTCGTCGAGATCGAGACGCCGCCATCGTTCGCGACCGCCATTCGATTTGCATTGGTGGGATCGATCCACATGTCATGGTTGTCTCCCCCCGGCGTGCTCGGCGCGGGGGTGCGCAGCGCGGTTGACTCAGCGGGTACACGGGCGGCAGGCGCCGCCAAACCACCACCGGGCGCGCCGCCGAATCCCGCTGCGACGTTGGTCGCTCCGCCGTCAAGCGTGCGGCTGAAGGTGGCGCAAAGGAAGTACGCCTCGTCCGGATTGTCCGTCGACACCGCCATGCGAGTGTAGTACGGTTGCCTGCACGCGAGATTCCGGTCGTAACTAATCGCTTTCCAGTTGTTGCCGCCGTCATCCGAGCGCCACAGCTCTCCATTGTCCGTCGGTTTTCCGTGGAAGGGGATGCCGTCGCCTGTCTCGATCAAAGCGTAGATGCGGTCGGGCTTCGACCGCGCAATCGCAAGACCGATTTTGCCGATGGTTCGCGTTGGGAGACCGTTGCCCTTGAGCCGACTCCAGGTGTTGCCTCCGTCGTGTGAGACGAAGATGCCGCTGCCGGGACCGCCGCTCTCTCGTCCCCACGTGTGCATCTCGAGCTGCCACATCGCCGCGAACAGTGTGCGTGAGTCGGTGGGGTGCATGACGACGTCGATTCCGCCCGTGTTCCGGTCGACGAAGAGGACACGACTCCACGTTCGCCCTCCGTCGCTCGTGCGATAGATCCCGCGCTCGTCCTGCGGGCCGTAGCTGTGTCCCTGCGCGGCGACGAAGACGATGTCGGGATTGCCGGGATCGATGGCGAAGCGCGCGATGCGTCCGGTTGCTTCGAGTCCCATCCGCGTCCAGGTGCGTCCGGCGTCGACGGATTTGTACACTCCGTTGCCGATCGAGATATGGCTGCGAATGAATGATTCGCCGGTGCCGGCCCAAACGATGCTCGCATTGGATGGCGCGACCGCGAGCGCGCCGATGGAAGAGACGTCCTTATCGTCGAAGATCGGTGCCCAGTGCGCGCAACATGGAGAGCGAGCAGAATCGGCGCGGGAAGGAAAACAAGGCTTAGACAACGAATGCGCTGCGAAGTGGTCATGCGTGCGCTCCAGTGTGCGAATCGGTAGCGTAGACTATGCGTCGGCTATGATCCCGCTAGGCGTGGAAATCCACAAGGGTGGGCATGCATGCTGCCACGGCTAGCGTATCCAATCGACGAAATCCCGATCGATCACGTGATTCTCGCTATCGACAGTCTCGAGCGCGGCGTTGAACTGTTCCGCCGCGTCAGCGGCGTCACGGCTGTGTACGGCGGTGCTCACCGCGGGAGCGGAACACAAAACGCGCTCGTTGCACTCGGACGAGAGCGGTATCTCGAAATCCTCGCTCCAAATCCCGCCGACACATCGGCGTCGGCGCGTGCAACGCAAGCGGAGCGTGACAGCAGCTTTCGCACGCTCCGCTCGCTCACACCAGTCGGATGGGCAATCCGGACCAGAGACGCAGCCGCTGAGCGAGAACGTCTGGTCTCTCGAGGCTTGAACGCAGGTCAAGTACGCCCAGGATCACGGGCTCGCCCCGATGGTACACTGCTTCGCTGGCGCACTTTCGATCCATGGGGCGCCGACAGCGACCTCCTTCCATTCATGATAGAGTGGCTGACCGGAACCAGGCACCCGTCCACGGATGCTCCAAGCGGCTGTACTCTTACCGGACTTTCGATTGCCAGTCGAGCGCCTGACTCGCTGCGTGCACTGTTCGGCCGAGTAGACCTCCATGTCGATGTCAGCTCATCTTCCAGCGACCGTCTTCGGTTCACGATGCAGTGCCCCGCGGGCGCGGTGGAATTCTAGTAAGGGGAGGGAGCGCCGAGTCACCGCGCCCACGAGCACTCCGGGTATGAGGAGGTCGGCCGGATAGTTCAGTTCCGGAAGCTCCTCGTACCTCGTAAGCCTCTTGCGACATGACAAATCACGGCGCAGAGTAGTTTCTAGGAATCACGCAGAGGACCCAATGACCCGTAACCTCCTCGCCGCAGCGCTTCTCTGCGGAATCACCTCTCCAGCAGCCGCACAGGAGCACGTTCATTCTCACGGTGCCGCGGCGGAAAGGCTGGGCACCGTCCACTTCGCGACGTCGTGCAGTCCAGCCGCTGCGCCGCAGTTCGACCGCGCCGTAGCGTTGCTCCATTCATTCGAGTTCGGCGCCTCGATCAAGGGATTCAATGATGTCCTGACAGCCGACTCGACCTGCGCGATGGCTCAGTGGGGAATCGCACTAAGCCGCTGGACGAATCCCATGGCAGCCGGCAATCGCTCGCCGGCGCAGTTACAGCAGGGAAGAATTGCGGCTGATGCAGCGATGCGCTTGAGCACGCATGCAACTCAGCGGGAGCGCGGATACATCAACGCCGTCGCTCAGCTCTACAACGATTTCGAGCACGTCGATCAGCGGACTCGAATCGTCGCCTACGAGCACGCAATGGGTGATCTCGTTGTGAAGCAGGCCGCCGACACCGAAGCGAAGATCTTTTACGCGATCTCCCTCGCAGCATCGGCTCCGCCCACCGACAAGACCTACGCCAATCAACGCAAGGCGGGGAAGATCCTCGAGGCACTGTGGGCTAAGCAGCCCAATCATCCCGGTCTCGCGCATTACATCATCCACAGCTACGACGTTCCCGCGCTCGCGCCCGAGGCGGCCGCCGCCGCGCGACGCTACTCGATGATCGCGCCTTCTGCCGCGCATGCGCTACACATGCCGTCCCACACCTTCACGCGCATCGGAATGTGGCGGGAGTCAATAGACACGAACCTGCGGTCGATCGAAGTCGCGATGCAGAGCGCATCGATCGCCGAGGCGTTGCACGCGTCCGATTACGCGGAATACGCGTATCTGCAGCTGCGAAAGGAGTCTGCCGCAAAAGGCGTCATCGACAGGCTACCTGCAATGGCGGCTCGCCTCGATGTCAACGCAATCACTGGGGCTGCGTCTGCCTCAACGGGTGTGTTCGCGCTTGCAGCGATCCCGGCGCGATATGCACTCGAGCGGCGCGCCTGGTCCGAGGCGGCGGCTCTCGAGCCGAAGCCCACTGCGTTTCCATGGACCGAAGCAATGACATACTTCGCACGTTCGCTCGGCGCCTCACACACCCGGGATCTGGCGAAGGCGCGAAGCTCGATCGATTCGCTCGCTGACATTCGCGACCGGCTCGCAGCGAAGGGTGAACCATATTGGAGCGAGCAGGTCGCGATTCAGCATCTCGACGCAAAGGCGTGGCTGGATCTCGCGGAGGGACGGCGCGATTCGGCGCTTGCCCATATGCGCGAAGCTGTCGCGCGCGAGGATGCCACGGAAAAGAACGCAGTAACGCCTGGTCCGCTCGCGCCCGCGCGTGAGTTGCTGGGCGACATGCTGATGGAGCTTCACAGGCCCGCGGAAGCACTCACGGAATATCGCGCGACGCTCGTGAAGGAGCCCAATCGGTATAGAACGATCGCAGGAGGGAAGGAGGCGGCCGCTGCGGCCGGCAATCGCACCGCTGAAGCGGAGTTCCGCGCGAAGCTGAAGCGTCTTGTCGGGCGGACAAACTGAGGGCCGACTGCGGGAAGCCTAACCTCCGATCGCCGCCGTTCCGAACAGATCGATTTGCGGCGGCTTGGTCGGCAGCTTGAGCGCCCCCATCACCGTCGGGATCCATCCTTCCCGATCGGCGGGGTCCAGCGGTAGCGCCTCCACGCGAAAGATCTTAAGAAGCTCGTCGATCTTGGCGTCGATCTCCATCTGAAAAGTCGGGCTCACCGCCCGCATCCCATCGAAAGACGGAGCGCCGAGGATGGGTACCTTGAACAGGGCATCATAGGTGCTGATCCAGCTGTCGACGAGTGCGTCGAGCTCCGGCCGCCGCCCGATTCGCGCGACCAGATACGCATAGTTGTCCAGAACCGATCGATCACAAACAACCGCCTCGTACATCGCCGCTGCCGCAACCTCTTCGGCGATCTGTGTATGAAGTATCCACGCCTGTGCGTCGGGAGTAGTCTGTTCGTTGATCGGCAGGGGGCACCGTCGCGCAACTTCTTTCACGAGCTCCACCGCGATGTCGAGACGCTTCAGCTGCGAGGCAAGGTCGAAACAGAGAGTCGTCTTGCCCACGCCATGCGACCCGACAAACGCGATCTTGAGCCGGGGGCGGTCTGGTGTATCGATCGAGAGAAGCTGCCGTACGCTGCTCACTGTCTCAACAGGAATGCGTATTCGAACGCGATCTCCTTGAGCCTGTCGTAGCGTCCCGATGAGCCGCCATGCCCGGCGCCCATGTTTGTCTTCAGTAGCAGGACGTTGTTGTCCGTCTTCATCGATCTCAGCTTTGCGACGAATTTCGCGCCCTCCCAGTAGGGAACCTGGCTGTCATTCAACGACACCTCTACCAACATCGCCGGATACGCCTGCGCTTTTACGTTGTCGTATGGCGAGTACTTGATCATGTAGTCGAAGGCAGACTTCTCGTTCGGGTTCCCCCACTCGATGTATTCGCTCGTAGTGAGCGGCAGGGATGCGTCGAGCATCGTGTTGATAACGTCCACGAACGGCACCGCGGCGATGACTGCTCTGAACAGATCGGGACGCATGTTGACGACTGCCCCCATCAAAAGCCCTCCCGCCGAACCGCCCTGGATCATCAGCCGATCGGTGGACGTGTACTTGTTCTGCACGAGGTATTCAGCGACGTCGATGAAGTCGCTGAACGTGTTCATCTTCTTCATCATCCGTCCCGCTTCCCGCCACTCTTCGCCCAGTTCGCCGCCGCCGCGGATGCTGGCCAGCGCCCATATATATCCGCGATCGAGCAGAGAGAGCCTGTTGGACGAGAAACCCGGGTCCTGAGATGCACCGTAGGAGCCGTAGGCGTAGAGGAGCAGCGGTGCGGTTCCGTCGAGTCGCGTTCCCTTCCTGAACACGAGCGAGACGGGAACCCTTGTACCGTCACGCGCTGTTGCCCATATACGCCGGGACTCATAGTTGGATGGGGTGTAGCCGGGCACCTCCTGTTGCTTGAGCAGAGTGCGGGTCTTCGCCGTCATATCGTATTCGAAGGTAGACGCCGGCGTGACCAGCGAGTTGTAGACGAATTGGATCTCGCCCACATCGTACTCAGGGTTCACGCCGATTCCCATCGAGTACGCTGGCTCGGGTACCGCGATCCGGTGCGACGCCCTGGTCCGCTTGTCGATTATGCGGAGGAAGGGCAGGCCGTTTTCCCGCTCCGACAGGACGAAATGGTTCCGGAAGAAATCCGTCCCATTGATCTTCACGTTGGGGTTGCCCGGAACGACCTCCGTCCATTGCGACGGCAACGCGACCGGCGCGCTCACGACCCGGAAGTTCTTGGAACCTTTGTTGGTTCGGATATAGAAGCGGCCCGCGTCGTAGTCCACGTCGTACTCGTGGCCCGGCTCCCGCATCAGCACGACCTTGAGTGGCGCGAGCGGACTGTCAGCCGGCAGGTAATGAGTCTCCGACGTTGTTTTCGCGGCCGTCTCGAGAAAAATCATCTTCCGATCTCGCGACCGATACCCGAAGACGTCGAACAGCTCGTCCTTCTCCTCGAAAAGGAGTGTCGTCCTCGGAGTGCCCACCGGATGCCGCCAGAACTTGTCCGAACGCTTGGTTATCGAGTCCTCGGTTGTCACGAACAACGTGCTCCCGTCGGCAGACCAGACGACGGAACCGACCCGTGAGATCCGATCGGGAAGCATTTTCCCAGTGCGAAGATTCTTGACCTGAAGGGTGTACTGCCGGTAGCCGGTTGTGTCGAAGGTGAACGCGATTAGAGAGTCGTCGTCGCTGACGAGGCGAGCTCCGATCGCGAAGAAACGGTGTCCCTTGGCAAGCTCGTTCTGATCGAGCATGACCTCCTCGGCGCCCCCCTTTACCGCCTTCCTCACATAGATGGGGTACTGCTTCCCTGTCTCAGTTTTTGTGTAGTAGAGGTACGCTCCCCTGCGGTATGGAACGCTGAGATCGGTCTGCTTGATGTGGCCCACCATCTCATCGTATAACTGTTGCTGGAGCGGTTCGGTCGGCTTCATCACCGAAGCTGTGTATGCGTTCTCCTGCTCGAGGTAGGTTCGCACCGCCACATCGGTTTTCCGACGCAGCCAGAAGTAATCGTCATGCAGCGTATAGCCGTGAATCCGCAGCTCGTGCGGTACCTTTGTGGCAATCGGAACGGCCGCAGCGGAGGGAGCTCCTGAGCTCGCGGCCGCGGAATTCTGCTGCGCGGAGAGTGGCGTGGTAGAGACGGTCGCGACAATCAGCGGACCGACGAAGCGGGTCAGAGATATCACTGATTCTCCCTGCGGAAATCGCTAATGGCCTTCCGGCTCATTCAAGGTAGGACATGCTCGCCCCGCGTTCTAGAGCACCTTCCCGTTGGCTGACAGTTGCGCATGACGTTCAAACCGATGTGATATCGCCACTCCCACCCTGTCGACCGGATATCTATGCAACGCTCGTCGACCGCCCTGCCGAAACTGAAGTCGGTCGTACCCATGCTGCACGTCGCCGACATTGCTCGATCGATTGAGTTCTATGAGCAGCTCGGCTTCAAGGTCGGGAATACTTTCGCGGCGGGCGGTGGTCCACAGCCCAGCTGGGCATGGCTTCAATCGGGTGACGCCGGGATCATGATCGCGAAAGCCGGCGAGCCGGTCGACCCGCGGCAGCAGGCCGTCATCTTCTATATCTATTGCGAAGACGTCGAAGCAATGCACGCACACCTTAAAGCCCTCGGCCACACCGTTGGAACGATCGAGACTCCGTTCTACGCCCCACGCGGCCAATTCCGCGTGAACGATCCGGACGGATACGACATCACGATCACACACACCTAGACCTGGAGCCTCCCTCTTGATCGCGGTTCTCACGCTGGTCGTTCTGGCCGCCGTCATCTGGGCGGTGTTTGCGTTCAACCGACTGGTTCATCTCCGCAATCAGGTTCAGAATGCCTGGGCCGACGTAGACGTCCAGCTCCGACGTCGACACGATCTCATTCCTCAGCTCGTATCAGCGGTGAAGGGTTACATAGGGCACGAGCGTGGCGTTCTCACCGCAGTGACCGAGTTACGCGCGCAGGCAGTAGCTCTCACCAGCCCGGCCAGGCTCGGGCAGGTGGAAGGAGCCCTCGAGCAGGCCCTGACGCAGCTCTTCGCGCTCAAGGAGGCGTACCCGGACCTCAAGGCCAGCGAGAACTTTCTCCAGTTCCAGCGCGACCTTGTCGAGGTGGAAGACAACCTCCAGTACGCGCGACGCTTCTACAACGGCGCCGTCCGCGACTATAACACATCCATCCAGCGCTTTCCCAACGTGCTCATCGCGCGCTCATTGGGCTTCAGTGAAAGGGAGTTCTTCCACGCTGACGAGCAGGATCGAGCAGCTGTGCGCGTGGATATGTCCTCGTGAAGCGCATCGCCTTTCTGCTGGCGATTCTGCTGCCCGCAGCGCAGGTGGCGGCACAGGAGCGCATTCTCGCTTATAACAGCCAGCTCCAGGTTAGATCTGACGGCAGCCTGGACGTCACCGAAGACATCACTGTTCATGCAGAGGGACAGCAGATCAGGCGCGGCATCTATCGCGACTTCCCGACGCGGTACCGCGACCGCTTCGGCAATCGCGTCGTGGTGGATCTTCAGATGCTTGGCGTCGAACGCGACGGACAGCCCGAGCCCTGGTTCACCGAGCGAATGAGCAACGGCGTTCGCATCAATACCGGCAACGACAACTTCCTTCCAGTGCCGGCCGATTACCGATACACGCTCCATTACCGCACGACACGACAACTCGGCTTCTTCCCGGATCACGACGAGCTCTATTGGAACGCCATCGGCACCGGCTGGATTTTTCCGATCGAGACCGGTGAGGTGGTGGTGCGTCTCCCCGCGCCGGTTCCCACGAATCGCATGACGGCGGAAGCCTACACAGGACCACAGGGAGCGAAGGGTGCGGACTACGTCGCGGAGGTGATTGCACCCGGCATGGCGCGTTACCGACTGACGAAGCCACTCGGCCTATACGAAGGCTTCACGATCGTTCTGACTTTCCCGAAGGGACTGATCGCTCCGCCCACACAGCCGGAACGAGTGCGATGGTTTCTCCGCGACAACCGCGGCGTGCTCGTCGCACTCGCCGGACTGATCGTCCTTCTGGCGTACTGTGCTCGCCAATGGCAGCGCGTTGGTCGTGATCCGCGGAAGGGGATCATCATCGCGCGTTACGAGCCGCGCGAGGGACAGACGCCGGCAGGACTCCGATATCTGAAGCGGATGGGCTACGACATGCGCTGCTTCAGCGCCGACGTTCTCGCGCTCGCCGTCGGGGGCCAGATTCGCATCAATCGCGATAAGCATTTTTTCAAGGACGAGTGGCGGCTCGATCGCCTCCCGCCACCATCACCGATGCCGCCTCCGCGCGGACAACGAGCTCTTCTGGAGAAGCTCCTTCCCAACGGGAAAACCAGCATCGTGCTCAAGAACACCAATGCTTCCACGGTTCAGGCGGCACGTGAAGCGCACACGAAAGTGTTGGCCGACGAATACCAGCCGGAATACTTCAAGCGAAACGGAAAGAAAGTCGCCATCGCCTTGCTGATTGCGATAGTCACCGGCGTCATCGCATTCATCGGCTCGGGCGGCTTCGGCATTCCGGCGATCATCGCTGTAATCGCCGTCATGCTCATTACGCTGGTTGTGTTCGCTCGCCTCATCCGCGCGCCGACGCTCGAGGGGCGCGCGCTGCTCGACGAGATCGAGGGACTCAAGCTGTATCTCAGCGTGGCTGAGCGCGACGAGCTTGCGCGGATGCGTGGGCCCGGCGAGCCACCGCTGCTCGACGCTGAACACTACGAAGCGCTACTTCCCTTTGCGGTCGCGCTCGAGGTTGAAGACGCGTGGACAAAGAAATTCACCGCTGCCGTCGGCGCTGCAGCTGCCGCCGAGGCCGCGTCGCGAATGGCGTGGTACAGTGGGCAGGGTCCGATCTCGAACCTCGGTGATTTCAGTCACGCGATCGGCTCGAGCTTCAGCTCCCAGATCTCCTCGGCGTCGAGCCCGCCCGGTAGCAGCTCAGGGTCTGGAGGTGGAGGATCTTCCGGTGGAGGGGGAGGCGGCGGTGGTGGCGGCGGGCGCTAAAGGCAGCAAGCTGGATAGCGGGACGCGGGTTTTTTCGGCGGTCACACTCGACGACGCTCGAGCTGCAGCAGAGCGGCTCGCTGGAGTTATCGTGCGCACGCCTCTGCTGCGTCTCGCTGCAGACACGGGCGCGAGCGAAGTCTATCTGAAGCTGGAGAACCTTCAGCCAATCGGCTCGTTCAAGCTTCGCGGTGCCGGCAATGCCATTGCTCTCGCGCGCGACCGCGTGCTCGCGCAGGGCGTCTACACCGCCAGCGCCGGCAACATGGCGCAGGGTGTCGCCTGGTGCGCGCGCGAGCTCGGTGTGCCCTGTCGCGTCATCGTGCCTGACCATGCACCAAAGGCGAAAACCGACGCGATCAAGCGACTCGGCGGCGAGGTGATCAAGGTGACGTTCGACGAATGGTGGCAGACGCTCGTGAATCACGGGTATCCGGGAATGGAAGGACTCTTCATTCATCCGTTCGCGGACATGGCTGTGATGGCGGGCAACGGCACTATCGCGCTCGAGATCTTCGAGGACCTTACCGACGTCGACGCGATCCTCGTTCCGTACGGTGGCGGCGGATTGTCGTGCGGGATCGCATCCGTTGTACAGGCGGTGAGTCCGCGCACCAGGGTGTACGCGGTGGAAGTCGAAACGGCGGCGCCACTCACTGCATCGCTCAGCGCAGGCACACCGACGCCAGTTACGTACACGCGAACCTTCATTGATGGGATGGGGAGCGCAGCGGTATTCGAAGAGATGTGGCCGCTCGCGCAGTCACTTCTCGCAGGGACCATCGTCGTCAGTGTCGCTCAGATCGCCGCAGCGGTGAAGCTCATCGCCGAGCGTTCTCGTGTCGTAGCAGAGGGCGCAGGCGCGGCGGCGGTTGCGGCCGCGTTGACCGGCGGGATCGACGCGAAGCGGGTGGTGTGCATCGTGAGCGGGGGCAATATCGACATGGATAAGCTCGCAATCATTTTGCGAGGAGAAGTTCCGTGAGGACAGCTAAAGCAGCAGTAGCTGCAACCTCGAAATGTGCAGTTTTCATCTGACCGATTTCACTCGCCGGAGTCCTCCTTCATGCCTGCCGATTATCCATCCGAGGTAGAGTACTATCCGTTCCCTGTCGCGACGTCCCTTCCCTTCTCCGCCGCCGTTCGCGTCGGGAACATGCTCTACGTATCCGGCCAGATGGGAACGAACGAAACGGGCACTCAGCTCGTTACTGGCGGCGTTCAGGCGGAAACAGCGCAGGCGCTCGCCAACATTAGGGCGATTCTCGAGCGACACGGCTCATCGCTGAGTCGAGTAGTGAAGTGCACCGTGATGATGGCCGACATGCGCGAATGGCCGGCGATGAACGCCGTGTACGTTCTGCATTTCCCCGATCATCTCCCCGCGCGCAGCGCTTTCGGCTGCTCGGGTTTGGCACTTGGCGGCCGCGTCGAGATCGAGTGTGTCGCGACGGTGGATATCTAGGGAATCACGCGCTCACTGGCTCGAACCGGAGCCGTCTGGCGAATTCTCGACGGAGAAGCAACATGCTCACCGTGAGCGCGACAAAGACGGATGTCACTGACAGATACCAAATCCAGTGAAGCTGGAAGCCTGGCAGCCGAGCCAGAATCCAGATAGGAATCGCGACCAGAGAGATGCGCACTGCGGACGTGATGAAGGACGGGACCGTGTTCCCCATCGCCTGGAATGTGCTCGAGGCAACGAAGATCAGCCCGGACGCGAGGTAGCTCCAGGAGATGATCCGCAGATACTCCGTACCAATCGCGATGACAGACGGGTCCTTTGAAAACACTCCGACGAGTGCGCTAGGAGCGATGTTGCACGCGATTGCGAAGACAAGCATGATGCCGGCGGCCATCAGCGCCGCGTCCCTGAAAGTGTCTTTCACGCGTTGTCCCTGTCGGGCGCCGTAATTCTGGCCGGCAACGGGCGCAACTGAAAACCCGAGCGCCACCACCGGCATGAATCCGGCCTGAATCACGCGCATTCCAATTCCAAATCCGGCCTGCGCGGCTGCGCCGAACTGTCTCGTCACCGAGTAGACTACGAATAGGTAGACGGCGGTGATGCCAAACTCGAATCCCGCAGGAAGGCCGATCGCGAGCATCTTCTTCCAGAGAGCGAACCGCGGTTTCCAGTCGGCGACAACGAAACGCAGGAATGCGTCCCTCGGCAGGAAGTACGTCGCCAGCCAGATGAGGCCGATGATGATGGCGACAAGCGACGACATCGCTGCGCCGGCTACACCGAACGCGTGACCGGTGACCCACCCGAAGATCAGAAACGGCGCCAGGATCATGTTGATGATCACCGTGGTTGTCGAGACAACCATTCCGGGTTTGAAGTTCCCCGCCGCCCGCAGTGCTGCGCCCATGGCGACAAGGGCGAATTGGAGCGCCATCGCGGGAACGAACCAGAGCAGATACTTGCCCGCTAGAGACGCGGTGATCGCGTCGGCGCTCATTACCGCCGCATAAGGCTTGCGCACGATCAGCCCGAAGATGAGGAATAGAACGCCCGTCACCATCGCCAGAACCTGCGACTGGTTGAACAGCACAAGCGCCTGATCGTCATCCTTTCTACCGACGGCATGCGAGATCACCGCGGTTGTACCGACGCCGAGCATCTGCGTGAGCGCAAGAACGATGAACGTCATGTTGCCGGCGATACCGACAGCGGCAACCGCTTCTGTTCCGAGGCGTCCGACCCAGTAGAGATCGATCAGGAAATACAGGGTTTGAAAAACCATCGTTACCAGCATGAAGCTCGTGGTCTTCAGCAGGTGGCGGCTGATGGGCCCCGTGGTCATGTCCTGCATGCCTCGGGATTGCGTTTGAGGCTTCGTCGCTGGCGGCGGTGAATCAGCGATCGCTTCGCGAACCGGGGTGGCGTTTGTTGTCATGCGAGAGACATTAACCTCGCGCAATCACGGAAGCAGAGCCAGACACCGGTGTTTTAGACCGAAGTAGCTCCGCGACATTGATGGTTCGAAAGTCACAGATCGAAGTTGCCCTTTGTTTCCGGTTCAGGCTCTTCGCATACACGGCATAGTTCTGGCACGAAGTGGCGCCTGTGAAAACGAAAATGGCAGCACTACGCGTGCTGTTCCACACTCTGTGCGCGGCGATATTGGCTGTTGCCATGGGCTGTCGGCTGCAGGTACCGGTCAAAGAGCTCGCGCCGGAGCAGATCGAAACAACGCTCTTGTTGATGGGCGATGCGGGCGAGCCTGATCCACGCGAACGCACTATCGCGCTGGACTCGATGACGCTTCAGGCGTCGGTCGCTCCACAGCGAACCATCGTCGTATTCCTTGGCGACAACGTCTACCCCGATGGCATTCCCGAAGAGGGTCGCGCTGAATGGGCAGATGCACGGCGACGGCTCGAAGCTCAGGTGAACGCGATACCGCCGGGTGCGCGCGGCATCTTCATCCCCGGAAATCATGACTGGTCGGGCATGGGCGCGTTCGGGCTCTACTCGGTCCGCCTTCAGGAGAAGATGATCACCTCACTCGCCGGCGGTCGCGACGTACGCATGTTCCCAGGTGATGGCTGCCCGGGTCCGGTCGCGCTGGACACCGGGCGGTTGAAGCTCATTCTCCTCGACACGCAGTGGTGGCTTCACGGCTTCATCGTTCGCGACGCTGAGTCGAAATGCCCAACGGATACACGCACGGTGACGGCCACGTTGCGCGACCAGGTCCGTCCGGTGGGAGAAGGCCGCGTGATTCTCGTCGCCGGACACCATCCACTGATGACCGGTGGGGAACACGGCGGTTATTGTGGCGCGACGGGCCCCTTTCATCGCTTCGGCGGAAATAGCCAGGACATCATGTCGTCACTGAATCGCACGATGCGCGATTCGATGGAGAGGGCTTTCTCCGCGCATCCACCGCTCGCCTACATCGCGGGACACGATCACAACCTTCAGGTCCTGAGAGGCGGTCTCAACGTGCACTACCTTCTCGTGAGTGGCGCGGGGTCGCAGGGCAAAGCTGCATGCGCCGTGCGGTTACGTGAGAGCTACTATGTCAGCCAGCACCGGAGTGGTTTCATGCGACTCGACATCATGAGAGGCAAGGGCGTGCTGCTCCGCGTTTTCAGGTATACCAGAGCCGGAACCGGCGGATTGTCGTACTCGAAATGGCTCGAGCCGCGGTGAGGATGAGCGCGTCAGTCCGGCGAAGTCGCATCGGCGTCACGGCGTCGACCGCTGCAGTCGTCTTGGCGTGCGCGCTATTCATGCCGCGGAAGGTGACCGCCCAGCCGACGTCGGACGAGCTCGAGATCCTTCGTCTCGAAGCGACACCGATCGGTGCGTTGCCGCCAATCGCCCTACCGATGCCTGCGAGCCGCAATCACAGCTACTGGGGCTTCCGTCTTCAGGAGGGACACCGCGAAGGCGAGAGCGGATCTGATCTCTCGGCATTCGCCGGCGGGATCGACTTTCAGTGGCGCGGCGGGTCGGTGTTCGGGATCACTGCTGGACATCAGGCACCAGACTGCGAGGTAGCCGGATCGAATTGCAGCGGCCACAACTTCTTCGGTGCGCGGTCCCGTTTGAACATCGTCACCGGCGGTCAGGCAATCAACAGTCTGATTCATGACAACAGTGCCTCGACAACACTCGGCGCGGAGGTAGGGTTCGGTTACGCGCCCAACGTTGTATCGAGCGTGGATGCCTGCACTCTTGATTTTGGTGCGCCGCTCTCAATCGCCATGATGCAGACCATCAGGCTGGTGACCTTCGTAACGCCCGGAGTGGTGTGGGATCTTGGATGTTCTGCTGGCTCTCCGACCCGGCCCAACTATCTCACCGGCTTCGGCGTGGGCGTGCAGCAGATCTGGCATCGCGGACTCGATGTCTACTTTGGCCTGCAGAAGATCTTCCGCAACGACACCGGCTATCAGCTGGGGATCAGCGTCACGTACGTTCGCCTACCGTAAAAGCCGGAACGCAACCTAGAAAGGCACAGCTGAGCCCGTCTCGCATGAGATTCGATCTCGACATATCTATTGACGTTCTGCAACGCACTCCGGCCACGTTGCGCGCGCTCCTCGACGGCATGAGCGATTCGCTTGCTAACGGGAATGAAGGGCCGGAGACCTTCAGTCCGTTCGACGTCGTCGGTCATCTGATCGACGGCGAAGAAACTGACTGGATTCCGCGGGCGCGCATCATACTCTCGACCGAGGCGGACAAGAGCTTCACACCATATGACAGATTCCGGCACCGTGAGCGCAACATCGGCCGCACGCTCGACTCATTGCTGACCGAGTTCTCACGACTGCGCGCGGAAAATGTCGAGCAGTTGAGAATCTGGCAGTTGAGCGACTCTCAACTCGATCAAACAGGAGTGCACCCGACATTCGGGCCAGTCACTCTCCGACAACTGCTTGCGGCGTGGGTCGTTCACGATCTGGGGCATATCGCTCAGGTCTCCCGCGTGATGGCGAAGCAGTATCGCGATGAAGTCGGCCCGTGGGTGCCGTTCATGCCGGTGCTGACGGACCACGAGGTACCCCACTCCTAGTCACCCTCTCATAGGATTTCTGCACATGCTCCTGGGACTTCGCACGGTGATCTACAAAGTTCCCGATCTCGCTCGAGCCAAGACGTGGTACAGTGATGTCATCGGTATCGCGCCTTACTTCGACCAGCCCTATTACGTCGGGTTCAGCGTCGGAGGCTTCGAGCTCGGGCTCGATCCATCGGGCGAAGGTCAACAGGCCGGTCCCGGCGGGACCGTTCCTTACTGGGGCGTGCCTGACCTCGCCGCTGAACTACAACGTCTGGCCGCTCATGATGTTGAAGTTGTGGCGCCGCTACAGGATGTTGGCGAAGGCATTCGCGTTGCGACGATCAGCGATCCGTTCGGAAATCTGATAGGTCTCATCGAGAATCCAAACTTCGAGAACATAAGAAGAGCTAGCAGCTAGCCGGCTCTGGACCCTCTTGCCAGTGCCGGGTCCGGACAGGATAATGAATGCCTGAGTCTGGCCAGTCCGGCCGGCAGATTGAGAGTTGTCCGGAGGTACTGAATGAAAAAACTTCTTCCCTTTCTCGCGCTCGCGACCGTGGTTGCATGCCGAGACACCACCGAGCCCACACCAATTGCGAATCAGCCTTCGCTATCAGTGCAGAGCGCGGCATCCCAGGAGGAGCAGGTAGTACCGGGTATCGTATTAGCCCGGGTGCAAGCGGGCGTTTCCGCTGAGGACATGGCGTCTGCGTATGGACTCTCGATTGCCGGCCGTGGGTATGCAGGCGCGTTTCTGGTGCTTCGAGGAGCTATTGGTAACGAGCGCGCCCTCGCGGCTCGGCTCGGTGCCGATTCGCGCGTTGTCTACGCTGAGCCCGACTATCTCCGACAACCAACGGTCGTCGACCCGAAGCTTTGGGCCTTTGTCAATCCAGGTGGTCTCCAGATCTACTTCACTTCGGGGCCAAGCAACGGTAGCGTCGTCAGCTCCTATCTCTCTAAGGTTGATGCGGACGAAGACAATGTCGAAGGTTACGCCGCAGGTGGTGCTGATGTGGTAATCGGCAGTATCGACACGGGAGTGGACTTCACCCATCCGGAGTTCCTCGCAGGACAGTTGATCGCCGGCTACGACTGGTACAGCAATGACAACGATCCGAGCGACACCAACGGACACGGCACCCACACCACAGGCACAATGGCAGGACAAAACGTGGGTGTGGCCGGTGTTTCGGGGGCCGCCCCTCATGTGAAAGTGCTGGTCCAGCGGGTTTGCGGTGGCGGCGGCTGTCCCAGCTCCGCTATCGCCAACGCGATCCATACCGCGGCGGACTATGCCGGCATGGTAGCGGTGAATCTGAGCCTGGGCGGCAGTTCCGAGTCGTCAGTCGAGGCGGATGCGATCGCCTACGCGACGACGAAGAATGTTCTCGTCATCGCCTCCGCGGGAAACAGCGGAACGAGCACGGTGGAGTGCCCGGCGTGCGATGCAAATGCTATCTCCGTGGCGGCGACCGACTGGTTGGATGAGCATGCTTACTACACCAGTTGGGGTTCGGGACTGGACATTTCTGCGCCGGGTGGAGAGCTCTACTCGAATACGACGGAAGAAGCGGGTATCTACAGCGCCTACCTCGGCGGCGGCTACAAGTATCTCCAGGGAACTTCAATGGCCGCGCCGCAGGTGACTGGAACGGCGGCAATCGTCGCTTCGAAGCTCGGACTACATGGCGCTGCACTTCGGTCGCGAATCGAGAGCACGACAGATGACCTCGGCGCAGGCGGATACGACACGAACTTCGGGAACGGGCGACTCAACAGCTATCGCGCAGTCACGGGTAGCACGCCTCCAGGAGAGCCGACAGGAGGAGGCACGACTCTCGCCTCTTCATTCAGCTACCGTTGTGGTGGGAATGCAACCTGCGACTTCGACGGCAGCGGATCGCCAAAAGCCACATCGTGGAATTGGAATTTCGGCGACGGCGGGAGTGCTTCTGGTGCGACGCCGTCCCACACCTATGCAGGGGCGGGCGATTTTGTCGTCACGCTGACGGTGGGTGACGGCAGCTCGAATGCCTCGAGTAGCCAGACGGTGAGCTGCAAGGTAAAGGGCAGCAGGCTTCGTTGCAGGTGACGACGTAACGGTCCCACATCGATCGTGGGCGCATGATGTTTCGCGGCGCGGAGAATTTCTCCGCGCCGCTTTTATATCGCTTGTCGACTGATGGTAACAGGCGGTGAGCTGCGCAGGGTTTGATAGACGACGCAGTATCGCTCAGTCAGGCGGAGGAGCGTGTCCAGCTGCTCCTCTGTTGCATCTGAGTCGAGTGCGACATTGACTCGAATCTCTCGGAATCCAACCGGCGCCTCACGCGAGACGCCGAGAGTTCCGCGGAAATCGAGGTCACCCTCGGCGCTCACAGTGCCGTTGCGGATGTCAATGCCGATCGCCGTTGCCACCGCGCCGAGCGTGACGCCGGCGCATGCGACGAGCGCCTCGAGCAGCATGTCCCCTGAGCACGCTGCTGCTCCGCTGCCACCGGTCGCTGGGTGCAATCCCGCCTCGACGAGTGCTCGGCCGGTCTCAACGCGACAGGTGATTCCCTCGCCTAGCTTCCCTTGGGCACGCAGCGTGATCAGTGCCGCTCCGGGCTCGGCGCGGTACCGATCCTTTAACGGATTCTGCAAGTTGCGTAGCTCTTCGGCCTTCATCGGCACTCCGTGAGGTCGTTTGATATATATGGATGGCGGACTGAACTCTAGCGAACGACATGCGTCAATTACTGATCAAGCGGGTATTGTGGATCGCGCTGCCGATTCTTTTCGCCGGCTGCGATCGAATGAACTATGGGTTGCGCGAGACGCCGCCGCCCCCGGATGCTCCACCCGAGCAGATCGCGCTCGCCGGCTCAGTCGTACTGATCGGCGCGGGGGACATCGCCACCTGCACAAATGACGGAGACGAAAGGACCGCTCACATCGTCGACAGCGTCCTGAAGGTCAACGCGGCTGCGAAAGTGGAGACGGCGGTTTTTGCTGTCGGAGACATTGCTTACCCGAGAGCCACAGATAAGCAGCTGCGGCGCTGCTTCGGGACATCGTGGGGCGACAGTAGCAAGCGCATCATCAAGGCGCTTCATCCCGCGATCGGCAACCACGACTACCAGGTGGATCGCGGGGCACCGTACTACGCGTACTTCGGATCACGGGCCGGCCCTCCGGGAAAGGGCTACTACAGCTACGACCTCGGCGACTGGCACGTGATCGTGCTCAACAGCGAGCTGGCCATCGATGGATCCGCCGAAGAAATAAAGGAACAAGCGGACTGGCTAAGAAAGGATCTGACCGACCACAAGAAGAAGTGCACGCTCTCGTACTTTCACTTCCCCCTCTTCACATCGTCCTTTCGCCGGGGAATCCCGGAGATGCGCCCGATCTGGAACATTCTCTACGAAGCGAACGTGGAACTCGTTCTGAACGGCCACGACCATCATTATGAGCGATTTCTTCCACAGACTCCGGCCGGGGAGCCGGATAGCGTCAAAGGCATTGAGCAGATCATTGTTGGAACCGGAGGGGCGGAGTTACGCGGACTCCGATCCCGATTTGGAATCCGGGCGCATCCGCCTGCCCACAACTCGGTGGTGCATATCGAGGGACATTTCGGCGTTCTGAAGCTGACGCTGGGTGCAGACGAGTATCGCACCGCGTTCATGACCACCGACGGACGAGTCTGGGATCGGGGCGGGCGTAAGTGTCACTAGGGCCCTGCGAACGCGAGACAATAGCGGCCGACTATCCGCCGCGCGCTTCCAGCTGACGGGGAGTCTGCAGCCAGTTCAGGGTTCCCGAATCGTGGCGCACCTCCGAGTCGAACTCCACCAGACACGCGCCCGCCTTCTTGAGGCGGATTCTGGACTCCCGGCGCCCGGACAGAAGCCACGTCACCAGAGAGCTGAGATGCGGCTCATGTCCGACAACGGCAACGACTTCCTTGTTTCGAAGCTTGGTGCACCATTCCTCGAATTCTTCGAACGCAGCATCGGGCACCAATGAAGTCGTCTTTTCGGTGATGTCGATTCCATAAGCATCGGCAACGATTTCTGCGGTCTGCACCGCGCGAACCAAGGGACTCGTCGCCAACACGTCGACTGACCCGATCTCCGCGCGCAGCCCCTTCGCCACTCGCTTCATCTCGCGCTTCCCGGCAGCAGTCAGCGGGCGCAGATCGTCGGACTGTCCCGTCTCGGCGAATTCATCCCTGTCCATAGCAGCGCCGTGGCGTATCACTAAGAGCTTCATGAGACTGTGACGTCCTCCACGTTCGAGTAGAGCGACTATTGCAAGGGGTGACGACACCAATGCTTTTATTGCCGCCTCGCAGCGTCGGTGAATTGGGGCAAGCGGTTTGCCACTGATTTCCGACGAGCGACGACGACTCGCTCTCCAAACACATGTAGTCCGGCGATTGATTCGCGGTACTGATCCCAGGAGGTAGCATGCGCGTTCTCGGAATTATCCTCATCATCCTCGGCGTGCTCGGCCTCATCTACGGCGGTATCACCTATACGCGTCGGCGGGACACCGTGAATCTCGGCCCAGTGAGCGCAACGGTCTCACGTCGGGAGACTGTGCCAATTCCGCCTATCGCCGGCGGTATTGCGCTCGTTGCGGGGATCGCCCTCGTGCTTGCCGGTGGTCGGCGACGGGAGTGAGCGAATCTTCCACCGCATTCACACCGGCTGCTGCCGCTAATACCAGCTGATCTTCAGACCTTCGTCGATTTTCTGTCGCAGTCGCCTGATGTAGCGATCCGATTCCGCCTCGGTGAAGCCGGCGCTGCGAAAAAGATCGTTCCATTGTCTCTCGGACAATCGTGACAATAGCTCGGCCGCCCAGCGCACATCGGCCGGCGTGATGCTGCCTGCGAGCTGTGGCTCGAGCCATGGGCCCTGATAACCGAACCGCACGCGATTGCCCTCGACGCCCAATACGAACGGCTCCTTGTCGAACGCGTCGGGATCGTCCTCGGTGCTCCCCAGTGGCCACGCTGTTTTTCCGAACGAGCCGCCAAGATCCTTCACGACGTACTGCTTCACTGAATCGGAGCCACTTGCCGGAACTTTGTAGATCACATTGTTCGCCGTCTTGATGTCCCAGTTGTTGACCATGACCATCAGCACGAACAAACCGGCCATTGGCTGCGTGTCGAGAAATGGATTCTTCCGCCACGACCATTCGCCGGCTTTTTCTTCCTCGAGACGGAAGCGCCCTCCCTTTTCGACCGTTTCCTTTCCGTCGCGGACGAGCGTCCAGCGTGGCATGTAGTAGATGACTGGCTGATGGTAGCCAAGTGCCCACAGCAGATGCGACACCGCGGTTTCGGGTCTCGATTCGGGACCCATTTTGACGCCCCATGCCCGTCCTTTGGAATCCTTCACATCGTATCCAGGACTGGTGCCGGTTTTCTTTTCGCTTACGAATTCGAAGCGTTCGCCCGGTTTTGGCACCAGCTTGGAGCCGCCCGGTCCGTAGCGCAGATCCCGACTGCCGAGATCGGTTGGAGGGTCCCAGAGCTCGGCCATTCTGCTGGGACTGATTGTCGGCCGTTGGTTCACCGCGCACGCTGTGCCGAGCAATCCCAGCATGATCGCGATCAGGTAGCAACGGTTCATCGCGACCGTCTTCACTTGAGCACGTCCCCGAGAGTCAGGAAGAGGCGCACCCCTTCGCCGCCTCCAAAACCGACGTCGAACCGCGCAGCGGTTGATACTCCCTTCATCACACTGAGGCTGAATCCGACGTCTTGCTTCATGTCCGAGAGATCGAGGTCCTCGCGACGATGCGTCACCTTTCCAGCATCAGCGAACACTGTCGCGTCGAAGGGTCCCCACACGGGAACACGGTATTCGGCCTGAAGAAGCAGCAAGTTGCGATCACGAAACCGCAGATTGCGGAAGCCACGGAGTGTTGCATCCGTGCCATCCGATCCGATTCGCTCTTCGTGGACGCTGCGAACGTCGGAGTTACCACCAAGTGTGCGCTCGAGGTAGAAAGGAACGACATTGCCGGCGTCGGTATTGGTCGTCGACACCCAACCGTGCAGCGTCAGCCGATGGTGCGGCGCAAGCAGCGCGAACCGCTGCTGCACTTCGAAGTCTACACGGCGGAAGCTGAATCGATCGAGCTCCTGATCAGAGTATATCGCGTACGTCATGCGATATCTCGTGCCCTGATAGAGTGTCTCTCCCACTCCCGGCGGCACGTGAATGTCGACCGCCGCTTCATAACGGCCGAAGCGCGGCTGCGACGTCAAGCCGGGCGCAACGGATTCCGAAAATCGCTGTTCGATGCTCGGCAGCGCTCCAGAGCGGCCACGACCAACATCGGGCCAGAGTTCTTCCACGCGCCCGCCGATTGCCAACCACGGAGTCAAGCGCACGCGGCCGTGAGTGCCGATAACGGGGTCGCGCAAACGGAAATCCGTACGATCGGCGAGCTGACTACTCGTGCCCGGTCCGTAATAATCCAGTCGCTTCATGTCGCGTGCGCGCGCGAATGCTTCGACTTCCGCCCGACGCTCGTGATACCCGGTCACGACTTCCGCGCTCCAATACTGATGCACCGTGACAATCGCGTCGGCGGACGTTTTCCATAATCCGCGCGACGGAGCGGTATACGCGAGTCCGGCACCGAGGCCGCCACCGGGCGCTACACCCTTGATGGTCGGATGCAATGGACGATGCAATACTGCGTTGACTCTTCTTACCGCGAGCTCGATTGCTGTTGTCCCGGTGTCCTTCGCACTCCTGGATGGCTGAGAGCTCTGTGCAAAAAGAGAGTTGACCGGCAACATCGCGATCGGTAAAAGCTGAACCAGGTACGTATTTCGTATTTGCATTGCTGCTGCCGGTTCGCTGAATGGTCGCGGAAGTCCCTAGATCAACGCATCGCATGTGCCACGGGAGGCGGCTCGCTTTCGATTAAACCCCCGCAATCCGGCGCTTGTACTCAGCCAGGGCCCTGTCGAGGCGTTCGCGCGCAGTCGTATCACCAGGAATGTTGTGCGACGGATGGATGTAAAGCTCCACTCCGCGCTCGGTGAGAGTTTCAGCGACCGCCGTGATCGTCATCCAAACCACAGCAACAAACGCCATTGTCGACACCGGGCTGACTTTGTCGATGTGATTCTTGAGAGGAATACTCGAGTCACCGGCAGGAACACGGGTGTCGATTACCACATCGGCGATCTCGAACAGAGTTTGCCCGGATGCATGACGTGATTCCGAGACTTCCGCGGCCGATCCCGTCGCAATGACACGCATTCCCAGATCTTTGGCTCTGAGCGCGACGTCGATGTTGACGTTGTTGATCCCTGTGTGCGAGAAGATCCACATCGTGTCGCGCTTATCGAACGTGTAGCTCTTCATGATCGCTTCCCCATAACCTTGGGCGCGCTCGAGAAACAGAAACTGGTGGATACCCATTTCCCCGGTGATGCGCGTGAAGAACGTCAGCGGAAGCTCGATGATGGGGTGGAAGCCAACGAAGCCGCCGATGCGCGGATACATCTCCTCGACAGGAATCGTCGCGTGACCGCAACCGAACGTGTGCACCCACCGCTCGGCCGCGATCGAATCGGCCATCAGCTCCGCGGCCTGTTGAATTGCTGGTAGCTGCGAGCGCTCGATGTCATCCAGAACGGCCCGTGTGGCGGAAAGCCAGCGGCGGCTCAGCTTCGTCATGTCGGTGAAGGCGCGCGCAGCCTGCGCGACAAAACTCCGAGCAATGCCATGAGAATCACGAGCGCCACGGGAACGATCACGAACGAGCCCCGCATACCATATCGTGCTCCCAGAACTCCCGTGACATACGGGAGGAGCATTCCACCAACGAGCGCCATTGCGATCGCCAGACTGAACGCGGTGCCCGAGAGGGTCGCGTAACGATCACCGATAAAGCCGAGGATGTTCGGGAACGTCGCCGCGAATCCTACGCCGAGCATGAAGACTCCGACCGCTGCGAGGGGGACGGTTTGCGTCATCAGCAGAACTGCCGCCCCGATAAGTGCGATGGTCATGCAGATGTACAGCACCCGGAACGGCGAGGCTCGACGCAGAACCGAGCCGAGCGCGAGACGGGCCAGCATCATTCCCATCCAGTAGAGCGAGAGTATGAAAAGCGCATTCCGCGCCTGCACCGCCAGCTCCTCGTTGACGAACGTCGAGGTCCATCCTCCGACGGTGATCTCGATCCCGCTCTCGAGAAAGAGCATCAGTCCCATCATTAGGAGAAGCGGATCGCGGAAGAGCCGCCCTGCTGCGGCGATTGGAAATGCTTGCGGTTGCTTGGGTGCAGGAAAGTTCGTGGTGGCAATCACTATCAGGGGCACCGCGACGAGCGTACCCATGGCGGCGATGAGCACCGACTGTGCGAAGCGACCGGTTAGCGCTCCGAGAACGAATGGAACGCCGACTGCGCCCACGCCGAAAAAGACTCCCAGCAGATTGAGGCTTGCTCCTCTTTCTCCGCTGCTGATGTCGGCGACGAGCGCGTTCGTGCCACCATTGATGATGCCACCGCCGAATCCGATGATCACGATGGCGGCACGGAGCATCCCCATCGAGCGCGCGAAGGCCATTCCCTCGAGCCCGATGATGATCAGAACCGTCGCTGCGACGAGAATTCCCTTGTAGCCGTAACGGTCCACCATCGGTCCGAAGACCACGGCACCGGCGAGAATCCCGAAAGTCATCAGCAGGAAAAGCGAGCCTGCCTGAGCTTTGTCGATACCGAATCGTTCCATGATCGACGGTAGCACCGACCCCAGCGTCGTGAGGACGATGCCGAACGCGAGCAGCCCGAGACATGCGCAGGTGAACAGCACACGGCGCGAGCTTACGGTCATGCTTCGGCGGCCGTTGTCATTGCCAACCGTCCCGCGCCGAACAGCCCCGCGTCGCTCCCCAGCTCACTGCCGACGAATCGCACCTGCTCGATGGCGATAGGTTGGGCCCACCGTTTCGCCTCGACGTAGATGCGATCGAGAAATATCACCGCCGGTCCGAACACGCCGCCGCCAAAAATGACCATCTCAGGATTGAACAGACTGACGAGATTCGCGGCAGCCATTCCCCATAGCTCGATTGCGTTGTCGATCACTTTCACGGCGACCCTGTCGCCGCGCTTGTGCGCGGAGAAGATATCTCCGGCAGTGAGAGAATTTTGACGGAGCTCGCCATGATAGGCGGGATCTACATTCATTAGATCCTTTGCTACCCTGACCAGCCCGGGTCCCGACGCCTGATCCTCGAAGCAGCCGTGCTGCGTGTAGCGGGGAACGAATGGGCGATCGAGGGCGAGCCATCCGATGGCGCCGGCGACGTCGCCGTGTCCGCGAATCACTTTCCCATCGGAAAGAATTCCCGCACCGATCCCGGTGCCGATCGCCAGGAAAATCGCGTCCTGTGCGCCGCGTGCAGCGCCCCTCCAGGTCTCACCGAGTATGTATGCCGCTCGATCGCTGTCGATTGTGACGCGTTTCGACGGACCAAGTGCGGCGCGCAGCTCATCGAGTAGTGGATAGTCACCCCATCCGGGAATGTTCGGAGCCCACACCGTTCCGCGAGCGGTGCGGTAAAGGCCGGGCACGCAGATGCCGGCCGCTTCACACTCATGTTCGGCCGTCAGGTGTCTGACACGCTCCGCGATCAGCGATCCGACTGCAGTACCCTCGCGGCCGGCGAGCGGAATGCTTTCCCGATGCAGCAGCTCGCCGCTGTCCGTAAATACGGCGGCAGCGAGCTTGGTGCCGCCGAGGTCGACGCCGACAAAGGGCATGAATCGGCGAAGCTGCGGTGAACGCGGTGAAGGCGCAAGTTACCTTCCTGGCTGCCACCCGGAGCGATCATGCAGCGACGACCCTTGATTGTTCGATCCGCAATGTTCACGGTTCGCGACTTGATTGGCGGACTAGTTGTCGCTGTTGCAGCCGGCGCCGTGATCGATCAATTCGGCAAGCCTCTACCAATTCTCTTCCGCGGTATCGCGATCATCGTGAGCGGTACTCTCCTCTTCCTAGGAGTCCGGATGTGGGGTCGCGACATCGCACGGATCGCCACGGGCGCCGATCCCAGCTCTGCCGGTCGAGCCACCGCAATCGTCGTCGCGCCCGCAATAGTCATCGTGGCCCTGATGCTGTCGGCAGTCGAGCCGACGATGGTCCAGCGCGGAGCAAGCGCGGGTCTCGGAATACACGTCGTGTACAGGCTGCTCTTCGTCCCCGCGACTCTGCTCATAGCCGCGGTGGGATCTTTTGCTCTCGGCCGCGCGCTCTACGGCTCGCTATTCGGAGCGCGGTTGGCGGTCGGCGCCGGTCTCGCGGCGGCAGTGGCTTTTCTCGCGATCAATCTGGTGATGGATTCGCTTGGGTGGCGTGTCGGCGCTCCCGCTGCGGGACGGCGAGCCACAATGGTGGTTGTCACTACCCTCGGCATTTCCATTGCCGCGCTAGCCGCCGGCGGAGTGATCGGCGCGATGCTTCCTCGAGAGTCGCGTAGCTATCGAGGCATTCCCGAAACGTAAACGCCCCATCCCCAGGCGACCACCGTTGACGCGGCTGTTACGACGGAACACCTTTGCCACACCAGCTCTCCTCAGCATGGTCGACGCACCAGCGCAACTGAAAGAGGCTCTCGCAGACCGCTACCGGGTTGAACCTGAGCTTGGTCGCGGCGGAATGGCCACGGTGTACCCTGCGTACGACCTTAAGCACGAGCGCAGGGTCGCCCTGAAAGTGCTCGACTCCGCGTTCGCGTCCTCTCTGTTCGCGGAGCGCTTCCTCGCCGAGATCAAGACCACTGCCCGCCTCCAGCATCCACATATCCTTCCGCTCTACGATTCCGGAGAGGCCGCAGGCCAGCTCTTTTACGTGATGCCGCTGATCGACGGTTTGACGCTCCGCGAGCGGATCCAGCGCGACACGCAGATGCCGCTCGACGAAGCTACGCGGCTCGTCCTCGAAGTTGCGGAAGCCCTCGCATACGCGCACGCCCAGGGAGTCGTGCACCGCGACATCAAGCCGGAGAACATTCTCATCGCGGGTGGTCACGCACTCGTGCTCGACTTTGGCATCGCGCGCGCGGTGACCATGGCAGGCGGTGAGCACATGACGGAGGCCGGGATGGCGATCGGAACTGCGGCTTACATGAGTCCGGAGCAAGCCCTTGGTGCCGATGCCATCGACGGCCGGAGCGACATCTACAGCCTCGGTTGTGTTCTGTACGAGATGCTCGCGGGAGATCCGCCTTTCAAAGGGGGATCGGTGCAGGCAGTCATCGGTCGGCGATTCCTCCACACAGCGCCAAGCGTTGCCGCGAAGCGTGCGACGGTGCCGTACCGGATCGACGTCGTCATTCGAACCGCCATGGCGCGTGATCCCCGTGACCGCTACGAGAGCGCCGCCCGCTTTGCCGACGCGCTGGCGGGCGCCCGGGCCACACCCCACAATGGCGACGAGACGCAAAAGTCAATCGCGGTGCTGCCCTTCGTGAACATGAACCGAGATCCGGACACCGAGTTCTTCAGTGACGGGATTACGGAGGACATCCTCAACGCGCTGGTGCGCCTTCCCGGCGTACGTGTGATTGCCCGGACATCGTCGTTCGCCTTCAAGGGAAAGAACGCTGACATTCGGGAGATTGGCGAACAGTTGGGGGCCGGGATGGTGTTGGAGGGAAGCGTTCGCAAGTCTGGAAACCAGCTGCGCATCACGGCGCAACTCATCGACGCCGGCAGCGGACATCACCTCTGGAGCGAGCGGTATGACCGTGAGATGAAGGATGTCTTCGAAGTGCAGGACGAGATCACGGCCGCCATTCGGGACGCCTTGAGCGAAAAGCTGCTCGGTCTCGGACTGGCAGAGTCGCAGGCGAAACCAGCCATCGATGCTGAAAGCTACGAGCTGTTCCTGAGGGGACGGTTCTTCATGGCCAAACGTCCGGAAGGAATGCAGAAGGGGATGGAACTGCTGGGCCAGGTCGTGGAGCGCGCACCCGGTTATGCGCCAGCCTACGCGGAGCTGGCCAGCGCGCACATGATCCTCACCATGTTCGGCGCTATGCCGCCGCGTTTGGCGGCGCCAAAAGTACGCGAGCTGGCACAAGCGGCCCTGATGCTCGACCCGTCACTCGCTCGCGCGCACGCGGAGCTCGGAAACGTGGCGTTCTGGTTCGATTGGGACTGGCTGGCGGCGCGAAAGCACTACGAGCGCGCGGTAGCGCTTGACCCACACGATCCATGGGTGAACGCGCTGCTCGGACATTACCTGTCATCACTCGGCCACCACGAGGAAGCGATCGCACAGTGCGAGCGCGCGAAATCACTCGATCCACTCAACCCCGCGATCAGCGTGAGCCTCGCTCTCGCCCATTTTCTCGCCCTGCGCCACGAGGATGCGATCGCAGTCTGCGACCGGAGCATCGAGCAGGATCCCACTTATTCAGAGGCGCATCGGGTGAAGGGCGCAGCACTTCGGGAGCTCGGACGGTTCAGCGATGCTGTTGCACCGACCGACGCAGCCGTGCTGTTCTCGGGGTCACATCCATGGGCGATGGGCCTCAATGGAATGCTGCACGCAGCCGCAGGGCGCGTGGATGCCGCTCGCGCAGTGGTGCAGGAGATGATCACGCGACACGAAACGTCGACTACTCCGCCATTCGTTCCTCCCCTTGCAATCGCGCTAGTGTTCGGACAACTGAAGGATGCCAACGCCTATTTCGACTGGATGGAGCGATCGCTCGAGGCCCGCGATGGGTGGCTGGTCATGATGCGCGTCGATCCATCATTCGATGCGCTCCAAGACGATCCACGCCACGTCGAGCTGGTCAAGCGCATTGGCATCCCCGAATGGGGGGGTGTCCCCATCAATACGCCGCACAGTGGCCTGAGCAGCCTTCCCTCGTAGCGCGAGACCGCGCCCTGACGCGAACGTTCTACATCGGCCTCGGGACTACCCATCACGATCCAGCCGTGGCGATCGTTAACCCGGCAGGCGAAGTGGTCTTCGCAGAAGCCGCGGAGCGCCCTTCCCGAGACAAGCGAGCGATCGGGGGCGCAGCCGATCACCGTGAGACTGCGCGACGCATCGTCCGGGACTACTGCGATCCCGAGGCCGAGTACGTCATCGCTAAGTCGTGGAGTCGGACATCAACCCGTTCGCTTGATCTTCTGTACCTCCTCGGCCTGGCCGATCACGAGCGGCTCCCGAAACGCTCGGTATTGATGACTCGCTTTCTCATGGATCGGCGCAGTCTGTTGCGCTCGCTGTGGTTGCAACACACGGCAAACAGGCTCTCCGGAGGGCATCTCGCCGATGTGCTCTCGGAGCGTGGCAATCGCAACGTGTCGTATGTCCACTTTCCGCATCACCTTGCTCACGCGGCCGCGGGGTGCCTCACCAGTCCGTTCGAGGAGGCTGCCTGCATGATCGCGGATGGTCAGGGAGAGTGGGGATCCATCAGCTACTTCGAATACCGGCAGGGGCGGATTCGACTGATCAAGCGAATGCAGGGCGCGGAGAGCCTGGGACTCATCTATTCCCACTGCACCGATCTGTGCGGATTCAGCTCCGAGAAGGGGGAGGAGTGGAAGCTGATGGGGCTGGCGCCTTACGGAAAGCTTTGCCCCGAGATCTACGAGGCGCTCAGGTCTCTGATCAAGATGAATGGCTTGACTTTCAGGTATCGCTCGACGCGCGCCGTTCGGGATTGGGCTGCAGGCATGAAACGCTGGGCCCGTCCCAAAAACGGTTCAGTGATGGCGGTCGCGGACTTTGCATTCACGGTGCAGCACTTCTTCGTAGAAGTCATGACCGAGTTGCTGAAGAGATTCCACGAGCTGGGCGTCTCGGAGAATCTGGTGTTGGCGGGTGGCTGCGCCCTCAATTCATCATGCAACGGCCAGATCGTGGGACACACCGGCTTCAGGCGGCTGCACGTTCCAAGCGCACCCGGAGATGACGGAACCGCCATCGGAGTCGCGCTACTGGCGTATTACCGAGACAATCCGGCGGGGAAAGCTCCAGCCAGAATCCAAGACCCCTACCTTGGATCGGCTATCTCGGCGCGCACGCTCTCGAATCTCGCTCGTTTCGGGCGGATCCCGAACATGCGTCACCTTCCGGACACCGTTCACCTCGAGGCCGCACGTCTTCTGGCCGAAGGCAAGCTCCTCGGTTGGGTCCAGGGCCGCGCCGAGTTCGGCCCACGCGCCCTAGGGAACCGCTCCATTCTCGCCGATCCGCGTCCGCGTGACGTGAAGGAGAGGATCAACGCTCTGGTGAAATTCCGCGAAGAATTTCGGCCTTTCGCTCCCTCGATTCTCGACGAATTCGGCGACGAGTACTTCGAGAATTATCAGGTCTCGCCGTACATGGAGCGCACGCTCACCTTCAGGGAGTGCGCCAGCAGGAAAGTGCCAGCGATCCCACACGTGAATGGCACCGGAAGATTGCATTCCGTTCGGCGCGAGTGGAACCAACGGTTCTACGATCTCATCAGGGCGTTCTATGATCGGACTGGCGTCCCGATGCTGCTCAATACGAGCTTCAACATCATGGGGCAGCCTATCATCCACTCGCTGGAGGATGCGTTGGGCCTTTTCTATACCACGGGACTGGATGCTCTCGTGGTCGAGGACTACCTGATCGAAAAGCAGGGAGAGTGATCGTGCGGCGACGATTCATCATTCTTCGATCCACCATGCTCACGGCTCGCGACGTGGTAGGCAGACTCCTGATCGGCGTGCTCACGGCTCGCGACGTGGTAGGCAGACTCCTGATCGGCGCGATGCTTCCTCGAGGGAACTCTCGTCCTTCCGTTGCGAAAACCAAGTCGTTTCCGGGATCGGTAAACCTTGGCGGTCCTATCGCGACTGCATCCGGCATCTTGTTCATCGGTGCGACGTTGGACCGAAAGATTCGCGCATACGACATTGAACGTGGCCGCGAGCTCTGGTCCGCGCCGCTTCCTGCGGGCGCGCGTGCGACACCGATGACCTATGAATGGAAGGGGCGGCAGTACGTCGTCATCGCCGCGGGGGGTGGCGAAGTGTTCGGTAAAGGCGACCAGCTGATTGCATTCGCCCTTCCCAGGCGGTGATGGCAACACCACGGCTCTAGCTCATTGTGATTGCTCCTTGCTGCTAGCTCCGGCCCTGGTGCGCCCTAAGCTTCACGGAGGAGAGACTATGCCAAGCGCACGTGGAGAGTTTGAGGTCAAGCTGATCTCGCAGTCCTCGCCGGACTCGGGAACCGGTGAGCTCATCGGTCTCACCGGCACGATGAAGATCGACATCGTAGATGGAAAACACTTCTACGAATTCGGCTACGCCCTTCCCGAAGCGAAGAAGTGAAAGCCTACGACTTCGTCATCGTCGGTGCAGGCTCGGCAGGATGTGTGCTGGCAAACCGCCTCAGCACCAATCCCGAACATCGCGTCCTGTTGCTCGAGGCCGGCCGCGACGAGCGAAGGAAGGAAACGTGGATTCCCGCAGCGTGGTCAAAGCTCTTCAAGTCGAGCTGCGATTGGGCGTACCAGGCCGACTGCGGTCCCGGCCTCAATGGAAGAAGTCTCTTCGTTCCGAGGGGGAAAGCACTCGGCGGGACTTCCACTATTAATGCGATGATGTACCTGCGCGGCAATCGCGCAGACTACGACGAATGGGCCGCGATGGGCAACGACGGCTGGAGCTATGACGACGTCCTTCCGTATTTCAAGCGATCCGAAGACAACGAGCGCGGCGCATCCGAGTATCACGGCGCGGGCGGCCCGCTCACGGTAGCGGACGTACGCGATCCGAATCCGTTGGCCGCTGCGTTCGTGGAGGCGGCAACCGAGACGGGCATTCCGCGCATCGAAGATCCCAACGGAGCGACACAGGAAGGCGCGGCGTTCACGCAAGTCAACATCCGGAACGGAAAGAGGTGCAGCTCGGCGGATGCATTCCTGCGCCCGGTGCTGGGCCGCAGCAATCTCGACGTCGTCACGAACGCGCACGTCCTGCAGATCATTTTCCAGGGACATCGTGCAACTGGCGTCAAATTCCACCGCGCCGGCGGTGAAGAGATCGCCAGAGCTGATCGTGAAGTTGTCGTTTGTGCCGGTGCACTCGATTCACCTAAACTTTTGCTGCTTTCCGGAATCGGTCACGCCGAGGAGATCCGGCGTCATGGGCTGTCTCTCGTCCAGGATCTGCCCGGCGTCGGCCAGAATCTTCAGGAGCACACCGGCGGAAAGATCCTCGTGCGATGTCGAGAGCCGATCTCACTGCTTGCCGCAGAATCCGTGGGCAATCTCATCCGGTACATCCTGCTTCGCCGAGGCATGCTGGCCTCGAGTGGACCCGAGGGTGTTGCGTTCGTGAAGACGACTCCGGAGCTCAATGCACCTGACGTGGAGATAGTGCTGCTCCCCATACTTTGGTTGAACGAGGGATTCACGCGGCCGTCCGAGCACGGTTACACCATTGCCGTCGTTCTGCTGAAGCCGCGAAGTCGTGGATTCGTAGCGTTGCAGTCCGGTGACCCAGATCGTCCGCCGCGGATCAGCATGAATCTTTTCTCCGATCGGGACGGTCATGACATGCGCACGACCGTAGCCGGAATACAGATCGCGAGGCGGATTATCGAGGCGCCTGCGCTGGCTGCCTTGAGCTCCGGAGAAATTTTTCCCGGAACGGCAGCCACGAGCGATGCAGACCTCGCCGCGTCCGTGCGAGCCGAAGCGCAGACGATCTGGCATCCGGTGGGAACATGCAGAATGGGAACGGATCCAATGAGCGTAGTCGATCCAGGCCTTCGCGTGCACGGCATAGAAGGGCTTCGGGTGATCGACGCCTCGGTGATGCCGACGATCACTCGCGGCCACACGCATGCACCGACGGTGATGATCGCGGAAAAGGGGGCCGACATGCTTCTCGGGCTCCCAGGCGACGCTGCGACAAGACATCCTTTTGCGGACTGACGGTCAACGCTATTATGGACCCCTCATGATCCACAGAGTGACACTGGTCGCGGCGCTGGGATGGTCACTCTCCGCCGGCGCGACCGCTTCCTTCGGGCAGCACCATGGCGGTAGAAGGGCGCCCGAGAAGCCGCCGACTCCGACGGCAGCTTTCCCGAGCCCGGCAGTCCTGGTGAATGCCTCGAAGCTTCCGCATACCGTCGAGGTAACGCTCACTGCCGCACCAGCGCGACTCTCGATAGTGCCGGGGCCGCCGAGCGATGTCTTTGCGTACAACGGCGTGATCCCGGGACCGACGCTGGAGGTGCACGAGGGCGACAAGGTCATAATTCACTTCCGGAACGACCTTCCCGAGCCGACCACGATCCACTGGCACGGTCTGCACGTTCCCGTAGAGTCGGACGGAAGTCCGTTCTATCTCGTGTACCCGGGCCATCAGTACGACTACGTCTTCACGATCCGGAAGGGAATGGCGGGGACATACTGGTATCACCCGCATCCCCACCATCACACCGGTTATGAGATCGTGAAGGGACTCTTCGGCGCGATCGTCATCCGCGCAGCGGACGATCCATTGCCGGCGACGCTACCCGAGAAATTGATAATTCTCACCGATAATCGCTTCCTGCCCGATGGCTCGGTGGATTTTCCGGACGAGCAGTCGCCAGCGGGCCGAGTGGATGAGGAAAACGGCCGCGAGGGCAACATCGTCTTCGTCAACGGTCGCGTGATGCCCACGATAAGTATCCGCAGCGGCCAGGTGCAGCGATGGCGTGTCATCAATGCATCCGCCGCGCGGGTTTACCGGCTTGCGATTCCGGGTCACACTTTGTTGCAGGTGGGGAGTGACGGGGGATTGTTCGAGCATCCCGTCGAAGTCAGCGACATCATGCTCGCCAACAGCGAGCGCGCCGAATTCCTGGTGCGGGGCACCGCAGCACCCGGCACCAGCACACATCTACAGTCGCTGCCGTACGACCGTTACACTTTCCAGACTCGCCCGAATGACTGGAACACGACACTCGACCTGCTCGCGTTGGAGTACACGAAGCAGTCGCCCATCAAGACTGTCGCAATTCCCGCAACCCTCCGGCCAGTCCCGGCTCTCGACACTGCCCAGGTTACGGAGAGGCGGGTAATCGTTTTTAGTCAGGGCATGATCAACGGGAAGCTCCATGACATGGGCCGCGTCGACGTCACCGCCAAGCTGGGGGCGATGGAAATATGGGACCTCGAGAACGTCGTCGGCATGGACCACACGTTTCATCTGCATGGCTTTCAATTCCAGGTTCTGGACCGCAACGGAATTCCCGAGAAATCGCGCCGTTGGAAGGACACGGTCAACATACCGAGGCATGAGACGGCGCGGATCATCGTCCGATTTGACGATCACCCTGGAAAGTGGATGTTTCATTGCCACATACTCGATCACGAAGATCATGGCATGATGGGTATTCTCGAAGTCAAATAACCAGAGGAGGGGACCGTGATTCCACCGTCGCGAAATGCCCGCTGTCTCGGATCGATTCTGTCGATCCTCTTCATTGCTGCGTGTAGCCCCTCCGGCGCTACGACATCCACCGGAGCCAACATGCAGGTGGTTCAGGGATCGCAGCAGCAGGTGGCACTTGGACGTTACCTGGTCATCAGCCACGATTGCGGTGGGTGTCACGGTGGTGGCTCTGATCCGGCGGCGAAGGGCTGGCTCGCTGGAGTGATGAGTCCGCAGGATGAATTCCACATCGGGCCGTGCGCGGTGACCCCGGGAGCAAAGCCATGCTGGGTCACCCGCCCGCGGAACCTCACGCCTGACAACGCTACCGGGATGGGTCGCTTCAGCGAGCGGCAAATTTTCAATGCCCTCCGCTACGGGCTCCGCCCGGAGAACACGCCCGACGTGGAGATCACGTCGACTACCCCAGGTCAGGGAAATTTCCCGGCGAACCCGCATTACCTCGCCATCCCAATGCCGTGGATGGCATGGAGGCACATGCCCGACCAGGAGCTGTGGGCGATCGCCGCCTATCTCAAGCGCGGCGTGAAGCCTGTCGTCAACAAAGTCGCCGACAGCGAAGGCCCGCCTGATTTCTGGGCCAGCGAGTACACCGTCGCGAAGATTGGTCCGTATCCCGCGGTATCATACCCGACGGCGAACGAGCGCTAGCGCGAGCGCAACACTCGCCCGACATGAGGCTGCGGCCAGGAGACATTGACTCCTGGCCGCCCACAGTGCGCCGATCGAGCTAGCTGCTGTCGCGGTAACCCAGTGCGCCCTCGGGATGCTCCACTGATTCCGCCAGGGGAATCGGATTCTCCTTCAACAACCGGGCGAAAAATGCCTCGTTGCGGGCGAAGGTCCTGGCAGCGCTGTACACTGGTCCTTTCTTGAACTTTTTCTTCAGCGATTCCTTGGTTTCATCGGACGCATCGCCGAGCCAGGACACTGATGGCGCCGGCGGAATCGTGAACCCGTTGAAGCTCATGAAGTTGAGAACGTTCCCAATGATGTGCTCGGCGCCGTCCTCGGCGCCGGTGATCACGATGCCGCCCACCTTGTTAGCAAATTCCGACTTGCCGGTCTCGAGCAGCTCATCATTCAGTTCATCCAGACGCTCGATGATCCGCTGAATGAGCGAGGACTGAATTCCCCACCATACAGGAGTGGCGAAAATCACAATGTCCGCGCGCAGCATCTTCTTGAGTATCTTCGGCCAGTCGTCGTCGTCGATCTCAGTTTTGATGCCTGGCTGGATGTCGTAGTCGCGAAGGCGAATGATCTCACTCTCGACGTTCTCCTGCTCCTTGAAGATCTCTGCGACTACTTCGCACAACGCCTGCGTGTGGGACAGCACTTGCTTCTTCTTGAGCGTACCGAGCAGAAAGACGGCTTTCAGCGACTTTTCCATTTGGGCGGCATCATATCCCTAAAGTGATCCGTTTTCAAACGCGTGGCCGCGCCCTGCGGCGCCAGCTGGTTGTCTGTGGGATTGTCGCGTCGTTGGGATTCGCGAACGCCCGTGATGCCACCGACCGCGTCGACGGCTACCTCAGGCATCGGTCAGGACCATCGTTCAGCGGCGTCGTCCTGATCGCACGCCACGGCAATATTGTGTTCGAGCGAGGCTACGGGTTGGCCGACGCGGATCTGGGGGTGAAGAACGAGCCCGGGCTCCGTTTCGGAATTGGCTCACTCACGAAACCGATCACTGCCGCGGCGGTCATGCGGTTCGTCGAGCGAGGAAGGCTGCGTCTGAGCGATCCCATCTGCCTCTGGGTGGTGCCTTGTCCGCCCGCGTGGCGAGTCGTAACGCTCGAGCACCTGCTCTCTCACACGTCCGGCATACCGGATCTTCTCGACCAGCGGCCCGCCGTGGCTGATGGTTCACCACGAGCACTGGTTGAAGCGATTGTCGCACAGCACCGGCAGGACGCATTGCGGTCACGTCCGGGCGAGCGATACGCGTATAGCGACTTCGGCTACTTTCTCCTCGGTGACATGCTCGAGGTTGCGACCGGACAGCCATGGGAGTCGGTGCTGCGCCAGGAAGTTTTCGTGCCGGCCGGAATGGGGGACACGGAGTACGACGACCCACGGAGAGTGATGCGCCGCCGCGTGCGGGGTTACACTCGCTCCGCAGGGACGCTGCAGGTGGTTCAGCGCCGCGACCATGCGACCTACGGCGCTGGTGGATTGCTTTCCACCGCACGCGACCTGCTTCGTTTCGACGTCGCGCTGTCTCGCGGAGACCTGGTCTCGCAGGCGACGCTGCGCGATATACGAAGGCCACGCCGCGATAACTACGGACTGGGGTGGCAGGTAACGACGGCATTCGGTCGACTGCAGCGCAATCACACTGGCGTGACGAGCGGTTTCTCGAGTCACCTGGCGCACTACGACGACGGGATCACGGTGATAGTCCTGAGCAACGTCGAGGAAGAGCCGGTAAGAGCCACCGCGTGCGACATCGCAGCAATCATGTTCGGATTGAAGCCGTCATCGGGCGGGGCGACTCGCGGCGCATGTCGCCGTTGAGGATTGATAAATAACTCTGGCGCGCCTGCCAGCCCACCATCACTTTCGTTCGGACCATCCGATACGTCGCCGCGCCCCGGTCGCGACATGATGCCGCCAACCAACCTGTTCTCCTGAAATCCCAATTCGATGCCTGATTCGCGGGTCGCCGACTATTACGAAGTTCTACAGCTCTCATCTCGCGCCGATCGCGATACGATCGAGCGCGTCTTTCGGCTCCTCGCCAAGCGCTTCCATCCGGACAACAAGGAAACCGGGGATGGCGATCGCTTCAGCGAGCTCGTCGAGGCATACGACGTTCTTTCCGATCCCGAGCAGCGCGCGAAGTACGACGCGAACTACGAGCGGGTGCGCGAGGCGCGGTGGCGCTTGTTCGACCAGGACGCCGCAACCAGCGAAGTTGCGGCCGACCGCCGGATTCGGCTGGCTATTCTGTCGGTCCTTTACGTCGCCCGAAGAAATGACCCGATCGAGCCTGGAATCGGAATCGCAGAGCTCGAGCGCCTGCTCGGATGTGCAGAGCAAATCGTCCGCTTCCACATCTGGTATCTCCGCGAGAACGGCTGGCTCGAGCGTCTCACCAGCGGGCACTTCGCGATCACCGCTCCCGGGGTGGACCGGCTGTTCGAGCTCGGTGGGCCGGCGAAGGCCGGGCCGCAGCTCCTGAAAAAGGGCGCCACGCCCACGGCGAACGCAGAGATCGCGGCCAACGAGTAGCCGGTCTCGCTCGGGTCGGCAGCGAGAGGCCGCAAGAAAAAAGACATGAGTCCCACGCGTAGATCGTTCATCGCCACCAGCGGCACAACGCTGCTCTCGCTGGCTTGCGCGCCGGCGGTGATCGCGCGGCGCGCGGACCACGACCTCGTGATCCGCGGAGGAACGCTATTCGACGGAACCGGCAGCGATGGGCGGGATATGGATCTGGCGATCACCGCCGGCCGTATCGTCGCCGTCGCCCCGCACCTTCCTGAGCACGGGCGGGAGGAGATCGACGCACGCGGACTCGCCGTCGCTCCCGGATTCATCGACATCCATTCTCATGGGGACGGTACACTCGAAGAGGATCCGCGAGCTGAATCCGTGATCCGCCAGGGAATCACCACAATCGTCGTCGGCGTAGACGGCTCCTCCCGTGCAACGGGAGCAGAAGACAAATCATTTCCTGCTCTTTTCGACGCGCTCGACCGGCTTCACCCAGGGCCGAACGTCGCATCCATGGTTGGACTCGGAACCCTGCGAGGCGCAGTTATCGGTGAGGTGGACCGGCCGGCGACCGCTGCCGAGCTGGCGCGCATGACGGAGATGGTGGAGCACGCCCTCACCGAGGGAGCGTGCGGCGCGTCGTCAGGACTCGAGTACACTCCCGGAGCGTTCGCGTCCCGCGATGAGTTGATCGCGCTTTGCAGGCCGCTTGCAACTCGCCGCCTTCCATACGCAACGCACATGCGGAACGAAGATGATCGAGTCCTCGAGGCGATTGATGAATCCATCGCGGTTGCACGCGGTGCGGGCTGCCCACTCCAGATCTCTCATCTCAAGACGCAGGGTCCGCGAAACTGGAAGAAGCTCGATCAGATCTTCGTGCTCATCGAGGCTGCGCACGCGGCGCGAACGGACATCACGTTCGACCGCTACCCATACGTCGCTTACGCTACCGGGCTCACGAATCTTTTCCCTGTATGGAGCAGGGACGGCGGTATCGACTCCTTCCTCGCGAGAACTGTCGACCCGGCCGCGGCGCCTCGCATCCGGCAGGAAACTCTGGCCAAAGTCGAGCTCATCGGTGGCTGGGATGACGTGCAGCTCTCGGGAGTGCACGCAGCGGAGGATCGCGATGCGGAGGGCAAGCGGCTTGGCGCGTACGCTCGAGCGCTCGCTCTGGATCCGTACGACGTAGCCCTTGAGCTCCTTCGCCGAAGCCATGGCGATGTCGGAATGCTTGGGTACGCAATGAGTGAAGAGAATCTCGAGCGAATCCTCGCCCATCCACTCGGCATGGTTTGCACCGACGGAGGCGCGTTCGCCATTGATGGTCCCACTCGTCGCGGCAGTCCGCATCCGCGCGGCGCCGGGAGCTTTCCCCGAGTTCTCGGGCGCTACGTGCGCGAGCGGAATGTCATGTCGCTAGCAACGGCGATCCGGAAAATGACGTCCATGCCCGCAGCACGCGTTAGTCTCACCGATCGCGGCTGCCTCGCTCCAGGCATGGCGGCCGACGTGGTCGTCTTCGACCCTGCTCGTGTCGCGGACAGAGCAACGTTCGACGCGCCATTCCAGTACCCGGTCGGCATCAACATCGTAATCGTCAACGGCATGATTGCACTTCGGGATGGACAGAGGAACGCGATGGGAAGTGGGCGAGCGGTGCGCGCCGAAAAAGGGACAAAAGCAGCCTAGAAAATCGCGGGTGATTTTCTAGGTTGTCGTTTTCTCCTTGCCTAGATCTATCGGGTTCCCGCTAATTAGTCCTTTGATGCCAGACACCTTCGACGCGGTAATCATCGGCAGCGGTTTCGGCGGCGCACTCACGGCGCACGCCCTTGTGGAGGCTGGCTGGTCGGTGCTGCTGATCGAGCGCGGTGACTGGGTGGAACGGGGCGAGGCTGCATCGCGGATCGAGAACTTCGTCCTTTACACGCCCCACTTCGACATGGACTCGGGGTACACCGTGGCGCAGCAGGGTCGGCCGGTGAAGCCGATTGGCGCGCTCTTCTGTGTCGGCGGTGCGTCGGTATTCTACGGTGGCGTCTCCTTCAGGATGCGCGAGCACGACTTCGACCCGCCGCCGGAGATCACTGGCGACACCGGTGCAGAATGGCCGATCTCTTACGCTGACCTGGAGCCGTACTACAGCTCGGCCGAGCGATTGATCGGCGTGAGCGGCGCGGAGGTCGGCGATCCCACCGCACCCTGGCGAAGCACCCCGTATTTCGCGCCACCAACGCCGTTCTCGCCCGTGTCGGAAAAGGTCGCCGCCGCCGCACGGTCGCTCGGCCTCCACCCCTTTCCGATGCCGAGAGCGATCCACGACGGCGGAGAAGAGGGTCGCGCGACATGCATTCGCTGCGGCGCGTGCGACGGTTTCGCCTGTCCAGTGGGCGCCAAGAACGACCTGGCCATTCGAATAATCGAGCCACTCCTCGGCAAAGGGCTCCATCTCGCACCGGGAACTGCTGCGGTACGACTGGTGGAACGACATGGACGCATCGAGGCTGTCGAGTGCGTGGAGCGTGCGACAGGTAATCGGTTTACGGTACGCGCCGGCGAGTTCGTCCTCGCTGCTGGCGCTCTGGCTACGCCACACCTCCTGCTCGCATCGAGACTGGATCGCCTCAATCCTTCCGGAGACTCGATCGGCCGTTATCTGATGCGTCACGTGAACAGTCTCACCTACGGTTATCTGCGTGAGCCTGTCACTGACAACGGTTTCGGCAAGGACATGGCGATACACGATTTCTACGAGGGCGACAGCGCTCCCGATGCACCAACGGGGCCGCTGGGTGGAATACAATCGCTGCCGACACCACCACTGGGACTGGTGAAGCTCCAGGTTCCGCCACCGCTACCGTTGGTCGCGAAGCTCTTCCTTCGACGAGGCGCGGGGCTCCTCACCATCGCCGAGGATCAGCCGCGACGGGAGAATCGCGTCACGCTCGAGAATGGCGAGGACAGTGTTGGGCTACCGGCGCTGCGAATCACTCATCGCTATACGCGGCGTGACCTCGCCGCGGACCGTGCACTACGCGCGCGCGCACGGAGAATTCTCTATGCGGCTGGAGCGCTGTTCTGCTATCGGCGGTCAATCCGCACCTTCTCCCACGCGTTGGGAACCGTTCGCATGGGCCGCGACGAGCGGAGGTCGCCCCTCGACGAATCGTGTCGCTTCCGCGGCGTCCAGAACCTGCGCGTCGTGGATGCGAGTGTTTTCCCTACCTCCGGCGCTGTGAATCCCAGTCTCACCATCGCCGCCAACGCCTTGCGTGTCGCGGCATCAATGACCGAATCGGCACTCGAGGGCGCAGACGCCGCGGTCGAGACCGCGTGACAATCTCGATCGCGCTCGTTGGCTGCGGAGCCATCGCGCGCGCACACGCAAAAACGCTGCGAACATTCGGTCCTCGCGTGAGAGTCGCGTTTGCCAGCCGAGACGCGGTGCGTGCAGAGTCCTACCGCCGTGAGTGCAACGGTTTTGCGGCGTTCGCTGGATATGCGGCGGCCTTCGCCGACCCTCGCGTGGATGCGGTCATGGTGACGACCCCCCCGGCGCAACACCTCGAGCTGACACTCGACGCCCTTCGTGGTGGGAAGCACGTGATAGTCGAGAAGCCGGCGTTTCTGCGCTCGAGTGATGCGAGCCAGGTGGACGCTGTGGCACGCAGTGCCGGCAAACAGGTGCTGGTTGCAGAGAACTATGCGTACAAGCCGCTCACCCTCCTCCTACGAGAGCTGCTCGACGCGGGTGAGATCGGTACGCCGACTCTCGTTCGGCTGAGCGCGCTGAAGTTTCAGGCGACTTCCGACTGGCGTGCCTCGCCGGAGCTGGCAGGCGGTGGAGCGCTGTTCGAAGGCGGTGTTCACTGGGTGAACCTTCTTGGATGGCTTGGCTCCGACATCGTGGATGTTACCGGCTTCCGCCCGAGGCCTGGAGCGGAGCAGGAGCGGACGATGGTCGTGGTCGTTCGCTACGCGAATGGCGCGGTGGGAACACTCCACCACTCGTGGGAGACGCGTAGCGCTCTCAAGGGCATCTCGCTGTCACAGATAATCGGTGACAAAGGCACCATCATATTCGAATCAAATGGAATGTTCGTCGCGCTGAACGGAACGCGAAGGCGGTTATTCTTCCCCGGCGTTCGTGACATGCGCGGGTTCCGCGGGATGTTCGACGATTTCCTCAGCGCGCTCGAGACCAGTGCGCCACCGCGTATGACGCTCGCCCGCGCCCGACAGGATCTGGAAGTGATCGAGCGCGCCTACACCACTGCCCGGATAACATGACTGTCTTGCTCACGATTCTCATCGGTGCGCTTGTTGGCGCGCACGCCTCGACCTGGGGGATGTACAAGGACGCGCCGCACGAAGGCTTCACTTCGGGGAAATACCTGCGAAGCATCGTTCTGTCGGCGGGAATCGCCCCGCTCGTCGCCTGGATCTTTCGTATCTCCCCGACGACGGCTGCTGCCGGCGTGATTCTCTTCGGCTGCATCTACTCCATGGAGCGTGCGATTCTCGAGACTTGGAAGACTTTCTTCCGTCAGGAGGATCAATCGAAATACACCATCCCGATGCAGCTTGCGGTATTCGGCAAGACGGTGTTCACGCGACGCGCCCGTGTGTTATACGGAATTCTCTACCTCGCGGTGATTTTCGGAGGACTCGCGCTCTTGTCGAGCTACAGGCCGGCACCGGGAATGTCTGCATTGTTTCTCGCCGTCACGATCGGTGCGCTCGGCGGTTGGTACAGCGCGATCGGCGGCGCGTGGAAAGACGCTCCGATCGAGGGCTTCGAGATCCTCAAATTCTTCCGAAGCCCGCTGATGGCGGCATTCTTCTCGTACCTGTTGTTCCGTCTGGGTGCTACACCAGCGCAGGGTGTATTCGGCGCCATCGGCTACTCTGTTGCGACGACTGAGACATACAAGACTTTTTTCTTCCCGAGCAAGCCGCGCGGAAAGTTCGCCAACAAGCCGGTGCTCTTCCCCGACTGGCTGGAAAAACGCCAGCGATTCGTCCCGCTGTACGGCGCAGTGTGGGTGGTAGTCATCACGGGCTTCGTTGTCGCGCTGATCAGATAGTTCCGGGCCGCTATCGTCCCTTCGCCTTGAGCGCCCGAGCAATCGCCGCTGTTCGGTAGATCCCCGTTCCGAACGATCCAATCGCGATGAGTGTTATCACTCCGGCGAGCAGCGTTCCCGGCTGCCATCCCGCTCTCGATGCGACGACCGGATCGAAGATCGCGCCCAGCGCGAGCAGGACCAGCCGCTCGGCGCGTTGCATCACTCCGGCGGTGTTACTGACTCCGAGAGCTTCTCCGCGCGCGCGCGTGTAGCTCACCAGCATCGACCCGCCAAGCGCGCCGGCAATGGCCAATGCGATCAGCGGTGAGCGCGCGAAATACACAATGAGTCCGAGGAACGTGAACGTTTCCGCGAACCGGTCCAGTGTCGAATCGATGAACGCGCCGTATGAGCTCGCTATCCCTCGCGCCCGCGCGATCCGCCCGTCGAAGATGTCGGCGACGCCGCCCAGCAGAATCAGCCACCCTGCAGCACCCATCGACCCCGACGCGAATGCCGCTCCGGCCGCCAGTCCCATCAGCGCCCCGAGAAAATTGAGCGCGTCGGGGCTCACGCGTGCGCGAACCATCGCCCGCTCGATCGGACCGATCACCCACATCAGCCAATCGCGCACCCAGCGCCCGAGAAGAATCGTGCGACTGCGCCGTACGACGTCGGCATCCATCGGCCGGCCGCGCGTCACGATTGCGAACACCGGCATCGTCAAGAGCAGTCCAGCGACGAGTGCCAGCGCGACCAGGTCAATCGTGGTCAAGCTATTGAGACCGCGATCTCAGGAATCGAAACACCTTCGGCCACAGGAAGACGAACGGCCAGCGTCTCTCGCGCGGAGTCAGCACGATCACCACGCCGCTCCGCCGCTCCACCTTGTGCTTCACGTATTCCAGCCAGTCGTCGTAAAGCCAGACGTGCTTCCCCCACCGAAGCGTCGCTCGCATTTTGCTGCGTCGAAAGTACAGCCGCATGCGCGCCCTCTCCAGTCGCGTTGGCAGGCGCGTCTGCCGATAGGCATCACCGGCACGCTCGAGCAGACCTTGTCGCGCAAATTCGGCAAGCAGCGCGCTGTACATCTGCAGCATTGTGTCGCTCTGCGCGGAGAACAGCTCATCGATTCTTGCTCGCGTCTCCGGACGAACCTCTCCGGCGTACGACGTCGATAAAAGTGTGCGGCAAAATGTCTCGACGTCGAACGATTCCGGCATGTAGTGGCGTCCCCACTCGAACGTCGCCAGTCGCGCGGCAATGACGCCCTCTTCCACCTGCACTCGACTCGAGGGATCGCGCACCCACGCAAGCTGGACCTGCTGGAACAGCCGCCCCTTCGTGAACTGGTCCGGAGAATTGGCCGAACAGGCGATGATGAAGTCACGCATCGACAGCACGGCGCATTTCGCCATCTCGCGTTCTCCCATCGATGAGGTTGTCGTCACCGCGACGACGCTGGGCGGAAGGATTCGTGAGAGAAGGATCGCCGACTGTGCGGTGAAGCGGGGCTGGATTCGTTCCACGAACGACCGGAATGCCTCGTCGTAGTCATCGAGGATGACAAAGAAATCGTACGCGCTCTCGGGCCGGCTGCCGCTGCCCTGCGCGCGCGAACCGTAATGAATCACCGCCGCAGTGGACGGCCCGAATGCCTCGGTGATGAAGCGCACAAGTCGTTCTGCTTCGGGACCTACAGGTAGGTCGAGGCCGGCCTTCATCACCTCGCGTAGTACGGCAGTCGCCATCATCGCGGAACAGCCCGTGCCGTGCTAATATTCTGCCTAGTGTCGGCGAGATTTTTCGCCGCGCCTGCGATCGCTGAGACCCGCTCGAACGGGGTCCGTGAGCGCAGCAGACACGGCCGCTCCGCCCGAGACAGGACCAGGGTCGAGCCTCGTCTCAATGAAGCGTACTGCCTCGCGAATTGCGCGTGCGGAGCCGTGACCGCGAATCGGACATTGCCAAACGGCAGTGCCATGCCTACGGTTGCCCTCGATCGAACGCGCGAGGGTCGGTGCCGCTCGCTATTACGGAAACAATAAGCATAGAATATTGAATGGACACTCAAGTCGAAGCGGAACCGATCACGGACGTCGCTGACTACGACTATAGCAGTTTCTACTATTCGTCGAGTCAGGACCCGTTCGCGATTCTCGAGCCATTCGACGACTGGTACAGTCGTGCCCGCCTCCGTGGCTACTACCTGTACGGGCAGGCGATGGCGACGCCCCCGCAGCCGCATGTAGCAATCGAGGACGAGCTCTCTCATGCGCAAATAAATCTCCTCAACTTCGCGTCGTACAATTATCTCGGCCTCTCTTACAGGCCCGAAGTGATCGCGGCGGCCAAGCGCGCCCTCGACAAGTACGGACTGGGAGCTGCCGGATCCCCGATACTCAGCGGGATGATGGAGATCCATCACGAGCTCGAATCGGAGCTTGCGCGATTCAAGCGCAAGGAAGCGGCGCTCGTCTTTCCAACAGGCTATTCGACGAATGTCGGTCTCATCCAGGGATTGATGCGGCCGGGCGACCTGGTCGTTGCGGATCAGAACGCCCACGCGAGCATCGTCGACGGCGCGATTCTGTCCAAGGCGAATCTGAGGTTCTTCAAACATAACAAGCCCGAAGACCTCGACCGAAAGCTCGCCGGAACGACCGGAAAGAAGCTCGTCGTCATCGAAGGCGTGTACTCGATGGACGGCGATGTCTGTCGTCTCCCGGAGATCGTCGAGGTTACCAAGCGCCACGGCGCGAGGCTCGTCATCGACGAAGCTCACTCGATGTTCGTATACGGCAAGAACGGCCGCGGCGTGGTCGAGCAGTACGGCCTCGAGGATGAAGTGGACATTCACGTCGGCACATTCTCCAAGGCGCTCGGCGGCCAGGGCGGCTATGTCGCGGGATCGAAACAGCTCTACAACTACCTGAAGGGCTTCGCGAGGTCGCGTTTCTTCTCCTGCGCGCTTTCACCAGTTGTCGCAGCGGGAGTTCTGCAGTCGGTGAAGATAGTCCAGAAGGAACCTCAGCTCCGCGAGTGCTTGTGGGAGAATGTGCGCTACATGAGAGACGCGATGGCGCGCTACGGCATCGACATCGGTGATTCAACGTCGCAGGTAATCCCGGTGATGATTCGGAACGACAGGCGGATCATGCATATCGCCACGCGGCTTCAGGAAGCCGGCCTCTACCTTCAGCCAATCATTTACCCCGCGGTCGCGAAGCACCGCTCGCGGTTCCGAATGTCCATCTCGGCGTCGCACACATGCGAGCATCTCGACCAGGCGGTGTCGATTCTCGTGCGAGTCCTGCGACAAGAGAGGATTCTCTAATGACAAGACAGCAACCGGTTCAGTACTTCTTCAAGGACGCTATTGGCGGCTTTTTCGAGTTCCCAACCGAGAACGCTCGCCAGCTCCTTCCCGACGACCTCCAGCCGATCGAGCCGCGGCACGGCACTTCGGTTTTGTCGGTTCTCGCGTTCGACTTCGTCGAAAGTCCGATCGGACCCTATGGCGAGCTCATCCTGTCGATACTCGTGTCACCGCTGATCGACGCGGAAACGCCGATGCCTCGCTCCGCCTTCTACGCCTTCAAGGTTGGAACGTCCACACGCGAGTCGCGGGAGCACGCCATCGAACGCTGGCATCTTCCCCACTACATGCAGGACATCGACCTCGCATGGCATCATGGCGACGGCCAGCTCACCATCGAAGCCACCGATCGTGGCAAGCCAATGGTCCGGCTTACTGTCACTGAGCACGAGTGGAGCAAGGTCGAGCACAGGTATCAATCGTTCATGCAGGACGACGGAGGTCTGTACACGGCGAACGTCATCATGGCCGGCGAGTTCAGTGAGAACGAGGAGGAGCGCGGCGCGATCCAGATTCGCTCGCACGGAATGGCCGAGCTGATCCACGACTGGGACATCGAGACTACCCCGTTCCGTGAGCTGTGGATGCGGAATGGCGTTGAAACCTTCTTTCCGGTGAAGACGCTAGCGTCCTACGCCGAGGCGTATCCGCGGCAGACGAGGTAGCGCGTGCGGCGCATCTGCGTCATCGCGAATCCCGCCTCCGGAAGGGGGCGGGGTTCGCGCATCATACCCCGAATCCAGTCGCTTCTCTCCGAATCCGGCGCGGGGGAGCTCAGAACGACGAGTGCCAGAGGTGACGAGCGCGCCGTCGTAGCGCGCGCGCTCGACGACGGATTCGACACCCTCGTCGCCCTCGGCGGCGACGGAACGTGGAGCAACGTCGCCAACGCGATCCTCGATTCCGGCGACGCATCGAGCGTGAGGCTCGGACTTCTGGCAGCGGGAACCGGCAACGACTTCGCCAAAACCATCGGCGCGCCCGTACACGATGCGCGCGAGACGATCCGCCTTGCAGTCGACGGCCCTGATGTCGCCGTGGATGTCGGGCGGATCGAGAACCGGTACTTTCTGAATCTCGCCGGATTCGGCGTCGATGTCGCAGTGATCGAGAACCTCGACACGATCCGGTGGCTCACTGGCCCCGCTCTGTACTTCTGTGCGGGTCTTCGCGAGATCTTCAGGTATCCGGGCTTCGAGGTGGATCTGGAGTCGGAAAGTGGGGATCGCATCCGCGGAAGACAGCTCATCGTGATCATCGCCAATGCAAAGAACTTCGGCGGCGTCTTTCAGCTGGCGCCGCAGGCGTCCGCAGTGGATGGCCAGCTCGACGCCATCGCCATTGGAAACGCTCAACCAACACGGCGGCTCAGACTCTTCGTGGCGGCTGCGCGCGCTGCACATCTGGGCGAGGCGGAAGTAAGAACGAGTCGCTCGCCGGTGTATCGCCTGCGGTTCGATACGCCACCCGCGTATGAAACCGATGGCGAGTACAACGTCGCGCGCTCCAGGGAGCTGGAGATCACCTGCGTTTCACGGGCGCTTCGCATCGTGACACCGGTCGACGAAGGCAGACTGTAAGCGTGAGAGCGATCACCTTCGCTGCGCCAATCCCCCGCTACCTGGCGACACTCGCTGCCGGGAAGGTGAACGAACGCCTCTTTATCGGCTCACACGCGTGTACACGCTTCCAGAGCATTGCGCCGCCTGAGCTCCCGGCGGCGACCTGGGTGCGTATACGAACGCGCCTTGGCGGAATCTGCGGGAGTGATCTGAGCCTAGTCACACTCACAACGACTCCGTCGCTCTCTCCGTTCTCGTCTCATCCCTTCGTGATCGGTCACGAGTCAGTAGGAGACATTGTCGAGACCGGTAGCAGCGTCAGCGGTTTCGGAGTCGGACAGCGCGTGGTCGTCAATCCGTTGTTGTGTTGCGAGCCGCGTGAAGTCAGCCCCGTGTGTGACGCGTGCGCGACCGGTCAGCATCAGCGTTGCACCCACTTCACCGACGGGACTCTACCTCCTGGGCTGCTGATCGGTACCACCCGCGGCGTTGGTGGAAGCTGGAGTGAAGAGTTTGTCGCGCACGCCGGGCAGCTCCTGGCCATTCCTGAGCAGATGAGCGATGCGGAAGCGGTTCTGATCGAGCCACTCGCCTGCTCGGTGCACGCAGTTCGCTCCAACATGCCACGCTCGGGCGAGCGCATTCTTGTCATCGGCGCGGGATCAATTGGTCTCCTGACCGTCGCGGCGCTGCACGCTCTCGCGCCGGACGTGGAGATAGCGGTGCTCGCTCGGCATGAGTTTCAGGGAGACCACGCTCTCATGCTCGGCGCCACACGAGTTATTGCCACGCGAGGTGACTACGCGGAATTATTGGCTCGCGCGGCGGGCGCGCGATTGCTCAAACCGATCATCGGTGAGCGCATAGCCGTTGGTGGCTTCGATCGCGTCTACGTCTGCATTGGCAGCTCGCGCGGCGTGCAGGACGCGCTCCGCTTCACTCGCAGTGGTGGATCGGTGATGCTCCTCGGAAACGCTGGCAGTCTGTCCGGAGTTGACTGGAGCCCACTCTGGTTCAAGGAGCTGACACTTGGTGGAGCGCTGTGCTATGGAACTCATGAGAGGCACAATCACCAGCATGGCGGTGCTCCAATCCACGCGTTCCGCGAAGCATCAGAGATGATCGCCAACGGCAGTGCTCCGATCGCAGCGTTGGTGACGCACCGTTTCCCGCTCTCCGATTATCGACGCGCAATCACGGTGGCACTCGATAAAGGGAGCGCCAGGAGCGTCAAGGTAGCGTTCGACTTCACACGCTAGACGTTCGTCTCACTGCCTTTCCGCGACGCGGCGCCGCAGGCGCTCGACAGCGGATACTACTTCTTCGGGCCGCTCCTCATTGATGATGTGTCCGACTCCGGGAATTTTCGTTACGCGAAGCGTTTGAATCGCTCGCTCAATTGGTTCCAGCTCCTCCGGAGTCACACCTCCAAAGTGCGGCGCACCGCCCACTACGAGCTCGACGGGAACTCGAATCGCCGACAGCTGCGAACGCAGCAGTCCGGGCTCCGTCGAGCGAGCCATCGCCCGGTATGCATCGATTGTTGGATTGATCCGGTGACGTAGCGGAGCCATGTATCCGTCCAGTACTTCCTCGGTGATCCACGACCGATCGCCTGACACGTTCTCGAAATTCTTTCGCATCCGGCTTCGCATCAGACGCTGGCTCGGGAAAATCCGCAGGATCACAGCAGCTACGCCCAGCGCGACACGCATTCCCGGAGTTGCGGACTCTTCCGCGATACCGCCCTCGAGCGACACCAGTCCGCGCATGCGGTCAGGTGACTTCACTGCAAACCGCAGAATCATCGACGTCGAGAGCGCCTGCCCTACGAAGAGAGCATCGTTGATGTGGAGCGAATCGAGCGCCGCGCCAATTCGACGCCCCTGCGCGGTCATCGAATAATCCGCCTTCGGCGTGCGGCTCGATGACGCCACTCCAAGTGGCTCGATGACTATCACCTGCATTCCGTAACCAACCAGACGCGGGATGACTTTGCGAAAGCCGTAGGTGGATGACCAGATGCTCGGCACGATCACCACTGGCGTTCCCGTTCCCCAGATTCCCACCTGAAGCGTTTCCGCAGGCGCCACCGGAATGCGCAGCTCGCGCGGCGATTGCGCAGTAGCGGGCACAGCCAGCAGCAGTAATGCCGGAGTCAACAGGAAACGAGGAGATCGAACGGTTGTCACTCCGGTCATGGGGCGGGCAATGTGGTATTGTGGCATGATACGTACAAGGCTCTGGTGCAGGCTATGGCTCTCCGCGGAAAGCTGACCGTCCCGAGAATGCTGCGATTCCTGCTGAGCGCGGGAATCATCGCTCTCCTCGTTGTCTTTGCGAGGAAAGTCGATTGGGCCGCGTCGTGGGCTGCCATACGCAATTCCAACAGATCTCTCGTCGCACTCGCCGCCGTGATCAACATTGCCTCTCTCGCATTCAAGGGAGTGCGATGGTGGATCTTCATCCGCCCTGTCGCCCCTGCGCCCATCGGCCTCGCGATGCGAGCGACAATCGCTGGTGCGGGCCTCAACAATGTTCTCATTGCCAATGGGGGTGACGCCGCCCGCGTCGTTTTCGTCACGCGCGCCACCGGCAGCTCGAGCGCCAAGATTCTCGCTTCGCTTGCGGTCGAGCGCCTTTTCGATGTGGCCGTTTACGTTCTCGTCCTCGCCGTTGCTGCATTCCTGCTTCCCTTGCCATTCGATGTGACGGCATGGAGGCTGCCCGCGGCCGCGGGTCTCGTAGTGATGTGCGTCCTCGGAGTGTATCTGATTCGGCGGCCTGAATCCAAACCGCAGCAGGAGGCGACAGTCGCCGTCGCCTCAGCCGATGCCCCGACGGTTCTGCAACGCGTGCGATCCTACGTGTCGCGCTTCATGTCGGGCGTATCGACACTATCGACCGGGCCACGATTCGCCGGCGCAATGGCTCTCTCACTGCTGGCGTGGGCCGGACAGATCGCCTGCTACCACGTTGCCGCCATCGCAGCGCATTTCCCGATTCCACTCTGGGGTACGGTTGCCGCCTTCCTCGCCGTGAACATGGCGCTCGTGATCAGAGCAACTCCGGGCAACGTCGGCTTCTTCCAGTTGATGTACGCGGTCACTGCCGTGAGCTTTGGCTTGAAGCGGGACGAGGCAGTTGGTGTCGCGCTCCTCATCCAGGCACTTCAGACCATCCCAATTACCCTCCTCGGGATCGGACTTGCGCCGGAGTTTGTGTTCCGAAAGAAATCGCGGACCGCACAGCCCGCGTAGCCACCGCCTATGAAGGAAAGTGGGCGATCGCCTCGTGTCGCGCGCCCTCCCTTCCCAGATGGCTGCGGAATAGCACTACTCCCCGGACTTCCATCGAGACATCAGTGGACGGAATCAAATCGATCAGCCGCCGAACATCCGACGGCGGGTCGACGCGACTCAGGGTAAGGTGCGACTTGAATGGTCTCGGCTCGGCGGGAAAGTCTGCCGCCTGGGCCGCAGCTTCGACCGTCTCCGCCAGTCGAACCAGCTTCTCAGCGCCACGCTTCACGCCGACCCAAAGGACACGCGCTCGATCCGGCGACGGAAATGCTCCGAGCTTGCCGAACTCTATTCGGAATGGAACGGGCAGCGTGACCCCTCCAAGCGCCTCGACAAGGCGCTCGCGTTGCGCCGACGGAGTGTCGCCGAGGAATCGCAGCGTGAAGTGCCATTTCTCCGGCGACACCCTTCGCCCTGGAAGCACATCCGGAAGATGACGGCGCAGAGACTCCCGCGCTCGCTCGGGAATTGGAGCGGCAATGAACAGCCGCTCGCGCAGGACTAGTAGGTCCGCCACGTTCCTCGCGTCGCGAGCTCGACCGAGTGACCATCAGGGTCTCGGAAGTACAGGCTCACTCCCCCCAGATCCCATGTGACGCGGCTCTCGATCTCAATAGTCGATTCCGTGAGCCGCTTCTCCCATTGCTCGAGATCATCCCTCTCGATTCCGAGCGCGAAATGCGTTGGTCCTGTCGAATCGTGCGGAGGAATCCAGCCGGTAGGACCATTCAGTCCCTTTCGGGACTCCCCGCGATTGAACAGCAGCAGAACGCTTTCACGATTTACATCGAGTGCGACGATGCGGTCGTTCTCAACGAGAGTCGCAAAGCCGAAGAGTCGCCGATAGAAGTCGGCCGCTCGCGGAAGGTCATCGCAATAGAGAGCCGTCTCGAGAACCCGGTTCACTCGCAGCATGTTGGATCCCATACGTCTCAGGGAAAGATCATTCGGGAGGCCAGTGAAACAAAAAGGGGCAACCTTGAAGGTTGCCCCCATCGTGCCGGAATGTAACCGCCGCTCAGGTCACCTGAATCGTCAACGGTTGAGTGAGCTTGACGGTGATGCGTCCCCCGCTGGGAAGACACCCGTCCACGTCCGCGGTTCTGTTGGCGACGACCGCTCCCGCGGCGGCCCCAACGCCAGCGCCAATGACGGTGGACCTGGTTCTGTGGCCGAGTATCTGACCGACGATCGCACCGATCGCGGCGCCGGTCGCAACCTTCCGCGCGTCATCGCCGCGTGACGCAGCCCTGACGGTTTCAACCTCGGCGTTGCTCACGTCGCCGCTGACCGGGTAGGTCTTGCCGTTGAACGAAACCGAAATCACTCGCAATGCGATCTCCACCTTGTCGTTCGCTCCCTCGCTGCGCTTGAGCGAAGCAATCTCGACGATCGCTGTTGCTCCCGCGGGCAGAACCGCTCCACCGGCTCCCTGCACCGGCTCGGCGAGCTGAGCGGTAAACCGATCGCCCACCGCGTTGGTGTTGGTGCAGATCCGCTGGCCTGCACTCAACGACAGCGTTGAACCCGACGAAATCGTTCCGAGCGTAGGCTCTGGCCCGCGCGTTTCCGTCGTCACGGTGTTGCCACTGGCAGTGACTGGAGACAGTACCGGATCGGGAACCGGAGCACGCGGAGCGCTGAGGACGGTCGCGCGCGGCGCGGGCGGAGGAGAATGTCTCGTCGTCTCAACTGACCGTGGCCGGCGGGCCGGCGAAGGTGCTGGCTCAACCGGAGCGGCTGCTAGTGCGGTTTCCGGAGTTACGGCTACGTCCTGAAGCTGTGGCTTGGACGCTGTGTCCTGATTCGCCAGCGCGAGGTCCCGCATCAGCGTAGTGTCCTGCGCCAGCGCGTCCCCGCTCTTCTTCGAATCGCATCCCGAAATGACCGCAACGGCCGAGAATGCTACGATCACGGCCGCTGTCTGAAGTTTCAGTTTCATCTTGACCTGGTATGGATGCAAAGCGGCGCAACGGATTCTCCGTTGCGCCGCTCGAATCTAACTAGAAGCGGACTCTGCCCGATCCGGGGAACGTTCCCTGAATGACGGGGATTCTCGAGTTGATCGAGATCGGTACTCTTCGCGTAGTCGGATACCGCCCGTCAGTCCGAGGATCGCAATCGTCGATCCCGCCGGATCCCCCACGAAGCACCACCGATATTACGCCACCGAGGATTGAGCCGATGTTCGAGCCGCCGCCCGATCCACGGTTATCGCCACTCCCCGTCTGCGTCGCGACCGGATGTGGACGCGGCGTTGCGATGGGTGCTGGATCAACCGGTGCGGGAGCAATCTCTACTGGCTGCTGGACGACTTCCTCGCTCACGTCCGCCTTCTGAGCTTCGACCGGCTCCGGAGGCAGCTTGGGAGCGGGCTTGTGGCGCGCGACTCGTTGCGACTGAGCGACGTGCCGTGGCGCCGGAGGAGTGGTGCGCTCGATCGCCGAAACAACCTGCTGCTTCTGACTTGCAGTTCCGGCAAGAGTGATCGCGTCGCCGGTTCCGGCGAGCTCCAGGTCCTTTCGGAGATCGTCGTTCATCGCGCTCTTTTTGCCGCTGCACGCGGCGACGGCGAGGACCGCCGCCAAGCTCACGACATATCTCAGATGATTCCGCAATTATCCTCCGTTCAACTTGTAAGGCGCCCCCGCCTAAACGGATGGCGTTTCGTCTTGCTCATACTGTACGCGTGCGAGGGGTGCAACCGTTGAGCCACCCTGTTGTGCCGCGCTTTCCAGAGGGAAAGCGGATTTCGCATTGCTGACTGTCCTCCATCACGGACAGCGGCATTCCCCCTCCGTGGACAACTACCCAGCTGCCCGATGGCTGTTACCCGCTGCCCGTCGTTAGTTCGCAGTCCGCAGTTAGTCCGAAGTCCGCAGCTAGTCCGCAGTTCGTAGTGCCGTTAATCTCAAATCACCCATCTCAAATCTGCTGGCCCGAATGCTGTATTAGCCAGCATGCCCCGTTTCCTCGCCACGCTCGCTGCCGTTTCACTTTTCATCGCAGCGTGCTCGAGTCCGAACGATCGTACCCCGACAGCGCCCGAACGTGCCGCAATCGCTGACTCGATCAAGCAGCTCGTAGTATCGACCTACGATCTGTCCCGGCCCGGCGCTGTCGCAAGAATGATGAGTCTCTATCCGACGAGTGGAACGGTGCTGTCTGCCAACAGCGGCCGCGTGACGACCACGCGTGCCGCACTTCAGTCCCAGCTCGACACTTTCTGGACGTACGTCGGCAGCAACATGCGCAATCCCCGGTGGGAATGGACGTCGATGCACGTCGACGTCCTGTCGCGCGACGCCGCGGTGATGACGGCGACCTACCGAATTCCGCACCTCACCCCGCGCAACATGCCGCATGTCATCGGCGGCGCGTGGACAGCTCTATTCGTCCGGCGCGGGGGGAAGTGGGTGATAATCCAGGAGCATTTGTCCGACGTGCCTCAAGCCGCAACGCCAATGACGATGCCGATGCCAGCTACTCCTCCGGCCGGGTAGCGTCTACCGAGACGTTGAGATTCTGATTGAGCGTAGCGTCGCCGCTGGCAATTGCGGTCCACGTTATCTCGTTGCCCTTTCTGAATCCCTTCTTCGTCACCTTGATTCCCTCAGGCGAGATGGTGGCGATGTGTGGCTCGCCGTTGATCACGATCTCCCGCTTGAGCGTCTTGTCGAGCTTGGTCGCCATTGCTGAATCTCCGGGGATTGGGGTTCGATTCCTGCACCGCTTTCGGATATCTTCACTCGCCGTAACACCTGCAATACTGAATCAATGGACACGAAGACGACAGAGCCCGGCCGGGGACCCGCGTACATCATCTACGAGTTCGAGCGGCGCGCCTACTCCCTGTCGGACGCCGCCTTCCGCATCGGACGCGACGCGTCGAGCGACATCGTCATACGCGAGCCCTCCGTCTCCCGCGCCCACGCCGAGGTGCGAGCTGAAGCTGGAGAGTACGTCGTCCACACTACGGGCGCGACGGGCACTCTTCTCAATGGATCACCGGTCAGCACCCCGCGCCAGCTAAAGGACGGCGACCGGCTCTCGATCGGGTCGGCCGAGTTGACCTTTACGCGCTCCAAGCTACCGCTGGGCGTGTCCATCGTCGACTCTGCCGCAGCGCGGCAGCGCGATGACGATGTTCTGACGAAGCGCGAAACCATTAGTAATCCGATACTCGGCGCAGCCCGCGAGGCCGATGCTCCGCGACGGGGGATGCCGATTCTGCTGCTCGTGATTCTCGCTGCGGCGGGAGCGGCGTACTACCTCCTCATGATCCGGTAAAGCGCTCGAGCACCTGTGACTCGAGCGCGTCCCTGAGCTCGACGAGCTCGAGTCGCTCGAGGACGTCCGCGGCAAAAGCGTAGGTGAGCAGCTTTCGAGCGTTGTTTCGATTGATGCCGCGGCTTCTCAGGTAAAACATTGCCGTCTCATCCAGCCGCCCGACCGTCGCTCCGTGAGTGCACTTCACATCGTCGGCGAAAATTTCGAGCTGTGGCTTGGTATCGACTCGCGCTTCACCTGACAGGAGCAGGTTGTTGTTGCTCTGCTTCCCGTCCGTCTTCTGCGCCTCGGGGTGGACGTAGACCTTGCCATTGAAGACTCCGTGCGAGCGCCCGTCGAGAATTCCCTTGTACAACTCGTGACTGGGACAATTTGGCGCGATGTGCTCGATGAACGTCTGATGGTCCACGTGCTGAGTTCCGTCCGCGAGGTAGAGACCGTTCATGACCGTCTCCGCACCGTCGCCGGCGAGTACCGTCCCTATGTTCGTGCGAGACAAAGAGGCGCCGGTGGCGAACGAAAAGGAATCGTAGCGGCTGGCCTTGTCCTGCCGCGCCTGGATGGTTCCGACATGGAACGCGGACCGGCTCTCGCTCTGGAGCTTGTAGTGCGCGAGATGGGCACCATCCTCGAGGACAACTTCGGTTACGGCGTTGGTCAGGTAGCTCGCTGCGCCATCTGTCGCGACGTAGCTCTCCACTACGGTCGCCCGCGAATTTCGGCCAGCGACGATGAAGGTCCGTGGGTGCGACACGGTGGTGCTGTCGCTGCTGGACACGAAGATCAGGTGAATCGGAACATCGATGCTCACATTCGGCGCAACCCGAATCAGCGCGCCGTCAGAGAACATCGCGGTGTTCAGCGCGGTGAAGGCATTGCGATCGTAGTGCGCGATGCGGCCAATCTCGGGGAGTCGAGCCTCACCATCCTGAATCGTCGAGGATAGCGGAGAAATCTCGATGCCGTCGGGCGCATCGATACCATTGGGCCCGAGAAGCCGACCGTTGACGAAAACGAGCGTCGGCCACTCGCTGCCAAAGGGGAACTGATACAACCCTCGGGCTTGTCCGGCCGCTGAGGAAGCCAGTTTGAAGGCTCGCTCCGCAATCGGCCCGACGCTCGTAAAATGCCAGTCCTCGTTCCGCTGGGTCGGGAACCCGAGCAGCTCGAACCTCGCGAACGCATCTTCGCGAAGGGAGCGAAGCCATCCAGGCGACTGATCGTCGCGCATGAGCGCGTCGAAGTCCTCGCGGTATGACGCCGGCGCAGGGATCGACATCGGCGCGACCGGGGTCCGTCGCACTGCTGCCTTCTCCTTCCGTTGCACTGGAACGACGCGGGTCACAGTGTCACTCAAGCCGCAGCTCCCTCGAGCCAGTCGTACCCCTTTTCCTCGAGCTCGAGGGCCAGGTCCTTTCCACCCGACTTCACTATCCGCCCGTTCGCGAGAACGTGCACCCGATCGGGGATGATGTAGTTGAGGAGCCGCTGGTAGTGAGTGACGACGATCGTCGCGTTCTCGGGGCGCTTGAGCCTGTTGACACCTTCCGCAACGATCCGTAATGCGTCGATGTCCAGGCCCGAATCCGTCTCGTCGAGAATCGCCAGCCGCGGAGCGAGAACCGCCATCTGGAGAATCTCGTTCCGCTTCTTCTCTCCACCGGAGAATCCTGCGTTGACCGATCGGTTGAGCATCGACGTATCGATGTCCACCATTCGCATCTTCTCTTCCATCAGGTCGAGAAACTCCAGCGGATCCAGCTCCGGCTCGCCGCGAGCTTTCTGAATCTCGTTGTATGCCGACCGCAGGAAGTACGCGTTGGTGACTCCCGGGATTTCCACTGGATACTGGAAAGCGAGAAAGATGCCGCGCTGCGCACGGATCTCGGGATCCATTCCGAGCAGATCCTCGCCGTCGTAGGTAACGGTTCCCTCGGTAACCTGATACTGCGGATGTCCCGCCAGCACCTGAGCCAGCGTGCTCTTCCCTGAACCGTTCGGCCCCATCACTGCGTGTACTTCGCCAGCGGCGACCGAGAGGTCAATTCCGCGGAGTATTTCCTTGTCGCCGATTGCGGCGTGAAGATTTTTTATCTCTAGCACTTTGGATTTGTAGGTGAAGAACAGCGTGCGGCGGGCTGATGGCAGGGCGGCTACGGGCTGTTAGCTGGCTCGCAGCCAAGTGCCGCCCAGCCAAAAGCCCGCTGCACGCTGTTTCGTTTTTCTAACCGACGCTGCCTTCGAGCGTGATGCCGAGCAGCTGCTGAGCTTCGACCGCGAATTCCATGGGCAGATTCTGAAACACTTCCCGACAGAACCCGCTCACGATCATCGACACCGCCTGCTCGGCGCTCAATCCCCGCTGCTTGCAGTAGAAGATCTGATCCTCGCCGATTTTCGACGTGGACGCCTCGTGCTCCACCGTCGCGCGGTCGTTCTGCACCTCGATGTAGGGAAAGGTGTGCGCGCCGCACTCGTTCCCGATCAGCATCGAGTCGCACTGCGTGTAATTCCGCGCACGCTCGGCACGAGGCATCACCTTCACCCGCCCGCGGTAGCTGTTGTTGCCGTGTCCCGCCGAGATTCCCTTGGAAACGATGGTCGACTTCGTCTCCTTCCCGATGTGGATCATCTTCGTCCCGGTGTCGGCCTGCTGATAGTTGTTCACCACGGCCACCGAGTAGAACTCACCGGTCGAGTAGTCGCCCTGAAGGATGACGCTCGGGTACTTCCACGTGATCGCGGAGCCCGTCTCTACCTGCGTCCAGGAAATCTTCGAGTTCACTCCAACGCATTTCCCACGCTTGGTGACGAAGTTGAAGATCCCACCCTTCCCTTCCTTGTCGCCTGAATACCAGTTCTGCACCGTCGAGTATTTGACCGACGCGTTGTCGAGCGCGATCAGCTCGACGACAGCGGCGTGAAGCTGATTCTCGTCGCGGCGCGGCGCTGTGCATCCCTCGAGATAGCTCACCGACGCGCCTTCGTCGGCAATGATCAGCGTCCGCTCGAACTGGCCGGTGTTCGCGTTGTTGATCCGGAAATACGTCGACAACTCCATCGGACACTTCACGCCCTTCGGCACGTAGCAGAATGAGCCGTCGCTGAACACAGCGGCATTGAGAGCGGCGAAGAAGTTGTCGCTGTGTGGAACCACGGTGCCGAGATACTTCTCGACGAGCTCGGGATGGTTCTGAACCGCCTCGCCGAAGGAGCAGAAGATGATTCCGAACTTCGCCAGCTCCGCCTTCATCGTCGTGCCGACCGAGACGCTGTCGAAGATCGCGTCCACCGCGACGCCGGACAGCTTCTTCTGCTCCGTAAGGGAGATGCCCAGTTTATCGTACACTCGCAGCAGCTCCGGATCGACTTCGTCCAGACTCTGCAGCGGCTTGACGCTCTTCGGAGCCGAGTAGTAGCTGATGTTCTGGTAGTCGATCGGGTCGTAGTGCAGGTTGGCCCAATGGGGCTCGGTCATCGTGAGCCAGCGCCGGTACGCGCGGAGCCGCCACTCGAGCATGAACGGAGGCTCGTTCTTTTTCTCGGAGATGAGCCGGACCACGTCCTCGTCCAGGCCGCGCCGAATGGTGTCGGACTCGACGTCGGAGACGAAGCCGTATGGGTACTCTCTATTGACCAGCGTCTCGATCGCTGAGCTCATCCTAACTCCTTGGCGCTACAGCACTTCGTGGGGTAGATTCAATCCTAAGTAAATTTGTCGGGATAGTCAACCTGAAACAGACTCACTCGACACGTTTTAGGTCCTTATCCGCCAACGGGTTAGACACCTTGCAGCCTGCCCAAAACAGCAGTCCTGAGCACTGCCCACAACCACTCGCGGCGAGTCGCGGATGACCAGCGACAGCTTCCAGCCAGTCGCGCGCGTCGACGAAGTGCCCGAAGAGGGCACCTTTCCGGTGGTGAGATCCACTGGCGAGCCGGTGTGCCTCATCCGCACTGGCGGACGCATCACGGCGGTCGCCGACAGCTGCACCCACCAGGAGTTCGCCATGTCGCTTGGAGATGTGCTCGGCGACGGCACCATTCAATGCGCCTGGCATGGCGCCCGGTTCGACTGCGCCACCGGCTCCGTGGTTCAGGGTCCCGCGTCTGATCCACTCCCGATGTTCGCGGTGCGGGTGGAGAATGGAATGGTTCTCGTCGGGCCGGAGCTCGGCGACAAGCCGGACGGAATGCTTCCCCGCGAGGCCTGGACGGTTGCCGAGGAGGGAACGCGATGAGCCGTCGAGCAGACTATCCCCTTCTCGTCGCGAATCCGGATCTCCATTACCTCGATTCCGCCGCGACGTCCCAGAAACCTGCGCGCGTTCTCGATGCGATCCGCGATTTTTACGAGAACGACTATGCCAATCCGCATCGCGGGGCATATGCACTGTCGGTTCGCGCCACCGACCGGTATCATGCCGCGCGGGAAACGATCGCGGCGTTCTTAGGCGTCGCCGACGCTGATTGCCTGATATTCACTCGCGGCACGACGGAATCCATCAACCTCGTCGCGACGTCAATCGGCAAGTCAATCACAGCCGGCGACGAGATCGTCGTGACCGCGCTCGACCATCACTCCAACTTTGTTCCGTGGCAGCAGCTCGCCCTGGATCGCGGAGCGCGCTTTCACGTATGCGAGCTGACGTCCGACGGGCGCCTCGACCTCGATTGCCTCCGCTCTCTGCTGAACGCACGAACGCGGATTGTCGCGTTCAACCACGTCTCCAATGCGCTCGGCACCATCAATCCGGTCGCCGATGTCGCCGCTCTGGTTCACGACCACAGCAAGGCGATTCTCGTCTGCGACGGCGCGCAGAGCGCACCCCATCTCCCCGTTGGCTTCGATGACCTCGGCGTCGATTTCTACGCTTTCAGCGGTCACAAGATGGGCGGACCGATGGGCCTAGGCGGCCTCATCGGAACACGCTCGCTCCTCGAGCGCATGCCGCCGTACCAGAAGGGTGGCGACATGATCGAGTTCGTCTTCGACGAGCGCACTACGTGGAACGTGCTGCCGCACAAGTTCGAAGCCGGAACTCCCAACGCCGCCGATGCCGTTGGGCTCGCCGCCGCTGTCGATTATCTCGACGAGATCGGAATGGAGAATGTGCTCAGTCACGAGCAGCGTCTCGTCGTTGAGGCGATGTCCCGGCTCGCAGCAATTGATGGTCTGAAGGTCTTCGGCCCGCCCCCATCGGAGCGCAGCGGCGTCGTGAGCTTCATTCTCGACGATGTTCATCCACACGACCTCGCAACGATCCTCGACGGCGAGGGAGTGTGCATTCGGGCGGGCCATCACTGCGCCCAGCCGCTGATGCGGCGACTGGACGTCGCCGCGACGGCGCGCGCATCGTTCTACGTGTACAACGATGATGAGGACGTTGACGCTCTCGTCGCCGGTGTTCTCCGCGCCAAGGAGGTTTTCGGACGTGTCGGTGTCTGATCGCTCGGCCGAGATCGCCGCGCTTTACCAGGAGATGATCCTGGATCACTATCGTCGTCCGCGAAACAAAGGAGAGCTACCCGGCGCAACTGCGGAAATCACGATGAGGAATCCGCTCTGCGGCGACGAGGTCAGGCTCGACGTTCTGCTTGATGGAGATCGCGTGAGTGACCTGCGCTTCTCCGGACGTGGCTGCTCAATATCGCTGGCGTCGGCGTCGATGATGACACAGCTCGTAAAGGGAAAAACAGCGGATGAGATCGAGCCTCTCCGCGATCGCTTCCGTGAAATGGTCATGGGAGATGCGACCGCCGCGGAGGACAAGACGCTCGGATCAGCGCGCGCGTTCAGCGGTGTGGCACGGTTCCCGGCGAGGGTTCGCTGCGCACTTCTTGCCTGGAATGCGTTGGAAAGCGCGCTCGCCGCGCGCGACGGGGAAGGCTGAGCTCAGCCGCTCACTGATCCTGTCAGCGGGTGTGGAGGAGATGATCAACAAGCGGGTTGCACGTAAGCTCACAATCGCGGCGCTGGCCAATGCGGCTCTCTTCAGCAGTCGGCCGATGCTTGGACAGACGGAGATCAGCTCGTCCGCCGTCCAGATAACGCCAGTTCGCCTGAGCGTCGCCGATTCCATCGCTGTGCGACGGCGGGCGGTGCGAGCGCAGCTCAGATTCGAGCAGATCCGACGTCTGCTTTTGCCGCCGTTCTTCACGCCCGCGGGGCGCGAATGCGATGTAAGGGTGGGGCGCCTGTGCCAATGGAATGACAACACCCCGCTCCCCATCGAGCCGAAGCCGCTGCAAGGCGCACGGGCCAAGCTCATTGCCTCGCTCGACAGCGCTTCGCTGCGGTCTCCCGGTGACCGATGGATCACCGCCCAGCGGGTGCGCTACCTGATCGAGGCGGGACGCGACAGCGCAGCAGTGGATGTGGCGCGCTCGTGCGCCGAGGGTTCATGGTGGTGTCCTGGCCTCCAGGGACTGGCTCTGCACGAAGCCGGCGAAGGTACCGGCGCCGATAGTGCTTTTGCTATTGCTCTTGCAGCGATGCCGGAGAGCGAGCGATGTCGCTGGACGGACATATCGCGACTCCTCGAGCCCGCACTCGCGCAACGCTTTGGAAAGGTCGGTTGCACCCGGAAGACCGAGATAGCGGAGCGAATCTGGTGGCTCGCGGATCCGTTCCTGGGGCGCCCCGGAAACGATCGCCGCGCCGAGCATTACGCACGCCACATGATGAGCCGGATCATTCAGGGAACGCGATACGGCTACGACATGAGCTGGGGTGACGACCTCTATCAGCTCATCGTGCGCTACGGTTGGTCGCGAGTGTGGTCCAAGCAGCCGACTGCTTCTCTCGATCCACAGATACGCGTGACCGGTCACGAAGCAACGCCGAGCTTTCACTTCTTCCCGAATATTGCGGCGATTGATTCCGTGTCGCCCGCATGGGAAAAGCTCTGGAACCTGGACGAGCAGCCGGCCGCCGAGCTGTATTCACCGAAGTACGCGTCCAATTTCCGGAATCTCGATCCTCAACTGGCGTTGTTCCGGCGGAATGATTCTCTGCTCGTCGTTGCTGCATACGACGTCACCACGGACACTGCACTCGCCGGCGCGGGCCTGCACTCGGCGCTGATTCTGGCGCGCGATGAAACCCGGTTGCTGACTTCGCAGGAAGACACGACTCCGGTTGGTCGATACTCTCTGACGACAGACGGCAAACCGGTCCTGATGAGTCTCGAGGTCTGGCGTCCGCTAGGCAAGCGAGGAGCGCGGCTTCGCAAGGTTGTGTCGCTCGCGCCGTTGCCGCCTCAATCCGTCGCCATTTCCGACATCCTTCTCTTCGAGCCAGCGACCGACGCTCAGGCTGATCTCGCTGCGATCGTTCCCCGCGCACTCGGTGCGCTTTCAGCGCGACGTGACGCAAAGCTCGGGCTTTACTGGGAAACGTACGGTCTCGCCAAGGGAGACAGTGCGTTGCCAGTGGCGCTGACGATGACGCGGATCACCGAGCGAGCGCTACGCCGCATTGTGGAATCGATCGGCCTCGCGAAACGAGCCACGCCGATGAGCATCGCCTGGCGCGACACGCCGTCGAGTACCGGCATCGCGACCCGGTCCGTAGTTCTCGATCTGTCGCTCTTGCCGAAAGGAAAATACGAGGTGAAGATCGAGCTCAAGCCCGCGAGCTCCTCACCCGTCGTCGCGACGCGCTCCATTCAGATAAGGTAGGCGCGCCGCTAATCGCGACCGCTCGAGGTGGTGCAGCGCGGTGCCGACGAGAATCCCGATCGCATAACCGTACGGAAGACTGCTGGCGATCAGGCCGACGAGAACGACGACGAGAAACCCGCGCGCTGCTGTGGCTTCATCCCGCACGAACAACATCAACGACGCCGCCTCGAACAGAAGCAGTACGCCGAGGACTGGGAGAGGAAAGACTTCGACCACGCGCTGAAATCCGTCGGCGAGAAACAGCCCGGTCGCCAGATACAGCGTTCCATATATCAGAAGCGACCCGCCTGTTCGAGCTCCGAAAGTGTAATGGCCGACGATTCCACCCGATCCGTGACAGGTCGGCACACCGCCGAGCCACGGATTCACGACATTCATCGCCGCATAGGTGAGACTCAGTTTGCGCACACCGATTCGTTTTTTCGGAAAGAGATCTTCCGCGACTTGACGTGTGGCAAGAATGGAATTGCCAAGCGAGAGCGGAATCTGCGGAATTGCGAGAATTAGAAAGCCGGCGACGACGTCGGGGACGGACAGCACACGCGGCGCGGGGAGGGAGAACCCGAAGCTGTTCGCGAAGTCCGCGGTAGTCAGCCGAAACGCGGCGGCGTAGATCACTCCGAGAGCAATCGCAAAAAGCGCCGGGGGATATCGGCGATTCCCGAGCAGGAGTGCGATCATAGTGAATGCCACAGCGGCGAGCAGATAGCCGGGCACGCCGTCGTGCGGCACATAATCGCGCAAGGCCAATAGCGCGAGCTGGATTCCCAGCCCCAGTTGAAGTCCCCGAACGACAGTCCGCGGAACGACGCGCGCCAACAGATCGATGCCTCCAGTGAGCGCCAGAACTAGCATCACTACTCCGATCGCGAGTCCGCCGCCGTAGAGCGTACCGGCCGCCACATGGCCGGTGATGACGATGACCGCCACCGCCTTGAGCGGCTGGACCGCCATCGGCATTCCGTAGAGCAATCCGGTTGCGTACTGCATCACACCGAACATGATCAGGACGCTTGCACTGTCGAGTCGTGCGGCGAGTATCATCCCGGTGATGAGCGGGAGATCGGTGCCGATGTCGCCGAACGCTCCGGCGAGCTCGTTCCGATCGAACCTCACGCGCGGCAAATAAGTGTCGGGTTTTACGCCCAGGTTGCACTCCTTCCGCGCGAGACCGCGCGTGAGTCAGGTGCCTATATTGTACGCTCAAGCTGGCCGCGGACACATGACCGACTACTGCATCGAGATCGAAAACATCACCAAGCGCTTCGCGCAACATGTTGCGGTGCGCAATCTCTCGCTGCACGTACCGAAAGGCTCGGTCTACGGCCTGCTCGGCCCGAACGGCGCGGGAAAGACGACGACGATCCGGATGATGCTCGACATCATCGCCCCCGACGAAGGGACAATCCGGATCCTCGGCGTTCCGTTCAACGACAAGCATATCCCGAACCGCATTGGCTATCTGCCCGAAGAGCGTGGCTTGTACCGCAAGATGCAGGTGCGTCGCATCCTCCGGTTCCTCGCCGAGCTCAAGGGAATGAAGGGCGCCGTCGCCGACGCGCGCATCACGGAGTGGCTCGAGCGACTCGACCTGAAAACCGCGGAGAAAGACTGGGGGCTGGCAAAGATCGACGAGCTGTCGCGCGGAATGCAGCAAAAGGTGCAATTCATCGGCACGCTGCTCCATGATCCGGACCTCGTCATTCTCGACGAGCCGTTCAGCGGCCTCGATCCGATCAACTCCCAGGCGCTGAAGGACGCTGTGGTCGACCTCAAGCGCCGTGGAAAGACCGTGATATTCAGCACGCATCTGATGGATAACGCCGAGCGTCTCTGCGATTCGGTCTGCATAATCGCGCGAGGAGAGAAAGTGCTGGACGGACCGATTGCCAGGATTAAGGCGGAGCACGGCACACGTAACATCGCTCTCTCCCTCGACGGCGAAACGAGCGAGAGCGTTGCTGAGGTCCTCGCCGACCGGTCATTGGTTCAGCGGGTGGACGACTCCAATCGTTACTTCGAGATCGAGCTCGCTCCCGGCGCGGACTCACAGCGCCTGCTACGCCGAATCGTTGACAGCGGAGCGACCATCCAGCGGTTCGAGCTGGTGCAGCCATCGTTGCACCAGATCTTCCTCGAAAGAGTGGGTGCGGCAGGCATTGAATCGGGGATGGCTGGTCATGGCTAAGCTCTGGGCGATCGTCAAGCGCGAGTATCTCGAGCGCGTCCGCACGAAGTGGTTCATCATCGCGACTGTGTTCGGACCGGTCTTCTTCGGCACCATAATCATTGTGCCGGCCGTCATCGCGAAGCGCAGCAAGTCGTCATCGGAGTTCACCAATACCGTGATCCTCGACGCCACCACGAGTGGCGTCGGACAGCGGGTTGCGGCGGCGATGAATCGGATGCGAACCCCCGGGTCAGCCGCGCCGCAGGTAAGAGTCGTCCAGCCGAGCGCGTTATCCGCCGCTGAGAGCCTCGCGACGCATCGGGTGATGAGAAAAGAGGTGAGCGGCTACCTGGTAATCGACAGACAGACGCTCGACGGCGAGCAGATCCGCTACGCGGGCCGCAATGCGACTGCGATCAGCGACATGGAGGGACTGCGATCCACGGTGAAGGAGACTTTGCTCAACGAGCGGCTACGAAAAGAAGGAGTGGACTCGGCGCGGCTCAGAGAGCTGACGTTCATGCCTCTTCGCCTCGACGCGGAGCGCATCACAGACAAGGGACGCGGCGGATCGGGGACGGTGAGCATCATCTTCGCCGCGATTGTCGCATTCCTGCTCTACATGTCGATCGTGCTGTACGGTCAGAACGTGTTGCGTGGCGTGCTCGAGGAGAAGACCACTCGTGTCGCGGAAGTTGTCGTGTCGAGCGTTCCGTCGGAGACGCTGCTCGCCGGCAAGGTGATTGGAGTCGGAGCGGTTGGTCTCACGCAGCAGGTGATCTGGGTGATTGCCTCGGTGATCATGTTCAAGCTGCGACAGCCGGTCCTCCAACGGTTCGGAGTCGCCACGATCCCGTTTCAGCTTCCGGAGATATCGCTGGGCCTCGCGCTCCTTCTGCTCGTCTTCTTCCTTCTCGGATTCACCTTTTACGCGTCGCTGTACGCGGCGGTGGGGTCGTCGGTGAATTCGGAGCAGGAGGCACAACAGGCGGTTCAGCCGCTTCTCATCCTGCTGGTTGCGACCGCGATCTTCATCAATCCGATCCTGCTCAACCCTACCGGGCAGCTTGCGCTGGTGATGTCGCTGTTGCCGTTCTCAGCGCCGATCATCATGCCGCTCCGGTTATCGCTCGGGAGCGTGCCGTGGTACGATGTTGCCATCGCCCTGGCAGGGCTCGTGCTGTCGTGCCTGGTGGCGATGTGGCTCGCGGCGCGGATCTATCGCGTCGGGCTGTTGATGTACGGAAAGCGGCCGACGTTGAGGGAGATGGCGCGCTGGGTGTCGTACTCGGGGTGATCAACGAAACGGCGTGCGGCGGGCGTTTGGCCGGGCGGCTGTTGGCTTTGAGCTAGCCCGAAGCCTGTAGCTGCCTAGCGATCAGCCCGCCGCACGCTGTTTCTGTCAATTCATCGCCTGCGCAGTGACGGGCATCTCGCAGAAACTGTCGAATGCGCCGACGATATCCTCGGCTATCTCTTCTGCAGTTCTGCCCTCGATCTGGTAGCGCTCCAGCATGAACACGAGCTGGCCGTCCTTAAGCAGTGCGATCTGCGGTGAGGAAGGCGGATAGCCGGTGAAGTAGCTTCGCGCGCGCTGGACGGCTTCGGCATCCTGTCCGGCGAAAACAGTGGTGAGCTTGTCCGGCTTCACAGGATGCTGAAGCGCCTGTGCAATTGCCGGTCGTGCGTTTCGGGCAGCGCAACCACACACCGAATTCACGACGATAAGTGCGGTTCCCTTCAAATTCTTAAGCTTTGCGTCCACCTCTTCGGGTGTTCGCATCTCTTCGACGCCGAGGCGCGTGAGCTCCTGCCGCATCGGCGTGACTATTCGTTCATCGTACATCTTCAGTTCTCCGTATCGAGGTTCGATCTAGTCTGAAAGATACAAGAAAAGGCAACCTCGGTTGCCTTTAACTCCTACTTAAGTCCAGACCCAACCGTCCCTTCGCTCCATGCCGCGTGCTCGCGGCGGAGAATGCTGTAGCGAACGAGCTTGACCGTCAGCGCGAGAAGGGTAGCGAAGAGGCAGATCACCGCGATGCGCCACGGAAGGACATCCAGCGCCATTCGCGGCCAATCCTGGAAAGTCGCTGCAGTCGTGCCGAGTGGCTCGCGTCGAACGGCGATGAGCAGGAGACTCGCGAGCATCTCGAATGCTCCCTCCAGAGCGGCGAACGCAGGTGCCCGCCACAGCCACTCTCTGAGTGGAAATCGGCTGAGGTGCGCTGTGGCCATCATCAGCACGAATGACGCACCGATGAAGAACGTCGCCGCGAGGTAAAACCCGCTGTCGCGGTCGCCGTGCGTGAGTATGACCGACCGGTAGAGCCGTGCGATCACGCCAGTCACGAGCGCAATCTCCAGCGTGGACCGGGCGAGCTTGCTGAACGCCGGCGGCTCCCGGAAGCGCATCTCGGATGAAAGGCGCTTCCTCAGTCGCTCCGCATTCTGGCGTGCGATGAAGTCAGGCATTGAATAATTGAGAATCTATATATCTGACCGATTCGGAGGTCGGTTCGTTTCATTTAGCTGAGCCCCGGAAATCAGCCCTTAACCGCTCGCAGAGTTACTTCGTCAGAGCCTCGCGCGTCGCTCTCCCGTATGCATCATCGCCTGAGAATCGCGGTAATCCTCGCTGCGACCCCTCTGCTTGCGCTCTCTCCGGTGGCGTTCCCGGCCCATCCGGATCCCGGATGCGTTCGCGGAGTCGCGGGCAGCAGATACAATCAGCGCCTTTTCATGTCGCTGATGCGCCGCAACGACAGAATTGCCGACCGCTTCCTCGACGTCTACAAAGTGGGACGAGTGAAGCAGCGCGACGTACGACCTGTAAGCGATCCAGTGGTCTGCGCGCGCGCCGCCGCCGCTTATGGCAGAGTCGTGCACGACGATAGCGAGGGGCGAAAGGTTCACGTTCTCCGCATTGGAGATCGCTACATCGTGATGGATCCCGACTACGTGATCGACGATCACCATCGGGCCGTCACCTTCGACTCCAGTTTCTCCACCGCTCTGGCGCTGGTCGCGGAGTAGTCGGGCTACTGGATCCAGTGGCCGATCCGGCTCCACCGGATATCGGTCATAAACGGCAGCGGACGATCGCTGTCGTCGGCGTTGTAGGAGTAATACACGAACATCGGCTTGCCGCGGATGTTCTCCCTCGGGACAAAGCTCCAGTACCTCGAGTCCTTCGAATTGTACCGGCTGTCGCCCATCATGAAGAAGCTGCGCGGGGGCACAACGATCGGCCCCCAGTTGTCATGCGTTGGCTGGGTAGGCGGTGGTCCGAACCTCGACGAGCGCAGCGCCAACCTCTTCTGCCAGTCAAACAGAGGATCCACCGAATCCACCGCGCCGTCATTCGATGAGGACGTGGGAGGAGGCTGCGCAACGCCGTTCACGTAGAGGACAGCCTTGCGCATGTACAGCGTATCTCCGGCGGCGCCTACCACCCGCTTCACCAAGGTCGGGTTCGGGTCCTCCGGCTGATCGATCTGCGTCGGAGATCTGAAGACAACCACTTCGCCCCGCTTCGGCTCCCCGTAACCCGGAAGGTTGAGGTGTGTGAACGGGACGTGCGGGCCGTACACGAGCTTGTTGACGAACAGCCAGTCCCCCACGAGAAGAGTGGGGATCATGCTCCCGGAGGGAATGCGGTACGCCTCGATGAAGAACGTCCTGAGAACGATGAAGAACAGGAGCGCGCTGACGAGCGCCTTGAAGTTCTCCCAGAAGCGGCGAAGGCCGGACCGCTGCGAAAAAGGGCGCGCCTTTTCAGCGCGCCCTTTCTGTGACGCGACAGCCAATGCGATTTACTTCAGGTGCTTGTTGACCAGTCTGGTCATCTCGAACATCGATACCTGCCGCGATCCGCCGAATATCGGACGGAGGTTGTCATCGGCGTTGATCATCCGACGGTTCTTTTGATCCTGCAGTCCTTTACGCCGGATGTACGCCCAAAGTTTCTTGGTGACCTCGGTGCGCGGCAGCGGCTCACTGCCGACGACGTTGGAGAGCTGGGCGCTCGGGGTCATCGGCTTCATGAAGGCGGCGCTCGGCACGCGCTTCGTGCCTGTCTTCTTTCTCGCTGTCTTTCTGCTGGATTTGCGAGCGCTCGACTTACGGGCTGCGCCGCGCTTCTTCTTGGCGGCTTTTTTGCCCGACGAACGTGAGGCCTTTCTGCCCGAGCTCTTTTTCTTCGTTGCCATCGCTTCTCCTGGTGGGTGATCGAGGGGCTGCACGAGGCTGACGCGACCGCGTCTTGGCGCAGCAAAGTACAGCGGCGAACGCGGTGCGCAAGAGGGAAAAACCCTCGATTTACGAGAGAAGAAGCCGCATCATCCGCACATCGTACGGGTCCGGAGAGTCGTCGTCATCCGCGATGTCGTAGTTCTTCTGTGGCGTCTCCAGGATCAATGGGATGTTGTTCGTACGCGAATCCTTCATCAGCCAGCGGAATGGCTCGACACCAATTAGCCCCTCACCGATCAACACATGCCTGTCGCGGTTGGATCCCAGCTCTCCCGCGCTGTCGTTCAGGTGGAAGAACGACGGCTTCTCACCCGCTTTCTCCTCGAATTCGTCGAGGATCGCCGACAGAATCTCCGACGATTCCGACACGTCGTACCCCGAGGAATAGAGGTGGCACGTGTCCAGTCCGTAGCCCGTGCGCGAGCGCAGCGAGGCCGGAATGTCCGAGAGGATCTCACCGATCTCCTGCGCCGTCCGACCCATCGTCTTCCCCGCGCCGGCGGTGTTCTCGATGAGAAGTCTCGTCTCGGACTCGACTGCTTTCAGCGCCGTGATGATCGCCTTGGCGATTCGCTTTGACGAGGCGCTCCTTTCGCTTGCACCCGCCGAGCCGGGGTGAAAGCAAACCGCGCCGACTCCCAGTGCGCTCGATCGCTCGAGCTCCTTGGTGAGTCCCGCGCTCGCCCGTGCCCACTTGTCGTCCTCCGGAGTCGCGACGCTCAGCACGTACGCCGCGTGAACGACGACGTTCTTCGGCTTGATCTTCGTCCCCGCGAGCGCCTTGCGAAATCGCTCGACACGCTCCGGCTTGATGTTGCCCTTGTCGTTATAGAACCGGGGAATCGCGGTGAAGAGCTGCATCGCTGTCATCCCGGCGTTGGCGGCTCTCCTCACCGCCATGTGGATTCCTCCGTTGTCGATCGTGTGCGCACCGAGATAGCGAGGCATGATGCGGGACGGAGCAGAAAGCGTGCGCGCCGACCTACCAGTGGCCTTCGCGATACACTGTCCGGGTCGCACTCGCCGTCGGTATCGGAGATCGCTCACTCCACCAAACTCTGACGAGGTGGCCCTCGATGCGAACCATCGGGAGGGTCGCACGCGAAGAAGGAGGCGATGCAGCGTCCTTGATGCTGAAGATGTGCCCCATCGTTCGCGACAGAGCCACTCCGACCGCCGATCTCTCACTGTTCGGATCCTCGTATGCCACGGCGACGTTGTCACCATCCTCGGCGACACTGACGGCCGCCGGCTTGTCGCCGAATACCACAGCGATGGGAGAGTGGAACGTCAGTCCGTTATCAATCGAGTGAACGTAGAAGATTCCGGCTCCTTGAGCGGGCTCCGCGAAATAGGCGAGATGCACCCTGCCCGACCGACTCACTGCGATCGCCGGCGCCGTGCGCCCGCAGTCGCGCGCACTTCGATCTGCTGAATCCGCGACGACCCGCGTTCCTCTTCCCGACGAATCCATCCGCGCGAACACCAGTGTCGCGCTGCCGTTCGAACGAAGCTCCCACCACGCTCCGAACAGCGTGCTTGCCGAGCGCGCCGTACGCACTGACGCTTCGCATGCGCTCGCGGGAATCGATTCGCCGCGCTCAATCGTGACAGTCGGCCCGGGCGGTCCCGCATAGGTCGGATCGTCCCACTGAATCGCGTCGGACGTGCAGCCCGCAACAACAACAAGCAGCATCGTCGCGAGCAGTCCAACGGAGCGGCCGCCGAGGGGTTCGCCTCGTTGATGGCAGGTCATATCTTTCCGAGAGGAGAATACACCAGTCGCCCCAGGAAGCGCGCATGTCTACCACCATCGATCGTCGTGCCGCCGGCCCATCAGAGCCGAGCGTCGCTCCCGAGCCCGAAGCCAGCGAGCGAGCCGCCACGCCCGGCGTGATCGCCGGATTCAATGGCAACCGCAGGGTTCCGCCCCCCGTGAACGAGCCCGTCAAGAGCTACGCTCCCGGAAACACAGAGCGTGCGGCGCTCAAGGACCGCCTGGCATCGATGGCTTCCGAGAGAATCGACATTCCGCTCATCATCGGCGGCCGGGAGATCTTCACCGGCGACAGGGCGCAGGCGGTGATGCCGCATGCCCATCGGAAGGTTCTCGCCGATTGGCATCGCGCACGACGCGAGCACGTCGAGGAGGCAATCGCTGCTTCGCGCAAAGCGGCACGCGACTGGGCAAACTGGGCGTGGGAGGATCGCGCCGCGATCTTCCTCAAAGCCGCCGAACTCCTGACGACGACGTGGCGCGCGACAGTCAACGCGGCGACGATGCTCGGCCAGTCGAAGACCGCATTTCAGGCGGAGATCGACGCGGCCTGCGAGCTCATCGATTTCTGGCGATTCAATCCGTTCTACGCGCAGCAGCTCTACGACGAGCAGCCGCTGAGCGACCGCACCATGTGGAATCAGCTCGACTACCGTCCGCTCGAGGGATTCGTTTACGCCGTCACCCCGTTCAACTTCACCTCGATAGCGGGCAATCTCCCGACAGCGCCGGCGCTGATGGGGAACACCGTCATCTGGAAGCCGGCGTCGAGTGCGATGCTGAGCGCGTACTACATCATGCGCCTCCTCGAGGAGGCAGGACTCCCGCCGGGTGTCATCAACTTCGTTCCCGGCGACGCGGCGATGATCTCCGACACGCTCCTCAGCCACCGTGACCTCGCCGGTGTCCACTTCACCGGCTCGACGGTCGTCTTCAACTCGATGTGGCGGACGATCGGCGCCAGCATGTCACGCTACCGATCGTATCCCCGCATCGTCGGAGAGACCGGTGGCAAGGACTTCATCGTCGCACACCGGTCGGCGGATCCTGTCGCGCTCTCGGTGGCAATTGCGCGCGGAGGATTCGAGTACCAGGGGCAGAAGTGCTCAGCTGCGAGCAGAGTGTACGTCCCCGAGTCGATATGGCCGGAAGTGAGGGACCGCACTGTTGCGATCATGAAGGAAATCCGGATGGGGGACGTCGCCGATTTTCGGAACTTCATGGGCGCAGTGATCGACAAGCGTGCATTCGACAAGATCGGCGAGTATGTGACGCATGGCCGCGACAACGCACGGATTATCGCCGGCGGCGGAGTCAAGGGAGAGGAGGGATACTTCATCGAGCCGACGCTGATCGAGACGCGCGATCCGGCATACAAGCTCCTCTGCGAGGAGATCTTTGGGCCGGTGGTGACGGCGCACGTCTACCCGGATGACAAGTGGCAGGAGACGCTCCAGCTCGTTGACAACACCTCTCCTTACGCGCTCACCGGAGCGATCTTCGCCCGCGATCGGTCGGCGGTACGCACCGCGGCTGTCGCACTCCGAAACGCCGCTGGGAATTTCTACATCAACGACAAGCCGACAGGCGCGGTGGTGGGTCAGCAGCCATTCGGTGGAGCGAGGGGCTCAGGTACCAACGACAAGGCGGGGTCGAAGCTCAACCTCGTCCGCTGGGTGAGCGCGAGGAGCATCAAGGAGACGTTCTCGCCGCCGCTCGACTACAGGTATCCGTTCATGGCGGAGGAGTAGAGAGCTCCTCGGCTGGCTCATCTGGATGCGGTGAGCCTGCCGGGTGGTGGTTGGAGCACGATCAGCTTTCCATCGTCCGAGCCGGCCGCTTTGAGCCAGGCAATCACTTCCGGCATCCTGCTCGCCGGAAGCACCTGCTTGATCCCGGAGAGTCGCCGCTCCAGCCGAAGCTCGTCTCCGAGCTGCGAGTATTTCACCGAGAGATTCGCCACCGGGCCCGGCAACGATACATCCTTCGGAAGCACCGCCCTCCACCCTTGCGGCAGCTTTATCGTGACGACGGTGTGTGTCTCAGACAGCGAGACGATCCTGGACGTTTCGATCGGCAGCGTTCGCGGCGGATCATCCCCCAGGTCCTCGGCGAGCCTCGCGTAATACGCATTCGGCCTCAGCGGGTTCGCGAGGACCTGGATCTCGCCGGCCCGCGTGACGGCTGGTGCACGTGAAATCCTCAGTCTGAGCTTGGCCGGGACGCTGAAATCCTTCCCGTCGAAAGTCTGAAGACTGTCAGCCTCTGCTCCCTCGAAATAGGACCGGGCAATCGCGCGCGCGAACCCCTGTCGCTGAGCAGAGTCCAGAGGATTCTGAAAGAAATCCCTGAGTGACATCTCCAGGTCACCCGTCACGACCTGCTCCAGTGTGCCGCTGAAAACGCCCTCAGCGGTTAGCCGTCCGGATACTATGGTCTCCATTTGGCCGTGACGGGATTCCGGAAGCGTTATCTGCTCCGCGTCCCGATCCTTCACCATTACCGCAAGGTTGCCTTCCTCCGACCGCGGCAGTGTTCCAAACGGATATGACTCTGCCGTCAGGTCGGCGAACTGGTAGCCAGAGCCGCGCTGAACGGCTGCGATCATGTGGTTGAACTGCCACATCGACGGGGATTCCTTCTCCTCCGCACCGATGATATTCAGCAGCACGGGAAATCCCGTGACGCCGATTTTCCGCAGCGCCGCGAGGAAGAGCATGGACTTGTCCTTGCAATCGCCGAAGCCCGTGCGGACGACAGAATCGGCGTTGCGGGGAACGTATCCGCCGCGACCGAGAGTGATGGCAACGTAGCGGATGTCCTGAGCTACCCATCTGTGCAGCGATCGGATGGAGTCGTCGAGCGAACGCGCGCCTGCAAGAACCATCGCCATCTTCGCGGCTGCGAGGGGGCCGATCTCGTACGCATCCCTTGCAATCGGAAGGTACGCGCGGCCAACAGCCTGCCAATCCTCCGGTGGAGAAATGGTCACTCGCATCAACGGAACGAGTGAGTCGGGGACGAATCTCACCGGCTTGATTCGCGGTACTTTCGAGGTCGCCCACGTGTAGATCCTTCTACCGCTGGAAACTTTTTCGCGCCTCTGGAAATCCAGGTTCCGCTCGACAATCCGCGGCCTGAATCCCACCGGCACGTCGACCACGAGGTTCGACAGGACGACCGGCGTCGTGGACGTGACGGTCCACCCGAACAAGAATTCCCCCGGCATAGCGGGTTTCGTGTCTTCGGTCGTGAAGCTGAAGTCGAGAATGGTTCCCACTTCCAGTCCCGACAGCGACATCCGCTTCACTTTCGTGTTGACATACACCGGTGTCCGCATGGGCGCCGGCACGTCCGATTCCTGTACCTGCAGAGGCTCGGCGCTGACGACTTCTCCGTCCGGTTTCACCACGCGCATCCAGTGAACCGTCAGACGCTCGTGAGCAGGATCGTATGAGAACTGTCGTTCGCGATACTGCTCGGCGCCGCGCGGCTTCAGGATCTGTACGACCTGCCTGATTGTTCGGCTGGATCGTCCGTCCGGCTCTATCCGATACTCACCTTCGTCGAGCAGCCAGACTACGGCGTCTTCAGGATATTTGGATGGCTCGACCGCAAGCGCATAGATGGAATCGCGAATTACGGCAGGCTGCGCGGGCGGCGCCGGAGACTGGGCTGTCTGAAGGAGGGAGACGAGCAGCATCAAGGAATTCATCTTCCTCTCCGGAAGGTGAGTGGGTCTCTGCCTAGAGTAGGATTCTTCCCCCAGTCTCGCTAGATACGGGTAAAAAGTGCGACATTACGGATCGCGCGCGTCACCGCTGGATCCCATGACGACTTCTGTAACAAAGCATACCAAGCCCCCTCTCACGGAGAGATCTACTCAGGCCGCCACCGGCGCTCTGGTGTTCAACCCGCACGACTTCGAAGTGTCCCGGATCCGTGCCCTTCGCGGGCCGAATTATTGGCGGCTGGCCCCCGTCATCGCGTGCGACGCTCGACTCGGCCCGCTGGAGCAGGTAACTAGCGCGGATATCCCGGGGTTTACGGACGCACTGACCCGCTCCATACCGTCGCTCGCGAAACGCCAGGTGACGCGCGAGAACCCGGGTGGATTCGCGCAGCGCATCACCCATGGCCTTCAGCTCACGTTCGTGCTGGAGCACGTCGCGCTCGAGCTGCAGCACCTCATCGGGAACGAAGTGTCGTTCGGCAGAGTCTTTCCTTCCGGTGACGAAGGAGTGTGGTGGGTGATCGTCGCCTATGAGGAGGAGCAAGTCGGAATTCAGGCGATGCGCGATGCCGTACAGATTGTCCGCGCCTGCATCAAAGGGTCGCTCACAGACGTCGAGCCAATCCTCGAGAATCTCCACTCGGTTTTCGAGTCTACACGCCTTGGTCCATCCACCGGGGCGATAGTCGAGGAAGCGCGGCGCCGCGGGATTCCTGTACGCCGTCTCAACAATTACTCACTCGTTCAGCTCGGACTCGGCCGCAATCTGCACCGCATTCAGGCAACGCTCACCGATTCAACGAGCGCAATCGGCGTCGAGATAGCTCAGGACAAGGACGACACCAAACGCGTTCTCGAGAACATCGGCCTGCCCGTTCCGAAGGGAGACGTTGCACGCACCCTCGACGGTGCGCTCGCAATCGCCGAGGAGACCGGCTATCCGGTAATCCTCAAGCCGCTGGCCGCGAACCATGGCCGCGGCATCAGTGGGCGCGTTGATGATCCGGAAGCGCTGCGCACTGCATGGCAACGCTCGTCCGAGTACGGCTCCCGGATCGTCGTGGAGCAATTCGCCGAAGGGCGAGATCATCGCGTTCTCGTCGTCAATGGCAGGGTGGTCGCCGCCGCGGAACGCGTTGCCGCCCACATCATCGGCGATGGAAAGCGGACGATTCGCGAGCTGATCGACGAAGCAAATCTCGACCCGCGGCGCGGGGTCGGACACTCCAAGCCTCTCACCAGGATTCCAACGGACCGTCGCGCGGTAGAGCACTTATCGCTCTTCGGCCGAACGATGGAAACAATACCGGCCGAAGGTGAGCGGGTGACGCTCGCCGCGACCGCCAACCTCTCCACCGGCGGCACGTCCATCGACCGAACCGACGAGATGCACCCTGACAACATCACCGCCTGTGAGATGGCAGCAGGCGTCATCGGTCTCGATATCGCCGGAATCGACATCGTCACTCCAGACATCTCCGTTCCTTTCAGGGAGAATCGGAGCGTCATCATCGAGGTCAATGCCGGACCGGGAATCCGGATGCACACGCACCCCTCGGAAGGCACCCCGAGGAATGTCGCGGCGCCAATCGTGGACATGCTCTACCCACCGGGAACTGATTCGACGATTCCTGTGATCGCCGTCACCGGCACCAATGGAAAGACGACAACCACCCGGCTCATTGCGCATCTCTTCCGGGTCAGCGAGAACGTCGTCGGCTTCACTACAACTGATGGCACGTACCTCGGCAGCCGCATGGTGATCGAAGGGGACATGACCGGCCCCTTCTCGGCGAACATCATTCTGTCGAATCCGACGGTTGACATCGCCGTTCTGGAGACGGCGCGCGGCGGAATCCTCCGCGCGGGTCTGGGCTACGACGAATGCGATGTCGGCGTTGTTCTCAACGTCACAGCGGATCATCTCGGCCTTCGCGGGATTCAGACTGTCGAGCAGCTCGCCGACGTGAAGAGCGTCGTTGCCGCAGTGGTGAAGCGCGAAGGACACGCGGTGCTCAACGCCGATGATCCGCTCGTTTTTGCGATGCGCGATCGAAGCATGGGCGACATCGTGCTGTTCTCGACAAAGCCGGAGGGAGAGAGCAAGGAGTTCGAGCTGCATCTCACCCGCAACGGGATCGGCGCGCGGATCGAGAATGGAACGTTCGTCATCCGCCGCGGCCGGTTGCGTATTCCCATCGCGCTGGAGCGTGAAGTTCCGCTGATGCTCGGAGGCGCTGCCAAATTCCAGAGGGAAAACATTCTCGCCGGTATACTCGCGGCGTATGTGCAGGGAATGCGGTACGACGACATCCGTGCCGGCCTGCTGTCCTTCTTCCCGTCGCCATCCCTAACGCCGGGTCGTCTCAACCTGATGCGCTACCGAAACGGTCGCGTGCTGGTGGACTACGCTCACAATCCGGCTGCGATTGGTGGACTGCTGGAGTTCGTGCAGGCGCTCGACGCGTCGCGTAGAATCGGGATTCTCACCGCGCCCGGCGATCGCCGTGACGAGGACCTGCGGGAGATCGGACGTCTCTCCGCTCGGCTCGACTATGCCATCGTGCGCGAGGACAAGTATCGGCGCGGCCGAGCGGAAGGAGAGATCTCGCGCTTGATCGCCGAAGGGTTACGTGAGGGAGGAATGTCCGAAGACCGGATCTCGGTCATCTACGACGAGCCGCAGGCGCTCGCGCAGGCGCTCGCCGCGATGGGCGAGAATGACCTCGTCTTCGTCCTCGCGGACGATGTTCCAGCGGTGCTCGGGCAGATGCAGACACTCATCGCCGGCCAGTCGAACTGAGTTGACGCCTCCCGATCCCGCTGTCGAGATCAGGATGACGACATTGCACGCTACGCGCGGAGCCAACTACTGGTCCCGCCATCCTGTCACGCAGATGGATCTGGTCGTTGGCGCGTACGAGGAGATCTCGTCGGCCGATACGGCGGGATTCACCGATGCTCTGTTCGCAGCGATGCCCGGCCTGGAGGAACACCGATGCTCGATAGGAGAGCGCGGTGGGTTCATCGTGCGGCTAAGGGACGGTACTTACGCCGCACACATCGTGGAGCATGTAGCCCTCGAGCTCCAGACTATGATCGGACACGACGTCGGTTACGGCCGCGCGCGCGAAGGTGACGTTGCCGGAGAATACACGGTCGTCTTCGAGCATTTGCACGAAAGTGTCGGACTTCGCGCGGCGGCGCTGGCGCTGGAAACGGTGCAGCAGGCGTTCGCCGGCAAGCTCCAGTCGGTGGAGCATGCCGTAGCCGAGCTGCGCTCGCTCGCTGAAACGCCCAACGTGCCACCGCTGGCGCAGAATGTCCTCTGTGGAATCACCGGAGGGTCGGACCGGGCGGTTACGCGGGACGAGATCGTTCGCCGCGGCGTTGGAAGCAACGAGCTGCTGATTGATGTTTCACCGGCCTACCTGCTGCAGGCGGGACTCCCATACGCGCGCTCGGAGATCGGGATAATCCTGGACGCGAGCCTCAGCGATGTGCCTGAGCGTTATCGCCAGGAGGAGCGCGCGCAGCGCCTCGTATCCACGCTCGCCGACGCTGTTGACCGTGGTGGAATCATGATCGTGCCGGCCAAGGAGTGGGAAATTCAGGACCGGGTTCGCGACTCAGGGGCTCGCGTGGCGATATTTTCTGCCAAGGACGACATCACTCGCCGCGATCGGAAAGTCGCAAGAGCATCGGCGTTCGCGCGTGACGGGAGAATCATGATCGAGACGCGCGGCCGATTGACCGACGCCGGTGAGCTGCGTGACGACGTTGCGCGTGGCCCGCAGGTTGCCGCGGCATTGGCAGTGTTCACTCTGGAGGAGCTGCAGCCATCCATTGCATCCTCAGCCGCCGCGGGCGCGCGGTGATTCGCTACCGGTGAGCAGCGGCGCAGAAGACAACAACAACCACGTAGACGTCGCGCCGGCTGATACCGGCGCGGACGCCGACTGGCATTCGCGCGGCGGACAGGGAACCCTCATTCTCATCGGCGGCGCGACCACTACCAGGGGCGCAGCACTGCGCGCATTCCTGGAGCGCGCGCAAGCCGTCGAAGGAAGCTCCATCGTCGGAATCACCACCGCGTCGAGCGACCCGAGAGCAAGCGCGGACCGCTGGAAGCGCGATTTCGTCCGGGCCAAAGCTGGCGACATCATCTTCCCGATCATCGAAGACCGCGATGATGCCGACGACCCGTCCATCGCCGCTGCGATCTCGGGATCTCGCGGCGTCTTTCTCGGCGGCGGAGACCAGGTAAAGCTGATCACGACGTTGAGCGGATCGGCGGTTGGAAAAGCGATCTGGGACCATTTCGCTCGGGGTGGCATCGTTTGCGGAACGAGCGCCGGGGCAGCTGCACTCACTGAGCTCACTCTCGCCGGCAATGAAGTCGACGATGAAGGGAAGCTCGTCGAGCAGTACATCGGTCCGGGACTCGGGCTGCTCGGCTTCAGAACGTTGATCGACACGCATTTCACGCAGCGTCGCCGCCTGTATCGGCTGTTCGTCGCGATCGCATCGTACCGTGAGGTGATGGGGCTGGGAATCGACGAGGATACTGCGATGATCGTTCAAGGCGAGGTCGCCACCGTCGAGGGACGCGGCGGAGTCACGTTCGTAGACGGTCGCAGCGTACGATTCGACAATGCCGAGGAGGTTACGAAGGGGCGTCAGCTGACGCTGAGCGCGCTTCGAGTGGGAATCGTCGGAACCGGCTACAGCTTCAATTTGAGAGCGAGAGAGCTCGAGGCACTGCTCGACTAAAAGGCGAAACTGCGTGCGGCGCGCTGATGGCTAGGCGGCCTTGTGCTGCGGGCTGGCTCAAAGCTGGCAGCCACCCAGTCAAATGCCCGCCGCACGCAGTTTCGCTTTTTTACCCGTACATGTCGTTAAGATCTGCGCGTGCGAGATCGACGAGATACACGGCGATTCTCTCACAGACCGTGTCAACGAACCGCTCTCCTTTGTCACGCGAAGCGGCGCGTGGATCTCCGACGCCGGTGTCTTCGGTAACTTCGCTCCACTGTCGCGGTGCCCACGCCAACCCATCTCGCAAGCCGGCGATTCTGAATTGTTTGGCCTTGCCCTCTCCCGCTTCTTCGAGTGGACGTACGAGCTCCGGCTGAATCTGCATCATCATGCTCGTCTCCAGCTCGCCAGCGTGATCGCCTGGCACATCGAAAAACGGCTCCGCATCCACACAGCTCCACCAGTTGATCGTGGAGACGAATACATCGGACCACGGCTGCAGCTCGCGAATCATCTGCCGAAAGTCATTGCCGCCGTGGCCGTTCAGTATCACGAGCTTGCGGATTCGCTGAACCTGTAGCGACCGGACGATGTCGCCGAGCACGAGCGCCTGAGTGCTCGGGTTCATGTTGATGCATAGCCGGATATCGAGCTGGCCGGTGTTCACGCCGTAGGGAATGCCCGGAAGGACAACCACCTTCGCGCCGTTCTCCCACGCTCGCCGCGCCGCCCCTATTGCGATATGCGAAGTTTCGAAATTGTCGGTCGCGTACGGGAGATGATAGTTGTGCGCCTCGGTGGCGCCCCATGGAAGAACGGCAACTTCGTAATCAGTTGCGCGGACTGTTTTCCAGGTCGATTCGCTGAGGATCCAGGGCTTTTCAGGCACCCGACGAAGTTACGAATCGGCGACGAACCGGCAACTACATTCGGTGCACCGCCACTTCGGAGCTAAAACCGCGACTCCACGTACAGGCTTCCCCTCACTTTCTTCTCCGGGTAAATCCCTTTCGCGACGTCGAACCTCACCAGCCCGTCCATGAACGATGCGCCGACACCTGCGCCGCTCAACGGCTTGATCCGATTATTCCAGCTGTGACGATCTCCGGCCCATCCCAAATCCGCGAACACCACTGGACGCGCGCCTACGAAGCTCGAGCCCAGCTCTGCACGGGTCATCCAGAACGAGTTTCCGATCGCAGCACCGGCCTTCTGCCCACGAATGGTCTGCGTACCGCCCAGATACCACAGTCGTTGCACCGGGACTGACCCGCCCGAAGTTCCGCCAGCGAGCGTCAGCGCACCGTCGAGACGGGGACCAAGACCGTGCGAGATCGTGAAGTCCACCATCCCGCGCGTGTAGTCGAAGTCACCAGCCGCTCCCTCCAGCCGCGCGTTTCCGAACAGTCTCAGATCGTGCGGATCGAGCCCGTGCGTACCGTGACGCTCAACGGCAAGGCCAACGACACTTCCGTTCGTCGCATCGATGTTTTCCGAGAACCCGTGACCACCAATGGTCTTCGCAACGGAGAAGTTCGTCTTCTTCCCGGCATCCGAGTGGTGCTCCGCGAACAACCGCCATGATCCAGTCGCCGAGTCATCGCCTGTTCCCGTCAGCTCAGCGCCCCACGTTCGGTAGTAGAACCCTTCATCCCGGCCAAACAGCAACGCCGAGAGCGATGCACCGAACGCGAATGGGTCAGCGAAATCGTTCGCGGACATCAATCGCCGGTACACGCCGACTCCAATCGAGCGCCGACCGTCACTGCGTGTCAGCGACGCCTCGCCATTCGGAGACAGATCCGCGACACCGATTCTTCCCAGGAGACGCGCAGTATAACCGCCGCCCAACGACTGGCGAACTCCGACCCCGCTCGACAATCCCTCGATCCTGTTGTAACGCGTGAACGAGAGCCCATACGAGATCACGGGTTTCTGCGGGACGAATCCGGGCTGCGCACCGAGCGTTAGCGCTTCTGCGATCAAGGCGTCACGCTCGGCGGTGCCAAACACTTCCTCACCCTCGTCGTAGATCGATTTCGGCAGCTCTGGTGATTTCGCCAGAAGCGTCGTATCGCAGGGCACCTGAACCACTACCGGCGGTCTGCCTTCCTGCCGCGAGTACGTGCGGCTACGCACAGCACCGGCATCCTTGCACTCCGATCGCCTTCTCGCTCTGCGTGCAGCTCTCGATACCGAATCTTGCGCCGTATCGATCGCTGTCAGCTGGATCGGTGGGGGAGCGGTTCCGTTGACGCTCGCGTACTTGAAGCTCTGCTCCATCCTGAAGGGAACGCGCAGGATGCCGGCCCGGGCACTGCCTTCGAGCCCCTGCAGGCGAGGAAGCCAGAATCTTCCCTCGTGCAGACCGTATTCAACGGTCACGGCGTTCACCTGGGCGGACATCGGTGAGATCATCGCTTTGACCCACCTTGGAGGCTTGTCGTGCTTGTCCTGCGCCTCTTCGTCGGCGATCGCCCAGATGTCGAGCGGCTCCGCGAGGCGAAACACCGCTCGCACGAGCTGCGCGCTGGAGATGTCGAACCAGAGCGAGCCAAGCGCGACGTTCCACCGCGGCGCACGCGGCCGCACCACCAGCTCGCGCAAATTGATCCGCGTGCCGCCGGGAAGCTGGAACGCCACCGAATCACCCGCGGCGTACGTGTAATACGCCTCCGCGCCACGGGCGAGCGGGTGAATTATCTCTCCCTCGCTGATGTCCGCCTTCGCCAATCCGGACCCGATCCATAAACTCTCTCTGCCCGGATAATACGGAATGGGAACGTCGGAATCCTCGTTGATTTCCGCGTCGCCTGCGCCCTCGAGCATCGGCATCACCTGCCGACGGCCGAGTATCTGAACCAGCGCTGGGTTTCCGCGACTCCAGATGACGCGCGAGGCGCGCTCGGTTCGCAGAAGCAGACGATCGCGTCCAATGCGGCGGAATCCCAATCCCACCGACATCCGCTCGTAGGTGGTTGCGTCGTATCCGCGAAGCGTCGAGTCCTGCTGCAATCGCGCAACTCGAGCCGCCTCGAGCAGCGTTCGCGCGCGCTGGTCGCGGAATGCGGACGCAAGCAGTGCGGGCGTAAGACGAATCTGTTTCGCCGCACGCCGACTGCGATTCTCAGCCTCGCGGCTCACCCGCCAGGCGCGCATCGAATCCAGTCGCGCCTCATTCCGCAAGCTGATCGAGTCCCTTCTCGCTGCGGCGGCCGCCGTATCCGCCGGAGACTTGTCTCCCACGCGGATATTGACGGCTGTCTGCGCGTAGACCCCCGCGGCGAGAAGAAGCGATATCATCTGCGAATCGTTCTCGGAATGGTGTACGACACGCCGACATACCAGTGTACCTGATCTGTCTTGCTGTGCGACGGGAAGAGCGTCACCGAGCCGTCGGGATTGTCACGGATCGCGCCTTCACGCAGATACGTTGCTTCGCCGCCCGTGAAGTACCGCCCGCCCACGTCGAGCGAGAATGGAGCGTTGCGTCCGCTACCGAGACGGAAAAGAAGACCTCCGCCGAAGATCCAGGTTCCTGTGTCGTCACTCTGGTTATCGGTGGTCCCGAACGCGTAACTGTTGTACCCGTCGTCTCCACGCAATGAAGACGTCGTGGCGAAATGCATCACTCCAACTGCGACGTTCGCGTAGGGACGCACCGGACCGAGCGGCACAGTGAACTGTGGACCGATCGATCCCCAGAAGATGTTGTTGGTGGTATTCACCCGGAGTCCCACACGGCCAGTGAGCGCATAACCCGGAACGCGAATCGTCTCACTTCCGTACTGCAGACCGCCAATGTCACCGCGAATGCTGAACGCTCCTTCACGGTCGATTCGGAATAGTCCGTAGAGATTGCCGCCGAATCCGTTGTCTATCTGCTCGTCGAGCTCGCCCTTGGGTTGCGACACGAGCAGGTCGCCGCCGATCGTGAATCGCGACGGAACTTCAATTGGCGCGCGAGGCCGGCTGCGGATTTGTGCGGTGAGGGAGGAAGTGACAGCGGGAATCGCGCTCGCGACGACGAGCGCAGCGAGTATCCAACGTCGGCTGGTCTGCATAACTTCTCCGTGGAGTCTCTGCCGCGAGCCGTTGGCATTGCCGGTGCCGCCGCGCTCGCGCTTTCTATGTGATGGTACGGCAAGGGATTGCCTGGGTTTCAATACACCGAAACCGCTTGTTTTGACCCAACGACATGACACATCCTGTCCAACCATGGTGATAGCCACTCACGCCCTGTCGGTCAGCGGACTCCGAAAGTCATACGGCGACGTCGTCGCCGTGGATGGCCTCGATCTCGACGTATCGCTCGGGGAATGTTTCGGGCTGCTCGGGCCGAACGGCGCGGGCAAGACCACTACCATAGAGATATGCGAGGGCCTTCTTTCCCGCGACGCAGGAGAGGTTCGCGTGATCGGCAGAACATGGGAGGAGGACGGAGACCACCTTCGTCAGCGGCTGGGTATTCAGCTTCAAGATACGCAGCTCTCCGAAAAACTCACGGTGCTGGAGACGCTCCGCCTCTTTCGAAGCTTCTACCACCACGGCCGCGCGGTGGACGACGTAATCGAGCTCGTCGAGCTGGGTGAGAAGCGCACTGCACGAGTGGGCGCGCTGTCGGGCGGACAGAAACAGCGGCTGGCGGTGGCATGCGCACTAGTTGGCGATCCCGAGCTGCTCTTTCTCGACGAGCCAACTACGGGCCTCGACCCGCAATCACGCCGTCAGCTCTGGAAGCTCATAGAAGACCTTCGCTCCACAGGCCGCACCATCCTTCTGACTACTCATTACATGGAGGAGGCCGAGCGACTGTGCGATCGTGTCGCGATCGTTGATCACGGGCATGTCATCGCACTCGGCTCCCCACGCGAGTTGATCGATACTATCGGCGCGAGTCACCCGCCGCCGCCGCCCAAGGCAACTTCGGCGACGCTGGAAGACGTGTTTGTCGCCCTCACGGGAAGGACGCTGCGTGATGAATGACGTCGCCATCTCCTCGGCCGCTATGACGAAGCGAGCTCGGTTCGCCGACAGACCGCTCGTGCAGCTCACGCTGGTTCGGTTCCGTGAATTCCTCCGCACACCCGAGGCAGTGTTCTGGACGTTTCTTTTCCCGGTGCTTCTGGCGATCGGACTCGGCGTGGCATTTCGCAGCCGCGCACCCGAGCGAGCACACATAGCCGTTGTGGCTGACGCGCCTGGATCGGAGCCGATCCTTCGATCACTTCGAGCGGACTCCAGTCTCGTCGTGGACGTGCTCTCCGACAGCGCGGCCGCGCGTGCGCTGCGAACCGGTCGCATTGCACTCCTCGTTGTCCCCCAAGCGTCGGGAGTCGAGTACAGGTTCGATCCGGTCAGGGGCGAAGCGGCCAGCGCGCGGCTCGTGACGGATCGCGCGATTCAAACCGGCGCCGGCCGCCAAGACCCCGTTCCAGTGATCGAGCGAAAGGTGAGTGAGCGCGGCTCGCGCTACATCGACTTTGTCATCCCCGGATTGCTCGGCATGAACCTGATGGGCAGCGGCATCTGGGGAATCGCGTTCGCGATCGTGGATGCTCGGGGGAAGAAGCTCCTCAAGCGCCTGATGGCCACGCCGATGTCGCGCTCTGAGTACCTGATGTCGTTCGTTCTGTCGCGATTGTTTTTCCTGGTGCTCGAAGTGATCACGCTCGTCGGCTTCGGCGTGTTCGTGTTCAAGGTTCCGATGCGCGGCTCACTTGGAGCACTCGCGATCATCTGCCTTCTCTCGGCTCTCTCGTTCGGAGCGATGGGACTTCTCGTGGCGTCGCGAGTCCGCACGATCGATGGCGTATCGGGACTCACCAACCTCGTGATGCTGCCGATGTGGATCTTCTCCGGCGTGTTTTTCTCTTCGGCCAACTTCCCTCGCGTTTTCCAGCCGGCGATTCACGCCCTCCCGCTGACGGCTGTCAACGATGCTCTGCGCGCCAACATGCTCGAGGGTGCATCCCTCGCCTCAGTCGGCGGAGAGATTGCGGTGATCGCCGCGTGGATGTTCGCGACGTTCGCCGTGGCGCTAGCGATCTTCAGGTGGCGGTAGAGAAAGATCCCTCGCCTTTCGCCGAAGTTGCCGGCGACGCGCTGGTAGTTCCCGGCATCCTCGCCATCCCACGCTCGGAGCTCACCACGCGCGTCTCGCGATCATCGGGCGCCGGCGGGCAGCACGTCAACAAGACTTCCTCCCGTGTGGAGCTCACCTGGAACGTCGAATCGTCGAGCGTGCTCTCGGAGGAGCAGCGTGAGACCCTGCGCTCACGACTTCGCTCGCGCCTCACACAGGATGGAACTCTTCGTATCGTATCGAGCGATACGCGCAGCCAGCGTCAAAACCGCGACCTCGCTGACCAGCGGCTTGCTGATACAGTCCGTAAAGCGCTCACGCCCAGAAAGAAACGCAAGCCGACTCGGCGCCCGAAGTCCGCCGACGAAGCTCGCCTCGCGACGAAGCGCCGTCACTCCGACAAGAAACGCGAGCGACGGCGCGGTCCTGCCGACTAGTTAGATGCGCGTCGACGTGAGCACTCCTTCCGGCAACGGCTTCGGCACGTGCGGAGCTTCCTCCACCTTCCTCAGGAATCCGAGCTTTCCGATAATGGCCTCGCGCCATTCATCCATGATCTCGTAGACAGTCGGAATCACGACCAGCGTAAGCAATGTCGAGGTGATCACTCCACCGATCACCGCTCTTCCAAGAGGTGCGCGGAATTCAGCGCCTTCGCCCCATCCGAGCGCGACCGGGAGCATGCCGGCGATGAGCGCGAGAGTCGTCATCAAGATCGGCCTCAGTCGTATCGCGCCCGCCCTGATGATTGCGTCACGTCGTGACAGGCCGTCACTCTCGCGCGACCATTTGGCGAAGTCGATCAACAAAATGGCGTTTTTCGCCACGATCCCCATCAAGAGAATCACCCCGATCAGACTCATGATGTTGATCGTGGATCCCGTGATCATGAGTGCCAGCATCACTCCGATGAGTGACAGCGGCAGCGACACCAGAATCGCCAGCGGCTCGAGGAACGAGCCGAACTGAAGCACCAGAATGAAGTACATCAGCAGCACCGCCGTTCCGAGCGCGGCGAAGATTCGGCCGAACACTTCCTTCTGGCTGTCCACTTCTCCGCCCTGCGTTACCCGAACGTTGGGTGGGAGGCGCATGGTCTCGAGCTTGGGGTTCATCTGCTTCATCACTTCACCAAGTGATCGTCCGCTCGTGTTTGCTTCGACGGTGACGACGAGGTCGCCGTCGAGATGCGTAATCTGAGCAGGACCGAGCCCTTGTGAGATCGTCGCGATCTGACCCAGTGGAAGAGTTGTCGGCCCCGTTGGACCCTGGATCACGAGCGGGAGCTGCTGCAGATCGGCGGCGCGTTGCCGTGCTTCCGGCGCGAGCCGCACGTTCACTTCTCGTGTTTCGTTGGTGGGGTCCACCCAATCGCCGGCTTTGATCCCGGCGAATGCAGGACGCAGCGCCTGTGCAACCTGCCCGACGGTTATGCCAAGCGATCCGGCAAGGCCGCGGTTGAGCTGTACGTCCAGCTCGGGCTTCTGTCCCTTTGTGGAAAGCCCGACGTCAACCGCGCCGGGAATTCGTCGCAGCGTGTCGGCGACCATCGCCGCCGCCCCATGCAGCGTCTCGGCCGTTCCCCCGCGGAGCTGGATCTGGATCTGCTTCTGCGATCCCTGAAAATCATTGGTGTAAACCGTCATCGTAGCTCCAGCGATCTTCCCCACCTCGCCGCGAATCACTTGCCCGAGCTCTGTTGCGCTGATGTCGCGCTGACTCTTGGGAACCAGATGCACGTAGATGTTTCCGTTGTCTACTGCACCCGTCGTTGTGCCAAGAGTCGTGTAGGTGTACTTGACTTCAGGGTGCGTGCGCGTGATTCGCGCGGCTTCCTCCGCCTTGATGCGCGTGTAGTCCAGGTTGGAGCCCGGTGGAGTCTCGATTGCGATGTTGAGCTCCGAACGATCGTCGGTTCCAAAGAAAGCGGTACCGACGAGTCCCACGACCGGCATTGCCAAAGCGCCGATGAATGTCAGGAGCGCAATGCTCACAACAGCGAGTCGATGATCGAGCGCCCATCCGATGAGTCGCTTGTACCGCTCCGCCTGCCGGTTGAACCAGGCGTTGAACTTCTCGAGCGTACGGGCGATCGGGTTCCGACGCTCGTGAGCTTCGACCTGCGGATCCGCCCAGTACGCCGAGAGCATCGGGTCGAGCGAGAACGAAACGAACAGCGAAACAAGAACCGACGACGCGATTGTGAGCGCGAACGGCTTGAACCACTGTCCCGCCACTCCGTACATGAATGCAACCGGTACGAACACGGCGACGATCGAGAAAGTAGTCGCCGCGACCGCGAGTCCGATCTCGTCGGTTCCCTCGTGGGATGCGACCATATGATCCTTACCCATCTCGATGTGCCGGACGATGTTCTCACGCACCACGATCGCATCGTCGATCAGGATGCCGATCGCGAGTGATAGGCCGAGCAGCGACATGGTGTTCAGCGTGAAGCCGAATCCCCACACCGCGATGAACGACGCCAGCACTGACACCGGCAGAGCGAGACCCGTGATAACCGTGGAGCGCCACGAGTTGAGGAACACGAAGACCACCAGCACGGTGAGCACCGCGCCGATAAAGAGCGCCTCCTCGACGCTACGCACCGAGTTGGCGACGCGAACGCCCGAGTCGCGGACAACTTCCATCCTCACGCCCGGTGGCAACGCCTTCGCCATGTCTGCGGCAGTCTCGCGGATCTTCTTGCTGACCTCCGTTGTGCTGTAGCCTTTCGACTTAGTTACGTCGATGCCGATTGCTTCCTTCCCGACAAGCGCAGGGTCTCCCGACCCTCGAGCCCAGTAAAGCGCAAGCGATCGCTGTTCCTGAGTTCCATCAAGCGCGTCGGCGACCTGGCCGAGACGAATGGTCTGACCGTTTCGCTCGGCAACGACGAGCTGCATGAAGTCCACCGGCCCCTCCAGGCGGCCCTGGAGGCGAATCGTTCGCTCGTCGAGACTGCCACTCACTCGACCTACCGGCGCGGCGAGGTTCTGCGCCTGAAGAGCCTGCACCACCTGGCCAACTCCGATGCCGGCAGCCTGGAGTGCCTGCGGCCGAAGCTGAATCGTCATCTCGCGCTTCACTTCGCCCACGAGATTCACCTGCGCGACGCCGGGAATTCCCCGCAGCGCGCTGGTTATCTCCGGGTCCGCCATTCGCGTGAGCTGCGCAGGCGTGTACGCTTCCGAAGCGAGCGTCAACGACATCACCGGCCGCTCCGACGGGTCGAGGCGTCTTAGAATCGGCTCCTTCATCTCCACCGGCAGATCGGTGCGGATCGCCGAGATCGCGTCGCGGATGTCCTGCGACGCCTGTGCGACGTCCTTCTCGAACAGAAAGACGGTGATGATTTGCGCGTAGCCGTCACTTGCCGTTCCGAAGATCTGATCCACGCCGGAAATTCCCTTGATCGCATCCTCCACCGGCTTGAGCACTTCTCGCTCGACTCCCTCCGGTGAGGCTCCGGGATACGGAATCCCCACCATCACCACCGGCTGCTGGACGTCAGGGAACTCGTCCGTCTGCAAGCGCATCATCGAGAACAGTCCGAACACCACCAGCGCCACCATCGTGACGATGGTGATCATCGGCCGCTTGATCGCAAAATCCGAAATGACCATTGCCGCTACTCCTTCGTTACCGTGACGGGACGGTCCGAAGGGACCGACACCCGCACGACCGTTCCCGGCGTGATTCCCTGTGCCGCTCCGAGAAGGAGCGTGTCACCAGCCTGAACCCCCGACAGTAGCTCGATCTTCTCAGCGCCTTCGTCGCGGATACCGAGCTGCACTGGAACTCGCTCCACCTTCGCCTGCCGGATTCGCAGAACGCCCGGCGTTCCGCTTCGCGCATCGATCGCCGACAATGGAGCTACCAACCCGGTGCGTGACTCACTCGCAAGGCGGCCGTTTGCGAATAGCCCGCCGACAAGTTTCCCTTCCGCGTTCGGGATCGAGACCGTGATGCGAACCTGTCTCGTCGCCGGATCGGCGGTCGGATTTACTCGTGTTATCCGCCCGGTGATTTCTCGCCCGGGATACCCGGTAACCGTGAACGTCACCGGCACACCTACGCGCACCGAAGCGAGCTGATCGGCCGGCACCGACGCCTCGAGACGCATGCTCGAAGGATCGACCACCGTAATGAGCGCCGTACCGGCCTGGACAACATCGCCGGCGGACACCGGGCGCTCGCTCACGATTCCCGAGATCGGAGCGACGACGCGCGTGTTGTTGAGCTGTCTTTGCGCGGATGCGAGACGCGCACGCGCGTCGGCCAGTGCGGCATTGGCGGCAATCGCATTTCGTCGTACCTGCTCGATCTCACGCTCCGCGATTGCTCCCGCTGCGAGAAGCTTCTCGCTCCGCGCGAGCTCACGCGCGGCGATGTCGGCCGAATTGTTCGCCGAGGTTACCCCGGCGCGAGCGGAGAGGAACGCATCCTGGACACCAGTCGCGTCGATGCTCACCAGAAGCTGGCCGGCACGAACGGATTGCCCGGGCTCCGCATATGTCTGGAGAACGCTCCCGCTGAGCTGCGCGCGAACTGTTGCCTCGCGGTCCGGGATGAGCGCTCCGGATATTGCCGGTCCGCTCATCAATGTGCCCGGCGCGACGATGGCGATGTTCTCGGTGCCGATCGTCATTCCCGTTTTCGCTGCTTCCGCCGCTGAGGCAGCCTCCGCCCCGCGACGGCAACCCGCCGCGGAGAACAGTCCAGTGAACACGACTGCCGCGAGCGCGATGCGCAGTCTGCTATTGATCGTGTAAGTCATCTATCAGAGCCCGGGTGGTATCTGTTGTGAAGCAAGGGTGCCGGTTCCGGTCTGCCCCTGCTGCTGTTGCTGCTGTGGTTGAGTGCCCTGCTGTGTGTACGGCTGCGTCTGCTGCTGTTGCTGCTGCTGAGACTGTCCCGACTGTGCCGCGCTGCCGTTGCCGAGCGGGAGGTACGGGAGAAGGGCGAGCTTGACTCGGGCGATCTGCAGATTCCGCGCGGCCAGCGCGCGGTTCACCGTCGCCTGCTCGAGCAGGATTCTCGAGTCGTTGAGCTCGAGCTGCGTCGAGATTCCCTCTTGGTAGCGCACTTCGGCGATCGTATATGCGCGCGCTGCCTGCTCGGCCGTCCCGCGGCTGGCGTCCAATGCGGCTTGCGCCTGGGCCAGTGCGTTGAGCGCGACATGCGCATCGAGCGATGCGAGCTCGCGCACCTGTGTCAGCCGCGCGCGCGACTCGGCGAGGTTTGCCTGCGCGACCAGCTCGTCGCCGCGAATCCGCCCGCCGGTGAACAACGGAAATTGCGTCGAGACGCCAACGGTCCAGTTTGTTCGGAGCTGGTCCCACGTCGGAAGTCCCGATCTCGGATAGCCGACCTTGCCGTACTGCGACGTCACACTCACCGACGGGAGTCGTTCGGCGCGCGCGACACGGACGAGACTCTGCTGGACGCGAACCGCCTCCGCTGCCTGTCGCACCGTTGCGCGATTCGCCGCCGTCGTGTCGGGAGTTGCCGGATCCGACACACGAAGTCCAGTGAGGTGAATCGCCGGCGTTGTCGCTCCGGCGTCGTCGATCGGCGTCGTCAGGCTCACCGGCTGCTCGAGCGGCAGATTCAGCAACTGCTTGAGCCGGAGATACGCAACCTCGCGATCGCTTTGCCGCTGAATCAGAACCGGACGCTGGTTGTCGCGCGTCACCTGCGCGCGGAGAAGCTCGAACTCCGAGACGTTTCCTACGTTCTTCGCGAGCTGAGTCTGCTTCAGCAGGTTCTCGGTCTGCGTGTACGACGCCTCGGTGATCTGGACGAGTCTATCAGCGAGCGCCGCATCGTAATACGCCTGTGTCACGTCGAGAACGATCTGTGCTCGCTGCGCGGCGAGCTCGACCTCGGCCGATCGGCGGCCGGCCGAAGCGGCGGCGTTCTGCGCGGCGACGCGGCCACCACTGAAGAGATTCTGCGAGATCGTTAGTCCGAGCTGGTACTGGTTGGCTTGTCCAAAGGGGAGGCTGCTGAACGAGGCGAACGGGTTGATTCCGTTCGCGCATCGCGCCGCCTGCTCTAATCCCGCAAGGCGCTCAGTGATCGGAGCGGTTGCGTCCAGCAGGTAATCGTTGCACGGAGGCTCGGGAGCGGCAGGCTGTGTCGTATCGGCAGCGGCGGCGCTCCCGCCGAATCCCTGGTACTGAGACTTGAGCGTGCGAGTGTAGCCAGCCGACCCGTTCAACTGCGGAAAGTACTGGCTGCGGGTCTGTAGAAGTTGTCCGCGCGTACGCGTGATTCCCGCGCGCGCAATCTGCACCGCCTCGCTCTGGGATTCTGCGCGTTGGAGCGCGTCGTCGAGGGAAAGAGCAACGCCGCTGGTTGCGCTGCGCTGCGTAGTCGTTGGCGTTGTTTGCGCCGAGGCGACCGATGTGACCGATGTGACCGATGTGACCGATGTGACCGCAAGAAGCGCCAGCGTTGCGGAGCGGAACACGAAAGCGACGAAGCGGCGGGCTGCGAAGTCGGAGTTTGTATGTGTCATCTGCACTCTACGATTCGAGGTCGCGTGCGAGTTTCGTGCGGGCGGGCGTCGTCGGCGTGTCAGCGATATCTGCAGAACTCACTCCGATGCCTCGCAACAGCAGATCCACGTAATGTGCCGGCGCTTTGTCACGAGGAGGCAACGCTTCGGACATCACCTCCCGGCCCATGGCATCGTGAAAGAGCGCGCCGATCAGCATCGAGGCCGCGGCGATGTCGTTGAACTCAGTGTCGGTGAATCCCGACTCGCGCAGCCGCTGGAAGTACGTGCAGAGCTCCTTCGTTGCGCGGATTGGAGCGCTGACGGCGTATTCGGTCACCGACGGTCGCTCGTCGAGCTCACCCATGCACTTCCGGATCATCGGACATCTGGCCTCGATGTAATCGATGACGACCGTTGACCAGTTGGTGAGCTCGGCCCTCGGATCAACCGGATCCTCGGGAAGACGGACCATGTCGGAACGCGCGGCGGCGATCCCGATTGCTTCCTTGAGAAGCGCGTCCTTCGAGCCGAAGTAGCGGAAGAGGGTGACTTCGTTGACGCCTGCGGCGTCGGCGATCCTGCGTGTCGTTGATCCCCGGAAGCCATGTTGGGCGAACACTGTCGCCGCGGCCTGGAGAATTTCGGTTCTGGTATCCATGGCGGCGGAAACTAAAGGCCGCGCACTTTGTGTGCAAGTAGCTACTTACTTACACATGCGTTCCAGAACTAGCCGCTCCAACCCTACTTTCGGCCGGCCGAGATGCGCGTGATTTCCGCTTCTGCTCCGGGCGGCGCGCCGTGCAGAAACTTGAAGCTCAGCAGCTGTTGCGTCTGCCGGAACTCGATAGGGTTCGAGCCCGCCTCGAGCTGGAGCGGCTGTATCGAGCGGATCTCGTCGAAGAGTGCCACGTTCGGCAGGATTTCTCTGTAGGTGGTAATCACTTCCATCCGCAACACGGCCGGTTTGATGCTCCCCCCGCGCGTGAGACGGAATTCCGCTTTGCGGATGATGTAGCTCGCGCTGTCGAGAAAGATTGACCCTTCGACATCGGGCGCGATGATGTTCTTGAGCGGCTGAAAGTCGATGCGGTGCACAGCTATCCCGCCCTGCTCTTCCACGCCCGAGTACTTGAAGCAATGCGCAGTGAGGAATCGCCGGTCGGCGAGATCGCCGAGCGTCGGTAGACGCATTACCCGCACGTCGCCGAAGAGCTTGTTCCGGTCGCCGCTCACGACCTTCCCTTTCTTGTAACCCCAGGAATCGTCGCTCCGAAATGTCATCGTGTCGTACTTCACTGCGTGAGTGGTCGCGCGGGTGTCGTATGTGTCGTGCTGCTGCGCCAGGCGGTACTCGAACGGATACAGCTTGCGCAACAACCGCTCACGATCAGCGTTCTTTCGAGCTTCTCCGAGAATCGTCGCAAGCTCCTCGTCGTTCACGTAGCCCAGCTCATCGGGAACAATGCATCGGCGCGGGGGCGCGCTCACCTGAACTTCGGCGAGAGCTGTCGGCAGTCTGAGGAGCGCGAACACAGGCACTGGCTTGTCCGGCGAAAACTGAACGGTCGTATCGAGAGGGATGTAGCCCAGCTGACGCACGCGAACACGATACGTGCCCGGCGCGGCGTCATAGTACTGAAATACGCCGGCTTCGTCGGTGAACTTTTCGCCGCCGACGGGATCAACGATGACCGTGCTGTACGGAAGCGCAGTCCCGGTCGCCTCAGCGATGACCTTGCCTTTGATCGAGAATGCCGGCTGCAGTGGTGCGTGGACAACAGGAGTTTGTGCTCCCACTGAATGCGCAGAGAGCACGAAGAAGACGCCGACTGCAGCGAGCAGCCTGTTGGTAGACACGGATGTGTGCTGGGCTGGCGCTGCCGTCGGCGGGGTCCGGACGCGGAGGCCGACTCGAGACATTGTCCCTGAAGTATTGGCAGAGGCTACTCTTTACGCCAGCGTTGGATGCGGGACTCCCCGTTTTCGGCTACCAGCGACCAGTTCCCCGCTGCCCGCTGCCCGCTTTCCGCTGTGAGTTATCCGGCGACAGGTAGCGGGCAACGGGCACCGGGCAGGGGGTAACGCTCTTTATCGTGTGTTGCGTGTAGCGACGGCGGCCGATCCTCGCAGCATCGCGTCTATCTCATTCGATCCAACCCGCCGCGGCACTTGCCACCTGCCGCCCTCGATCGGATCCGACGGCACGGTGACTCCTGCGACGCGACCCGCACCATCTATCGTCACCACCGCCGTCGCCGCATGCTGTCCATCGCGTCCGCTCGAGATAACGAGCACCCACGTACCATTATCCGGCTTCTTCCATCGCACGGCAAATGTCCCGGCAGTCGACAGCCGCCTGATGTCGAGCGGAGCGCTCACGCGCTTCCCATTCACCAGTCCCTCCGCTGTGCCGGTGAGATCGTACGAGACGAGATCACCGTGATGGTAGGTGCGAACTGTGAGTAACGCGCCGCGCGTGCCGGCATCGTGAGGGTTGGGAGGGTACTCAATCGCAATCCATGGTGGTCCGCCAACCGCCGCCGTCGCGAACACGAGTGAGAGTACTACTGGAACGCCGATCCTGGAGAGTGATAGTCGAGGCATTGCTGCGTCCGTGTGAGAGGTTGTTGTGATGCTGCTTTCACACAGTGAGATGCCGATGATCGCGAGCAGGTTGAAGCATACTCATCAGGATTAATCGCGGATCAAACGGATCAAGCGGATCAGAAACTCCGGGAGCTAGCCACGATCGCCGGCTTTAGATCTCGATCGGGCAGGCATCTTCTGATTGGGGGGTTAACTTGATCCGCGATTAAGGAGTACCGGGCCGCAAGGTGATCACCCCCTTGAATGACCGCACCGATACTCTCGCTCCACCATTCCCGACGGAACCATTCAATTCCGAGCCTCGCCCGTACCGGCCGGTTACGGGCCGCTTCGAGCTCAGCGTGTTCTTGATCGCTCCCGAGATCGTCACCATCTCCAGATCAGCCGAAAATTTCGCTGGCAACACCAGCTCTACCGCTCCGCTGTGCGTGTCGATGTCGAGAACGCCACCGCGCTCGAGGTCACCGGCAAAGCGAACGGGTCCAGTTACAGTTTCGAGCTTTGCCCGCTCGAACCGGCCACCACCTACTGTGACCGACCCGCTGACGGTGGACAGTGTCATATCGCGGCTCGTTCCCTTCAGCACCACGTCGCCGCTTGCACTCTTCGCCCTGAGCCATCCCGGTGATCCGCTCACAAGCACGTTACCATCTATCGCCTCGGCGTTGAGCTCGCTCGGATTTCCTACCACGCGGATAGTTCCACCCACGACGTAAAGGTCGAGCTGTCCCTGAACGTCGGATACGCTGATGTCCGCAGTAGCTGTCTTGACCCACACCTTGGCTCGCCGCGGAACGAATACCTCGAGGTAGGACGGTCCAGGGTTTCTCTCGTTGGCTGCCTGCACGAATGCCTTCGCCCCGGTGCGCCCGCCGCCGATGAAGAACTCATCTCCTTTCGCGATCGTCCCCCGCACTACCAGGGAGTCGCGATCCCAGCCGCTGACGCGTACGCTGCCAACCAGGTTGGTGATGCGCACCGACCCGTCGGCGTTGAGTGCGAAGCGTCGATCCACCTTCGTCTGCGCACCCAATGAAGACAGCGATGACAACAGCCCGACTGCTGCGATGACGAAGACCCGTGTGTGGCTCATCAGCCTCGCGCCATTTCCGTCGTCCTGCGAATGAGATCCACTTTCTGCTCGTACGAGGCGGAAAGAATCTCCATCAAGTGTCGATTTGCCGGATCGGCCGCCAACGCCGCACGCGCTTCGACGATTGCTGCATCAATCACCCGCAGACTTTCGCGGAGCTTGGCAACGGTTCCGGGTGCGAGCTCGGACTGTTGCGCCTCGAGAGCAGCGGATAGATCGTTCACCGTCCTGATGTAATCCGTCTCGATTCTTGTGAACTGAGCGAGCGAAGCCGGCGCTCCTGCTTCGGAGCCGCGCTCTTCTTCCACCGCCGTGCGGGACCCGGCTGGGCGTGCCGTGCTTCCAACAATGGCGAGTGTTCCGAGCGATGACAGCACGATCAATATCACCGCCGCCGCAGCGAGAGCGATCGGCCGCTGCCACCATGCCACCGCGATCAGACGACTCATTGGAGAGGCGTTTCTGATCTCGGCCTGAATCCCGGACCAGAGATCTTCCGGCGGCTCGATGCGTCGTGGAAGCTCGGCCACCGAAGCAGCAAGTTCATCAAGCTTCGTTTGATCTATCCGATCATCATTCATTCCAGTGTCCTTGTGAGAAGCTTATGCGCACGATGCAGCTGCGCCTTGACCGTTCCCACCGCGACCCCGAGCTGCGCTGCGATCTCGGCGTGCTGATACCCCTCGATGTCGTGCAACACGAACGCGGTTCTCGCACCCGGCGGAAGCAGAGCTATCGCGGTCTCCAGATCCATCCGCTCATCAGGCGAATCGTGCGCCGCGAAAGCGTCGAGTCGTTCCGGCTCTTCCATCGATAGCACTCTCGCCGAACGTCGCTTGTCCTTGCGCGCGTTCTCGAGCATTGCGTTCACGGCGAGGCGGTGCAGCCAGGAAGAGAACGCCGATTCGCCTCGAAAGCTTCCCAGTCCCCGCCACGCACGCACAAAAACGTCCTGTGTCAAATCGGCCGCGGTCTGAGGGTCACCGCCGGATAGACGCAGTGCCAACGCGTAAACCCGCCCCACGTTGTCGCGGTAAAGACGCTCGAATGCGGCTTCGTCACCTTCGCGCGCCCTGGCGACCAGCTGCGTCGCCGAATCGAGGTACGCTCCGGCTCCGTGAGCTGGCGACTGGTCGAACGGGCTGGGCGCCGCGGCGGGAGGACTCATTCGTTGTCGAATCTATGATGCCGCCGGCGCACTCAGGGTTTACTCGATCAGGAGCGGCAAGCGCCGCCTACTTGCGGACTTGAATCCTCCGGTACACGAGCCATACGAGGAGCGCGATCGCAGCCGCCGGAATGAGTATCCCCATCGACGCAATCATCCACGCGATGAAGCCGATGAAATTCCTCCACGCTTGTCTCAGCGCCACGACAATTGGATTCTGTCCGGGACCCTGACCCAGGATCGGTACGGGCTCGTGCACGGTTACGCTCAGCGTGCTCTCCGAGACCCGCGTAGACAGATACCGCAGCCTTCCCTCGTAGCGCTCGATCTCTTCACGCACGCGCGCCAGCTCGCGCTCAACGGCGAGAACGTCTTCGAGCTTTCCCGTCCTGGTGGCTAGCAGTGTTACGAGCCGCGCCTCGAGCCGTTTGGCGTTAGCGACACGCGCGCTGATGTCCACGAACTCTTCTCCGACATCCTCGGCGGTGGCATTCACCGATTCGACTTTGCCGATACCGCTGAGACCGTTGATCGCCTCATCGAAGCGGGCCGCGGGAATTTTCAGCTCGAGCGTCGCGCTGCGAACCTGGTCGCGGCCACCGACCATCGACGAGTTGGCGATATACCCACCGAGCTGCGTTGCGAGTTGCCTCAGACGCGCGATTGCCGGATTGAGTTTTTCAACTTCGACTGAGGCCTGCCCGTTGCGGATGACCATCGAGGGCGTGAGTCGCGCACTGCTTGCAGCCGCTGGCTGAACAGGGGCGTGCGCCGCCGGCGCCGCGATTGGACGCGCGCTGGCGTCCACCGATCCGACTACTCCGCCTTCCTTCCCTCGCCCCCGTAACCCTTCGGCCTTCTGCTCGATCAAGGGCCCAGCACCAGTCGTCGACAGAGAAGCCTGTCTCTCCTGAGATTGGCGGGAATTGCTATCACATGCGGTCACGAGCGTCAGCCCCGCAATCGCCGCGACAATCAGCCTTGCTTTCATCCTGGAATCCTGAGAGTGCTTTTGATTAGGACGCCAGCGCAGCTGTTACTTGCACACCTCAGTTGCAGCTAGTTCGCAGTTCGCAGTTAGTCCGCAGTTCGCAGTCGTAGTTCCATTCACCCTACTCCTACAACTTCCCTCTCCCTTCTCAACACTCCTGTCCCCGCCGAAATCTCTCGCCTCTCTCCAACCTGCTGCCGCCACATCGCATAGTAGAGTCCCATCCGCTCCAGCAGCTCCACGTGCCTCCCCGATTCCACGATTCTTCCACGCTCGAGCACGTAAATGCGATCGGCGTGCATCACCGTCGACAGCCGGTGAGCGATGAGGATAGTCATTACGTGGCGGTCGGTCGCGACGTCGCGCATCGTCCGGCTGATCTCCTCCTCCGTCAGCGAATCGAGGGATGACGTCGCCTCATCGAACACAATGAGGTGGGGCCGCCGAAGCAACGCCCGGGCAATCGACAGCCGTTGCTTCTCGCCGCCCGATACCTTCACGCCGCCCTCTCCGATAACGGTATCGAGCCCACGGTCGGCCCGAGCGAGAAGGCTGTCGGCCGCCGCCTTATGGAGAACGTCGAGACACTCCGCATCTGTCGCATCGGGATTTACGAACTTGAGGTTCTCGCGAATCGAGCCGGAGAAGAGTTGCGTATCCTGCGTCACGAACCCGATTCGCTCACGCAGTCGGTCGAGGTCGATCACCTTCCCGCTGAACCCGTTGTAGAGGATGTCGCCCTCGAGCGGCGGATACAACCCGACAAGGAGCTTCACGAGCGTGGTCTTTCCGGCGCCCGACGGACCGACGAATGCGATCGTGTCGCCACGCTGAACCTTGAACGAGATCCCGCTCAGTGCAGGCTGGCTCGCGCTCTGATGCTGGAAGCGAACCCCCCGGAATTCCAGCTCCCGAAGGTCTTCGAGGGGAACCGGCTTCTGCGGCTTCGGATCCTTCGGAATGTCGAGTATCGCCCGGAAGTTCTGAAGCGACACCTCCGTTTCGCGGTAGATGTTGATCAGGTTTCCCAGCTCCTGGAGCGGCCCGAAGATGAAGAACGAGTAGATGAGGAGAGAAAAGAACTGACCCACCGTGATCTTCTGCGTGAAGATCAGGTACAGCATCAGGAAGAGAATCCCCGTTCGCAGAAGGTTCACGAACGTTCCTTGAATGAAACTGAGGCTGCGGAGGTAGCGGACTTTTTTCAGCTCGAGCTTGAGAATCTTTCCGGTCGTCGAGTTCAGTCGCACGATTTCCTGCTCGGCGAGCCCGAGACTCTTCACCAGCTCGATGTTACGCAGCGATTCGGTCGTCGAGCCGGCGAGCGCGGTCGTCTCCGCGACGATCTGCTTCTGGATCACCTTCACGCGTCGGCTCAGCACCGAGCTCAGCGTGCCGAGCAGAGGAACAGTGAGCAGAAACGCCGGTGCGATCACCCAGTGAACCGTCAACGCGTATATCATCACGAACACGACGCCCACCAGCGTGGTGAACATGATGTTGATCGCCGCCGCGATGAAACGCTCCACGTCGCTGCGGACCTTCTGCAGCTTTCCCAACGTTTCGCCGCTTCGCTGATCCTCGAATACGGAATACGGTAGCTCGAGCGAATGACGGATCCCGTCGGAATACATCTCCGCGCCGAGCCGCTGGGTGATCACGTTGACGAAGTAGTCCTGGAAGTTCTTCGCTACCCGCGACACGAATGCGACGCCGACGGCGGCTCCGAGAAGCAGCGACACACCCCGAATGAACTGTCCGGTCGTGTAGAGCTGGTACTTGGTTGCGTACCGATCAATGACGTACCGGAAGATCAAGGGATCGAGAAGCGAAAAGACCTGATTCGTCGCGGCGAGGAACAACGCGAGCGCGAACAGCTTCCAGTACTTCTGCGCGTACGCGTACAGGATATCCATCAGATCCGCTTAGCGACGAAGATCATCTCGCGGGATTCATCCGACAGCGGCGAGCGGTCGAAGTCTCCATAAGTCTGGACGGTTCGGAAACCGCACCGGGCCAGAAGGTGATCCAGCTCCGCCTTCGTGTACCAGCGCATCGGGAATGTGTGCACGAGCCGCTCGGTGCGCCCGTCGACATGCTGAACGTAATAGATCAGCTCCACCTCGCTCCACTGCTCGACGAAGTGAACCGCCGCTGTCCGTCCGGTACGCCGAAGTGTTCGGCCATCCGCCAACGTCGTCCTCGGCGTATCCTCGCGCTCCGCCAGCCGCGTTGGATCCACGAGCAATCGGAAATCAGGATTGAATACGTCGAACACGAGTCGGCCATTGGGCGAGAGGTGCCGAGCGATCGCTGTAAAAGCGGCGATCTGTTCCTTGGCTGACACGAGATGCTGAAGCGGCCGGAATGGAATGATCACCGTCGCGAAGGTTCGGCCCAGGTCGAATTCACGCATGTCGCCGACGTCGAGAGAAATGTGCGACACCACCTCTTCGCTCTCCGACGACATGTTTGCCCGGCACCGCTCGAGCATCCGTTCGGACTGATCGATGCCGGTGATCTTCGCTCCCGCCCGCGCCACCGGAATGAGAACCCGCCCCGTACCGCATCCGATCTCGAGTACTTCGCCCCCTCCAGCTAGTGATTCCTCCACATAGAAGGGGACATCGCGGCGGCCTTGATACACCGGTACAGCATCGTACAGCTCACCTATGTTCTCGATGTCGTCGTACCGCGAAGGCTCCGCATCACGAGGAGCGGAGTCCGTCGTGTCCGCGAGAGCAATCACCTCGCGCCGCGCAGCCGCCGGGACGCCAGCTCCGTCAGCAGTGAGATCGAAAGAAGAATCGCCAGCCACAGCGTCCAATGTGATTCGACTCCGGGTGTCCGCGCTACCGCTCCCGTGCGCGTCGCGGGACCGAGAGCGGAAACCAGTGCCGCCAGAGGCGCATCGTCAGTTACGCCGGCCGCCTGGGCAACCGGCATTCTCGGCGCATATGCAACGGCACTCACCATGCCGCTCCACCAGTTGCGATGGGCCTCGGTCGCGAGGTCGTCCCCCGCCATCCGCCATCGCCACGTCTCCGGATAGCCAATCTGGACGACTCGGCCCGCGAAATATCGTCTCGCTGCTACTGCAACATCGTTTCCCCTGCGCTCGAGAACGACGGCGTCTTCACGAAGTGGCTTCAGTGGGGATAGCTCCGTCATCGCCAAAGTGACGGGACCTTCACGTCCCGCACTGGCTGGAGTTTCGGTGGGTGCGGACACACCAGCGCGGAGACGCGAGAATGCGTCGCCCGCCGCTCCGGGACCGAGGATTACCCCGCCGCCGGATCGCGCGTAACGCTCGATCGCTGAAGACCACGGAATAGCTGATTCGTCGAGCGCTACGACCGCGGCGTAACGAGCTGTGTCCACGCTCCGTCCTGCGTTCTGAGATACGTCCACACCCGGCGCGACGTGAAGCATTGCATCCACCTTCCACCCGGCTTCCTCCAGCGCCGCGGTCACGAATTTTCCCTCCCATCCCGCGCTTCCCAGCAGCAGCACGTGTCGCAGAATCACTGAGTCGCGGCGCGGTGCAGTCGCGTGCGCATTCGGTGTGCTGGCGGTGAATGGTCCATCAGTGGTGTGAACGAGAAAGTGCGCTCCGCCGCGCTCGGCTCTCACACTGTCGAAGGGTCCGACATCGTCACGGAGCTCAACCTCCGCTCGATTGGGCGCTGAGACCAGAACAACCGTTCCACTCGCGGGCGAGACAAGTGAGCCCGCCGCAATTGCGATTGGAGGCAAGTCACCCGTCCACGTCACACGACTGCCGGAGCGTCTCAACGCCGAGAGCCAGTCACGTACCATCCTCGCCGGCATGGAATCCAGCGCGACGCGAATTCTCGCGGGAGCAACGTTCGCGGTACTCCACGCACGCAGCTCGGAGGCAGACGCGGTCCCACCAACCGATGCGACGCTCGTCTCAGGCGTGACGCGCACCGATCGCCAGAGCATCACCGCCAGTACAAAAAGCGATAGTGCCCGGAGGCCGCGTTCTCCCCACAGCCTCATTTCAGCGTGTGACGGCATACACGATGATGTTCACGCCGAACCGCGTGTTGTCGACTGCGGAGAAGCGTTTGTTGTCAGGGTGATAGTTCCATTCCGAGCTGTAATCCTTGTTGCTGTACAGCACCGCGATTCGGTTGTCCCGAAGGACGGCCTTCAGATTCTTGTGAACGAGGTTGTCGCCCCAGCCGTTCAACTCGTGACTAGTTGCGGGCGGCCCGTCATCGAATTTGAAGAAGCAGCGATAGATCGGGTGATCGTTGGGAAGATCTTTGGGGGGCGAGAAGCTGCGTGTGATCTCCTCGATGGCCGACTTGTGGAAGATTCCGCCGATGTCGTGGTTGTGGTCATCGATGAAGAGCATCCCGCCCCGATCCACGAGCTTCCGCGCATTGCGCCGCTCGGTTTCACTGAAGCGGAACGGCAGATGACCCGTCATGTAGACGAGCGGATAATCGAGGATCGCGTCGGACGCCAGCGGCACGATTGCCCCGGATGGCGCGACTCGGATCGCCGTGTATCGGGCTACAGAATCGATGATGTTCGCCGGCAGGACTGGCGCGCTATCCCAGTCGCCCGACTCGTACCTGCCGGTGCAGAAGACGAACTCGCTCATTGTCCGCCTGACCAGATCGGAAGTCCTGGCTTCCCTTCAGGGGAGATTTCGAGCGCGCGACGAGCGCGAATGAGTGCGGTCGTTGCATCCCGTCCGGCCCGCATCGCCGCAGTGGCTTCACCGAGTGCCGACGCAAGTGCGGGCAGCGACGATAGCGCGTCGGCGCGAAGGAGCGACAGCTCGCTCACTGCCCGACTCGGTGAGGAGCGGATCAGACCCATGGCCGAGTCGAAACGTATCGCGAGCTGCACCCTCATCGAATCGGCGAACGAGCGCGGCGAGCGAACGTTGCTCAGGCCCTTTTCTTTTCCCGTAAGTCGAACTCGCGCCAGATCCACGATGATCTTCGGCTGAGCTCCGCGCAGGTAGAGCCGCTGAGCAAGGCGCGCGCGATCCAGCGCCGTGAGCGCGACACGCATGGGCGGCAGTGCTTCCCTCGGATCCGCGACTTGAAGCGATCGCACAGCCTGCCACAAAGCATCGTACGCTTCCTTCATATCGGGATTTCTTATCGCCCGAATCTCGGTCTCGGCTTCCTCGGTTTCGCTCGCTCCCTCCGGTGATTCCTGCTCGTACAGAATGTCATACACGGTCTTTCGGATCCGATCTTCCATCGTTCCGATGTCCTCGGACTGACTTACCCATTCGGCGCGTGACAACTTCTTCTCCTGCTTCACGAGCGCTTCCGTCATCAGGATCAGCATCCGCTGGCTCATCGCCGCGCTGTCAACTGGCGGAGGCAGCGCGGCTTCGACCGACAACGAGTCGTACTCGTCAGCACGAGCAACGCGTATCGTTCTCGTATCCGACGTTCCCGTTCCAGGGCCGGAGAGACTGTTGAGGTCGCGCGCAATCGCTCGGATGGAGAGGACGTCGCCCTGATTCATTTTCAGCGATGACACGTCGAGCGTCGCCGTCAGCGACGCCAGGCGTGATCCGCTCAGCCGCTCGACCGGAGTGGTGATCGTTCGGCCGGTAAACGTCTCCCCCGATCCGGAGCTGATGAGATACTCGAACCACGCTTCGTCGAGTCCGATGTCATCGGAGAGTTGGGCGCGGAGAGTGGTCACGAGGCGCGCGGATCGTAGCGTCGTGTCATGTGGCGGACTCACCAGCGCGACCTTCGGCTGTTCATCGCTCCGCGGTTCGAGAACGATGATCCTCTCGTAACCCCGATCCGTGAGTCGGAGCGCAGTTGGACTCGCCGGCATGGTGAATCGTGTGATCCACTGTTCATCTGATCCAGAAATCGAAACGGCGGCTCGGCCTAGTTGCGCCGTGACACCGTGCGATCGGCCGTCACCGCGAATTGTTACGGTGCTTCCGGCGAGGGCGGTAATTGATTGCGGATCGTCAACGTGCTGAGAACGCTGCCCCGTATAGGCGGGCGGGATGATCTCCACAGCGAGCCGCTCGAGGCGGCTTCCCAATGCTGTTACCGCCGGGGCCGTTCCGCCGCGCAGAGCTGCGGCAAGTCCAAGGCGGCCGCCGTTCACAGCGGGAGATACATATAGTAGTGCCGCCATCAGAAGCAGCGCGACAAATGCGGGGGTGAGCTTTCTTTTGAGCGCCACCAGCGCTACTCGAATGAGATCTTCATTCGCGACACGCGCGTCCAGCTCGCGCTTCGCCTCGCCTGCAGCAGGATCCATCGCTGTTACGAGCGCGTATTGAAGATTCGGCAGCTTCTCCTCGAGCCACAGCGCCACGCGATCCCGCGAAAGGACGTGACGCACGCGCCAAAGAAGAATCGTTGTCACAACGAATAGCTCGATCAACGCCGGGGCTCGTCGCGGATCACTGTCCCTCCCGAGCCACGGATGTATCAGAACGGTGATCGCGAGCACTCCCGTTGCTGCGGCGATGCCCCAGATCAAAGCGGATGCGGCGGCGCCCGCAGCGACCATGCGCTGGACTTTCGCCACACGCTCGACTGTCGTCACGCCGCCCGTACCTCGCCCTGATCACCGCGACCGATAATCTCTGCACCCCGTCGCCGACGCCCTTCTCTGACGAACAGCTCGATAACGGCACCTGCAAGTGCCAGCGCTATGAGCCAGGGTGCAAGCGGCGAGGGTTGGTCACGCCTGGGTGGAAAGGCGGATGCAGCGGCCAGGGAACGCCCGCCCTGGAGCACCGCCAGCTTCGCAGGATCGAGTGGGATTGTCGGCGGTGAATCTCCACACACGCTGGTTAGATCATTAACGAGGCGAACGAATTCGGGTCGAATGACAAGATCTCCGCTCCCCGCAACAGGGATCGCGACTGACGTGACGCAACGGGCCGGTGGCCCTGCTATCTGAATCGCGGCCGGCTCTCCATCCGCCCACCGCGCCACAACCGTTGCTCCACGCAATGAGTCGTCAGGATACATCCAGCTGCGTTCGAATGTCGCGATGACGACGGCGCTTCTCGTCACTACGGCATTCGCCGTATCCATGCGGGCGCGTGGTATTGCGCGTGGTGGTCGTGACGACGATGGCCACGAAACGACGGTCTCACCACTCATTGTGTCTCGCAGTGCTGGCGTCTGTCCTCGAAGAACTCGAACTGGAACGGTACCGGCGGAGGATCCGATGAGTTCAGACGTCACGCTCAACGGATCAGACTCGTCCGAGGCAAGATGCAGTGCCGGCTTGCGCACCGGCTCCACCACTCGTGAAGACACTCGCACGAGTCGCGCGCGGCCTGGCCATAGCGCGCGTATCTCGGCGGTCGCCGCGTCCCACTCTTCTCCTGTGAGAGGTGACACGACCACGAGCTCCAGCGAATCGAACCGGTCACGCATATCGCCCGCGGCCCTGAGCGCGGCGATCAACCCAACGGAGAGATTCCCGCGAGCCCCGCTTGCCGGAATCCTTGATACGCTGTCAGCCGCAACGCCATTGATCCGATGCGCTGTCGAATCGAAGACAATGACCGGAGCTCCCTCGTCAGCGATAGAAGCGAGGCTGTCAGCCACTTGCCGGAAGTCGCCGACTCCTCGCGAGACGTCGGCGATGATTACGCGTCCGACCGAGGTCCTCGACGGTAGCATAACAGGCCGCGCCAGTGCTCCTCCCGCCGCCAGTACGACAAGAACGCGCAACACCATCAGCCAGAGGTCCGATGGCCGCGCGGCGCGCGATGTTGCCGTAACGGGCGATTCGGGAACGAACCGGGCCGTCGGTAGAATCAACGATCGCGGCTGCCTGGTGACGATGAAGTGAAGCAGTGCGATTCCTGCGGCCACCGCGAATGCACCGAACAAGTAACCGGGCGCGAGGAATGTCATCCCGCGACCGCCGCTCCGCGCACCGCCGTGACTCGCCGGATGAGGTGATCGACCGTCTCGTCCCCCGTGACCGCCGCGTTGTACGCGACTCCCGCGTCGCTCCATTCGTTACTCACATTCTCCCGCCAGTGCGCGAACGCTTCGACGTATCGCTCATGCGCGTTGCCAATCATCGGCCGCTTGTATTCCGCGACTTCCGGATCGGACACGAGTGCATCCCGTTGCGCCGGCTCGATTTCCTCCTTCGCAATGACGTGAACGAGATGCATCTCCTTTCCTGCAACTACCCATCGCGACGCAACTGCCAGCAGGGCGTCCGCATCGCCGAGCAGATCGGTAACTATCACCACCCGCCCGCTGGCTTGTGCCGCGAGTGACAGAAGCGGTGAGAGCGGCGCCGATCCTCGAGGAGCGGTGCCCGACACCGCGCGGATGATCTCCCGAATGACGCCTTGACGCGCTCGCGGCGGGAGATGTACCGGCGAGTCGTCGTCGGAGATCATGAGTCCCACCGGATCTCCTCCGTTCTGCGCGACCGCTGCGAGTCCGACACCGATGCTCGCGGCTAGCTTCCACTTTGCGTTCGTCCCCACCGGAAACGCCATCGACGCGCTGGCATCGATCACTATCGTCGTCGGTAGTATCGCGCGCTCGTTCGAGAGTCTGATGTACGCACGATTGCTGCGGCCGAAAAGCTTCCAGTCAATGCGTCGCAGATCGTCCCCCTGCCGGTACGGACGATACTCGGTGAACTCGGCTGAGATTCCCCGGAGTCGTGACGTATGTGCTCCGGGGATTCCGCTTCGCACTGCTCTACGAGCCGGCCATCTGATTCCCCGCACCTGATCCAGAAGGGCGGCGAGCTCCGTTTCCCAAGAGGCGCCACCGCTGTCGCTCCCCGACTCCCGCCAGCGGGCCATGGAGCTAGAGCTTTATTTCGCTCTTCGGCGGCTTCACGTCCTCGAGCAGCGTGTCGATGATCTGCTCGGCGGTGATTCCCTTCGCTTCTGCGGCGAAGTTGGGAAGAACGCGGTGACGAAGGACGGGCCGGGCGACGCGGAGGATGTCAGCGGGAGCGACTGCGAAGCGGCCGCCGAGTAGTGCGTGCGCCTTCGCTCCGAGAATGAGCGCCTGCCCCGCACGTGGTCCGGCTCCCCAGCGAACGTACTTCTTGACGGTGTCGCTCGCCGAGGGTTCGGCGGGACGTGTGGCGCGCACGATCGCGGCGGCGAATCGAAGCGCAGGATCTGCAGCCGGAACGTCGCGAACGAGGCGCTGAAGAGCACGCGTTTCTTCGCCACCGATCACCGGACGCAGCGGCTCCGGTTCCGCGCCTGTTGTGGCTCGCAGAATGTTGACTTCCGCGTCCTCACCGGGATAACCGATACGCACATCGAACAGAAAGCGATCGAGCTGTGCCTCCGGAAGTGGATACGTTCCCTCCTGCTCGATGGGGTTCTGAGTCGCGAGCACGAAGAACGGCTCGGGGAGAGTCATTGTCTCACCCGCGGCGGTGACACGGTGCTCCTGCATCGCCTCGAGCAGGGCGGCCTGAGTGCGCGGCGGCGCGCGGTTGATCTCGTCCGCGAGAACGATGTTCGCAAATACAGGCCCACGCACGAAGCGAAATGACCGCGACCCGGTAGCTGTGTCCTCTTCCATGATCTCTGTGCCGGTGATGTCACTCGGCACCAGGTCAGGCGTGAACTGGATGCGGCGAAACTCAAGGTCCATCGCCTCGCTCACGCTGCGGATCATCAGCGTTTTCGCGAGTCCGGGGACGCCGACAAGAAGAGCGTGACCGCCTGCAAGGAGCGCCATCAGGATCTCCTCGATGACGCTTTCTTGCCCGACGATTCTCTTCGCCACCTCGGTTCGCAGCCGCGAGGCTGCGGCAAGGAGATCCTCTCGCGCCGAGCTCTGGATCTTGGCGGTCAACGACTGAATGGCCATTTGAGCGGGAATGAATTGGTGGGGCTTCCCGAAAGCTATCCCACGCCTCTGGGGGTCGCACCAACTGCAATCTGTAATTCTTTTGTAAGACTGCTCTCGGAAGGTACGTTTCGATTGCGGGCCGATTGGTGGCCTCCGATAATTCGACTACTACCAACCTGGACGACCGTGAACACAAGGCGTGAGTTCATAAGGAAAGCCGGCCTGGCTGCCGGTGCGCTAGCTGCGACCAGCGTGCTCTCTCCGCCGGACGCGATGGCCGGACTAATGAGATCCGCGCCGCCCGGCGCGGATGAGATGCCGCCCGAGGATACCGTTCGCGAGCTGATGATGGTCGCGCTCAACACGGCGAAAGCGGGTGGTGCGAGTTACTCCGACGTTCGTATCGGTCGGTATCGGAACAGCATCGTCTTCACACGTGAGCAGCAGATCGTGCAGACCGCAGACACGGATTCGGTCGGAGCGGGTGTGCGCGCGCTGGTTGACGGAACGTGGGGATTCGGCGCGACCAAGACACTGACGAGGGATGGCGTCGCCGCGGCTGCGCGCGAAGCCGTCGCAATCGCAAAGGCGAATCGCATCGCCCGCGATCAGCCCGTTCAGCTGACGCCGGTGCAATCCTATCCGAACGCAACGTGGAAGAGCGACTTCAAGGTCGACCCGTTCACGATCCCGATCGCTCAACGCGCGGATCTCCTGCTCAAGGCAAACGCCGAAGCGTTGAAGGTGAAGGGCGTTCGGTTCGTCAACTCGGGACTGCTGTTCGTGAAGGAAGACAGGAGCTTCGCTTCGACGGAAGGCTCGGTGATATCGCAAACGATCGTCCGCACCGCGGTTCCGTTCGCGATCACCGCCGTCGCGCCTGATAATTCCGATTTTCAGAGCAGAACGAACGTCGTCGCGCCTGCGGGCAAGGGCTGGGAATACGTTCTCGAGCAGGATCTCGTTGGCAACGCCCCGAAGTGGGCTGAGGAAGCGGCGCAGAAGCTGACGGCGAAGTCGGTGGAAGTGGGTCGGTATGATCTCGTTCTTCACCCGACTCATCTGTGGCTCACCATCCATGAATCCATCGGACATCCCACCGAGCTCGACCGCGCGATGGGTTACGAAGCCAATTACGCCGGCACGAGCTTCGTCTCTCCTCCGGACAAGGTCCTCGGGAAGCTCAAATACGGTCCGGAGTTCATGAACATTCAGGGTGACCGGTCGCAGCCCGGTGCCTGCGCAACGATCGGTTACGATGACGAGGGAGTAAAGCCCGATGACTTCCTGATCATCAAGAACGGAATGTTCAACGATTATCAAACCACCCGCGAGCAGGCTGCGTGGCTCAAGTGGTGGTATGACGCGCAGAAGCGTCCGGTTCGCTCACACGGATGCTCGAATGCCGACAACTGGGGAAGCGTTCAGTTCCAGCGAATGCCGAATGTTTCACTGTTGCCCGGAGCGAAGGAGCAGAGCTTCGAGGACATCATCGCTGCGACGGACAAGGGAATCGCGATCATCGGCGACGGCTCGTTCTCGATCGATCAGCAGCGATACAACGCGCAATTCGGCGGGCAGGTGTTCCAGGAGATCAAGGGTGGGAAGATCGTCGGCATGCTTAAGGACGTCGCGTATCAGATGCGCACGCCGGACTTCTGGAACTCGATGGACATGATCGGCGGGAAGAAGAGTTATTTCCTTGGCGGCGCATTCAATGATGGAAAAGGCCAGCCGGGACAGTCGAACGCGGTGAGTCATGGCTGCGTACCTGCCCGGTTCCGCAACATCAACGTCATCAACACCGGGAGGAAGTCGTGAGCGGGCTCATCACCCGTCGGGGAGAACCGGTCCGGCTCCTCGACGCAAATCGATCGCTGATGCCCGAAGGCGCGGTGATGACACGTGAGCAGTCGCAGGCGCTGATCGAGAAAGTCGTGAGGATGTCCAAGGCCGATGAGGTTGCCGTCAGCGTTGGGAGCGGGTATCAGGCGGACTTGCGCTTCGCCGCGAATCAGATGGCAACGTCGGGCGGGGTCACCAATGCACAGGTGGTTGTCAACAGCACGATCGGGAAGAAGCACGCGGTAGTCGTAACAAACGATCTATCCGACGAATCACTACGCCGCGCGGTTGAAGAGTCCGAAGAGCTGGCGAAGCTGTCGCCTGATGATCCCGAGACGATGCCAGCGCTTGGACCGCAAACGTATCTACCGGTGAACCGTTACTTCGATTCGACCGCGAATCTGACGCCGACCGATCGCGCGCGCGCGGCGCTGACGGCGCTCGAGCCGGCGCGAAAGGCGGGCGATCTCGCAGCGGCTGGATTCATCATCGTCAACGTCAACGCCGGCGCTCTCGGAAACAACAAGGGGCTGTTCGCATACAACCGCTCGACGACCGCCAACTACACTCTCACCGTGCGGACTTCGGACGGAACGGGTTCGGGCTGGGCGGGAACAGAGCATCCGGACTGGAGCAAGATTGATTTCTCTGCGGTGTCATCGCGTGCCATCGAGAAGGCGCGTCTATCGCGCAATCCGGTTGCGATCGAGCCCGGGCGTTACACCGTCGTGCTCGAGCCGCAGGCGGTGGGTGATCTCGTTCAGCTAGCCGGGAACGCCCTTGCTGCCCGCTCCGCTGACGAGGGAAGGAGCGCGTTCTCAAAGCAGGGCGGCGGCAACAAGACTGGCGAGAAGATTGTCGATTCGCGCGTGACGATCTTTTCCGATCCGCAGGACCCTCAGCTCCTCGCTCAACCGTACGACGGACAGGGTTTGCCGCTGTCGCGACAGGTATGGATCGAGAACGGCGTGTTGAAGCAGCTCTTCTACTCGCGCTTCTGGGCGCAGAAGCAGGGCAAGACGGCAACCGGCGGACCGACATCGATCAAGATGGTTGGTGGAACGACTTCGATCGACGACATGATCAAATCCACTCCGCGCGGAGTTCTGGTGACGCGCCTGTGGTATCTCCGCCAGGTGGATCCGAGGACGATTCTTTACACGGGTCTGACCCGCGACGGGACATTCCTGATCGAGAACGGAAGGATCTCCAGGGCGATCAAGAACTTTCGCTTCAACGAATCGCCGCTGTTTCTATTGAACAACGTCGAGGCGCTCGGTCCGGCGATCCGGCTTGGCGGCACCGAGCAGGGCGGCCCGATCGTGATGCCGGCGATCAAGGCGAAGGATTTCAACTTTACGAGTCTGTCCGACGCCGTCTGACCGTAGCGGCTGGCTGAAGGACCGACACCGACATTCCCACAAAACTGAAGTTGAGAGCCGACACCAGCCAAGGCTGGCAAAGCGTTTAGAGACGCCCCGACCGGCGCGGCATGGGGGTTGCCGATTATTTCTGTTTCACCAAGCTGAAACGGAGCTCCGAATGGGGAAAAACAAGGAGACCGGCGGGCAAGACAAGGTCACCGGACCCACATACGATCCGGCCGAGATCCGCGCCCACGACGACGAAGGCAAGCACCGCCTCTGAAAGGGATGTCCGCTTTCGAGGAGGAGCAGGGCCAAACGCCCCTCTCCGATCCTTCCCGCACGCTCGAAACGCTCGAGAAGCGCGGTGATCTCTACCGCCTCCTCGTATCGAACATTCGCGATTATGCGATCTTCGCCTTGGACCGCACTGGCCGTATTGCCACCTGGAACGCCGGAGCGCAGCGCTTCAAGGGCTACCGGGCGAATGAGATAATCGGAAAGCACTTCTCGGTCTTTTATCCGCCGGAAGAGAGCGCGGCTGGCAAGCCGCAGTTCGAGCTAGTCGAAGCCGAGCGCACCGGAAGCTTCGAGGACGAAGGGTGGCGTGTCCGCAAGGACGGCTCACGCTTCTGGGCGAATGTCGTGATCACGGCGCTTCGGGATCAGTCGGGAACACTCATCGGCTTTGCAAAAGTGACGCGGGATCTCACCGAGCGCCGTCAGAATGAAGAGCGCTTGAAGCTGAGTGAGGAGAAATTCCGCCTGCTCATCGAAGCCGTCAGGGACTACGGAATCTTCATGCTGGATCTTGACGGCCGAATCGCGAGCTGGAACGAAGGCGCGGCGCGGATGGTCGGGCATTCCGCCGAAGAGATCGTCGGCCGGCACTTTTCAATCCTTTATTCACCCGAGGAGATCGCTGCCGGCAAGCCCGAGACCGAGCTCGAAGAGGCCTCCCGCCTCGGTCGCTTCGAGGACGAAGGGTGGCGTCGTCGAAAGGACGGATCACAGTTCTGGGCCAACGTCATTCTCACGACGATCCATGACGCGAAGGGTGTTCCAATCGGATTTGCGAAAATCACGCGAGATCTCACCGAGCGAAAAGCAGCCGACGCACGGGCCCTCAGGGACGCTAAGCTCATTGCCCAAACCGAGGCGGCGAGCGTCGCGAAGAGCGAGTTCCTGGCCGCTATGTCACATGAACTGCGAACACCGCTGAATGCCATTGGCGGCTACGTCGATCTTCTCGGGCTCGGAGTTCGCGGACCGCTGACCGAGGAGCAGCGTGAGTATCTCGACCGCATTCGCCGCAGTCAGAAGCATCTTCTCGCGATCATCTCGGATCTGCTGAACTTCAGCCGCATCGAGGCTGGCCAGATCAGCTACGACATCAAGCCAGTGGTCCTGCGGGAGGTATTCGAGATTGTCGCGCCAATGATCCTTCCCCAGGCCGTCTCCAAGAGCGTCGACTTTCAATGGCAGAAACCCGCCGACGATCTCGTCGTTCGCGCGGACCGGTCGCGGCTCGAGCAGATTCTTCTCAACCTGCTGACCAACGCAGTGAAGTTCACCGAACTGGGCGGCAAGATTCGAATGACATCCAGTCCGACCAATGGCCAGGTACGCGTTGAGGTTGCCGACACTGGAATCGGAATTCCTGCGGAGAGCCTGTCGACGATCTTCGACCCTTTCGTTCAGGTTGGACGCAGCCTCACAAGCAGCGTCGAGGGAACGGGACTCGGCCTCGCGATCAGCCGCGATCTCGCGACAGCGATGGACGCTGACCTCAGTGTCGAGAGCGTCCCGGGCAAGGGGTCGACGTTCATCCTCCTCCTTCCGCGAGGCTGAGGGAGGTTACTCCTTCTCGACCCTGAGATGCCCCTTCATGCGTCGCGCCACCGCCGGCAATGATGAACAGGAATGCGGCCGACGGCAGTGAATGGCCACGATATCTTTTACCTTGCGCACCAGATGGAGAATCTCGCGATGGTTCAGAGATCACCTGCAGCTCCAACCTTTCGAGACCTGTCGAAGAAGCAGATAGACAGCCTTCTCGAGCGCAATCATGTCGGCCGCATCGCTTTTTCGTTCCACGATCTGGTTGATATCCGACCCATTCACTACGTGCACGAGAACGGATGGCTCTTCGGCCGCACCTCGCCGAGCGACAAGCTCGAAACACTCAAGCACCATCAGTGGGTGGCGTTCGAGGTTGATGACGTGTCCGGTCCGTTCGACTGGAAGAGTGTGGTCGCGCACGGGACGTTCTACCGCCTCCAACCGGAAGGTTCGAAGTCCGACGTCCGACTGTACGAGCGGGGCCTGCGCTCCATCCGGAAGTTTTCTCCCGATGCGTTTACCGATCGGGATCCTGTCCCATTCCGAACGGAGCTTTTTGGAATCGCTGTGGATTCGATGACCGGAAGATCCTGCTCGACAAAGCGCCGCTAGCCGCGAAACGTCAGTAACGTCTGCCCACTATCGTGCGCAACGGAGAGCGCTATATCGGTGCCTCCGATACTGAGAACGGAGAGCGAATCGGGTTTTGGAATGCTTCGGGTGAGGTGTCGCTGACCACCTCTGAAATCACCAAGCATGATGTCGATCCGCCCATCTCTGTGGTCGTAGTCCACTCCGAGGAGCGGATACGACGCCACCTCTACCAGCGCGCCGATTTCTGGATCGTCTATTTCGAGCACCACCCTGCGGCCGGCGTTCCTGGTGGTAAATCTCTTGAGCGTTGGCTCCCACATCGTGGTGTGGTACACAGTCTCCGTGTCCGCCCCGGCTGTCGGAACTACTTCACCGGCCAGCGTCGTCGGCACGATCAGGAGGCTGCACTCTGAGCGCCGCACCATCTTCGCGGCCATCCGTCCCCCGATAGCGCGCGATCGTCCCAGACGCCGGTTGATGCCTACCACGAGCAGCTCCACCTTCGAGTAGAGAGCGTAGCCGATCAGCTCGCGACTCACATCTCCATGGAGCACTATCAGATCTGGGCGCATGCCGTTGAGCTGGAGGCGTTGCTCCATGTCTCCGAATCGCTCCTCCACCGCCAGCTCGTACTCCCGATCGAGATCCGCCCAGTCTACTCCGAGAAACTCGGCGCGTGGCTTCACGTGAACACACGAGAGACTCGGGTGGTTGTCGAGGAGCGTCAGGATTTCCGGAAGCCCCCGCAATCCTCCGGTATTGAGATCCATTGCTACGATCACTCTTAGGGGCAGACGCTTCATTTCCGGCGTGGCAATGAGCAGTGGCACCTCCGTCAATCTGGCGATCTCCATCGCCGTCTCTTCGCCAAAGAAACGATCCCACAGCCCGTGCTTGTTCATCCCCATGATGATCAGGTCAGCATTTCTTTCTCGAGCGATGCTGGCGATGGCTTCGCCGGGCCTGCCGAATTCCATTCCCATGCTCCACTCTCCGTCCGGATCGAACTTCGCAAGCTGTTCACGTACGAGAGCGCGTTGCGCCTCCACGCGCGAAGTGTCGTCGTCGGTGGTGAGAAGCATCATGTCGGGGAGCGGCATGACCACCGGCAGCCTCTCCAATACCGAGATTACGTGAACCTGCGCCTCGGACGCCGCCATGATCAGCTGCGCGGCCCGGAACGCGGGAATGGACGAATCCGATCCGTCTGTTGCCACAACGAGCGAGGGAATCTTCGATCGGGGCTTCGTGAGCGACGGCTTTGGCGCCGTCCCGGTAGTCATTTCGAGTGTGGCCGCCATCTACGTACTCCTCCGGATGTTAAACGTCGCGCCCCAGTTTCGGCGCGACCTCTGAAACCGCAATGATCGGAACCGTGGAATTCCGAACGAGACTGGTCGAGACGCTTCCGAGAAGGAAGCGCTCGAATATTCCCAGACCGTGCGTGCCGACTGCCAGCAGGTCGGCACCAACCCGCTCGGCGAATTCCAGCGTCTCCTTCTGTGCACGACCGTTGAGCACAATCGTCTCGACGATCACACCGCGCGGAGTCCCGAGCTCGATCGCCAGCCTGCGGAACCGTGCGATGATGGCGTCCGTGTTGATAACCTCTTCGACAATCGCGCTCCCCTCGAGTCCGACCTCGAGCATCGGTTCGACGTGAACCAGATAGAGAATTCCCGTCGCACCAAGCATCTGCAGCGCAAAGCGGGCGGCGCGCTCGCTGCTCGCGCCGAAGTCGACCGCAGCGACAACAACACGCGGGAGGTCGAAATCCTCCGTCACCGCCAGCACCGGCATCGACGCCAGTCGCATTATCTGCAGCGTTGTCTCGCCACCCAGAAGCTTCTCCGCCAATCCATGCTTCGTTCGCCCCACGATGATCAGCTCCGCGCCGCGACGCTCGGCCGCATCCACAATCGTTCTCGAGACTCTTCCCACCACCACTTGGCGTGTCCAGTCACCTTCCAGATCGAAGTCGGCAACGATGTCGCGAATGGCTTGAGCTCGCAGCTGTATCCGCAAGTCCTCGATCTGTGACTGCGGTTGATCGATACCGGGGTCAATCCTGTAATCGGTGAACGGCGGCAGGACGCTGATTACATGGACCGGGCATCCCCACACCGCTGAGATTTTTGCCGCCGCGGCTGCAGCCGCGAGGGACTCCGGTGACCCATCCATGCCGACGACGATGCCGCCGGGTAGCGGTGGCCGACACGCCCACTGTTGAAACTTCATCGGCGCGACTCTCACGGCGGCCATGGCTCCTCCTTTCCTAATGATGCTCCGTTTGCGCGTCCTTCCGACTGAAGGACTCTGCCAATTGAGGAACAGTGCTGCCGCGCAACCGGTCGCGAAGTCGGCAGATACCGGATTTGCTGTCAGGGAAAGTCGCGCATGAAACGCGACTGGCGGTTTCCGTAGGAGATTCCCGCACAACATTCAGTGACTTGTCCGACTGCAGTTCGCGAGTCGCGGCGGCATCTTGACCGTGCAGGCTCGACCAACTTGACGGAGAGGAAAGATGTTCCGCAGAATCATGACAGCATACGATGGATCGGCGTTCGGTAGAGAAGGACTGCTGCGAGCCCTCCGGATCGCCGAGCGATGCGGAGCTGCCCTCCACATCGTGTATGTGGAGCGAACGCCGGTCATGCTCGGTGTCGAAGACTCCTTCGCGAGTGCAGCCGAGGGCTTCCGGCGAAATCACGAACCGAACGCAGCCGAAGTTTATGCGGTGGCGGCCGAGTGCCGCGCGCACTCGAGTGTCGAGATCTCGGCATCGATCGAGCAGGGACCGATTGCCGATGCTCTTCGCGGCTATGCTATTCGCAACGGCGTCGACCTGATCGTCATGTCATCCCATGGACGAGGAGGCCTCGCCCGTGTCTGGCTGGGAAGCGTCGCCGATCGATTGATTCGGGAAACGGGGTTGCCGGTGCTCGTAGTCCGGCCGCCCTCTGTCGCGACCGCCACTACGGGGCGCGCTGACTACAGCCGCATCCTGATTCCGCTCGACGGCTCCAGGCTCGCCGAGCAAAGTCTGTCGCCGGCGATACTGCTGGCTCGGTCCGAGCGATCGTGTGTCACGCTGCTTCGCGTCGTCCGCGAGCGAGATCGAATCGACGACGGAGTGCTTCACGCGGCTCGCGGCCACGCGACCGCGCGTGATGTCGAGCGCGCCGAGCGGTACCTGGCACGCATCGCCGCTCGGTTTTCGGAGCGGGACGTCAATCTCGAAACAAAAATCGTCATCGCCTCCGATATCCCCGGCGCGATCGTCGGCTTCAGTGACTCCGGCGAATTCGATCTCGTGGCCATCGCAACACATGGACGTAGCGGTGTCGCGCGATTGGTCTATGGCAGCGTTGCCGACCGGGTGATGCGTGAGTCCGTGGTTTCCACGCTGGTGATTCACCCGGCAGTGCGGGAAGAAGTAGCTGCCGAAGTGAGGGAGAGCGGACTGCTGATCGCGGCTACCTGAGGCTCGCGCCGCCGCTCCGACTACGTCGTGAGGAGACCCAGCTTCAGTGCGAAGGCGACGTAGTCGGAGCGGTGATTCAGCCCGAGCTTCTCGTTGATCCTTTGCTTGTAGGTGTCTACGGTCTTCGGGCTGATGAACAGCTTCTCTCCGATCTCCGGGGCGCTGAACCCCTGCGCAACGTAGCGCAGAACATCCTTCTCGCGATCCGTCAGCTTCTCGAATCGGTCGCGCTCGTTCGCGTGCTCGGATTTCCGTTTGATTCCCTGCGCCAGAGCTCTGGCCGCCGACGGCTGCATATACATGTCTCCATGGGCGACTGAACGAACTGCATCCACGAGCTCGCGATCAGCAGCGCTCTTCACGAGGTACCCGCTCGCTCCCGCTTCGAGAAGCTTCACCAGGTACGCGTCCTCCGCGTGCATCGTGAGAACGAGGATCTTTGAGTGTGACCCTTTTTCTACCAGGGTCTTCGTTGCGGTGATTCCGTCCATCTCTCCCATCGAGAGATCCATCACCACGACGTCCGGAGTGAGCCTCTCGGCGAGCGCGACAGCCTCTCGACCGTTCGACGCCTCTCCAATCACCTGAATGTCCTTGGCCGTCGAAAGGACGGCTTTCACTCCGGCGCGGACGACCGCGTGATCGTCGGCGAGAATCACTCGAATGATGTCGGAAGTCACGCGGCGGCAGCCTCGCCCTGCATCTCCACGACGATGCGTGTTCCTTTGCCGGCGTCACTGTCGATAGTCATCGATCCACCGCCGAGCGCAACTCTGTCGCGCACCGAGGACAATCCAGTAGTTCGTTGCTGTGATTGCAGCAATACCGGATTGAAACCGCGTCCGTTATCCGAAAGCTCGAGCTTCATCATGCCGTTCCTCACGATGACCGATACAGTTGCAGTGGTAGCTCGCGAATGCAGCTCGACATTGCGCAGACCCTCCTGCGCGACCCGGAAGAGCGTGGCGGCGAGGTTGGGCGGGATGTTTGATACACCGCTTCCCACGATCACGTCCACAGGAATTCCAGATCGCTCGAGTGTCTGCGCCGCAAGCGCCTCCAATGCCGCCGCGAGCCCCAGATCTTCCGCGACCCGCGACGAGAGCATCTCGGAGATCGTCCGCAGATCATCGATCGCACGCCCGACCATCACACGCATCGCCGTCAGCTGGTTTCGCAATGTGGCGTCGCGCGTGGAATCTCCTGCCGCAGTCATCTGAAATCTCACGGCGGCCAGCGTCTGCGCAATGGAATCGTGGATCTCGCGTGAAATCCTCGATCGCTCTGCATCCTGGCAGCGAATGACTTCCGCACCCAGTTTGCGTATTCGCTCACGCTCCGCCGCCAGCGCGTCAAGAAGTGCATTTACCGTCGAGGTGAGACTTCCCATTCTGCTGTCGGCGACGGCAGATGCACGGGCGCGAGCGCCGAATTCACCGCCTGACACGCGCTCCGCCACACGCTCCAGCTCCTCGATGGGTGTCAGCGCGATCCGCACAAGCCAGATACTCACTGCACAGGCAAGCACCACCGCAAGAAAGCCCACCAGCAACTCGATCCCATTCAGATGACTCAAGCCCGGCCAAAGCGCGACGGCGGCGGCGGCGAAGATGAGAACGTTGGCTCCGATCAGCTTCCCGAATAGCGGAACACCGAGCACCCATCGGACGACGGGTCCCAGTCGCGAAGGTGCCCTCGCATTGTCGGCAATCATCCGGACCATCTCAATTCTGGTCATCTGACTCTCCCTGCTAGGCGACGATGACCGCGGTGACCATTCCGAACATGCCGTGGTCCGACTCGGCATGCGGAAGGATGTGACAGTGGAACGCCCAGACTCCCGCACTCTTGCATTGCACAATGACGTCCCATCGCTCCCCGGGTGCGATATTCAGTGTGTCACACTTCCACGGTGCCGGCTGGAGCCAGCCGTCCTTGGCGATGACAGTCATGTGCATCCCGTGCAGATGCATCGGATGGATCATCATCCCCTCGTTCATGAACCGGATACGCATTCGCTGGCCGAGCTTTGCCGTGAGTGGCTCTGTCGCCGGGAAAGCCTTGCCATTGAACGTGTATCCGTGCGCACCATCGTTGAGGATGAACGTGTAGTCTACGTCAGCTCGCTCCACGGGCGATGGGTTTCTGGGCTCGACGATGAACGCCCCGAGAAGGCCGAGTCCAACTTGCGTCGCCGCGTTGTGATGCGAGTGATACATGTGCGACCCATGGTTTCCCGTAGGAACCGTGAACTCGTAGGTGTACGACTCACCGGGCTTGACCGGCGGCTGAGTGATGAATGGCACGCCGTCAACCGCGTTCGGAAGCTCCAGTCCGTGAAAGTGGATCGCGGTAGATTCCTCGAGCTTGTTGTGCAGCACGAGACGCACACGATCCCCCTCGCGAACCCTGATCTGGGGACCAGGCACCTGCCCGTTGTATGCCCACGCTTCGACCTTCTGATCCGGCGCTATCTCCCACATGATCTTCTCGGCGGTTAATTCGTAGACCTTCACGCCGCCGTCGATGCGCGGAGCCATGAGCTGATTCCCTTTTCCTTCCGTCTTTGCGGGAAACGCCTTCACGCCCGCTTCATGCATCTTGTCCATCGCATCGGCCTTCTGACGAGCCGTAAGAGGGGCGGGATTTGGCGCTGTAGTGCCGCCACTGTTGTCCGCGGCGTTTGGTGATACTTTCTGCGCTGGCGCCTCATTGCATGCGGAAAGCGCTCCTCCGGCGATCGCAACGAGCGCTGAATTCTTGAGGAAAGTCCTACGGCTGGCTTTGGCGTTCAGCACCTCGGAAGATGAAAGCTTGAGTATTTCGGACATGGTTTCGCTCCGTGGCGGTATCTCGTTCGGCTGAAGCTAGGCCACACGGCACAAGTACTCTGTCAGGCGGAGCGAGGAAATTTCTTCCAATTCCCTTTATTGTAGGGTAGGGTATTCCCCGACAGTCGTTCAAGTCTGATCGATTCGGGATTGCCCTCTCCAATCCACTAGCTTTTCTGCGCAAATGGCACTCCCGGCACGCGATCCAATTACTGACGAGATGATTGCGAGCATCGTCGCGATAGCGGCGGATGCCATCATCTGCATCGATGACTCGCAACGAATCACTTTCTTCAACGACGGCGCTGAGCAGATCTTCGGTTACACGCCGGCAGAAGTCATGGGACGGCCTATCGAGGTTCTGATCCCCAAGCGCTTTCGCGCCAGCCACCACGGGCAGGTCGAGGAGTTCGGACACTCGGCTGTTAAGGCCCGTCGAATGGGAGAGCGCGAAAGCATCTGGGGAATGCGCAAGAATGGCGAGGAATTCCCGGCCGAAGCCGCAATCTCTCACATCCCGTCTCCGAACGGTCAGGTCTTCTCCGTGGTTCTGCGTGACATCACGCAGCGACGCCGTGCCGAGGAAGCGCAACGCTTCCTCGCCGAAGCGGGTGAGAAGCTCGCGTCCTCCCTCGGGCCCGAGGAAACGGTAGAGAACGTGGCACGTCTTGCCGTTCCTCGCCTGGCGGACGCCTGCGTCGTGAACATCTATCACGGCGGAAGCTTCCACGGTGTAGCCGTCGCACACGTCGACTCTGAGCAGGAGCGTCGACTGAGGACGGTCCGCACCGACGATCCGATCGACGCTTCGGGAATGAATCCCGTAGCAGAAGTGATTCGAACCGGAAAGCCGTTGCATCTCGCCGATTTGTCCAGCTCGCGAATGTCCGGGCAGTCGGACATGCTGCTGGATGTGTTCGATGAGCAGCCGGCGGCAGGAGCGCTTTTCCTGCCGATGGTCGCACGCGATCAGTTGATCGGCGTACTTGCGCTATATACCCGGCATCGAACACTCGACGATGACGAGGTGCTCCTGGCCGAGGAGCTGGCGCGCCGCGGTGGTCTTGCTCTCGACAATGCGCGGCTTCACGAACAGGTGCGCCTCGGGCTCCAGGCACGGGACGACATGATCGGCATCGTCTCGCACGATCTTCGCAATCCGGTGCACGCCGTGAAAATGCTGACGGGTGTCATTCTCGGCAGTAATGAATCGCCTCCTTCTCCGCAGGTCGCTGAATACGCGGGGGTGATACGACAGGCGGCTGAGCAGATGGACACGCTGATTCAGGACCTTCTGGACGTAACACGAGTCGAAGCGGGAGGGCTCAGTGTCGAGCTCCTTCCCATCGACACGCGGATCCTGCTCGAGGAATCGCTGCGAACTCTGGAGCCAGTCGCCGAATCCAAATCCATCGTCCTTCGCCTGAACGCTCCGCCGGAGCTTCCGCCAGTCAATGCGGACTCGGAACGGATCGCTCAGGCCCTCTCGAATCTCGTCGGGAACGCCGTCAAGTTCTCCCCACCCGAAAGTGAAATCACCGTCGGTGCAGCCGAGAGGAATGGAGAGGTTCTGGTCTCCGTCAGTGACCGGGGTCCGGGCATGACCCCGGAGCAGCTCGCACACGCTTTCGATCGCTTCTGGCAGTCGCGGCGTACTGACCGCGAGGGCGCCGGACTGGGTCTGGCGATTACCAAGGGAATTATCGACGCTCACGGCGGCCGGATCTGGGCGGAGAGCGAGATCGGAAATGGCAGCACGTTCTATTTCACGCTGCCGCGATTCGAAGACGAGAATGGATAAAAAAACAGAGAGCCGAGGCGTCCCTCGGCTCTCTGTTGTCCGGGCGTCGAGTATCAGAAGGCGACTGTGCCTTCGATCATGTAGCCGTTGAACTTCCCGCCGTTCCGGACGTCGGTCTTCGGGAAATCGTTGTACTTCTGGTTCACATACTCGCCCTTCAGTGCGATCGTCGGCGTGATGAAGAAACCGCCGCCGAGCTGCGTGCGATCAACGCTCACCTTGTTGGTGATCCCGGTCAGCTCACCCTTCGCGGTATTGTACCGCGCGGCGACGTATGCCCGATCCCCGGGCAGGAAGCGATACACTGCCTCGCCAACATTCTGGTTCCACTTCCGGTACTCCGTCTCCGTTACGCCTTTTCCCTTGGCCCGCTCGATGTTTCCGAACAGCTCCAGGCCGCGATACTTGATAAAGGGATTGACGACGACTGCGTGCACCGAGCTGCGGAAGCCTGGCTGAATTGCGCCCGACCACGCCTGCGCGGACTCGGTGGAGCTGGTGTTCTCGAGTACGTCGTAGTACCGCGAGCCTGCCCGGTCACCGCTGTACAGAGTGTTGTTCACCGACTTGGCGGTGGCATACGTCGATCCCGTCAGACGGAAGCGGAGATCCTTGTTGATCTGGCGGTCGAATCCGACCTTCCCGATGTAGGACGGTGCTCTCTCCGACGGCTTCGTGATCTGGCCGCGAACTTCGCCACCCGTAACGGCTCCCATGGCCATGAAGCCCTTCGCGCGAACGTACGTCTCAGCGCCAATCTCGGTTGTGAAGGCATCCATGATGTAGTTGCCGATGAGCGGATTGAACAGCGCGTTCCCGTTGTCAGTGCGGCGGAAGTGCGCGTCACCGTAGTTGAGCTCGAAGTGGCCGGCGCGAACCGTCACGTACTGCATGATCTTCTGGAGCGGCTGGAAATCAAATGGCGCGGCGTCGATGAGCAGATATCCATCCTTGACCCACGTCTCGTTGTGGTGCCGCGACGAGAGGTAGCTGGTCATCGCTACACGGATGCCCTTCGCGAGCTGTGCGTTCAGATAGAGGTTTGCAACCGCGTTGTTGAAGCCGTGGCCGATCGGGACAAGCTTGTTGACGTCGACCGGAGCTGCCCCCGCGCTCGGGGCGACCATCTTAGGTGACGCGGTGTTGGAGTGGTCGAGTCCCTGGAATTGCTGAGTGAAAGCAGCGCCGAAGTCGATTTTGAATCCGGTGTATGCGACTCCCTCTTCCTTGGGCGGCTCGAAGACGTTGAGTCCGCGCTTGTCAAACGGACGGAAGTGCTGCAGCACGATCGGCGGAAGCAGGGCTGCTTCACTCTTCTTTGCTTCGTCCACCTGCGTTGCTGGCGGTGTGACCTTGGAGGTGTCGTCGAGCGTGTTGGACGCGACCGATACGGGCGCCGGCTCTTGCGCGACAGCGATCCCGGCGAAGAAGGCGCCGGCTGCAATCGCCGTCAGAAATTTTACGATCGGGGATTTCATTGTCGTTCTCCTATTGATGATCACTGTTAGTTGCCTGTCTGCTACTGGTTGAGCACGATGTCGTAGCCGACTGTCACCTGGTTACCGACCTTCATGGTGCCCAGCATGAGCGACGGTGGCTTCACTCCGTACTCCGTCATCTTGATCTGCTTTGTTCCCTTCAGGCGTAGAATCCCGTTGTCCATCGAGCCCGCTCCGCGGAGCTGAATCGGATTCTCTTTTCCGGCAATGGTGAGAAAGCCGTCGATCACGACAGTAGCTCCCTCGACCTTATAGGAATCCATCCGCCACTTGATCTGCGGGTTTTCCGTTGCCTTGAGCGCCTTCCTCATGTGACCGTTCATCGTTCCGTTCCGGCAGTCGATGCCGGCGACGGGAATGACGAGGCTGGCAGCTTTCACGATCGAGGCGGGTTCAGTTCCCGGCTCACCGCTCACGTCGGCGACGAGGTTCGTCGCTGTGCAGCTGAACGAGCGGACCGTCGACGTGCCGTCGAACCAGATCCGGCTCTCTTTCGCGAGAGCTAGCGAGGGCGATCCGGTCAGCTGCGCGGAACCGACTGCTACCGAGTTGCCGAACATCAGCGCAGTGCCGATCGCGATTACTAGCGTCTTTCTCATTTGATGCCTCCGTTTCGTACGTCGAGTGTCGCTTACGGAGGTGAACCTACGATCCGCAGTATGTCCGCTCTGTCGGGGTCGTGCCGGAACCTTTGTCCGAGAACGAGGGCGAACGGAGTGGGGGAATCCCCTACCCTTGTGGATCCGTCATTCGCTCAACGCGCGACTTCAGGCCGATGAGCATGCCGCGCTCCATGATGAAATGCGCGGGCTCGAGTACGAGCAGCGCTGCTAGTCTGACGGCGATGCCGGAAAGAGTCGGTATGCCCGCTCCGCGTGTGCGGATGTGAACGCGCGTCGTCCTTGCATCGAGCGGGCTCAACACGAACGCTCCCCATCCGTCGAGAACGATTGCGCGTCCCGGCTCCATCGCCGTTACACGCCAACCGAGATCTTTTCCCAGAATCCCCCCGAGATATGTCGGCTGGGCTGCACGCACTAGGTCACCGACTCTGCGATCCTGCCACACGGGAACTACTGCGTCCGCATTGTGAATGTCGTCACCGAATGCGCGTTCGAGCCAATCGTAGCTGTAGAACCCGGCTCGATCCTGACCAATCTGGACCAGCCACTGCCACACCGAGTCCGCTGGAGCTCTTACTGTGATTGCGTGATCGATTCTGTAGTGTGACTCGCCAATCGGAGGATCTCCGATGAGCTGCATCTGCTGCTCCGAGCGCGTGCTTCCCCACGAAGAATGCCAGGGCCGAACCAGAATTAGTACAGCAACGTAGGCCGCGAACCCGACGAGCAGCGCTTGCCAGACCTTTGATAGTGGCCGGATATCAGGAGTCGGTCTCATCGGCCTGAGGGTCCAGATCGCCGCCGCAACGAAGAAGAAGTCAGCAGCGATTCCAGCAATGAACAGCGGATGCCCGAACAGCAGCAACAGGAGAAGCGAGCTGCTAGCTCCGATCGCCACGAGAGCACGCCAATGGCGGTAGAGCACCGGCAATCCAAGGAGACCGATTCCGGCTGCGAGGAATCCGATGGTCGCTCCCTCCCATAGGAGAGTCACGTTGCCCCGTCCGCCGATATCGGTCGCCCACATTCCCGCCGACGCGTGTGCAAGTGCGTGCGCGATCAACGCGATCCCAAGCAGTCTGCGCAGCATGCCTATCGGCCTCCGGTCTCGGTTGCGATTTCCGGAAAATCCCTGCCGGCTGTGCCACTAGGCGCCGGAGGAGTGACGAAGATCTCGAACCGCACTCGCACCGCGTTGGCGGCGCGAAGAATTCCCATCCATGGACGCGGCGGAGTTACGCCGAAATCGGTCATCAGTATCGGCACAGTGCCGGTCGCTCTCCTCGTTCCGTCGGGAAGCTGGTCCATAATCACCGTCATACGGACGCTGCGCTCCACACCAGCGACGGTCATCCGTCCCGCTGCTTCCGCCGGTCCAGCGCTCACCGGAAGTGGCATCTCGCTGAATTCGGCGATGATGAAGCTTTGTGCAGGCGGTGGTGGAGATTTGAGCGCACGGTACATGTTCGCCTCCATGTGCCGGTCACCACACTTGAGCGCTCTCACCGGAACCTTCACCGATACCGCGCGCACTATCGGGGGCTCGGCATTTCCGTTGCGTCCGTCGATCACGGGCTGAACTTCTATCCTTGCATCCATCGTTTTCGCGACGCATGTCCAATCCCTGACGTTCGAGCTTCCCTCGAGCCAGAGACGGCTATCGCGGCGCACACCGAGGCTGAAGGTGCGATCCGATCGCCGCGCTACCGTCGCCGCCTCGTCATCCTGCGCCCGCGCAATCGCTGACGTCAATACTGCCGCCAGTACGAGCCCAGCCATTCGTAGCACTGTTTTCACGGACTGAAGTTCGAAACTGAAACGCAGCCCGGCTGTCGGGCGACCCTCGCGAATCATGTCGGGGTTTGCCCTTCACAATTCCGGAAACGGCAACCTCGAAAGACACAGATCGGTTGCAGTTTTCACTTTGCCTCCCCGTTAGCTTTCGTGCCTTCCCCTGAAAAATCATCTGAATGGCATCAATTCGAATTCGATCGCTCAGCTTCTGCTCGCTCAGCCTCCTCGCCGCGTGCGCGGCGAACGAGACGCAGCCGACTACCACCGTCGCTCAGGTTCCCACTCCGCGAGTTAATCCGGTGGTCGTCGTGCCAGTTTCGGTTGCTCCCGCTCCAGCTCCGCCAGCGCCCGACACCAGCACGGTTCCGAAAAAGGAGAGTGCGACGGCAAAGGCGTCGCCGATAACCGTTCCAGCTATCCCGGGCCGGAGCACGAAAGACAGTCTCGCGCTCGTCGCCGCAATTCGCGCCGGCATGAACGACAAACGCTGGCCCGTAGATGGTCCATCGCCTCTACCGGGTGCCATCCTCCCCGCGAAGCGCATCATCGCCTACTACGGCAATCCACTTTCGAAGCGAATGGGAATCCTCGGCGAGCTTCCTCCAGATCAGATGCTGGAGCGGCTCGATCGTGAAGTCTCCACGTGGAACCGCGCCGATCCAACACATCCGGTGCAACCCGCACTTCATCTGATTGTCGTGGTCGCGCAGGGATATCCGGGACGTGACGGTAAATACCGTCTGCGCATGGCCGACACGCTGGTTGAGAAGGTGGCCGGATGGGCGGCATCGCGGAACGCGCTTCTCTTTCTCGACATTCAGGTCGGCAAGAGCGCCGTCCAGGAAGAGATTCCGCGGCTCGCGCAATTTCTGCGGCGGCCGAACGTCCATCTGGGTCTCGACCCCGAGTTCTCAATGAAATCGGGAGATCCGCCGGGCAGGAAGATCGGAACGATGAATGCGTCTGATGTGAACTATGCGATTCGCTTTCTGTCAGACCTGGTCAGGACCAGCAGCCTCCCGCCCAAGGTTCTCATCGTCCATCGTTTTACGCGCACCATGCTCATCGGCGCGAAGAACATCGTCCTCGATCCACGAGTCCAGGTTGTGATCAACATGGACGGCTGGGGAAACCCCTGGCTCAAGTACGACTCGTATCGCGATTACGTCGCCCGCGAGCCCGTACAGTTCACGGGGTTCAAGCTCTTCTATCACAACGACCGCTGCTCACACCTTCGGAGCTGCTTCGTCTGACACCGCAGCCGCTTTACATCCAGTACCAGTAGCCAATGGCGATCGCGACCATCAATCCGGCGACCGGCGAAACACTGGAGACGTTTGCGGTACAGACGCAGGCCGGGATCGACCGATGCCTCGCCCTCGCTGACGAACAGTTCGCTTCCTGGAGCCGTACGACGTTCGCCCAGCGCGCGCAGTCGATGTTCTGCGCAGCAGAGATCCTCGAGAGCGAAAAGGTAGCGTTGGGCCGGTTGATGACCACGGAGATGGGGAAGCCGATCTCCGCCGCGATCGCCGAAGCGGAGAAATGCGCGACTGCCTGCCGGTATTACGCCGAAAACGCAGAGCGCTTTCTGGCGGACGAGCGGATGCCAACATCGGACGGCGAAGCGTGGGTCGCGTACCAGCCGCTCGGCGCAGTCCTCGCGATAATGCCGTGGAATTTCCCCTTCTGGCAGGTCATTCGCTTCGCGGCGCCGGCCTTGATGGCGGGAAACGTCGGTGTGCTGAAGCATGCGTCGAACGTTCCGCGCTGCGCACTCGCGCTGGCTGACGTCTTCTCACGCGCAGGATTTCCGGCAGGAGCGTTCCAGGCCCTGCTTGTCGAATCCTCTGCGGTCGAAGGGATAATCTCCGATGAGCGCATCGCCGCGATCACACTCACCGGCAGTGAAGGCGCTGGTCGTGCCGTCGCCGGCGCAGCCGGACGCAACCTGAAAAAGTCCGTCCTCGAGCTCGGTGGAAGTGACCCGTTCGTGATCATGCCTAGCGCCGATCTGGAGAAAGCGACCGCCACCGCAGTCACTGCGCGGATGATCAACAATGGACAGTCATGCATCGCCGCCAAACGATTCATTGTCCATGACGCCATTTATGATCGATTTCTCGATGCATTCGTGGGTCAGGTTGCTGCGCTTCGTGTTGGAGATCCGATGGATGAACGAACGCAGCTCGGACCACTTGCGACAGCTGCCATCCGTGATGGACTCGACGAACAGGTGAAGGCAACGGTCTCCGCCGGAGCACGCGTTATGACCGGCGGTCATCCGCTCGACCGCCCCGGTTTCTATTACGCGCCGACTGTCCTCTGCGACATTCCCGACGGCTCGCCCGCCGACGACCAAGAGCTCTTCGGGCCCGTCGCATCAGTCTGGAAGGCGCGTGACATCGACCACGCGCTAGACATCGCCAATGGCACAGGCTTCGGGTTGGGCGCGAGCGCGTGGACGAACGACAAACAAGAGCGCGCTCGCTTCGCGCGCGACCTCGAGGCAGGACTGGTCTTCATCAATGGAATGGTCGCCTCGGAGCCGGCACTCCCGTTCGGAGGCGTCAAGCGATCAGGTTACGGTCGCGAGCTCGGCACCTTCGGCATACGCGAATTCGTCAACATCAAAGCAGTGAAGCTCTCGTCAGGTTCCGGCGATGCCTCTGGGGACTAGCCTCAACTTCACCGTAATCCGTAGTTAATCGGCCTGCACGCAAAGCAACAGACGCGATTCACCTTACGGTCCGCCCAACAGTCCACGGCACTCCCGCCGCGTCCAGAGCGCGATTCAGCATCGGAACGCGCGTCGAAAGAAGCGCGTTGAGTCGCGTCACTTCATGCGCAAGATCCTGCATCGCCAGATCGAGCGTCTCGCCCTGAATCTGAGTAGGCAGCGAGGTCACATTGCCGATCTCTTCCGCCACCTGGTTCACGCGCCGTTGAATCGAAGGCGCGAACCGGCTGCGATCGTCCGCATCCGCCGGCTCTTGCGACCCGCGCACCTTTTTCAGAATGTCGTCTACCTCGTTCTCGATCGCTTCAGTCTGGCGCGACAACGTGTCTGACGCGGAGCTGTTCTTGAGTGCGGTCTTCACTTCGGCCATTTGATCCTTCAGCATCTCGGCTGAGCGAACAACCGCCTGAACTCGCGCCTGCTCTTCGCTCGAACGTACGCGCGTCTTATAAAGCTCGCTGTACTCCGCCGCCGATAGCTGAACCAGTGGGTCGGGATTAACGGCGACGGTCGTCTCGACTGACATCGCCATGATCGAATCGCGGCCGGGAACCGTAAGACGCGCCACGTAGCGCCCAGGAAGAACGAACGGGCCCCTCGGCTGATGTTCGGCGTCGGCACGCGGCAGGACATAGCTGGGCGCCATTCTAAGGTCCCATGTCACACGGTGGAGACCCGGCTTCGCATTGATTGCAAGGTCGCGAATCTTCTTCCCGGTGGAGTCGAAAATCGCGAGTGTCAGCGTCCGGCCGCGTGGGATGCTGTCCTTTATTGGGATGCTGTCCTTTATATAGTATGTGAGCGTCGTTCCGAAGGGCGCATTCGGCGCTGCATACGATCGCTCTCCGAGCGCTCCCGCACCACGTGAACCTCCGGGGATCGAAGCGTTGTAGTTGAAAAGCGTTGCCGACTTCACTGGGAATAGAGTCATCGTTCCCCGCTGCTCTGCTTCAGCCACCTGCTCGAGCGGCGTGATATCGTCAATGATGAAGATGCCGCGACCGTGCGTACCAATGACGAGGTCGTTCTCACGCGCCTGTACAGCGATGTCGTGCACCGGAACTGTCGGGAGATTGTACTGCAGCTTTGACCAGGTTCGCCCGCTGTTCGGCGAGTAGTACGCGCCCACCTCGTTTCCGAGAAAGAGAAGTGCTGGAGCACGCGGGTGCTCACGGATCACCTGAACCGATGAATTCGCCGGGAGGTTGCCGGCGATGGACGTCCAGGTGTGACCGTAGTCAGTGCTCTTCAATACGTATGGCCGAAAGTCGTTGCTGCGATGCCCGTCGAACGTCACGTACACGGTGCCCTCTGCATGTCGCGACGCGACCACTCGGCTCACATACGTCGTTTCTGGTACACCGGGAAACTTCGAGATCTTCACCCAGGTTGCGCCGCCATCGCGCGAGACTTGAATCAGGCCGTCGTCAGTGCCGACATAGAGCAGTCCCTTCCGGAGCGGCGACTCGTCGAGCGTGCTGATGTTACCGAACTCAGCGGTGCCCGCGTGGCGCGCCACTGCGTCCTTACCCCACATCTTTCCCATCAGCGGGAGTTTGTCGCGGTCGAGCTGACGAGTCAGATCGCTACCGAGCGTCTCCCAGCTGTCGCCGCGATTCGGACTACGGAAGAGATAGTTCGCCGCGAAATAAACTGTGTTATGGTCGTACGGAGAGATGAGGATCGGAGCACTCCAGTTCCAGCGTAGCGGCTTTGCACCGAACTTTGGCTGAGGCTGAATGCTTTTCTGTTCTCCCGTTCGGACGTCGTACCGGATGATCCCACCATTCTGATACTCAGCGTACACGATGTTGGGATCGGTCGGATCAACCGCCGAGTAGAAGCCGTCGCCGCCGACTGTTACATACCAGTCGCTGTTGGTTATCCCCTGCCGGTTGCGGGTCTGGCTCGGGCCGGCCCAGCTGTTGTTGTCCTGAAGCCCGCCGTACACGTAGTAGTACGGCAGGCGGTTGTCGAGACCGATCGCATAGTACTGCGCGATGGGAAGATTGCTCATCCAGTCCATCGTCTGGCCGCGGTCGTGACTGATGTACACGCCGCCATCATTCCCGACGACAAAGTGATCGGGATCCATCGGATCGATCCACATCGCGTGATAGTCCACGTGTGCTGACGTTCCGGTTGGATGCGAAGTCTGACCGCCATCATCCGATACGAACAGGTGCACGCCGAGCAGATAGACTCGATCAGGGTTTCGCGGGTCGACGCGAATCTGTCCCATGTACCAGTGGAAGGCGTTGTAGGTACCGGTCTTCCGCCAGCTAGCGCCGTAGTCGTCGGACCGGTACACCTCGGGACTCTTCGTTTCGATCGTTGCGTAGATCGTCCGCGGCTGCGACCTGCTTACATCCAGGCCGATACGTCCCATGTCGCCTTTAGGTAGACCCTCCGTGAGCTTCGTCCAGCTCTCGCCCGCATCAATTGACTTGTAGATCGCCGTTTCGGGTCCACCGCCCACGAAACTGTATGCCTTACGTTGCCGCTGATACGAAGCAGCGTACATGACGTTCGCGTCGGTGGGATCCATCACCACTTCAGTAACACCGGTATGCGGACTGATCTTCAGAACATTTCGCCAGGTTTTTCCGCCGTCCGTCGTCTTGAACAGTCCGCGTTCACCACCGTCGGTCCAAAGCGGTCCTACCGCCGCGACATAGACAACGTTCGGATTCGTTGGATGGACGACGATTCTTCCGATGTGTTCCGATGTTCTGAGTCCCATGTTCTGCCACGTTTTTCCGCCGTTCTCCGACTTGTAGACACCATCGCCCCACGACGAGCTGCGCTGATTGTTGGCTTCGCCTGTGCCGACCCAGATGATCTCGGGGTTCGACGGCGCCAGCGCGATGTCACCGATCGAAGAGGTGTTCTGCTTGTCGAACACCGGCTCCCACGTCGTTCCCGCATTCGTCGTCTTCCACACGCCGCCCGACGCGGAGGCCGCGTACATCAGCGCGCCGAGTCGATCGCCTGTTCGCGACTCCGGGCCCTCCGCGACGGCGAGGTCCACGACCCGTCCGCTCGTGACGGCGGGTCCAATCGGCCGCCACGCGAACTCGCTCAGCATCATCGAGTCGTACGCGGCGGCGCTGACTGCGGTCTTCGGCGCTGTTTTTTCTGTCGCGCCGCGTCCGCGCCCCGTGTTTTGGCCGGCAGCGGCACCGGCGGTCATGACGGTGAGCGCAGCCAACGTGATCGCTACAGAGGGAAAGTGGCGGATCTTCATTGATGGACTACCGTTCTTTTCGGGATTGGGGAGCCGAATGTTAACATTAGGTGCGCCCCCGCCGTCAGAGGATCGCATGGAGTCTGCCGTTACATCGCGGTCGGATGTGAAACCAATCGAGGTTCCTCGCTTCGGGCGCCGCTCGAAGCCTTTCGCACAGGCCTTTCCGCCGGGCCCCAAGCCGCGCTATCCGGGCCAGTTCCTCGTCGAGATAGCCCGCAACCCCCTGGCTCTCTTCGTCGCAATCGCCCGGGATTACGGCGACATCGCGCACTACCGCGTTGGCCCGCAGAATCTCTTTTTCTTCAATCACCCGGATCTCGTCCGTGACGTGCTCGTCACTCATGGCAGAAACTTTCACAAGAGCCGTGGCCTCGAGCGGGCGAGACGCCTGCTTGGAAATGGGCTCCTCACCAGTGAGGACGAGATTCATCTGAGGCAGCGCCGGCTGGCGCAGCCGGCGTTCCATCGTCAGCGCGTTGCCGCTTACGCAGAGACAATGGCTTCATACGCAGAAAACACGCGCGCTCGCTGGCGAGATGGTGAGACGCTTGACATGCATCACGAGATGATGCGTTTGACTCTCGACATTGTCGCCAAGACGTTGTTCGACGCCGATGTCGACTCCGAAGCAGCCGAGATCGGACAGGCGCTCACCACCGCTTTCGAGTCGTTCAACTTCGCGATGCTTCCCTTCACTGAGTACCTGGAGAAGCTGCCGCTTCCGGCGGTTCGTCGCTTCAACGCCGCCCGCAATCGTCTCGACGATACAGTCTACCGGATGATCGAGCAGCGCCGCGCGTCGGGTGAGGACAAGGGCGACTTGCTTTCGATGCTTCTGCTCGCTCAGGACACTGAGGGCGACGGCACCGGGATGAGTGACACGCAGCTACGGGACGAAGCGCTGACGATCTTCCTCGCCGGACACGAGACGACGGCCAACGCACTTACCTGGACGTGGTATCTGCTCTCTCAGAATCCCGAGGCCGAAGCGAGGTTGCATGCCGAGATCGATTCGGCGCTTCGCGGCCGTCTTCCAACGTACGATGACGTCGCGCTGCTTCCGTACGCCCGGATGGTGCTCGCCGAGTCCATGCGGCTGTATCCGCCCGCGTGGGCGATCGGGCGACGCGCTATCGAATCATACGAGGCGCGCGACTTCACAGTCCCACCGAACTCGGTGGTGTTGATGAGTCAATACGTGATGCATCGCGATCCGAGATTCTTTCCGGACCCGGAGCGCTTCGATCCAGAGCGATGGACTCCTGAAGCGCAGGCGAGCCGCCCGAAGTTCGCTTACTTCCCCTTCGGTGGTGGCAACCGTGTCTGCATCGGCGAGCAGTTCGCGTGGATGGAAGGCGTGCTGTTGATCGCCACGATAGCGCAACGATGGAAAATCAGATTGGTGCCCGGCCATCGCGTAGAGCTCAAGCCGCTCATCACGTTGAGGCCGAAGTATGGAATGAGGATGACGGTGCATCGACGGACCGACGGCTTCGCTTCTTTCTGCCGCGATTTTACTGCATCTTCGCCTGGATCGACTTCGCCCTGTCGAGGTGCGCCTGGATCGTCGGAGCCGCGAGCTGAATCAGGTTCTTGAGCTCGGCGTTCTGCGCCGCGTTCATCGCCGTGGTTGCGGTCTCGAGCACAGACGTGTGGTATTCGACTTCGTTGTCGATGTACGCCTTGTCGAAATCCTTCCCCTTTGCCGCGCCGTTCAGGAGGGACATGGTCTTGTCTTTCGTCGCCGGCCAGGTGTCGTTCGCTGGCGCTTCAGGCGTGACGTTCAGTTTCTTGGCGAGCGCCTGTCCCTGCGCGCGCAAAGAGTGGTGATCCCGCACCATCGTCCGTCCAAAGTCGCGGACATCCGAGCTCGTCCCCTTCGTCACAGCGATCGACCCTGCAGCACTGTCGAGTGCGTTGGCGTTGTCGAGAATGTAGACGATGTTCGCGTCGCTGAGCGCTGGAGCCGGAGCCGCAGGCATGCTTGTATCCGCCATCGCCGCCACGCCGGTATCGGGCGCCATTCCCGTGTCGACCGCAGTCTTCTCCCCCTTCTTGCACGCGGCGAGCGCCAGCACCGCCGCGAGGATGATGGGCACCCCCACGTTCCTCCAGCCCGTCCTCAACATTGTCGCCCCCAAAAAAGTTTGGCTCTGATACGATGTCCCTGTATCCAATGGATTTATGGCAAGAACCGGACTAGTCAGCTCGCAGTCCGCTGTTAACACCGCGTCCAGGCCAACGTCAAACCGACTGGACGCCGGCTGTTCGTTCACCTATCGTGAGAAGCGCGACACCGCGCTCCGCAATACCGAGGAGGTTTCATGCGCAGCAGAGTTCTACTGCTTCTCTCCGCGCTGACTGTCGCCGCCTGCTCGAGCGAGCCATCCGCACCAGGCCCTGCTCTGGATCCGAATGACATCGCCATCGGCGCCTTCGGCACCGCCTTCACAACCGCCGGTGCATACGAAGCGGATCTCTACGAGCTGCGATTGGGGAATGCGTTCCCCGACTCGATCAAGCTCACCGACGACCAGAAAGCGCGCATAAAGGCGCTCACCGAGCGTTATCTGGAGGCGACAAAGGCCGATCGCGAAGCACTGACCGCTATCCTTCGGCGGGCGGCAGAAGCAATCAAGGCCGGTAAGTCGCGCGCAGAGGTAAGCGCCATTCTCGCCCTCGGCATACCCATTCGCGAACGGCTCGCCGCAGCTCAAGCAGCGCTGAAGGCCGCGATCGACGCGGTTCTCACGCCGGAGCAGCGCGCCTGGATCGCGTCGCACAGACCACCACGATGCGATCCGTCCAAGTTCATCCCGCTTACCGACGCTCAGAAGGCGCAGATCCGCGCTTTGGAGGCAGCTTTCGTCGAGACCAACAAGGCCGATCTCGAAGCAGTGAAGACCGCGTTCGAGCAGGCCCGCGCTGCTGGGTCACGCGAGGCAGCGCTTCAGATCCTGAACGCCGTGCGCCCCGCGATAGATCGTCTCGAGGCCGCGCGTCGCCAGCTTCGCTCTGCGATCGAGAACGTCCTCACGCCGGAGCAGCGAGCATCGGGGTGCATCCCGCTGGGCTAGGTCCAGCCGCTGACCACCAACCGGAAAAGCGCGCGTCCAGGACGCGCGCTTTTTTCTTATCATTTTGATCTCCTCCACCGGGTAATGTCCCATGCGACGTCGGGCTCGCGGCACACGTTTCACCTTCCTCGCTCGGATGGCGACGATCGCCACACTGATCCTTCCAGTCACGGCCTGTGCTCAAGCGACGGGTTCGGCCGCGACTCGCCCGACGCCGGTGCACGCTGACACCGCCACGCTCCGCATCATCCTCGACTCAATCGCCGACGCTCACCACGGCGTGCTCGGCTACAGCGTCCTCGACATGGACACCGGCGCGCGGCTGAGCCGCCGCGGGGACGAGACGTTTCCAACCGCGAGTCTCATCAAAGTCGCCATCCTCGTCACCGTCTATGACCTTGTCTCGAAGGGCGAGCTCTCACTCTATGATCCGCTCACGGTTCTGAAGATCGACCAGGTGCCGGGGTCCGGCGTCATCCAGTATCTCCATCCCGGAACTTTGCTCACGGTTCACGACGCCGCGTGGCTGATGATCACGATAAGCGACAACACTGCGACCAATCTTCTCCTCGATCGGATCATCATCCGCCGCGTCTGGGACAAGATGGAAGCGCTCGGACTACCTCACACGAAAGTCCACTCCAAATCTTTCCGACGAAACTCGAGCGTCGCTATGGACAGCTCGGTAAAGTACGGACTTGGAGTTACGACGCCGAACGAAATGGCGCACCTCTTCGAGCTTCTCGCTCAGGGGAAAGCGGTCAACGCGAAGGCGGATTCAGAGATGCTCGACATCCTCGAGCATACCGACAGCGACCTGAAGCTTCTCCGATTTGCCGGTGGAGCGCGAGCGGCGCACAAAAGTGGCGAGACTGATCAGGTGAGAACGGAGTGCGCACTTTACTACCTCCGCAATCGCGTCATCACCTGCGTGATGACAAAGGAGAACAAGGACGTTCGCTGGATAGTCGACAACGAGCCCAACCTCACGATCGCGAGGATTGGAGAGGCGATCGTGAAGGCGTGGGGTCTTCCGCCCGCCGCGCCCTCACAGTAGGGAAAGCTTTCGACTTCTCCGATGCAGGGAGCCCATTCGTTCCTCGGTAGCCTCGCGCTGGTCCTCTGCCTCGCGGCGGCGACAACCGTTGTGTTCCAGCGTCTGCGGCAGCCTGTCGTCTTTGGGTACCTCCTGGCAGGAATGATCCTCGGGCCGTACGTGCCCGTTCCACTCGCGGCCGATCCCATCACGGTCCGCACCTTCTCCGAGCTCGGCGTGATCATGCTGATGTTCTCGCTCGGACTCGAGTTCAGTCTGAGGCGCGTTATCCAGATCGCCGCCACTTCCGGACTCACCGCACTCGCCGAAACGAGCATGATGCTCGGTTTCGGCTACACGCTCGGCCAGTTATTCGGGTGGAGCGCGAGAGAAAGCATCTTCGTCGGCGCGATAGTAGCCATTTCCAGCACCACGATCATCGCGAAGGCATTCGCCGAGCGGGACATAAGGGGGCGTGTGCGCGATGTGGTGTTCGGAGTTCTGATCGTCGAAGATCTGATCGCGATCTTCCTCGTCGCCGTGCTCAGCACTCTCGCCACGGGAAACGAGCCGTCCGTCGGCGGCCTGGCAGCGACAGGACTTCGGCTGGCGATGTTCCTCGCCGGGCTTATCGGGATCGGACTTCTCGTTGTACCCCGCCTTGTAAGGGCCGTCATCGATCTGGATCGTCCCGAAACCACACTCGTCGCAACTGTCGGCATCTGCTTCGCCGCAGCATTGCTTGCGCTGGCGTTCGGATACTCGGTCGCGCTCGGAGCGTTCATCGCCGGATCACTCGTGGCCGAGTCCGGGCAGACGTCGTTGATCGAGCGGCTCATCGAGCCCGTGCGCGACATGTTCGTCGCAATCTTCTTCGTTTCGGTCGGCATGCTGATCGATCCGCGCGTCGTGCTCGACCACTGGGGCGCCGTCGCCGGAATCAGCGCGCTCGTCATTCTCGGCAAGATGCTCGCGGTGAGCGTCGGAGCGTTTCTCACCGGGAACCGGCTGCGGACTTCGTTACAGTCGGGAATGAGCCTGACCCAGATCGGTGAGTTCTCCTTCATCATCGCGGCAATCGGCGTCGCATCCGGATCGATTCGCGAATTCATCTATCCGGTAACTGTCGCAGTGTCGGCGCTGACCACACTCACCACTCCCTGGCTCATCAGGGCCAGCGAGCCCGCGTCTCTTTATCTGGACCGAAGGCTGCCCAAGCCGGTCCAGACATTCGTCGCACTCTACGGATCATGGATCGAGCAGCTCGGCGCCGCGAAGGCGACTGGAAGATCTAGGGTCAACAGTCTCACGCGAATGCTCCTCATCGACACCGTTCTCCTCGCGCTCCTCGCGATCGGAACGTCGCTCGAGATGAAGAAGCTGATCGGGCTGTTCGGCAAATGGACGGGAGTTCCACCCGAGATAGCAGTGCTGCTCGTGATCGCCGCGGCGCTCGCGATTGCAGCGCCCCTCGTGGTCGGAGTCTTTCGTAGCGCGCGCCGGCTCGCTTTCGTCCTCGCAGTGCGCGCGGTGCCGCGCGCGCAAGGAGCACGTGTGGACTTCGCCGCTGCCCCGCGAGGCACTCTCGTGACAACACTGCAGATCGGAATTGTGCTCGTCGTTGGTGCACCGCTCCTCGCCGTCACCCAGCCTTTCCTGCGCGGATACTCCGGTCTCGCCGCACTCGGTCTGTTGGTGATCGTACTTGGCATCGCATTCTGGAAGAGCGCTCGGAATCTCCAGGGACATGCGCGCGCTGGCGCGGAGGCGATCGTCGCCGCGCTCTCGAAGCAGATGGCGGAGAGCGAAGATCCGGAGGACCTCACTCGTACGATGGAGCATATGGCGGTGGTGCTGCCGGGACTTGGCGAACCGGTGCCGGTGCGCATTCCAGTGGGAAGCCCGGCTGTGGACAAGCGCCTCGCTGACCTCAACGTGCGTGGAATCACCGGTGCGACCGTGCTGGCCATCACGCGCACAGGCAGGGGAGCCGATCGCATCTACATCCCAACCGGAAGGGAGCGGATCCATGTCGGTGACGTTCTCGCCGTCGCAGGATCACATGAAGCGATTGCCGCCGCCAAGATGATGCTCGCCCCACGTGGTCCGGCTGGTCTCGAGCGCCGCGCGCCGTTGGTGCAGATGGAGCCTGATGCGTTAGGTCCGTAGCTCGCGAAGTACCGCCTCGACAAACCCGATCGCAGCTTTGGCAACACGTCCATCGACGTCTGCAGTCGGATCGTAGGCAGTCACTCCCATCGCCTTCACCGGAATGCTTCGCCCGACGCGTTCGAGAAGCTTATCCAGCGCAACGCGGCTGTATCCGCCCCTGGATGCATAGGCGTTCGCGCGTCCCTCACCGCTGTCGAGCGCATCCAGATCGAGGTGGATGTACAATCCTTTCACTTGATGCGAGAGAAGCGCGAGCAACGATTCAACCTCTTCATCCGACGCGTCAGCTGGAGCGCGTTTAACCAAGCTCGCTGCGAGCTGCTCCGCTTCACTCCGATCCAGCTCGCGAGCGCCGAGCTGAAGCACGTGGCTTTCGGGTACTGGGACAAATCCCGGAATTCCAGCCGAGAGCGCGGTCCAGCAACGTCCGGTCAAGGTGGCGAGTGCCATTCCATCGAGGAATCCACCAACCGTCGTTTCCGGAGTGTTGAAGTCGCCATGCGCATCGAGCCAGACAACCCCGCGTGAATCCGGCTCGAGTCCGGAAACGGTTCCAAGAGAGCTGTTGCAGTTGCCGGCGAGCACCAGCGGGAACTCGCCGGCGTTGGAGGCAGCACGCACTCGCTCGCTGAGGATTTTCGCGATCGAGAATGCGGCGGCGATCTCGCCGTGGGGTTCGGGACCCTCCGGATGAATCTCTTCGACTGCGACGTTAACGCCAGCTCGACGAATCTGCCCGGCGAGTCCGCAAGCGATCAGCCGACGCGGTCCTGCTCCCATTCTGAAATCGCAGTGGCCGCTGTCGTACGGAACCACGAGGATCCGCGCTCGGCGCGGGGTCATACTATTCCCGGTTTGCGGCTACCGCCTCTGCTTCGCGCTTGCCCGCCGCCAGTACTTGCGGTTCGTGTCCCTCGGACAGGAGCCGCGTTACAAAGCGTTGTCCCTCGGAGACACGCTCGACTTCGATCGCTATCGCATCGACTGCCTGCTCGATCCGCTCGAGCCGTTGCGTCGTCTCCGGAGGTTGCAGCACGGGTGCGGGACGTGAGGCTCGTTTCCACATCAGTCGCGCGGCCGCGAACGCCAGCGGACCGAGAACGAAGATCGTGAATACGATGCTCATGCCGGTCATCATTTCCCCATTGAACACACCTAACACCTTGTCGGCGCTGGAGGTCGACGCCAGCAGCGTGCCGGGAGCGGTGGTGATCTGACGTCCCGTAACCGCGATGTCGGATTCGAGCTGCACCATCCGCTGATCGAGTACGCCGATGCGCTCCATCAGTCCCGGCCGCGCCGCTGGATCGGCGGTTTTCAGTCGCTCGGCGAGACGGTTCCTTCGTCCGGCCGCTGACTCGAGCTGGTTCGACAGCTCCTGTCGCCTCGCCACGAGCGCCACCATTTCCGCCGCGGTTGCCGGAACGCCGCCGCCAAGCGCCTGCGCAGGAACGACTACGGACTGCGTTGTCGGCGGTGGCGTCGGCGGTGGCGGGACCTGCACGTTTGCTTGCATTACGCTGCGGTTACTCCTCCTTCGGTATCAGTACCCAGAGGATTATGTAGACGAGGATGCCGGGAAAGGCGACGGAGAATATGGACACGATCACGTAGATGACTCGCGCCAGCGTCACGTCCATTCCAAAATAACGCGCCAGACCCGCCACCACGCCGGCGATCATTCCATCGCGTGAGCGTCTCAGTTTGCCGTCGTCGACCATTTCTCACTCCTGGATGTCGTACGCCGTCGCGTTCGAGCACGGGCAGCTATCTCATTACGTGCCCCAAGTCACGGAGTTACAGTCTGGCGGCCTAGGGTCGTCTGCGACGGTGCTACCCAACGATGGCACTCCGCCGCTCGAGAAGTAACGAGTCTCTCCACGCACCGCGCAAGCATCCAATTCGCTGCCGCCGACCAACGACTCTGAACCCACAGCGCTCGTGCAGCGCTACGCTCGCAGCGTTCTCGGGAAACACGCTCGCCTGCAGCGTCCAGAACCCTTGCCGCTCTGACTGCTCGACAAGCGCCAGAAGAAGCTTTTCACCCACACCGCTTCCACGGGCTTGCTCGTCGACATACACGCTGACTTCACCGACTCCGCGATAGACTGCACGCTGCGAGACACGCGAAAGAGCTGTCCACCCCACAAGCGAGCCATCTATCTCAGCCACTATTCGGCAGGTCGTGACATGGCCGCGATTCCATTTGCTCCATTCCGGGACTTCCGTCTCAAAGGTCGCATTCCCCGTCTCGATTCCTTCTAGGTAAATCGCGCGCACGGATTCCCAGTCGCTTGGGAGCATCGGTCGCAGCGCCGGCTCAGCCACTGAGTTCCTTGGTCAACCGAACACCGGTGTGCAGATATCCGAGATGTTTGTAGAACTCGTGTGCATCCGTTCGGCGAAGTGCAGAAGTGAGGTTGATGCGAACCGCGCCGCGTGAGCGTACCCACGACTCCGCCGCGTCCACTAACGCCCTACCCACTCCCTGTCGGTACGCGTCGGAGCTCACCACCAGCGAGCTGAGCCATCCAACTGGATGAGTAGAGTGGATTGCGGAGAACACATGGCCGGTCGCAAGTCCGACGACTCGTGAGTCGATCTCCGCCACGAATGCGATGCCCGTGTCACTTCTGGCGAGCGCTTCCAGTCGCGGCGTGATCTCGCACGGCTCGGCCGGATATCCAAGCTCACCGACAAGGCGTGCGATGATCTCGGAGTCTTTGACCTCTGCCGTGCGGATCCTTATACTTGGCTTCGTAATTAGTATCTCGTGGTTACTATATACGTAGTGCAACGGTTCCAGCAGTCAGTGCCCGGTTCGCTCCACCGTTCGGCCGCTGAAGTTTTCGGTGCTCACGTCCTTCGAGGCAAGTGACCTGACGTAAGCGGTGAGCATCCAGATCTGGTCGTTCGAGATGCGACCGCCCCATGACGGCATCCCGTCGGGGCGTCCCTGATAGATAGACTCGAACACGGCCGCCGGACTTCCGCCGAAGTGCCACCGACCGTCCTGAAAGCTCGGACCCACCGCGCCCGATCCGTCTGCGCCGTGGCAGTCCATGCAGTTGTAGGTGACGAACAGCTGAGCTCCGGTAGCAATCGCCCGCTTGTCGCCTTCATACGGATTCCTGATCGCCGCCGCCTTCGCCGATGAGGGAAATCCCACAGGAAGGTTCTCATCATGAGCGATGATACGGAGGCTGTCGCCACCATCGACGTACTGCACGCTGTCCTGCATCACTGCTGGTGAGTCCGCGCCCGGGACACGTGCAGGATGTTGCGGTGCAGGCGCTGATTTTCCGCCGCAACCAGCGATCAACGCCATGGACATTGCAGCCGTGATGAAGCCGACTCGCGATCTTCCAATCAGCATTCTCATAGAGAGAACACGAACAGCATTCCGCCCCAGCTCGTCCAGCGTGAGAGATCGGGAAGGGTAGTCCCTCTCTCTCTCACGTCGTACGGCAGATTCGCTGCCACATCTCCGGCGATCAGGAGACCCATGTCACCGCCGATCCCCGCGTAGATCGCCACGTACTGTTTTCCATCGGGGCCGATATAGGTGATTGGATTCCCGACGACTCCCGATCCGACCTTGAATTTCCAGACGAGCTTTCCAGTTCGCGCGTCGGCTGCCTTGAACCATCCGTCCAGCGTTCCGTAGAAAGCCACACCACCAGCCGTTACCAGCGCTCCGCCCCATACGGGATACGGCTCGCGTATTCCCCACACCTTCCGCCCGGTCGTCGCGTCCCACGCCATGAACTCGCCGCGATATCCGCCGGGGCCGCCCTTTTCCGGCGCGAGCGCTCCAATGAACGGCGTTCCCGCTATGTAGGTGACAGCGCGCGATTCGAAATCCATGCAGAGGTTGTTCGTCGGAACGTAGAACAAACCGGTCTGTGGAGAGAACGCCGCCGGCTGCTGGTTCTTTCCGCCCTCGAGGCTCGGGCAGATGTCCAGGACTTTCTCTCCCTGCTTTGGCATCTTCGCCGGCATCATCTTCGGCCGGCCGGTTGTCAGATCGATCCCCGTCGACCAGTTCATCGGCACGAACGGCTCGGCGATCAGCACCTCCCCCGTCGCGCGATCCACCGTATATGCGAATCCATTTCGGTCGAAGTGGACGAGTGCCTTGCGCATCGCTCCTTTCAACGGCAGGTCGACCAGTATGTTCTCGTTGACCGCGTCGTAATCCCACAGGTCGTGCGGCGTAGTCTGCAACGCCCACACGAGCTCACCAGTATCGGCATCGCGCGCGAGAATTGCCGCCGTCCATTTGTTGTCGCCGAGTCGCTGGTCCTGGTTCCAGGGACCAGGATTGCTCGTGCCGTGATAGATGAGATTCAGTTCGGGGTCGTAGGACAGCCATCCCCACACCGCTCCGCCCCCCGTCTTCCACGTGTCACCCGGCCAGGTGCTGGCACCGAGATCCTTCCCTCTGTCGTGCGCGTAGAACGGCTTGAACCGCGGTCCGACCTTCACGTCGCGATCCGGCCCGATGTTGTACGCCCTCCATACTTCGCGACCCGTCGCAACGTCGAGCGCCGCGATCCATCCACGCACGCCCATCTCTCCGCCGCTCGAGCCGACGATGACTTTGCCCTTCACGACGATCGGCGCCATCGTCATTGTCTCGCCGCGCGCGAGATTCCCCATGCGCGTTCGCCAGAGGGTTCGTCCGCTCACCGCATCCACCGCGATTGTGTGTCCGTCGAGAAGATTGTAGAAGATCTTTCCGTCGGCGTACGCGGCCCCGCGATTCACGACGTCGCAGCACGCTCGCCCCGCTGCCTGCTGTGCATTGTCGGGACGAAGCTTCCACTTGAGCGGCTGTCCCTCAGCGGCGAGGTCGATAGCGTACGCGACGTTCGGATACGGCGTGATGACGTACATCGTACTTCCGACCACGAGCGGCTGCCCTTCGTGTCCGCGCAGCACGCCTGTCGAAAACGTCCACGATGCACGCAGGTTGGCTGCGTTCGCCGGCGTGATCGACGAGAGCTCGCTGTACCGCGAGTTGGAGTAGTCGCCAGCAGGCATCTGCCATTCACCCGGCTGGCCGGCATGCGGAAATGCGATTCGTGCGCCGCTGACGCTCGTCGCGACTGTTGGCTGCGCCTGCTGCGCTCGCGAGCTATTCGGAGCCTTGTCCTTGTCGCGTGCGCACCCCGCCGCGACTGCGATCCCAACGAGTGAGACCCACCGCACTCCTCTCATTAAATGTCGTTGGTTGTTAGCTCGCAGTCCGCAGTCGTAGTTGTTCGCAGTTCGCAGTCGTAGTTGTTATTGCGGTATTAGATAGTCCTGCGCAGCCACAGCCTGCCATCTCCCATTACGCAGCATCCATGTATCCGTATACCGGTAGCGCCTATTGAATGCTGCCCCTTTGCTCCGGCCACGAAGTATGAGGATGCCGGTGACCACTGCGGTATTTCCGAAATCGTGCACCTTCATGCCTTCGTTCGCCGCCGATTCGACACGATCGGGCCCGCTCGTCATTGCGCTGATCACGTCGGTGCGGCTCATCAGAGTTGCATCCTCAGTGTAAATAAATCCTGGAGCCAACAGCCTCTCGAAAGTTTTCGTGTCGCGGGCGACCGCTGCCTTCGCCCATTCGTTTTCGAGAAGGGTAAGAGTGCGCTCCGTTTTCGTCTGCGCGCTCGACCTCTGCTCAGCCCGACCATAATTCCCCGTCGTGGCCGTCAACGCAACAATCAACGTCCCGCCGACCACCATCCTCCATATCGCTGTTGCAGCCATGTAACCTCCGGGTTGGCCTGACAATAATCCTGCCGAACGGGCACGGCAAATGCGCCGGCGGTTCTCCCCCTCTCGTGGCTTCACCTCAAGCGGAGCACGCACAATGGCCGACTCTGAAGGACGATTCGTATGGTACGAGCTGACAACGACTGATGCCGCGGCAGCCAAGCGCTTCTATCCGCCCATTACCGGATGGGGCACTCAACCCTTTGGCGGTGGCAGCTCATACGAGATGTGGTCAATCAACGGAGCTCCGCTTGGCGGCATCGCGGCCCTCAACGACGAGCAGAAGGAGCGAGGCATCGGCCCGCATTGGCTCCCTTACATCAGTGTTTCAGACGTTGACGCCAAAGCCAAACAGACGGAAAAGCTTGGCGGCAAAGTGATCTATCCTCCAACGGATATCCCAAACGCGGGCCGGTTCGCAATTCTGGCCGACCCGCAGGGCGTGTCTATCGGGATCTACGCGCCCACCGGCGGTGACGGTGGCGCCGGCGATTTTTCGCCGAAGGTCGGCGAGTTCTCGTGGCACGAGCTTCTGACGACCGACCACAACGCCGCATTCGACTTCTACCATCAGCTAGTCGGATGGGAGAAACAACAGGAGTTCGACATGGGGCCGATGGGCATCTATCAGATGTACGGCAAGAATGGACAGATGTATGGCGGCATGTTCACGAGATCTCCTGAGATGCCTCCGCCGATGTGGTGGTGTTATGTGCGGATTAACGACGTCAACGATGCAGTCGAGGCCGTCAAGAAGGGTGGCGGTCAGCTGCTGAACGGCCCAATGGAGGTTCCAGGCGGCGACTGGATCGCGCAATTCGCTGACCCTCAGGGCGCGCGCTTCGCCGTCCACCAGAAGAAGGCCTGACTCGCGCTACGGCAATCTCAAGTCGAAAACCATTCTCGTCCTGCCACCAGCGACTGTTTCAACAAGCTCCGGTCGCGAGCGAGAAGGGCGGACTCGATCTTTTCGAGCTGCGCCTTAAAGCCCGAGATCGCAACTGCGATCTCGGGCCCGTTTTCCTCCGCAATCGACGCCCACATCTCCGGAGAGCCGCCCGCGAGCCGGGTGAGGTCGCGCCCTCCCGGACCCAGCGAAGATCTCGACACGCCTGCATCGCGCAGGGCGAGAGCCAGTGCCGTGGAAAGGAAATGCGGCAGCTGACTCGCCCATGCCATCCGAGCATCGTGCGCGCTGGCGTCGATCATCACTGGAGTCGCACCGAGCGAGGTCCATAAAGCTTCCGCTCGGCGAACTGTTTCTCGCAGCGCGCTCGGTGCCGGACAAAGAAAGACGCGCGCATCCTGGAACATGTCCGCTCGCGAAGCTTCCCATCCGGACCGATGGTCTCCGGCGAGCGGATGCGATCCGACGAACCGAGGTCCGAGCCCGGCCGCTTCCGCAGCTCGTACGATCTGTCGCTTGGTACTCCCAACATCCGTCAACAGCGTGTTGCGCTTCGCGAGCTGTGCCAGTCGAGGAATAATCTCGACAGCCGCATCACCCGGCAGGGCCACAACGATCAGGTCTGCGTCCTCGACTCCCACGAGATCATTTCCGAGCTCACCCTGAATGATTCCCGCTGACACGGCCGCGCCAAGCGCTGCACGGTCTCGGTCATACCCGAGTACGCGCACGCCGCGTGCTGAAAGCGCACGAGCGATGGATCCACCGATGAGACCGATCCCGATCACCGCGACATTCCGGAATTCCATCACTCGGTCTCCTCCTGAGCCCGGCGCGACAAACCGACGATGTGCCAGAAGATCTCACGAACCGGCTCTTCCGGTACTCCGAGCTTACGCGCGTGCGAGACTGCCTGGCGGATGACTGCTGCTTCTCGCTGCGGATCCAGAATCGGCATTCCTGAGGCGCGCTTTAGACCCCCGGTGCGACGCGCGATCGACAAGCGCCGAGCCAGAAGCTGCACCAGATCCAGGTCGAGGTTCTCGAGCTCCTGGCGGCACGCCTGAAGCTCGCGGGATGCGTGCGCTTGGCTGTCTTCTCTGGACATCAGACTGGAACCCGCAGGTTATCTGCGGCCCTGGATTCGTCACCGGTTGTCGCGAATGACTTCATACCCTGCGCCAATGGCAATCGTCCCGCAGCCGCGGCGAAAGGCTCGAGACGCTGCATCAGCGCGCTGAAGGCCTCGAGCGTGAGCGACTGATCGCCATCGGAAAGTGCGTGCTCGGGATCCGGATGAACCTCGATCATCAGGCCGTCGGCGCCTGCCGCGATCGCAGCGAACGAGAGCGGGGCGACCAGATCGGCGTCGCCGCCGGCGTGGCTGGGATCTACGATGACGGGTAGATGCGTCTCACGTTTCAGAACGGGAATGGCTGACACATCGAGCGTATTGCGGGTGGACGCCTCGAAAGTCCGTATCCCTCTTTCACACAGGACCACATTCGGGTTGCCATGAGTCATTATGTATTCGGCGGCCATCAGCAGCTCTGCGACCGTCGCTGACATTCCTCGCTTGAGGAGTATCGGTCGCTGAACCCGGCCGAGCTCGGATAGAAGCGCGAAGTTCTGCATGTTGCGCGCTCCAACCTGGAGCATGTCGGCGTGAGCGGCTACGAGATCGACGTGTCGAGTGTCGAGAACCTCGGTCACTACTGGCAGGCCGGTAGCCGCGCGCACTTCTGCGAGCAGCCGCAGCGCCTCCAGACCGAGGCCCTGAAAACTGTAGGGAGACGAGCGCGGCTTGAATGCACCTCCGCGCAGCATGCAGGCACCGGCAGCTTTGACCGAGCGGCTCGTCTCTTCGAGCATCGCACCGTTCTCGACCGAGCACGGTCCCGCAATGACGCCAATTGCCGACCCGCCGAATATCGCACCGAACCCCGCCTGCACAACGGTTCGATCCACCGCGAAATCACGTGAAGCCAGCTTGTACGGTTTGAGCACCGGCATCACCGATTCCACACCGGGCAGCGTACGCAGAGGAATGCTCTCTAGGAGCGCCTCGTCGCCGATGCACCCGATGATCGTCCGATGCTCGCCGCGCGAAAGGTGTGTCCGGAGTCCGAGTCCTTCGACCCGCTCCCGGATGTGATCGAGCTCTGCTTCGGTAATGTTTGGTCGCGTGATGATGATCATGGCGTGTTAGTCTTTGAGTTTGAATCGCCTGTTGACGCGTAACAAAAAAAGGCCCGTGAGTTCACGGGCCTTCGAGATGCGCGGGAGAATCTGCCTAGAACACTGCCTCAATCACGCGTACGCTCGATAACGGCCCGTAGTGCGGGTCGAATAGGTGTACGCGTAGTAGCCTGGGCGGATCTGCATGTTGCGACGATAGCGGCGGAGGATGACTGCTGTCAAGGGAAAATAGCGCGAGCTTGCTAACGAGCCCTCTCGGCAAGAACGCGATGCACGTCCTTCCATCCACGATCCAGGGATCGCAAGGCAACCAGGATGTGGTAGAAAAGATCCGCCGCTTCATTGACCGCGCGATCACCATCCCCGCGCGCGCAGGCTGCGATCAGCTCTCCCGTCTCCTCGCCAAGCTTCTTGAGCCGTAGGTTCTCGTCGTCCAGGAGACTCCGTGTGTAGCTCGGCTCGGTGTTTTCTGATGCGGCATTTCGCGCTCGAGACGCAACCGTCGCATCGAGCAGAGCCGCACGGTTAGCTGCTTCCGCGTCCTGACCGAAACAGGACACCGAACCCTCATGGCAGGCCGGCCCATTCGGCGCGACGCGAGCGAGAATCGCGTCGCCGTCGCAGTCCCGCGAAAGTGACACGACGCGCTGCGTATTCCCGCTCGTCTCCCCCTTTCGCCACAACCCGCGACGCCGAGATCGGTAATGCATCTCCCCAGTCGTCAGCGTTCGGATGAGGGCCTCGCGGTCGGCGTGAGCCACCATCAGCACTGCACCCGTTTCCGCGTCCTGCGTGACCACGGTAATGAGCCCTTCACTACTATACTGTAGTAAATCCAGCGAGGCCTCCGATTGGATGGCCCGAGAGGCAACGGTTGTCGGCGGCAACTCTGATTCCCCGGGCATCACTTCGCACTCCCCGGCTCAGGAATCAGCTTCGCGGTTTGACCACCGGTAATGAGCTGATCGCGAATCGCGTTTGCGAGGAGGGCATTCGTGGCGATCACTCCACGTGCAAGTTCGTCCACTCCTCCGCTCCAGTCTGTGAGCACCCCTCCCGCCTCCGCGATAATCGGTACAAAAGGAGCCCAGTCCCACTCATTCATCGCGTCGTCGACCATGCACTCCGCTCGTCCAGTCGCGACGAGATGATAGCCGTAGCAATCACCCCACGTTCGACTCACAGCTGATCGGCCTGCAAGTTCGCTCCAAAGCTCCGCTCGGCGCGGCGATGCAGCAAATCGTGAGTCAGTCGTAAGGACCACTGACTCAGAGAGTTCCGCGCATCGCGACACGCTGACGCGAGCTCCATTCGACCAGCACCCTTCTCCCTCTTGGGCGGCTGTCCATTCGTCGAGCACCGGAAAGACTACCGCGCCGGCGACGACGCTCCCCTTTTCTGCCACCGCCACCATGCTTCCCCACAGAGGCACTCCGCGCACAAAGGACCTCGTCCCATCAATCGGGTCGATGATCCATCGCCTTGACGATCCGGTATTCACAACCCCAAGCTCTTCACCCGACATTGACTCACCGGGGAAGCGCTCCGCGATCCAGTTGCGCGCGGCCCGCTCGGCTGCCCGATCCGCTTCGCTCACCGGAGATCCGTCACGCTTGATCTCGATCGAGATGTCGCGAGTGAAATACTTCATCGCGACGTTACCCGCCACGCGAGCTGCTTCCACCGTCGCATTGAGAAGATCGGTCATGCGGCAATCTCCCTGCGCACCGGAAGACCACTATTGGCCATTGCTCTCTTCAGCGATCCGATCGTCTCGATTCCATCGTGAACGATTCCAGCGACGAGCGCCGCATCGGCACCGGCTCGCAGCACCTCGACGACGTGCCCGGCATCTCCCGCACCTCCTGATGCGATCAACGGAACATTGACGCGTCCAACAACTGCACGCACCAGCTCGACGTCATATCCCGACCGCGTCCCGTCGCGGTCGACGCTCGTGAGAAGGATCTCCCCGGCGCCGCGACCGACGCACTCCACCGCCCACTCGACTGCGTCTCGTTCAGTGGGACGACGGCCGCCGTGCGTATAAACTCGCCAACCGCCGTTCTCTCGACGAGCATCGATGGCCGCAACCACACACTGTGATCCGAACTCGTCAGCTGCTCTCGACAAAAGGGACGGGTCAGCAGCGGCCGCAGAGTTGATCCCAACCTTGTCACCACCACTTCGGAGAACAGCCCGGACATCATCGACGCTCCGAACGCCTCCACCCACTGTGAGCGGCAGTGTGATGCATCGCGCGGTCCGCTGTATCAGATCAAGCAACGTCCCTCGTCTCTCCTGACTCGCCGAAATGTCGAGGAGCACAATCTCATCCGCGTTCTGCTGCTCATACCGCTCGGCGAGTCTGGACGGATCGCCGACATCACGAAGGTCGACGAAGTGCGTCCCTTTTACTACTCTGTCGCCGTCGACGTCCAGACAAACGACCAGCCGTTTGGTCAACATGCGGTGCCACGCACCACTGGCGCGCCCTTGCTGCTGTTCACATCGTCGCCGTCGGGGGCGAGCGCGTCACGAACCGCGTACCCCAGCGCCTTGAACGCAGCTTCGACGACGTGATGCCGGTCGGTCCCGCGCAGCACGCGCACGTGAATGGTCGACCGCGAGTGCTCCGCGAACGAGCGCATCCAGTGGTCGTACAGTCCGCTGGGCAAGGGGCCTTCGTAGAAAGCACGTCCGCCGATGTCGATCGAGACGTGAACAAGGGCATCGTCCATCGGAATCGTACGATCCCCGAACCGTCGCCGATTCGCGGGCCCGAGCTCAGCGACCGCCATTCCACAAACGATCGCGACGTCCTCGATCACGTGATGGCGGAGATCTCCGCGAGCCTCGACACGTCCCTCAAGTTTCGCGTATCGCACAAAGGTCCGGATCATGTGGTCGAGAAAGAGAACGCCGGTGTCAACCTCGGTTTCGCCACTGCCTGCCTCGAGCGCTACGCGCACACGAGTCTCCCGCGTCTCACGAACAATGTCGCTCATGTTACGAACTCCTCCGTCAACTCCTTTGGATCGAGCGCACCTGTGTAGAGAGCCATGCCGACAACTGTCGCCGACGCGCCCACCTCGCTTAGCGCGCGCAGATCACCGATCGAGCCGATGCCGCCGGCAGCAATCACCCGATGCGCTGTCGATCCTGTCGCCCGCTCCACCAGCGACACGTCGGGACCCTGGAGTAATCCCTCCCGGTGCACGGCAGTAATGAGAATGCCCGCGAGTGGGAGCGGCTCGACGAAGGCCAACGCTTCATCGAACGTGATTCCCGCTTCGCGGCGCCAGCCTTCGACGACCGGGATGCCATCTCTCACGTCCAGCGCAACGATGAGTGTTCCCGGATAACGCCCCGCCACCTCAGCGAGCCAGTCCGGTTCCTGAAGAGCACGCGTGCCGACGATGACCGCCGACGCTCCCGCGTCCACCAGCTTGGTGATAGCGCTCTCATCACGAACACCTCCACCGACCTGGACTCGCGCACTCGTTCCGACGATCAACTCTCGCACAAGCCCCCAATTCGGAGACTGGCCGCTAGCCGCATCGAGATCGACTACGTGTAGAGCCGTAAATCCCGCGCGCTCCCAGTCCCGCGCGACGGACAGGGGATTCTCCAGCCGTACGCGTTCTTCTCCGAAGTCGCCTCCAACGAGCTGCACGCAGGCTCCTTGGCGAATGTCCAGGGCAGGGATCACACGCATTTTGCCTGACCCAGCCACCGAGCAAGAAATCTCCTGCCGGCGATTCCGCTCTTTTCGGGATGGAACTGAACACCAACCGTGTTGCCGGTGCGGATGATCGCCGGGAACCGGTCACTGTCGTACGTTGTCCATGCTGAGACGATGCCAGTGTCCGCGGGCCGCACGGCAAAGCTATGCGCGTAGTACATCAGCGAATCGTCAGGCAGCAAGGCATCGTCGCCTTGGACGACATTCCATCCCATGTGCGGAATGCGGCTCGCAGTGACTCGCGTAGTCTCCCCAGGAATCAGTTCCAGCCCGTAACCCTGCCCTTCCTCACTTCGTCCGAACAACAGTTGAAGGCCGAGGCAGATCGCAAGACAGGGCAGCCCATCGCCGAGGGCATCGCGAACTGTTTCGCGCTCAGGTGCGAGCCGCGCAGCAACAGGACCGAAGCCGCCTACACCCGGAATGACCAGCGCCTCACCGGTGCACGCGATCGATGCGCTCGACTCGATACGAACGTCGGCGCCGAGTGACTCGAGCGCACCCGCGAGTGAGTGGAGGTTTCCGGCGCCGTGATCGAGAATCATGACTTTCATTGCGTTGCCCGACGAAGAATCGTTATCGCTCGGTCCATCACCGGCCATGGGCCGATGGTCAGGCGAATTGCGTCGCCGATCCCGGTTAGACCATGAAAGACGCGGACACGAATGCCGGATCGCTCCAAGGCCGCCGCGACTGCTGTCGAGTCGATGTCCGTTATCAACGCGAAGTTGGCTTCGCTGGGGAGCACCGAAATTCCTGCATCAGCCAGCGCCGCGAGCAGGCGGCTACGGACGTGCAAAGTTTCGCCAACTCGCTCTCGCATCCAGGGGAGCCCGGGGCCAACGGCTGCGATCGCGGCCGACTCCGCGAATGCATTTACCGTGTATGGCGGGCGCACATCGTCGAGGTGAGCAATCAATCCGGGCGCACCGACTGCGTAGCCGACGCGCAGCCCCGCGAGTCCGAACGCCTTGGAGAAAGTGCGCAGGACGAGCAGGCGGTCCCACTTTCGAACGAGATCGACATTGTGGCTACCAGCAAACTCGACATATGCCTCATCGAGAATCACGAGCCCTGGCGCATCCCGTAGAATCCGCTCGAGCGAATCACGCCGCACGACGCCGCCGGTTGGGTTGTTCGGTGAGCAGAGATAGATGATCGCCGGACCGTTGGTGAGAAGTCCGTCGCAATCAGCCTCAAAGTCCTGGGTGAGCGGCACCGCGACCGGCTCGAGGTGATTCGCGCGAGCGAAAATGGGAACCATCCCGAACGTCGGATCCGCGTGTGCGATTGTGTCCCCCGGCTTTGCAAACGCACGGAATGCCGCGTCGAGGATCTCGTCGGATCCACATCCCAATGTGATCCACTCGGGCTCGACTCCGATGTACGCCGCGATCGCGTCGCGTGCTCCCCTACCGCGGACGCTCGGGTATGATGTGATCGTTGACGGTTTTATCGCCGCAAGCGCCTGTTGAACGCCCGGCGATGGCGACGACAGCATCGTGTTTTCATCCAGTCGCACCGAGGAAAAGGTTGTCTGGTCGACATCTCCGGATGCGGCGACAAGTGCAGCACGTGCGTGCGCCGGCAGCCCTTCCGCGTTTGCGAGGATGCTGACGTCCGCTGCCACACTCCCGCGCGCATCGATGCTCACATCCTGAATCGTTGTCCAGCGAAAGAAATCCAGAACGGATACCCCGGAGCCACCGCGCGCCGAGCCTCCGGTGGGCAGGATGTGGTTCGCGCCTGTCAGGTAATCACCGAATGCAACCGAGCATCCGGCTCCGGTACATATGGTGCCGGCCGTCGTCATCCGGGCCGCGATGTCCCTTGCTTCGGAGACCGCGAGGACGAGATGTTCCGGAGCGATCGAGTTGACGAATTCAATGGCCTCGTCCATCGACTCGGTGACAAGGATGCCGCCCCTGGTGGACAAAGCACGCGCGATGATGCCCGATCGCTGTTCGCGGGCGATCGCGTCGGGCAATTGATCGATGACGGCTTTTGAGAGATCCTCGTCGAGCACGAGCGCTATCGCCATCGCAGCGGGATCATGCTCGGCCTGCGCAAGCAGCTCAGCGATCACTGATTCAGCGGTTGCCGAGCGATCGGCCAGGACCACCACTTCACTCGGTCCTGCGAGAGCATCCATCGCGACAGTGCCGGTAAGCTGGCGCTTCGCCTCCGTGACGTAGGCATTACCCGGTCCGACAATCTTGTCGACACGGGGTACCGTCTCGGTACCATATGCCATCGCCGCGATTGCACCGGCGCCGCCGATAGTGAACAGTCGATCCACGTCCGCGATTTCCGCTGCCGCAAGAGAGACGGCCGCCGGACCGCCATCCGAACCAGGAGGGACACAGAGAACTACCTCCGCAACGCCGGCGACTCGAGCGGGTACGGCGCCCATGAGTACGCTGCTCGGATAAGCGGCTCGACCCCCTGGTGCGTACACTCCTACTCGTTTCAAGGGATCAGGCCGACGCGTGACGACGATCCCTGGCTCCGGCTCGCAGATGATAGTTCTCGGGAGCGACGCCGAGTGGGCGGCTGCGATGTTTCGCGCTGAACGTTCGAGCGCACCCCGGAGCCCAGCCGGAATCGTCTCGAGCGCCTGCCGCCATTTCCTCCTCGGTACTTCCAGCTGGCCAAGTGAGATTCGATCGAGGTTTTTGGCGAGCTCGATGAGCACCCTGTCTCCGCCTGTTCGCACCGACTCGATTATTGTGGCAGTCGCACGCTCTACATCGGGGCTCGATTTCGCAGTTCTTTGCAGAAGTGAGAGCCGATCAGATGCTGGCAGCTCCGAAAGCCGCCCACTCCAGCGCAAGCGTCGAGTTTCAACCGCAGGTGAAGCAGTCATGACATCAATCGCTCAATGCGAGTGACGAGGATTCCTTCGCCGCCAAGAGCCTTTAGCTGAGCGATGGTGCGATACACGCGGTCAGCCGGTACCACGGCGTGGACGGCAGCCATGTTCCCTCCGTTCAGGATGGCGGAGATCGTGGGACCGTTGAGACCGGGAACGATCGACTTCACGTGATCGAGCTGATCGCGCGGGACATTGGCCATGAGGTACCGCATCCCGCGCGCGCGGAGGACTGATTCGAGGGCGAGCCGTAACTCATACAAAGTGGTGGCTTGGTCGCTGCTGGCCACATTCTCGCGAGTGACGAGTCTCGCGGATGAAGTGAGAACCATCGCTATCTCTCTCAGGCCGTTGCTGCGAAGAGTGGATCCACTGGATGTGAGGTCGACGATTATGTCTGCGATGCCGAGCCTCGGCGCGCTCTCGGTTGCGCCGGATACCGGTACGATCTCTACGGATCGGCCGGCCGAACTGAAGTATTCTGCGGTAACTCGTGGGAAGCTCGTCGCGACGCGGGCGCCATCCGCGATGTCGGCGACCGATTCAATGGTGCTCTCCGTGCGTGCCGCCACGATCATCCTGCACTGCCCGAATCCCAGATCGAGGGAGCTTGTAAGCGGTCGCGCGGATTCGCATACAAGATCCCAGCCCGTCACACCGGCGTCGGCAGCACCGTCAGCGACGAACTCGGGAATATCCTGGGCACGGACGAAGATCGCCTCGAATTCTCCGCCCAGGGATGTGCTCAGCGCACGATCGGCGCGTGACTCGGGCGCCAGGCCGGCGTCGGCGAAAAGTGTAAGTGTGTCTTCGGCGAGGCGCCCCTTATTGGGCAGTGCGAGGCGGAGCATGGTTTCTGTATGTGGAGAGTTGAGGTAGCGGACAACAAAAAGGCCCGTCGGTTAGCGACGGGCCGTTGCGGATGCGAAGGGGGTTATGCCGTCAGGCAGAATTCCACGCACGCACAACAACGCCGCCGCGACCGGTGTGGCCGTGGTGATGATGGAAGGCGACGTGAGAATTGAGGCGTGGCATGTGACGAGGATGTTATAAGGAGGTGCTCGCCGTTGTCAAGTGACAGTGATCGAATCGAGCGCGCAGGTGATGTCTTCAACGAGATCGTCCACGTGCTCGATTCCCACCGAAAGACGGAGAAGAGACTCTTCTATGCCTGCACACGCCCGTGCCTCGCAATCCATCGACGCATGAGTCATCGTCGCCGGGTGCGCGATGAGGCTCTCCACTCCGCCGAGGGATTCCGCGAGTGTAAAGCATTCGAGCGAGTCAACGAACCGCTGCACCGCGGGGACCCCGCCATCAAGCTCGAAGCTGACCATCGCACCGAATCCGTCCTGCTGCGAATCAGCGATAGCATGCCCCGGATGCGAGCGAAGCCCGGGGTAATACACTTGGCAGACTGCGTGATGCTGCGTTAGACAGTCCACTACTGCCGCCGCGTTCTCCAGATGGATCCGCATCCGCGCTTCGAGCGTCCGAACTCCTCTCAGCGTGAGAAAGCTATCGAATGGTGATCCTGTAATACCGAGACAGTTCGCCCACCACCCGAGCTCTTCCCCGAGCGCCGCATCGCGCGCGATGACAGCTCCTCCAACTACGTCGCTGTGTCCGTTTATGTATTTCGTGGTGGAGTGGACAACGATGTCGGCGCCGAACTCGATGGGACGCTGAAGGGCCGGAGAGAGAAACGTGTTGTCGACTGTGACGATAGCGCCCACTTCATGACCCGTCTTCACCGCGCGAGCAATGTCCGTAATCCGGAGAAGTGGGTTACTAGGCGTCTCCACCCAGAGAAGTCGCGGTCGACGCGCCCGAATCAGATCTTCCAATCCTTCGCGCGTGAGATCCTCGAACTCAACACGGAAATGTCCGCGCGCCGCGAGAGATCGCAGTAGCCGATGCGTCCCACCATAGCAGTCATGCGCAGCGAGGATCAGCTCACCGGGTTGGACCAGCTGAAGCACCAGCGCAACTGCCGACATTCCAGAGCTGGTCACAACCGACGCCGCGCCACACTCCAGCTCGGCGAGCGCACGCGCGAGATGATCGCGCGTGGGATTGCCGGATCTGGTGTAGTCGTAGAACCGCTTCTTCCCGAATCCGTCGAAGGCGAAGGTCGAGGAAAGGTGCAGCGGTGGCACCACCGCACCGTGATGCTGATCGGTTGCGATCGCGGCGCGAACTGCACGCGTCGAAGAACGGCGCGCCGTGCGCAGCACCTCGCGAATCAGAGTGTCCGTCACGAGTCTTCGAGAGTTAGGGGTGACAGCGAGCGGGATACGAAGGGAGCGAGCAGCTCGGGAGCGTGCAGGAAGGTGTCGTGCCCATAACGGGAATGAAGCTCGACAAGACGGCAACGGGCACCAAGGCGGATCGCGAGCTCTCTGACCTGCCTCACTGGAACGAGAGCATCTTCCTCAACGGCAATCAGTGTCGTCGGCACGCGAATGTCCTCGGGACTCACTCGATGGAAATCGAGCGACTGTGAGATCGCGAGAAACCGCTCGGGCGTACAGCGCCGCCCGAACCGTTCTCCCGACGAGGCGAGCTCATCCGCAATCAGACGTCGCGTAACGCGAGGATCCTGATGCTCCGCGGCAAAACGATCGCTGAAATCTTCCGCTGTCGAATAAGTTGTCATCGCCAAGCCGCGGGCGATTACCAGAGCGTCGTGTGCACGCCCAGTCTTGATGCCGAGCTCGACAATGCGTCGCTGAAGAATTCGAAGCGCGGTAGACAACGGCGTGCTCTCGTGGGCGGCACCGATCACGACGAGATGTCCGACCCGATCCGGAGCCAGCCCGCCGAACGCGAGCGCCACCATCCCGCCGTACGATGCGCCAACGATCGCTCGCACGCACGAGATTCCAGAGGCATCGAGCGCCGATGCGAGCGCAAAGGCCTGATCATACGTTGTCAGCGGCTGCCCCTTTCTTCCAATCGCCTGATAATCGATGCTCAGCACGCGAAAGCGGTTGGTATCGATTGTCTTGCTATATCCGACGAACGAGTCCCACCAGCCCGGTTCCGGATTCTCCGGGGTACTCGTGACATGTCTGGACGCCGAAATGCCGCCGAGAACGACGACCACAGGTGCGTTGTCGGGACCGACCAGCTCGAAAGTCGGCACGCTGGCGCTCGACGAGGACAATTCAGGCTGCTCCTCCTGAATTCCGATGATCATTGGAGATCCGGATGGCGCTCAGTCAGCTCCACTCTTGCCACCGACGGCTCGAGACCGCGCATGCGCAACGGAAGCAACGCTTGACTGATCTCAGACCTTGAAGCCCGAGCGAGAATTCGCGTGTCGCTGCCGAAATCGTCTACTCGCGTTGCCGGACGACCGGTTTTTACAAGCTCCCTCACCACGAGATCGCCGCTACATTCGGTGATTACGAGCCACTCGTGCTCACGTAGATCGTCGCATGGCGCAAAGGGAACACCGTTAGGGCGCCGCTGCGTGGGAGGGAGTGATGAATGCAACAAGTCGCTTAGCAGCGCGGTTGCGGTCGGCGGCCCGCCCGCGCCAGGTCCCGACACAGTAAGCGGTGCTGACCAGCCGAGATCGACTTCAACGCGATTGTCTTCGAACTCAGTCCGGCCGAATGAGCTATGAGGGGGAACTACTACAGGCTCCACGGTCGCGGTAACACGTCGCCCGCGCAGTGCGACACATTCGGAAATCACGCGGATCTTTCCACCGAGCTCAGCGGCATGATGAACCAACCGGTCAGTGCTCGGAGTGAGCGGAAGGCGTCGTATACTCAGCGCCGAAGGGGTGATCCCGAAGGAAAGCCAGCAGATGATCGTGAGCTTAGCGGCGGCATCTCTTCCATCGAGGTCACGGGAGCAGTCTGCTTCAGCGAGCCCTGCCCGGCGTGCGCTGTCCAACGCATCGGCAAAGGACATTCCGCGCTCCACGAGCGTCAGAACGTAGTTGGAAGTCCCATTGAGGATTCCCCGCACAGAAGCAGGTGTCGCTGTACCGAGCAGATCGCGTAGCAGCGAAATCACCGGCGCACTTCCGCCGACGGCAGCGCCAAAGTCGAGGGCCGCAGCTGAGCGTTGCGCAAGCGCCGTGAGCTCGGGCGCAGTCGAGGCTATCAACTGCTTGTTGGCGGTCACGAACTTCTTTCCGCGGCCGAGGGCTGACCGAGCAATTTCGGCGGCGGTGTCCTCTCCACCGATTGCTTCAACCACTACGTCGACATCTTCTTCATTGAACGAAGCAGCGTCGTTGGTAAAGACAGTCGGAGTGAGCGGAACGCCTCGGTCACGAGTGACATCACGGACGAGAACACGCGAGAGCTCAAAACGAACGCCGTGGCGGGCGGCAATTGCGCCCGCTGACTCGTGCAGCATTCTCACCAGCGCACCACCGACGACGCCGCATCCAGCAAGGCCGATACGGATTGTCTTCAGCGAGTCCGCAGGCTCAGCGGTGAAACTCTCGAGCTCCGCCGGTGTGTCCAGGAGTACGGCTAAATCGGATGTCTCAACGCGGGTCATGAATCATCTCCGGGTAGTGACTCCGCGTAACGCAGAACGCCCACGGGGATTTGGCCGCGGGCGTTCGTCGCTTTTTAGCTCCTTATTTAACGTGGCGGCAATACGCGGCAAATGACCACGGGATCCTTCAGTTGTTCCGGATTAATACAGCATCCGGTTTGGTGCGTCAAGGCCTCGGCGACGGGTAGTGGGTCACTTTGACTGCAACAGATAATTGGGGGCTCCTTTCTTCGTGGCGGCTGCGGATTGATGACTTTGCGGATTGATGACTTTGCGGACTCAGGACTAATCGCCATCGACGATCGACGATCGACGACTAAATGCGGACTGAGGATGACGCGGGAAACACACAAGTTCGCAGCGTCCTCACAAGTCCTTTTTACTTCATCGAGCGGCCCCGCTCGCGCGGGATGATCGCCAGCAACAGTCGGCGCATTTCCTCGAGGCGGTCGCGTCTGTCCTGCACCGTTTGTTCGCCGAGGACGGGGTTGGAGGATTTGTACCAACTCATGCTTT
>WNGF01000019.1_pt1 | contig 186691 bp, 138 predicted proteins | sample 5400641 | NCBI WGS metagenome assembly WNGF01 (sample SAMN13153371, study PRJNA577476) | soil metagenome | isolation source: 80 cm soil or saprolite under grassland replicate 2 | place: USA:California | collected 2016-06-15 | reverse complement strand
GCATGCCATTGAACCGCGACTGCCGCTAGCGCAAACCATTGCTCATTGGCACGACATCAGTCGCTCTTTGGCCGAAAGATCCAGGCTCCGCAAGCCCCGGATTTTGGCCTACGCGGCTTTAAGTTAGCGCTTATGGGGCGGAGCCCCATAAGCGCTAACCGTGTAATCGGTGTAATCTGTGGATTTAGTCTATGACGTGGTCGCAAATATATGATCCCGCCGGCAATGCCGCGCTTTCCACCTTACTGGCGGCGCTCCCAGTGCTCGTATTGCTGGGAGCGCTTGGCATCTTTCGACTGAGAGCGCACCACGCCGCGTTGCTCGGACTGGCCACCTCGTTGCTTGTCGCCACAATGGTCTTTGGCATGCCTGCTCGGATGGCCTTCGGTACCATGGTCTACGGCGCCACGTTTGGCTTGTTCCCTATTGGTTGGATCATTCTCAACGTGATCTTTCTTTATCAGTTGACGAAGGAGCGCGGTCTATTTGATGTTTTGCGCGAGAGCATAACCGGACTTACCGAAGACCGCAGGCTACAGCTGCTGCTGGTAGCCTTTGGATTTGGTGCTTTCTTCGAAGGCGCATCGGGATTTGGTACTCCCGTGGCAGTGACCGGAGCAATTCTGATGGGATTGGGGTTCACACCATTAGCGGCTTCGGGCTTGTCTCTGATCGCTAATACAGCTCCCGTTGCTTTTGGTGCTCTGGGCACGCCGATTATCGGTCTGCAAAGTGTGACGGGTCTCGACCTTAGGGACCTGAGTGCAATGGTTGGACGCCAGCTTCCTTTCTTTTCTCTCATTGTTCCCTTCTGGCTGGTCTGGGCCTTTGCCGGGTTTCGCGGCATGCTGGAAATATGGCCCGCCATCCTGATTGCCGGACTCTCGTTTGCTGTCCCACAATTTCTGATTTCAAACTTTCATGGCCCGTGGTTGGTCGATGTTGTGGCGTCGGTTGTATCGATCGGTTCGCTAGCGCTTTTCATTAAATGGTGGAGCCCGAAACGTATTTGGCGTTTCCCAGGCGAGATGACGAAAGAAACCACTGAGGCACGGAGCCAGAGAGGCGCAGAGAATAATAGGCAGAAGCTGAACGGTTATCGATTATCAGATGCCCGGCAGCGTAGCAAATCCGCAATCCATAATCCACAATCCGAAATTCTACGTGCCTGGGTGCCCTGGATAATTCTCAGTATCGTTGTTTTCGCATGGGGATTGCCCATGACCAAAACACTCCTCGACGGATTTTCGGCTCCCAAAATTGCGCTGCCCAATCTCGATAAACTTGTCATCCGCGTGCCACCCGTAGTTATCAAGTCGACGGCTGAGAGCGCAGTCTTCAACTTCAACTGGCTGTCAGCGACGGGTAGCGGAATCTTGCTCGCTTCGGTAATTGCAGGAACGGTGATGGGATATTCGCTTCGCGGCCTGCTCCGTGTCTACTGGAAGACTCTTAAGCTCGTGCGTTTATCACTGCTGACCATTGCCGCCATGTTGGCAATTGGATTTACTACCCGCTATTCGGGTATGGACGCCACACTGGGTCTGGCCTTTGCCAAAACCGGCTTTCTCTATCCCTTCTTCGGGACAATGTTGGGCTGGCTGGGCGTGGCGTTGACGGGCTCTGACACTTCTTCTAACGTGCTCTTTGGCAGTCTACAAAAGATTACTGCGACCCAACTCGGTCTCAGTCCAACCCTAATGGCTGCTGCGAATAGTTCCGGAGGAGTAATGGGAAAGATGATCGACGCCCAATCAATTGTAGTAGCCAGCACTGCAACTCGTTGGTACGGACATGAGGGAGACATTTTGCGCTACGTCTTTTTTCATAGTCTCGCGCTCGCTGCCCTGGTAGGCGTGTTGGTCCTGCTTCAGGCATATGTTCTTAGTTGGATGGTAGTAAGGTAGGTTTGAGAACACCAGGCAAATGGAAACGCTGCGAGAGTTTGCGAACATTCGATTTTAGGAACTACCACGAGGCTCCACCCGCCTACTTCTTTTGCAGGAAATGGGCGAAGCTAAAGCTCTGGTGCCGACTGGGCGGATCGCGTGCTCAGGTATTCGGCCAACATCTTGTCAGCAGTTTGAATGTGGATCACCAGCCAATTGCGAAGTGCCTCAATCAGACTCTGCTTGTCCATCGTCGTTCCCGTAGCCAGGCTATGCTTCAGATTTTGCACCTCAGCCAGCAACCGTTCGTGCTCCAGGAAATGAGCCTCATAGGATTCGTAAGCATTTAGCCTCATAGCCAGCTGTTCGGAGAGAAAATGGAGATTTGTGTGTTCCACCAGCTGATTGAGCAAGGCGTAGACCAAACGGTCGTCAGCCCCACTTCGAACGGCGGCTTTAAGATCATTGAGCAGGCTAAGTTGGCCCGAATGCTCCCGGTCCATCGAAGCAATGCCGAAACGCAGTTCCGTTGATTCCTCCATCGCATCCATACCGGGTATTGTCGCATGTCTCTTCAACCAGGGACAACGATTGCGAGCTGTAAAAACGGGTATGCCTCTTACGGAGCTATCGGGGTAGGCTTGTCGCAGAGCTTCTCACATAGCTATCTCGTGCTCTTACCGCAAGGTTAGGCTGACGCACCCGCACTTTGATCTGGCGGCGCTCGCTGCTTAGACCATCAGAAGTTTGAGGATAGTAGCCAATACTGTATTGGCGGCGAAGCTCCTCGGCAATCCTGGAAAATGCTTGCGTGAGCTGCGCCGGGTCGTTGGCCTGGTAGAGGCGCGCACCGGTCTTATCGGCTAGTTCGTGGAGGTACTGATCAGCGCGTTCATAGTCAGCCTTGGTCGTGCCCGGCAGCGGAGTGGTGCCATTGGATGGGGGTCCATAGATCACCTGTGAAGAGCTCCTGCCGGGAAAATTACTCGTAGTGGTGACTATTGTGATGCTTCCAGCGCCTTGCATGGCCCGCAAATAATCGCTCGTGTCGTATTGAATAGGATAGATCAAAGCGTCAAGCTCTTCGGCCTCGCGAAGCGTGCTTTGATATGTTGCCAGGTAGCTGGAAGTATCTACCCCATCCGTGAAAAGCACGATCGCCTTTCGTCCCTTTATCTTGTTCAGGCGCTCCTTCACGACGAGGTCAACCGCATCATATAGGCGTGTGGAATCACCCGAATTCGCATTCTGTTGGATCACGGCGCTGATAACGTTGAGGTCGTTTGTGACCTCGGTCAGTAGCAACACTTCATCATTGAAGGTGACGACGAGAACACGGTCTTGCGGACGAAGTTGTTTTGCAAAAGCAATAGCCGCTTCCTTGATCTCCCAAAGGTGGAAGTGTGTCGAAGCCGACGTGTCCAGGAGCAGAGCCACCGTAAAAGGCTTTTCGGTAGGCTCGAAATACGCGAGTGACTGCTCGACGCCATTCTCGAATACGCTAAAGTCTTCTCTCCGAAGATTGGGAACGAACCGGCCCTGGCGGTCCAGGACGCTCACGGGGACGGTGACGAGTGTTGTGTCGATGCGCACCACCTCACCCTCTGCCACTTCTTCCGGCGCAGATGCGGCAACAGCGTTGGAGGAAGCGTTCACGGGTGTACCGATAGGCGTGGTGCCGGCTAATGTAGGTTGGCTCGGCTTCGATGCCGTCGCTTCTTCGACTGAAGGAGGAACCTCAGAATCGCGTTGGCCGATGCTAACTCTGCGCGGCCGTGAGGCCACAGTTGGAGGGACTGCCGATTTTACCGTGTCGCGATTACTCGCACCGAAGGCTTGAATCTCCCTCTCCTGTCTTCGGAGTACGTACGCGCCGTGGGGGCATGCGGCCGAACTCGTGTAGGCGACAATAACATAACCATCGGGAATGGAAACGCCCTGGCAGATCTTTAGAGTCGAATTGCGCGACGTGCTGCGTATCGGCTGTTTATTCGCTCCCTGATGCGCAGTTTGGCCGCGAGCAATTCCTGGCAGCAGGAAAATGCTGATGGCAAGAAAGAAGGACGGGATCCCGGACTGCATAGTCGCGACCCTTGCTAGTTTGTTTAAGAATTGGCGCCGCCATTATAGTCGCGTAGTTAGTTCCGTCAGCAAATTCAAGGTTTGTGCAAACATTTGTGACAGTCGGAACATAGTCTTGCCTTCAGTCCACCGGGATCGAACCATTGGCACAATCGGATCTTACTAACGAGGATTGGACTAGTGCTGTGACTTAGAGTGACGCTTGGTGACGGCTGCGCCGCCTGATGTGAGGCGATGGCTTTGCCCTGCCGTAAGAAGTTTCATTGAATATTGGGCTATGCCCAGGGCTATGCCCCGGGGCGCAGCCCCAAACTAACTTGAGAGCCCGTAACGGAAGGGCACAGCCGCTTCCGCACATCGGGCGGCAAAGCCGTTATGAGCAATTCACCGCAGAAGATGCCGAGGACGCAGAGGCCCACGCAGAGTTCTTTTATTCCGACAAGACTGAAAGGGCGACATACCGGTACCGAAATAAATAATCAACAAGCCCCCTGAACGATTTGCGGGCAGCTCTCGTGTCCTGCGCAAATTTTCCAAATCGAGCGTGCGTCAACTCATATGCTCAGGGTGGGTACAACCGACGAACTCTTTCAAATATTCATTGCCTTTGTATCGCAGATCCTGGTGAATGCCGATAGCAGAAGTGTAATAGCCATCAACAGTCAGGCTCTTAATAGAACCAAAGAATCTTTCCTCTATGGTCTTTGGCCTGCGCTCGTTCTTGCTGATCACTGTGAGCAGTGAGATCTGTTGCTCCTTCCTCGCCTGATTGAAAACTCGAGAAAACTGCAGCTCACTCATCCGGTCAACAGCCGCAAGACCGTCACGCCAGAGTGTCCTAATCTCGTTTGACGATTCGTTCACCATCAAATCAATAAAAACGGACACGCCAGCGTCTCTAGCGCCTGGTGAATGTTCATCGGTGGGAATGATCAAATCCGAGATCGCACCGATTGTCTCCATCTCATGAGGGCTAAAAAACTTGCCACTTTCCGCGGCTTGGACCGATGCGCCGGGCAAAGGAAGCATTTGCATGTCGGGATGCTTGTGCTGGCCCAGGACTCGATTTTCCAGAATCGGCAGTGTGCTTGCGGTGCCGACGCCCACTGCAATCACTTTCAGGGCCGCTCTGCGACTGATGTTCTTCTCGTTCGACATGATTCAATGGCCTTGCTCAGATTTTCCGGCCTATGTTATGGTGCGACCGCCTATCGCAATTCTTTCCTGCGGACGCGCGGAGATTATCTTGAAGTCTACTAAAGTCTTTGATGCCCTGATCATCGGCTCCGGCGCGTCAGGTGGCATGGCTGCTAAAGAGCTAACTGCGCGCGGCTTCGAAGTGCTGGTACTGGAAGCCGGCCCGCCGGTAAATCCCGCCCGAGACTTTACACATCACGCCTGGCCATATCAAGTAATGTATCGCGGCTTTGGGCCGCCGGGTTGGAAGCAGCAAGAGCAATGGATGCAGGACACAGCTTCCCATTTCAGCCGCCACTTCTACGTGAAAGATTCGGAGCACCCCTATACCACCGATCCAGGCAAGCCCTTTATGTGGGTGCGCGCACGTATTGTAGGAGGCAAAACGCTGCACTGGGGCCGGCTTAGCTGGCGACTGTCTGATCTCGACCTCAAGGCGGCCAGTCATGATGGGTTTGGTGACGACTGGCCCATCAGCTACGCTGAGCTCGCACCCTATTATGATCGGGTTGAAGAGTTCATTGGTGTCAGCGGAAACGCAGATGGACTGCAGCATGTGCCTGACGGCAAATATATGCCGCCGATGCCCTTGACCTGCGGTGAACAGCTGCTGCGAAAAGGCGCCGAAAAAACCGGCCGACGGGCGATCTCCATGCGCGTGGCAATGCTCACGAGCCAGCCGAAATCATTTATGAAGGGGCGTCGTAAATGTCACTATTGTGGTCACTGCGGAGATGGCTGTGATGTGAACGCGATGTTTAGTTCGATCTCCTCCACACTCCCTCTTGCCGACGCCACCGGGCGCCTTACACTGCGTCCAAATTCAATCGTCCGGCACATAGTCACGGACAGTAACAGCGGTAAGGCAAAAGGAGTGGCTTTTGTTGATCGTGTCACCCGCGAAGAGTACGAAGCCGATGCGAAAATAATCGTTCTTGCTGCTTCTACGCTGGAATCGACACGCATCCTGCTCAACTCAAGATCGGAACGGCATCCGCAGGGGCTGGGAAATAGTTCGGGAGTGCTGGGCCATTACCTTGTGGATCACTTCGGAGGAATCGGCGCGTCCGGCTTTTTCCCCTTGCTTGCCGGGCGCGATCCGATCAACGAAGATGGCAAAGCCACCGGAGTCTTCATCCCTCGCTTCCGCAATCTCGATCAGAAAACAAGGCATCCGAAATTCCTGCGGGGCTATGGCTTTGAGTGTGGAGCCGGCACTTCTCTCTTTCCCGGTATGGCCCGACGCCTGATCACCGGCTTTGGATCTGAATTCAAGAAGCAGGTTCGGCGCTTCTACACGGCGCCGGTGGGTATGACTGTACGCGCCGCGATGCTTTCACGCTTCGAGAATCAGGTGGAGTTGGACCCTTCAGGTGTCGTAGATGCCTGGGGAATCCCGGTGCTCAAGATGCACATTCAGTATTCGGATAATGAACGGGAAATGGCCAAAGATGCGGCCGAAACGAGCGAGGAGATTTTACGCGCCGCGGGCGCCGAAGTAGTTTCTACGGGGGGCCAGATGACCGCTCCCGGCCGGATCATTCACGAACTGGGCACAGCCCGCATGGGCAACGATCCAAAGACGTCGGTGCTGAACAAGTTCAACCAAATGCATGATGTCAAAAACGTGTTCGTCACGGATGGTGCCTCATTCGTCTCCTCAGCTAATCAAAACCCGACCCTTACTATCCTCGCCCTAACTCTTCGCGCTTGCGAGTATCTTGCCGAGGAATATAGGCGCGGAGAGTTGTAGAAGCATCAGATGTTAAGCGAAGCAGAAAATCCTGGCCCACAGTTTGCTCGCGCAACGGGTAATCAGCACAAGCTCCATTCAATTCATGGACTGCTTCATGGTCGCGTTGTCGATGGTCAGTTTGAAGTGCGACAACAACCCTTTAACTTCAGCTTCGTTCCCGCAACAGCCGCGCTTGCTGATGGCACACTTGTCTTGACTGGGCGCCTGACGGTGCATTCTCCCCGAGCCGGCGCGCGTTTTGTTGATAGTGTTGAAGCACGCCTCGTTGCCGTTCAAGGAGGCGTCGGCGGGTCGCCGGTCCGCCGGCAGTTGCTGACGGGAACAGCCCAGACGAGTCAAACGTCAACAGCGGAACAGAAGATGGAGCAGGAGAAAGGACCGGAGACTGACCTTCAGCCCGGGCTGCATCCCTTTGAAACCCCTCTGCTTGATGAACTCGGTAGACCAATGGTCGATTCAACTGGCCTCCTGAGCTTTGTGGGCGCCCTGTATTTCACTCTTTCGCCGCTTGATGGTCCTACACTTGGCGTGCCGTTGGATCTCAGTAAAGTACAGCTTAACTTACGACTAGCTCCGACGGATGACTTGGCGCGGAGCCTGCAAGATATATTTTCCGATGTGACTGACGCTCTCTATCGAGTCCCAATAGATGAGCGGGCGGCATCAAGGCAGGTACAAGAGCTCAATCGCATTTTCAAATCCTAGTTAAGGAAGACTAAACAACAGTGATTGGCAGTCAACTCATTTGAGCGGTTATCATGCGAATCAGAGTCGCGATTATCGGGCGCAACGCATTCTGGAGCAACGCGGTTGTCGTGGAATGGGAACACCAATATCCAGAACGAAAGCTTGTTGCGGAAGCGAGCGCTTTTTACCTCATAGAACAGGAATGGCTTGACGATCTTACCCTCATCGCGAAGGAATGTTTTTCAAAGATAGCAGTTGCCCCTGCGGATCCCAGCCGGCGTTCCTGGTTATGTCGTTTTATCCCCACTGGGAGCGGCATTAAGGCGTAGGCGAAACGACGGACGGGTTCCATACCTATCCTCATCGCAATAACTCGGCTAGAATCCTCAACGAATCTCGAACCCGTATTTTTCGAAACCTGTAGCCCAGTCTCTCTGATGACTAGCAAATTCAAACGTTTCACATTTTGCGCGATTGTCTTTTTCATGGCTGTCAACACAGCCGTGTTGGCCAAACCAAAATGGCAAGTTCTTTTCGATGGTAAATCTACTGATGCCTGGCGTGGATTTCGTAGAGAATCCTTCCCCTCAAAGTGTTGGGTCATCGAAAATGGATCACTTAAAACCATCGCCGGCTGCGATGAAGCCGACCGAGTAGACCTCGTCACTAAGAGCAAGTATCAGAATTTCGAATTGGAATTTGAATGGCGTGTGGCTCCCGGCAGCAACAGCGGGGTTATCTATCTCGTCTCTGAAGATGCGGATCAAACCTGGAAAACGGGTCCGGAGATGCAAGTGCTAGATGATGAGAAGCACGCGGATGGAAAGAATCCTAAAACATCAGCAGGGTCAGTGTTTGACTTAATTGCTCCCACGGATAAGACTCTCCGTCCGGTTGGCCAATATAACCAGGCCCGCATACTCATTACAAACAATCGCGTTGAGCATTGGCTCAATGGAAAGCGGATTCTCGAATATAATTTGGACAGCGATATGTTCAAGTCCTTGGTTACTCAAAGTAAGTTCAAGGATTACCCGCATTTTGCGCGCAACAAGGACGGTTATGTTGCTCTCCAGCACCATGGTGACGAGGTGTGGTATCGCAATATTAGAATCCGCGCGCTGCCCTAAATAAAATTACCACAAACCGGTGGGTCGTCTTATATCTTATATGCAATTAACTCGATTGTTCGGCTTATCGATTCTTCTTATTTGTCTAACAGTTTCAGCGAACGTCCTCGCCCAGCAGAGCCCTTCCGCACCGACAAGGCTGGCGTTGGAGGTCACCTTTTATCCCCACCGAAAACCTGCTTATGAAACCGTGCCCGGGCCGGATTCCAAACCTAGCGGAGCATGGTTTGGCTTGTTTGCTCGGATAGCATCGTGGCAGGCGCCGGCGGGTGCGCCGCAAGTGGAGGCGGTGCGCGTTGTTTCTCGCGTCGAGGATGATGCTGTACGTGTGATTGTGTCGACGTTGTCGGGCAGAAAGGCTTTGGAGAACGAGCAGCGAGTCGGCACTTACCTGATTCGAGAAACTGAGAAAATCAGCATCGACGACCTAAGGCGGTTCGGAATAGAGCCTTTCGAAATCAAACTGGTCCGAGTTAATCCCACCATCGCAGCGGTACCCCCCGTGATTCTAAAGGGAGTCGAATCCATCGTGGTTATTAACGCGATGGCTAAGGAAACGACGCTTCCGTCTTACAGGATTATCTTACGCAATCAATCGAACAAGGATGTCGTCGCACTTGGAGTGGACGTTCTTGCGGGTGGGAAGGTCCAGATAACTTCCAAGCCTCGCGGCATCGAGGGACAACCGCTCATTGGTGTTGGCAAGGAATACTGGCTCGGTGTCGCGGCCCCAAGCCGAGCGCAGCAAACACCCGGCGGGTACGTACCCACTTCGCCATCCGATCAGCAAATACTGATCAAGGCGGCCGTATTCGATGACGGCACATATGAGGGTGATGCAGAAACGGCCACAGCGGTGAGGGGCTATCAGGCCGGCGAAAAGATGGAGTTACCCCGGTTAATCCCGTTGTTAGAAAACGCTTTGAATTCGTCCAATTCAAACCTGACTGAAGGACTGAGGAACCTTGAATCTCAAGTATCGTCAATAGGAAGTGATGCTGAGCCGGCAATGGTCCAGAGTCTGGCATCGCAGTTTCCCCAGACAAGCGACCCTATGTCCAGAAGAATCAAAGAAACGATGGAGGTCACTGCTACGACGATCAAGAGCAATCTACTCAAAGAAATTCATGCGTTCCAGAACGAGGGAGCACAAAGCTTAAATGCCGATCTCTACCGGACTTGGCTGACCAAAACAAAGGAACGGTATGAGAAGTGGCTCTCCCGGCTATAGTTCCCAATCAAGAGCCGCGACAGAATGTCCGCCTGAAAGATCCATAACCGCGATCAGAAATTCAGCTTTAGGGCGAATTGAATGAGTCGCGGGTTGTTGCTAGTCGAGGTGATGCGCCCTAAATCGCCCGGATTAATGATCTGCCCGGTGTTCCCATTAATACTTCCGCCTGATGAAGCAGCCAATACCGAATACGTGGCCGCGCTGATGAATCGTTATCAATTGATCAGCATCGTCGCCCCTGACCCTTTCAGCCCCGACGGTATGACGCGTGTCACACCCACTTACCCGTTGGTGGGATTTGACTAAGTTCTTAACAATGCTTTAGTAGTAGTGCCAAATGCAAGGAAGATCCCGTTGGCGTGGAAGTCCCGGTGGGCTAGAATTCGATCAATGATCGGCGTCCAGGCAGCGGAAGCGAAGTCCATCACACGTTACGTCGAATACTCTGCGTCCGCGCGGCTGGCAGATTTTGTCGAGTGCTTCTGGGTACATGAAACTTCGCAGCCGCGATTGGCTCATCGGGTTCTGCCCGACGGCTGTGCGGACATCCTGTTCTCGCGGCCGGATGAAGGACACTCGGCATTGCTGTTGGTGGGAACGATGAGTCACGCCAGGGTATTCCAACTTCCCTCTGGCTTCTTATTTGGGGTGAGATTTCGACCAGGAATGGCAACTTGCTTTGTGCGCGTACGCGGTCAAGAGACTGCTGATGCACGATTGCCGTTGGCTGATCTCTGGGGTACGGAAGCGAACTCGTTGCGCAACCAGCTCCTTGAAGCGCCCACTACGAGCAAACGTATCGCTGCTCTTGAGAGGCATCTCAATGCCAGGCTCCAGAGTGCTTCCGCTCGGAATTCTCACTTGAGTCCCACGCAGCAGGTATTACTTTGGATCGAGACGCAGAGAGGGCTTGTCAATGTCGACGAGCTCGCGGATCGTGCGGGCTTGAGCACGCGGCAGTTGCGGCGTCACTGTTTAGAACTTACGGGCCTCGCGCCGAAGCAACTCTTGCGCACCATACGCTTTCGTCATGCCGCTGCCGCAATAGCCTCTGCAAGGAGAGGGGATTGGGCGGGCGTCGCGGTTGATTGCGGCTACTATGATCAAGCCCACTTCATCAATGAATTCCGCTCGCTGAGCGGCCTCACACCAGGCGAATACTGCGCGACATACTAACTTTCGGGCGGTCTGAACTGGCCCGCCGGTTATGGTAAAACGCGCGTCTCGGATGTCCGATTTTTCCAAGACAGCGCCTTTTCTATTCGCTATTCTCCGCACATGAAAAGACTAACCATTGCCGTGAGCGTAATAGCTGTGACCTTTGCATCGGTCGCGTTCGCATGCTTTGCTCAGAAGAAAACCGTTCAGGAGAAACGAGCGATGAAGAAACTGACACCAGTAATCATTGTCGAAGAGATCGAACCATGCCTGACTTTTTGGGTCCAACGACTCGGATTTCGAAAGACGGTCGAAGTGCCGGAGGCCGACAAAGCCGGCTTTGTGATTCTAGTGAAGGACACCGTCGAGATCATGTATCAGACGAGAGCCGGTGTAGCAAAAGATGTGGGCGCGAACTCGAGCGAGACAGTGTCTCCTCTAACTGGTTCAATCAGCCCTGGCCGCGACCGTGTGAGTCTTTATCTTGAGGTAGAGAAGCTAGACTCCGTCATCGAGGCTTTGAAAGGAATTGAAGTAATACTGCCAGAGCGCAAGACTTTTTATGGAGCGCGCGAGTTTGGCGTGCGCGAACCGGGCGGTACGGTTGTCCTGTTCGCAGAATTCCCTAAGAGTGAATGAAGTGAGCTTTAGTATTCAAGCAGAAAAACTCAGACTAGGACAGGTCCAGCTCCATATGATGCACACCGCTGCCCTTGACGCTGAGCTGTGCGTATCTTGATTGTTCCACGGTCCTCAGCCTGGTAGCCACGGGGCGGCCGTCCAGTCTCGCAGCTCTGAGCTGGCTATCTTTGGGCAAGAGCACCCGAACCTCGAATGTCTGTCCGCTGCCGGTGAACTCTAGTAAGATGCGTTTTCCGGCGCGGTCCAGCCCGTAACGGTAACTGCAGTACCCTCGCGAAGCTGGATAACGGACAGTTACCTCTGCGGTGTTTATTCCCGCTGCCTCCCATCGCGGTGTAAGCGCAACGCTACTGAAAGCCACTCCATCGTCGACCACACCCGCCAGTCCTTCTATCAGCGCGTAGATGATTTCGGCGCTCCAGCCATTGGGGATGCCGCTGGAGAGATCGTCGTAAGGCGCGAAGAAAACGGGGGCATCGGATAGCGTTGCCGCGAGCACCATCCATCTCCCATTTCCGACCCCCGGCATAAATTCAAGAGCGGCGATCTCACGGTCCGGATGAGGATTAGCGAAACCCGCAGCATAGACTCCAACTGCGGGAAATCCCTGGCTTGCTTTTTGCCAGGCAATGCGCAACCGGTCATAGATCCTTGGACCTTCGCGCACGTATTGGCTATCGTGCGGTTCCCACCACGACCCCACGTTCTTGTCCTGTTCGATGTACTCAGAATAGAACGTGCCATCGGCATAGTGCATGCTGAGCAGACCCACGGTGTGTTCTGGACCGGCCGCAGTATGAAGCAGATAAAGAGAGGCAGCCTTGGCGTGCACTGGGAGCGACACGCTTCGGACAGAACCAGTACCTTGCGGAAGGATCACTGCGGTGCGGTATCGGTTCGATCCGAGATCCATGACATTGAAAGGCACACCTTGAAATTGCTGGTTGCCACTCGGTAGATCTGCGAGTGGGGGCTCAGATTCACCCACCCAGCCAGGCCCACCCGCCATTCCCCGATTGAAGCTGGCGTTTGCAATATTACTGAGGTCGAGCTTCTGAAAAGTTCGTTGCGGAACCTCTACACCCTTACCCCGCAACGCCACGGGCAGAAAGCCACGATATCGTTTCGTCACCGTCTTCTCACGACGTAGAATGTCGACCGCGTACTCTTCAAACCCATGCTCAAACGCGCCAAGCGCAAGTTCCGCAGCAACCACCGACAACACGCCGCCATTGACGTATTCCCACACTTCGCCCGGCTCGTTTTTCTTGAAGTTCTTTTGAAACGGGGGATAGATTCCATAAAACTCCCCCGGCGAATCAGCGGGCATTTCTTTCCGAATGCGCTGATAGGTTCGGATGATAGAGACGCATTGTTCGTGAGAAATCCCGCGGTTTAATGAGTAGGCATTTGAAAGCGACACCTGTTCCTGAGTCACCACACCCATGTCGGGCTTATAGTCAGGATTCTCGGCGATCCAATGGGTATAGAAATGTCCATTCCAGGCGAGCGCGTCGAGCCGCCTCTGTAACGTGCCGGCCAGGGCGGAAAACTCCGGGGCTTCCCGGGTACGACCTGCACGATCCAGCATCTCCGCCAGACGCCGGCATCCGATAACAAGGTTAGTGGTATCTCCGAAAAATACTCCGAACTCGCTCTTTCCCGGATGCACCACGAAAACGCAGTCGTCCCCCAGCTTTTGCTGGTCATCGGAAACGAAATCCCACGTGTCGATGGTGTAACCGCGGTGCATGAGCTGGTACCGCTTGGACCAACGATAGGGATCGCTGGTCGCATAGCGCACCGCCTTGATGGCGCAATCCAGCTTTGTTTTCATCCATGCGCTATCCCCGGTCGCCTTCCACGTGTAGTACAACGCTTCCAGAAAAAACTGCTCGACATGGCTCTCCACCGGCGCTCGGCGTAACTGGCGGAATCCTCCGTCAATCCGGCGGACAAATCCGCCATAGCTGAATTTCCAGTCGAAGTAATTGGCCTCGGGCGTGACCGGGTAGCAATCCTCCCAGATCATTCCATCGTTTCGTTGAGTCTCAGCGTAGAAGTCAATCGTGTCCTTAAGCTCAGGCCAAAAGTACTTCATGCCCTTGAGCGTGAGAGTGTGATCGAAGAGCCAATTCACAAAAAACTGATAAACGCGACCGTTGTAGCGGACCACGTTTACCGGAGCATCCTTGTTCCAGTCCATCATGGTCCAGAGCACAGGCGCCAGGAGTTCACGGAACTCGCCTTTTTCATCGCGGATTTCCGTTGTGCAATCGACTTCGAAACTCACCGACCCGGTCACGCCACCGCGCGAATCGAGCCGGTGGACGGTATGGGTGCCGAGTGCGCTACCGATCTTGAATTGCATCGGGTCTCGCGCAGGCTGTTGAACGTACTGCTGGCCAGCGCCGTCGCTGACCGCCACGGTACCGGCCCGTGCTCCATGTAGCGTAATTGTCTGAAGAGGCTTGTAGGCTCCTTCAGCAGCGGGCTCCAATCGAAGCTGAGGGGCCGAAAGAAACAAGTCTGGTGGGCGGGCAAGAGCACCACCGACCACTGCCGGGATAATTTGGAGTACGCTCCGACGGTTGATAGTCATACTTGCGTTCCACTCGTGCCCGTTGATCCTGAGCAATGTTGTGTTGCGAAAACTCCCTGTCGTGTAAACTGCATCGTACGTTCGTGTGACGGGGAGCGGGTGGGTCTCTGTCTTGCTAGGGGCGCGTATAATGAAGACCGACTCCACTCGCTACCGAAGCTGTGAATAAATTGAAAAATGACATGGTCCACAATACCCCCAACTGCCGTTGGGGGAATTCGAGAATCGCGGTAGGGCGAATGGTGTAGGCTGGACTGAAAGATCCCTCAACTACCGTTGGGGGTTTTTTAAGACGGAATTCATTCTCCAATTTTTTTACAGCTTCTACCGCGGGGTGATACTGACCTCTTGCCCTGGCATTCGGAGTTTTCACCAACAGCTCAATAGAGAGCGGACTTACTTGTTCGCGGCCCCAACAGCAACTGGCAGCGTGAGCTTGCCGCTTAACTCGATCTGTTCCGACGAGCGACCAACGAGAACATTAAAATCGCCGGGTTCGGCCCGCCACTGCTTGATGTTGACGTCGTAGTAAGAGAACGCGCGCCTGTCAAGAATGACCGACATTCGTTTTGTCTCTTCCGGGCGCAGGCTCATTTTCACAAAACCTTTGAGCTCCTTTGCCGGTCGCGGAACTTTCTTGTGCGTGTCGCCCACGTAGACCTGGGCCACGTCAGCGCCCTCGCGAGTGCCCGTGTTCTGCACATCGAACGCTATTTCGTAGCGGGGTCCTGAAGAGTCACCACTTGATGCGGCGCTCGTGGCGGGCTTGATAGATAGATTGCTGTACTTGAACGTGGTGTAAGACAGTCCAAACCCGAATGGGAAGAGTGGCTTCGTGCCATTGTGCTCATAACCGCGATAACCGACGAATACGCCTTCTTTATAGACGACGCGGTTCGTGCCCGCCTCAGGGTAGTAGCTGTCGTGCACCGGGTTATCTTCCCAGCGACGCTCGAAGGTGACCGGCAAACGGCCTGAAGGATTCACATCTCCGAAAAGAACTTCGGCCAGCGCCGTGCCGCCCTCCTGTCCGGGATACCACGCCTCAAGCGCGGCCGGGACACGTGCGATCCAGGCGTTCATGTCCACGCTGCCGCCCGATGTAATGACCACGATTGTGTTCTTATTAGCGGCGGCCATCTCCTGAATCAACTCGTCTTGTCCAGGTGGCAAGCGAAAGGTTCGATCCCCGCCTTCGCTCTCCGTGTTCGGGTCGAACCCTACAGCAACGACAACTGCATCGACTTGCGCCGCCAGCTTCTTCGCTGCGACATCCACAAATTGTCCTTGCCCTACGATTCCCAACCTTAAGCGCCCGCCGAACCATTTTGATCGTCCACCATGCTCCAGCACGACCTTGTGCGCGGTAGCCTCAAGCGGCAGCGTCACATAGTTGGTGAGCGACTTGTATGCCGTCCAATTGTCCAGGACGACCTTGTCATCAATGTAGAGGCGGTAAGTACCGCTATCTTCTCCAGTTGTTTGCACGAAGACGTCGTACGTGCCGGAAGCCTGGGGCAGGTAATAGCCCGTCCACCGCGACGAAATCGATTGCGGGGGTAAGATCAGACGAGAGCCTGGACCGTAATTCATCGAACGTTCGGTGCGAGCCACCAATGGTGTCCCTTGCAACTCAGGGTTAGTGAAGTATTCTGCGCTGATGCCGGGTTGGCCGTTGGTCGCCGCCGTTGTGAAACTAGTGGCCTCGGCCAATTCGGCAAGCGAAGGCGCGCCGCGGGAATAATGCACCTGCAGGTCCGTACCGAGATAGTTGCTTAAACCCTCCAGATAACTAACAGCCGAAAACGGCTCAACGCCAGCGCTGCCGCCGCCGACTGGCACCGCCGGATATGCGTTAGGACCAACGACCAGGATGGATTTCATTTTCCCCTTGGTGAGCGGCAATAAGTTGCCTTCGTTTTTCAGCAGCACCAGACCCTCGCGCGCGGCATTGAGGGCCGCCTGTCGGCCTTGCTGGTTGTAACGAGGTATAGACCAGTCCGTCTGGTCACGTTCGAGCCAGCCGAAGCGCGCCGCGGTGCTCATAATCCGGCGGACTTTGTCGTCGATGGTTGTCACCGAGACTTTACCTTGCTCAATCGCCGGTAAGAGATTCTTTCGATTCATGTGCTCTCCCGAGGGCATCTCCAAATCCTGACCGCCGTTGGCCGCCTCGACGCCATCATAAGTAGCACCCCAGTCGGACATTACAACGCCGTCGAAACCCCATTCCTTCTTTACCACATCGGTGAGCAGATACTTGTTCTGCGACATGTGCAGGCCGTTGGTCAGGTTGTACGAGTCCATGATCGCCCCAACGTGCGCCTCTTTAACGGCGGCCTCGAATACCGGCAGGTAAATCTCTCGCAGCGTGCGTTCGTCAATGATTGAGTCCGAATTGTGACGATCGAATTCAGAGTTGTTTCCCATGAAATGCTTGATGGTGCAACTGACGCTCTGGCTCTGCACGCCCTTGATGTAACCGACAGCAATACGCGAGGCCAGGAATGGGTCTTCGCCGAAGTATTCGAAGTTCCGGCCATTCATCGGTGCGCGGCTGATGTTTACACCTGGTCCCAACAGAAAGTGGACGCCTTTGGCGCGTGCGTCCCGTCCAATCTCGTTACCGACACGCTCGGCCAAGGAGGGATTCCAGGTTGCAGTGAGGGCGATGCCGCCGGCCATGGCTGTGGCTGGTCCAAAGTTGCGGACGCCGATCGGGCCGTCGGCCATTTTCAATCGCGGCCATTGAAGACGCGGGACGTCACGAATGAAAAAGCCGTCGACTCCCGAGAGCAGGTCGATCTTTTCCTCAAGCGTCATTCGGCTAAGGATGGATGCGACGCGTTGTTCGACCGCAACCGAGGAACGGAGAGAAGGCGCCGGGGACTGGGCCAGCACACAAAGGCCAGCAGAGAGCAGCAGGAATTGTGCAGTTATCGGCCAAAGTTTTTGCATGAGTCACCTCTCATTTTTTGCTTAGCCGCATGGATCCTCCCTCAGTTGACCGATGGCGTCAATACTCGTGGAGCGTGGATTCCTGTTCAGTGCAAGCAACTTTTCTGCTGACGGGCGGAAAGTAGATTCTGAATACCGTACGGCTTGTCGGCGGACTGAGCGTTGAGGAGACCGCTGAAGTGATAAAGGTTCCTCGCATCAAGTGATGCGCGAATGGCGCAAACTTGGAAAGCTACTGACCATCAAGGTGGGCTACTCAACCTGAGCAGCCACTCTGGTCAGGTTGAGTGGCCCAGCTCGATGGTGACTAGCTTTCCAAGTTGAGGCGGGGACAGGGTCCGACTTCCTAACCTTAGAGACTGCTGAGTTGAAAGGCTGCTGACTTGGGAGACTGCTGACCAGAGTGGCTGCTCAGGTTGAGTGGCCCAGCTTGATGGAGTAGCTTCCCCAGCTGAGGCGGGGACAGGGTCCGCCTTCCTAACCTTAGAGACTGCTGAGTTGAAAGGCTGCTGACCTGGGAGACTGCTGACCAGAGGGCTGCTCAGGTTGAGTGGCCCAGCTCGATGGTGACTAGCTTTCCAAGTTGAGGCGGGGACAGGGTCCGCCTTCCTAACCTTAGAGACTGCTGAGTTGAAAGACTGCTGACCTGGGAGACTGCTGACCAGAGGGCTGCTCAGGTTGAGAGGCCCAGCTTGATGGAGCAGCATTCAGGATCGCGTGCAAGTCTCACATAAAGAAGGGCTGCGGTTCCACAATTCTTAACACTTGGCCCACAAAGCTGCCCAGGGCTGCTGTCTCGTCATTGTAAACCTCGAAGACATTCAGGAGCTTTGTCATGGTCATCAATTCTCGAAGGTTTTCCGTCAGGTGGACCAGCTTGATTGCTCCGCCTTTATTGTTCACAGTAACATGGCTTGAAATAAGCTCGCCCAGCCCGCACGAATCGATGTGCGTGACGCTCGCGAGATTCAAAAGAATCTGAGTTTTCCCTTCTTCCACAAGGCTGCAGATTGACTTGTGCAATGCTACAGTGACGCCGCGAATGTTCACCCGGCCCTTTAGATCGAGAACGGTCACATCTCCGGCCCGACGTTCATTGATATAAAGATTAATCACTAATATCCTCCTTGGCTTTCTGCTTCAGGCTCCGGTTTAACAGATTTCCGGAGAGGCAATGATCAGGTTTTTGCCTCGCCGGACACTGTGCTAACTGTCTACGGAGATTCTCCTTCATATTGTGTGAGGCCAGAAGTGCGGAGCGGACACGGTCCGCCTTCTCGCCGTTACTCAGATCTATCTGTTTCCAGCCAACTTGGCGGCAACCACCTTGTGGAACGTTGGATCTCAAAGTCAAAAGATTTTACCGTGGCGTCCGCTCAATCACACTCGACAGAGTCTTCAACACTTTCGGATAGTCCTACAGTGTGAGCCTCGCCGTCTTCTCGTGCCCCAGAAGCTGTTGGCGATGGCTTCCGAGCGTTCAGACGAGATGAAGGTAGTCTCATCGCGGAATCCCCCCTGCTTGCGCAGGACGGGTAACTCGATGCGCGACACCCTACGCTAACGAATGATATATGTCAAGTGTAGAATATATTTCAGATGGACAATATTTTTTGTATGTGGTAGATATAAGTGGGGTAGCTTAACTATGGAGATCCGAGTCGACGAGTTACTGGAAAAGCAAGGGCGAACCTTCTATTGGCTGGCCAAACAGACAGGCATCAGCCACACGACACTGTGGCGTTTAAAGAAGGGCAAAGCAATGGGAATTAATTTTGACACGCTGGAGAAGCTCTGTCAGGCGCTGAAGTGTCAACCGGGCGACGTGCTCTCACTCATCAATGGGAGAAAGATCCCGAAGCGGCCGGCAAAAAGCGGTTCGCTGAAATAACGCCGCTCCAGATATGTCAAGACTGCTCACCTGTTGAACAGCAAGCCCGGCACTGAAAATGCGCCCGTTGTAGCCTTCTTCATTGAAGCAGGGAGTCTCCCGAAGCCTTCTACAAAACGAGTCGAGCCGACTGATACCCCGGATGGGTGAAAGCCGACCCAAAGAGACCAACAACATCACGCAACCCAAGTCGACGCCAGAAGAGCTGCAGATTTCGGAAATCCGTTACCGGCGGCTTTTCGAAACCGCTCGAGACGGAATACCGATCTGCTTGACATCTCACGCATCACGACGGGCAAGCTCCGTCTCCATATGCGACCGATCAAACTCGTATCAATAATCGAGGCAATCGTTGAAAGCGTGCGCCCGGCAGCGGAGTCAAGAAGGATTCGTCTCCATACAGTACTTGATCCATTAGCCAGCTCGGTCTCCGGCGACCCTGACCGAATCCAACAAATTATTTGGAATCTCTTGTCCAATGCGATCAAGTTCACGCCCAAAGGCGGTCGCGTGGAGGTTCGGCTTGAGCGCATCCACTCCCACATCGAGATCGCGATCAGCGACACAGGGCCAGGCATCGCCTCGGAGTTTCTGCTTCACATCTTCGAGCGTTTCCGCCAGTCCGACTCGTCGAGCACACGAAGGCACGGCGGACTTGGTCTGGGGCTCTCCATCGTGCGCCAGTTGGTTGAACTGCACGGCGGGACGGTAGCAGCTGAGAGTCCGGGTGAAGGAGCGGGCAGCACCTTCAAAGTCATACTTCCATTAAGCGTGTATCAGGAAGTGAGTGACGGACATATGATGCACACCTTGTTCGGGAGTAAAACTCTGACTCACGGGCAGCCATCGCTTGCTGATCTTCATATCCTCGTCGTTGATGATGAGCCGGACGCACATGAGCTTATCGCTGCGGTGCTAGTGGGACGCGGCGCCGAGGTAGTCTGTGTCGAGTCAGCCGGTAAAGCGCTGGAAGAAATGGAGCGACAACCATTCGACGTGCTGGTCTCGGACATCGGGATGCCGTTTATGGACGGCTATGAGCTAATTGAGAAAGTACGGCAGCTTCCGGCAGAGCGCGGCGGAAGAATCCCGGCAGCGGCATTGACCGCCTACGCTGGAGTCGAAGATCGGATGCGCGTGCTCTCGGCCGGCTACCAAATACACATGCCAAAGCCGATCGAGCCGGTCGAGCTGGCAACTGTTGTGGCAAACCTTGCCGGCCGCTACGCCGCGCCAGTAGTTATTTAGCCCAATTATTTAGCGAGGACATTTTCATGTGCTCAATCCGTAATTAATGAGATGCAACATCTCTACTATTTATCATATACGCAATATATTGCCCTCACGGACTACATTCTCTACTTGACATATATCTGCTTAAAGCGTAAAGTTGCTCAGAACCGAGACCAACTAGCTCCCTTCTCAGCTTTTCTGGAATCTTCCAGACCCGACTGAAACCTGCAGCTCAACTACGAAAGCCAGGCTTTTACTGTTGCTATTGGTTTGCGAATGACAAGGTCTCTGGACGAGAGCCTGCTAACTGCAAATAAGAATCCGTCTGGACAACACTACTTTCCCCGGACAACGAAGGAGATTTGACCAAATCATGACGAATATCAGACCTTTGCACGATCGCGTGATCGTGAGGCGCATTGAAGAAGGCGAACAGGTTCGCGGCGGTATCATCATTCCCGACACGGCAAAAGAGAAACCGCAAGAGGGTGAAGTGTTCGCGGTCGGGGAAGGCAAATACAAGAAAGACGGCTCACGCCAGGCCTTGGATGTCCGCGTGGGCGACCGCGTATTGTTCGCCAAGTATGGCGGCTCGGAAACCAAGATCGATGGTGAAGAGTTATTGATCCTCCGGGAGGATGACATTCTCGGAATCATCACGCGCGCCGGTGTAGTGGCTAGTTCCGGGGGCGGCAAGAAGCGCAGTAAGTAGTTCGCCGCAGACCGGATCGCCCGAATACTACGAAGAGGTATCCCAACAATTCTGATTAGGAGAAGAGATAAAGACTATGGCAAAGCAAATAGTTCTTGGCGAAGAATCGCGCGCGGCATTTTTGCGGGGCGTGAATAAACTGGCTGACACAGTGAGAATCACGCTCGGGCCGAAGGGACGCAACGTCGTACTGGACAAGAAATATGGTAGCCCGACCATCACGAAAGACGGCGTGACCGTGGCGAAAGAGATCGAGCTGAAAGATCCCCTGGAGAACATGGGCGCGCAGATGGTGCGTGAGGTAGCATCGAAGACTAGCGATATCGCGGGCGACGGCACGACCACAGCAACTGTGCTCGCGCAGGCTATTTTCCGCGAAGGCGTAAAGACCGTCGCGGCGGGCGCGAATCCGATGGCTCTGAAGCGGGGCATTGACAAAGCCGTTGAGCGTGCAGCGCGAGAGATCAAGAAGACAGCGAAGCCAGTCACTGGAGACATGATCGCGCAAGTTGGCACAATTTCGGCAAATGGCGACGAAACGATCGGCAAGTTGATTGCCGAAGCGATGCTGAAGGTCGGCAAAGATGGCGTCATTACAGTCGAAGAATCGAAGACGATAGAGACTACCCTGGAATTTGTCGAAGGGATGCAGCTCGATCGAGGATACCTTTCACCGTATTTCGTAACCGACGCTGAAAGTATGGAAGTTGTGCTGGAAGACCCGGTCATTCTCATCAACGAGAAGAAGATTTCTTCCATGAGAGATATGCTGCCCCTGCTTGAGCAGGTGGCCAAATTGGGCAAGCCAATCTTGATTGTCGCGGAAGACGTGGAAGGCGAAGCTCTGGCCACACTCGTGGTCAACAAACTACGTGGCACCTTGAACGTAGCCGCAGTGAAAGCGCCGGGCTTCGGTGATCGTCGCAAGGCAATGCTCGAAGATATCGCGATTCTGACTGGTGGCCGGGTGATCACTGAAGACCTCGGCATAAAGTTGGAAAATGTCAAAGTCCAAGACTTGGGGCGCGCCAAAAAAGTGACCATTGATAAGGACAGCACGACTATCATTGACGGGGCAGGTAATATCGGTGATTTGCAAGGTCGCGTGAAAACGCTCAAAGCTCAAATTGAAGACACCTCGTCAGATTACGACCGAGAAAAGTTGCAAGAGCGACTGGCGAAACTCGTGGGCGGTGTGGCGATTATTAGTGTTGGGGCAGCCACAGAAACGGAACTGAAAGAGAAGAAAGCGCGTGTTGAAGACGCGATGCATGCGACCCGCGCGGCGGTTGAAGAAGGCATTGTCCCAGGTGGCGGAGCGGTTCTTATTCGAGCGGCGAAGGTACTCGATAAATTTAAGCTGTTCGAGACGAACGAAGACGGCGATTTGATCGGCGAGGAAGATGAGCAGATTGGCGTGAATATCGTCAAGCGTGCGCTTGAGGAGCCACTACGTCAGATCGTCTCCAATGCAGGCAAAGAAGGCGCTGTCATCGTCGAGCAGGTTCGCGCCGAGAAGAACGCAAACTTCGGCTACAACGTTCTTACGGAGAAGCTTGAAGACCTCGTGGCCGCCGGCATTATAGATCCGGCGAAGGTGACACGCTGCGCACTGCAAAACGCCGCGTCAATCGCAGGTTTGATGCTGACAACTGAAGCCCTGATTTCAGAGATTGAGGATAACAAGCCGGGAGCGTTGTCTGGCGGTATGGACACGTAAATAACCCAATGCTTCTCCAAGGCGCAGGATCCAAGCTGCAATCAATCGAATTCCGAATTAGCGTTACAAGTATTTGGCCAAAGGTCTTTTGGCCAAATACTGATCGCCTCATCAAATGAAAGGGGAAATGGACGGTTTTATGGAAAAGCAAAGATACACGGTTGGCGAGCGGGCGGATAAGTTATGTGCGGTGTGTAATGAGGAACGGGGTCATGTCGTGAGCTCTGTCACCAAGCGCGGCCAGATTTCGCGTGTGAATTGCCCTAAGTGCGGCACAGTCAGCACGTTCAAACTTAGTTCGCGCACATCACCTCGCCCCTCGGCGAAAACCCTCGCGCCCTATGATCGGACACACACGTACCGGGCCGGGCAAACCTTGATGCATACCGCTTTCGGTATGGGCGAAGTAACAGCGCTCATCGAACCCCAAAAGATTGATGTACTGTTCGCGGACCGCGTACGCCGTCTCATTCATGCTCGAGTGCAACCGAATAGATAACGAACGCATCTTAGTATTAGTTATTCCTTCTCTCGCGCATCAACGGTGATGCGCCCGCGCTAATGAAGAGCTCGGCGTTTTGGATGGTTCGAGAGCAGGCTGTTTTAAACTCGTAGAAGTCGCTCAACTCGGGCATTCGAACGCTTGTTCCTTCGGTCGGTTCCGTTTCGTCGAAGCACACCTCGTTCAAAAGCTTCTCTTTTTACTCCTGACAGCAGGAAAGGTACACAAATATGTCTATGAAACTTTATATTGGCAATCTCTTGTTCCAAACTTCGAGCGAGGACTTGCAACAGTTGTTCTCGCAAGCGGGAACGGTCGAATCAGCTAACGTTATTGAAGACCGCGAAACTGGTCGCTCACGCGGCTTTGCCTTCGTGGAAATGTCTTCTAAAGAAGAAGGCAATGCGGCGATTCAGCAGTTCAATGGCCGTGAGGTCAGTGGACGAGCGTTGAATGTCAACGAAGCCAAACCTCGTGAAGATCGCGGCGGTAGCGGTGGTGGTTTTGGCGGAGGTCGTAATAACGGCGGCAATGGTGGTGGGCGCGGCGGCTACGGCGGCAGTTCTCGCTACTAATTCACCGCCGGCATCCGGCGACGCTTTCACACAAAGCCTCCGGCACGGTATTCGTCCGGAGGCCTTCTTATGGTCGATGACTAATTGCCTGATCGTGACTACGCTGTCACTGCTGAGAAAAACGAGTACGCTTCTACACCTCACAGACCGAATCTAAATCCCACCGGTAGTAACCACACCAAAACACACTGACTCAGGGCGATGATTATTTGTCCTGAAAGATGCGGATCGCTGGAACTAGAGTCGCACGATCATCTCGTCCAAGGGACAAGAGGTGGTCTGATATGCTGCACTCAACCCTACCCTTAACGTACAATTTTAATGCTGAATCACTCGGCGGCGGCGATGGCGCGCGGCTTGAGTAACAAGCAGATTGCCGCCGCACAAGGAGCTCGAACATGAAAGCTGAACCTTATGACGCCATAGTGATTGGGTCAGGCCAGGGAGGGACGCCACTCTCGACGGCTCTCGCCAAGTCTGGCTTGAAAACTGCTATCGTTGAGCGAGACCACATTGGTGGTACTTGCGTGAACGTGGGTTGCACTCCCACGAAAACAATGGTGGCAAGCGCGCGCGTGGCGTATCTGTCAAGGCGGAGTGCGGATTTTGGCGTCAATGATGGACCGGTGACGGTTCAGCTGTCCGCAGTTCGCCGGCGCAAAGATAAAATCGTTGAAAGCTTTCGCAGCAGTGGGCTTGAGAGTATCAAAAAGAGTGATGGCCTTGAGCTAATCAAGGGCGAGGCCAGATTTATCGGTCCAAAGTCGCTGGAGGTGGTCCTAAATGAGGGTGGGACGCGCCTGCTGAGAGCTGAACGCGTCTTCATTAATACCGGCGCTCGCCCCACAAAGCCGGCGATTCCTGGCTTAGATACAGTTCGGATCCTGGATTCGAGTTCCATCATGGAGCTGGAAAGCCTTCCCGAGCATCTGCTCGTGATGGGTGGAGGGTACGTCGGTCTTGAGTTCGGTCAGATGTTTAGCCGTTTCGGTAGTCAGGTGACGATTGTGCACCGCGGCGATCAACTGCTTAGTCGCGAAGATCCGGACGTTGCTGACGAATTAGCGAAGATACTCGAGGAGGACGGCATCAGAGTGCTGTTAAACTTCGAGGCAGTGCGCGCTGAAAGGGACAATACTGGTGTGAGGTTAAGAGTGAAAACAAAGGATAGTGAGCTCGACTTAAAAGGATCCCATTTGCTGGTTGCCGTCGGCCGGCGACCGAATACCGAAGGGCTCAACTTGCAGGCGGCGGGAGTGAAGGCTGATGAGCACGGCTTTATCATGGTGAACGATCAGCTCGAGACCAGCGCAGCAGGAATCTATGCTCTAGGAGATGTCAAAGGTGGCCCAGCTTTTACGCACATCTCTTATGACGATTTTCGTATCCTGCGCAAGAATCTACTTGAAGGCGGCCATGCGTCCACGAAGAGCCGGCTGGTTCCATATACAGTCTTCACTGATCCGCAGCTCGGCCGAATTGGAATTACCGAAACAGAAGCGCGGAATCGGAGTTTGGACATTCGAGTAGCAAAGTTGCCGATGAGTCGCGTGGCGCGGGCGATTGAGATGGGCGAGACCCGCGGTTTCATGAAAGCGGTTGTTGACGCCAAAACGAAGCAAATATTGGGCTGTGCTGTGCTTGGTATTGAAGCCGGCGAGTTGATGGCCATGTTTGAGATTGCGATGATGGGTCAGGTGTCGTACGCGGTGCTTAAGGAAGGTATATTTGCGCATCCTACGCTGGCAGAATCACTCAACAACCTGTTTGTGGCAATGGCCCTATAGACTTCGTCTTGGGCGGAAGGACTAAAGATGAGCAGGTATGAATTCTTGATCGAAACCTACAGAACGGAAAGGATCAAGACCCTTTCTGTCTGGTCGGAATTCAGCGATGAGAATATGAATTATCGGCCTGACACCCGCGCCAGAACGCCTCACGAGCACATGGTGCATCAGTGTGTTAGTGAGGATAACTGGATGAAGAATATGCTGGACATAGAGACCAATGAAGCTGCGTTGCCGTCGCTGGAAACCCGAATCGAATTTATCAAGTGGTATGCGAAACTCTCTGAGATCAGATTGCAGGACTTGCGGCGCAAATCTGAGGATTGGTTTGAGGAAGAGACGAAGTTCTTCGAAGTGGTTAGAAGCAGAGCCTGGATCTTAACAAGAAGGATAGCGCATACCGCTCATCATCGGGGGCAGCTGACCGTCTACCTTAGAATTTTAGGCAAGGATCTTTATTCCACATATGGACCCAGCGCTGACACGGGAGGCCTGCCGCAGAACAAAGCCGCCGTGATTTATCGTTATCCAACTATCGACAAAATGATCTCGGCAGAGGAAACGGGAGGTACGCGGCCACCTTTGCCTGATCCTGGCAGTAACAAACCGACAGAAAGACCAGACGAGTACTTCGCTTACCGATTATGACTCTCAGCTCGTTCGTCTTGGACAGCTTAAAGCGCCGCCATTTGAACGGCGTATTGCATGGCCAGAGTCGATTTGCCCGTACCCGCCGCACCGAGAATCAAGGTCGTCGTCCCGCGGTCCAAACCGCCGCCCAACAATCCGTCAAGCTCCTTTAAGCCACTGGACACGAACTCGCGTGAGAATTCTGCTTGATGCTCCGCCGCGATCAGTCGAGGGAAGATGTGCAACCCACCGGTGAGTATACTGTAGTCGTGATACCCTTCGCGGAATTTGACGCCGCGCATTTTAAGCACGCGCAGGCGTCGGCGCGACGTGCCATAGTCAGGCGAAAGCTGTTCCATTTCAATGATCCCGTGCGTGAGGCTAAGCACGTGAGGATCGTTGCCGAGATTCTTGTTGTTCATCTTGTCATCCAGGAGCAGTACGGTGCTTTGATATTTGGCAAACTCCCGTTTGAGATTCAAAAGCTGCCGCCGGTAACGCAATGGCGTCTCGGCCATTAAACGGAACTCGGAGAGCGAATCGAACACAACTCGCGATGGGCCGGCCTTGCGCGTCTCTTCCAGCAACAATTGGCTCACCTTGGTGAGTTCCACTTCCGAAGGATGAAACACCGTGGTCTGCGCTTCCGGCCGGAGGAGAGTTTCGATGGCCGACATTTCCAGCAATGGAATACCGTCCAGTGACCACCCATGCGAGCGGGCCACCATCAACAGCTCCTCTTTCGTTTCCGACAGCGTGATGTAGAAAACCTTTTCGCCGCGCCGCAATCCTTCGAGCAGGAATTGCAAAGCCAGTGTGGTCTTGCCCGAACCAGGGTCGCCCTGAACGAGATAAAAGCAATTACTTGGCAGACCCCCGGCGAGGATGCCGTCCAAGCCTTCGACGCCGCTGGGGCAGCGTAGGTCGCTCGTCTTAGCAGGATTTTGATTCGAGTCTGAATTTGCAGTCATACACTTTGTCCATTCAGCATACGCATACGGCGGCCTGACCAAGAGCGCCGAGAAAGGTCTCTCGCTGCGGGCGGCCACGCAGTCGTTGAAACTGGGACCATTCAATCTTGTGGTACACAGAAGGTTAATTCAGGGACTTGTTTGGAGAGAATTCTATCACACAAACTGCGAATCACGTCCTCCGCTTCCATTCCGGCACAGCTCGACCCAAGGCTACTCGATGTCGGACAACGTTCAGCTGCCATTGGGAAATCTCTGGCTCCGGCGAGGGCGTCGAAGGTGCACCAAACCAGACTAATCTGTAAGGAGCGTTTCACCTGGAATTGACCTGGCTGGCTCCGGATGCCTTTTACGCTCGCTCAAGTAAAAGAGGACGGGCACAGTCATACGCGACAAAAACAACGAAGCAACTTCGCCTGCCATCAGTGCAATTGCCAGCCCCTGGAAGATGGGATCGAACAAGATCACCGCTGATCCGACGATTACTGCTGCCGCTGTCAACATCATCGGGCGAAAGCGCACTGCGCCCGCATCGACGACGGCATCGGCGAGCGACATTCCCTGATTCAATCTGAGGTGGACAAAATCGACGAGGATGATTGAATTTCGCACAACGATCCCGGCCCCGGCGATGAAACCGATCATCGAAGTCGCGGTGAAGAACGCGCCCATCAGAGCATGCGCCGGCAAAATGCCAATCAGCGAAAAAGGAATTGCGGCCATGATCGTGAACGGCGTCTTGAATGATTGGAACCAGCCGACAACGAGGATGTAGATCAAAACCAGCACGGCGGCGAAAGCCAATCCTAAATCGCGAAAGACTTCATAGGTGATGTGCCATTCACCGTCCCATTTCATCGCTAGCTTGGCAGTACTGAACGGCTGACTGGCGACGTAGCGTTCGAGTCCATATCCTTCAGGCAACTTCAATTGGTCGATCGCCTGATTGAGTTTGAGAATGGCGTAGACCGGACTCTCTTCCTCACCAGCAGCGTCGCCTGTGACATAGACAACAGGCATTAGATTTTTGTGATAGATGCTCTGTTCAGAAGCGTGCTGCTCGACATGGATCAGTTCGCCGAGCGGCACCAGATTGCCACGTTCACCTATGACTTTAATGCGTGTCAGGTCATCAATACTGGAGCGCGCGGACAAGGGCAACCGCAGGACGATCGGCAAATCCTCCTTCTCCTGCGGTTGATGGGCCAGACCAACTTCGGCTCCTGCGACCGCGATGCGCAGAGTGGCGGCAACCTCCTCGGCAGACACCCCGTTGAGCGCTGCTTTTTCTTTATCGACGACGAACTGGTATTTCGTCTGCTCGTCTTCAATGTAGGAATCGACATCAACAACGCCGCTGGTATGATCAAAGATGTCGCGAATCTGACGCGCAACCTCGATCTGCCGCCGGTAATCAGGGCCGTAGATCTCAGCGACAAGCGTTTGCAGAACCGGAGGACCGGGCGGAGTTTCTGAAACTTTGACGCGGGCGTTGTACTTCGCGGCAATTCCCTGAATCGCCGGGCGCACGCGCTTGGCTATCTCATGACTCTGCGACTTTCGCTCGTCCTTCGGAACCAGGTTGACTTGAATGTCGGCGACGTTTGGCCCGCTCCGCAGGAAATAATGGCGCACCAGGCCGTTGAAGTTATAAGGGGACGCAAGCCCCACATACATCTGATAGTCAGTTACTTCGGGCATCGTCCGCACATAATCACAGATGTCGCGTGTGACTGCTGCTGTCTGTTCCAGCGTTGAACCTTCCGGCATGTCCACAATCACCTGAAACTCACTCTTATTATCAAAAGGCAGCATCTTCACGCGCACAAACTTCAAGGCCACGAGAGAGAACGAGCCCAGCAGCAGCAGGGCCACCACAGACAGGAATCCATAACGCCAGCGTGCTTCGTGGATCAGCTTGCCCATCACGCGACGGTACGCACGAGTGGTCCAACCCTCGCGATCACCTGACTTGCGTTCCTTATGTTCCTTCAGCAAGCGCAAAGTAGCCCAGGGTGTAACAACGAAAGCGACAAGCAATGAAAAGACCATCGCGGCGGAAGCACCCACCGGAATGGGCCGCATGTAAGGCCCCATCAAACCGCTGACAAAAGCCATTGGCAGAATGGCCGCGATCACGGCAAACGTAGCGAGGATCGTCGGATTGCCAACTTCAGCAACAGCTTCAACCGCAATCTCAACGCGGGGACGGCCGCGATTCTCTGCCAACGCGTAGTGGCGGGCCATGTTCTCGACGACTACTATTGCATCGTCAACCAGAATGCCAATCGAAAAGATCAAAGCAAAGAGCGTAATGCGATTGAGTGTGTAGCCGTAGAAATAGAAGACCGCAAGTGTCAGCGCTAAGGTTACCGGAATCGCTGTCGCCACGATTCCTGACTCGCGAATCCCCAGCGCCAGCCAGATCAAGACCGAAACCGAAAGGATCGCAATCATCATGTGCAGTAGGAGTTCGTTCGACTTCTCGCTGGCGGTCTCGCCATAGTTCCGAGTGACAGCGACATTGACGTCGCCGGGAATCAGTGTGCCTTTCAGCTGGTCGACTTTCTCGATTACATGGTTTGCGACCGTGATTGCATTTGTTCCTTTTCGTTTGGAAATCGAGATGGTAACGGCGGGTAGTACAGTTTGTGCGGCGCCGGAATTGGCATTCCCAACCTGCTGACTATTTTGCAGCGCTGGACCAGGGCCGTAAAACACATAATCAGCCGGTTCTTCAGGGCCGTCTTCAATGCGACTCACGTCACGCAGAAAGATCGGATGATTGTTTGAAATTCCAACCACCACACTACCTACCTCATCCGCTGAATGTAGAAAGGCGCCCGTTTCTATCAGAAATTCGCGATTTCCGCTGGCAAAAATGCCCGATTGCAACTGTCGATTGGCCTGCTGGAGCATCGGTAAGATGTTTGCTGGCGCGACGTTGTGAGCCGCCATCCGCGTTTCGTCCAACACCACGCGGATTTGTCTTCTCTGTCCGCCGATGATCTTGACTTCGGAGACATCCACGACTTCCTTAATCTGATCGTGAGCCTGCTCGGCAATGCGCCGCAGTATGAAATGATCATAGCGATCGCTGGAGAGCGTCAGCGCGAGAATTGGTACGTCATCAATCGAGCGTGGTTTGATGATTGGAGTGCTGGCGCCGGGCGGAATTAGATCGAAGTTGGCGGACATCTTCTGATTAAGACGAACGATGCTCGCTTCTTCGTTCTGCCCTACGTAAAAGCGCACGACGGCCATCGCGTGACCTGGTGATGAAGTCGAATAGATGTACTCTACGCCGGGTACCTCCCACAGCAGCTTCTCCATTGGCTTGGTGACGCGCTCTTCGACTTCCTTCGCCGATGCGCCCGGCATCTGGACAAAGACATCGATCATCGGCACCACGATCTGTGGCTCTTCTTCGCGCGGAAGCAGCAGTACCGCGCCGAGGCCGAGAAGAATGGACGCCACGATAATCAACGGAGTCAGTTTGGAATTGATGAAGGCTTGCGCGAATTTTCCCGCCAGCCCGAGCGTGGATTTCATGGATTAATTCATCTCGCTTCTATTGGCGGGCCCTTTGTGGGCACGGCCTCTCGCACGCGCGTTCCATCCTGGATCGAGAAGACGCCATCAACGACGATCTGCTCTCCGCTGTTAAGACCGGAGATCACCTCAGTGCGGTCGCCGAGGTTTTTGCCAGTCTTGATTAATCGCAATCTCGCGATCCCTGATTGGTCCACGACAAACACCCCAACGAGTTGACCACGTTGAGTGATTGCCGCTGGGGGAATTGCGAGCGCCTGCCGCTGGCCCGAAATGAATTGTGCTTTGCCATAAAGACCAGAGCGCAACGGAGTGCCTGCGACGTTCGGCAACGCTAGTTTGACGATGTAACTCCGGCTGTTCGGATCAGCGGTGGGGACAATCTCTGCGACAGTGCACATCAATTCCCTGTCGCCATTTGTCTCGATCTCAACACGCGCGTGATCATGAGGGTGGATTTTGCCCAGCTGCGATTCCTCGACCGAAACGTCGAGCTGATACTCAGAATCATTCTCGATCGCGAGTAGCGGCGCTCCCGGCGTGGCCATAGAACCCACATTACCCTGCTTCGCTACCACTATGCCGTTAATTGGCGAAGTCAGCCGGGCATAGCCGGCGTAAACCCGAGCATTTGATACGTCCGCTCTTGCTTGCTCTAACCGCGCCAACACCTGGTTCTGTCTGGCTTTGGTCGCCTGCAACATACGATCTGCCCGCTCACTTTCAGCACTTGCCACCTGATACTTGGCGCGCACTTCGTCGAATTCCTGCGGGCTCACCGAATGACGCTCGAACAACGTCTGATATCGATTGAGGGTCGTAGTCGCAAGGGTTTCGTTCGCCCGCGCCGCAGAGCGCGCTGATTCGGCCGCGTGGATATTGCGTAGGGCCTCGTCCAGCGCATCCTGGGCCTCGCGCACTCCGGCTTGCGATTTTTGGATTTGAATTCCGGCATCCCGATTCTCGATCTCGATCAGCGTTTGGCCGACGCGCACGCGATCGCCTTCACGCACGTACAGGGCAACAATGTTCCCCATGACTCTTGCGGCAATGACGCTGCCGTTTTTCGCCCGCACCGTGCCGACGGCTTCGTAATAGTCGTCCACAGTCGAGAGCTGCGCGGTCTCAATCTTAGCGCCCTGAAAGATAGGGGTGGTCTTCCCTGTCTCTGGCTGCTTAGAACAGGAAATCATTAACAGAAGCGCAGCAGCGCAGATGACGAAAGCAATTCGATTCATCGACGATCTCTCCTCACGAACCAAACGGTCCTACATCTATCAATCGTCCGGCAGCCAAAAGCGCATTGGCGTAACCGATGTATTGATCGTAACGAGCGGCGAGCACATCGGAACGCGCACGCACGAGCGCTGTTTCCGCCCGCAATAACTCCGTAATCGTTGTGAGACCCGCGTGATATCTGTCTTGAACAATGCGCAAAGTCTCGGCAGCTTGCGCGGACACCTGGGCCACAACTAATAATCGCTCGCCCGCTGAAACGTACTGTTGATAGGCGCGCACTACTTCAAAGCGAATCTGATTGGCCAGTTGCTCCTGTTCGGCATTCGCTATCGATTCAGCGGCACCTGCCTGATCAATTCTCGCCTTGCGTCCTGCGTCAAAGAGATTGAAGGTAACGCTTGCCCCCGCGGCGTAGTCGCCGCTGCCGCCGGTGAGATATCGGCTGCTGGCCCCGGCGGTGACGAAAACATCGACTCGCGGTAACCATTCGCCGCGGGCGCCGCGCAACTGGACTGCACCACCACGCGAGGACAAAACTGCCCGTTGATACTCAGGGCGATTCTGCAAAGCCTGAATTGAGAGGTCAGCTACTGCTTCAACGGTGAAACTTCGGTCAACGAGTTGGCCCAAGAGTTGGTGCGGCGTGTTAACAGGCAAACCGAGAGCTGTGTTCAGCGCGGCCATCGCGATTGCTATTTCCCCAGTAGCTTGAATCTTCTGCTGGCGGAACTCGGACAACTGGACCTCAGCAGCTAATAGATCCGACTGCACCACCACGCCGGTCTCGAACATGTCCCGTGCGCGTTTCACATCAGCTGCGGCTGTATTCACTGCTTCAGCCGCCACTCCAAGTCGCGCCTGGGCTAGCAACAGAAGGTGGTAGCTGCGAATGACTTCGAAACGAATCTGCTGCTCAACGAGATCGGTCTGGTGATCGGCTTGCTCTTGCTTGATACGAGCCTGCGCCACTCGAATCTCAGTCTGTCGTTGGTCGAGTACTGGCATTCGCAACGTCAGAACCGGGCGAAAATTGCTAACTGCTTCCGGGTTATTCAGAGAATTAATGTCGAAGTTATTCGGCCCGAATCGCCCCTGCTCCAACAGCGTTCCAAATACAAAGACCGGGTTATTACTTCTTGTGAAAGTTGCGGTTGCTTGCAGCGAGGGCAAACGTCCGCCGCGCGCTTCTCGTACTTGTGCATCAGCCAGCTGACGTCTGGCGGCAGCTACTCGAGTTGAAGGATTTGTGCGAAGTGCGATCTCGACGGCCCCCGCAAGCGTGAGTGCGTCGGAACTAAATGTTTCGGGCGGTGCTAGGGTTTGGGAACGAACACCTATTAGAAACGGTTCACCGAAACCAAAGACGAGAAACCACCACACGACGATCGCGAACTTCTTCAGTGAGTCACCTGAGTGCATTTGGACCCGGTTTATGCTTTCGCCCGAAATTTGATGTGCTCCGCCGTTTCGCTCTGCGCGCCCTTCCAACGTAAGAAGGTCATCATCGGACACCAGTTTGTAAACGCTGATTGAATCAGGTTGAGCGCCACAAATCCGGTGAAGAGAAACCAGTAAGGGCTGTGAAAATACCCGAGCAGCAGCGTCACCAGCACGAAGCAACCAGCGATTAATCGGAGATATCGTTCCAGGGTCATTTCAAAAACTCCTTTCCCACGCGCTTCGGAGTAGCAATCGTTATTCCCAGAGGGCGGGAGAGAGAACTGCGACGTTTTCCTGGAGATGCAGTGATCTATAGTTGCGAAATTACGCAACTGTGGAAACAAGCTTGAGGAGTTTTACGCAACTGACAGACTGCAACCAGGCAAGAAATAGTCTTGCTCTGAAGCAACAAGGTCCGAAAAGCATCACGTTTTCCTAAGGTCCGGTGCGAACGATTGGATCGTCCTCATCAATTGAAGGGATTCACCGGAGCTAATGGCCCGCAGATTGCCATGCCATTGTTCTCAGTTCTTACTCTCAGAGGTCGAGGGCGAGATTGGGAGAACCACATTTTGCAGAAAGGCTGGCCGGTATGAAACAAAAGAGGGACCCTGAGAACGAGATATTTGAGCGACAGGCACGGATCTGCAAAGCCTTTGCTCATCCCGCCAGGCTGCGGATTTTACACCGGCTGGGTGAGGGCGAACTGGGTTCTTCAGATTTGCAAGACCAACTCGGTCTGTCGAAAACAAATATCTGCCAACATTTGGCTGTGCTGAAGTCGGCGGGCGTTCTGTCAACGCGACGCGAAGGCAAACAGATCTTTTGTTCTCTGGCAATGCCAGAAATAAAGCAAGCTTGCCAATTGATTCGCAAAGTACTTCAGAACCAAATTTCGGAAAGTCATCGATTGATTGCGTAAACTTTTGCAGCTGAACTTGAAACGTACATAAACAGACCGAGGAGCAATTATGGAGAGCAAATATTTCTACACAACTGAAGTTGAATGGACTGGGGAACGTCACGGAGACTTACGCGCACCAGTACTGCCAAATCTACAAGTCGACGCACCACCTGAATTCAAAGGCCATGATGGCTTCTGGACTCCGGAACATCTTTTCGTCGCATCGGTCAACTCATGTTTCATGACTACCTTTCTGGCGATTGCTGAAAATTCAAAACTAGATTTCGTAAGCTTCAGAGCCGATGCGAAAGGAAAACTTGAGAAGCTGGACGGCCAGGGATTTGTGATGACTGAAATCACACTGCATCCTAAGCTCCTTATCAGTCACGCTGGCGACGCAGAGCGCGCAGGTAGAATTTTGGAAAAAGCTGAAAGAAATTGCCTGATTTCCAATTCGATTAAGACGGAGACGAAGCTTGAGCCGGAGATCAAGTTTGCGGCTGAATAGCCGTCGAGAGTGATAAATTCATCGGCGTCTGAGTACTGACCGGAGAACGGTGCGACACGTGGGGCGTTCCATTTGCCGTTTTCATAGCGCGAGAAAACGATGGTCCAGAAATTAGCGTCAGGCGTGCTCTTTACGAAATAGAATGTTTTTTCGCCGAGCGCAAATTGCGGACAGACTTCATAGTCGCCGGTTGATATCACACCTGGCGCAAAAACCGTTGGTTCTGAAATCGGCTGGGCGCTGGCATATTGTGCTGAAGCGATTCGCCAGCAACCAAGGAGCACGAGAACCATAAGACCTGAATTAAGCATCCTCGACTCGCCAAAAATTCGGGTAATGGGTCACCAAGCCCGCCTCATCCGCTTCCAGTTCAGCAACAAATCTCACCTCTGCATTCTCATACCGATACCTCGAAGTTTCGATTCGACAATAGATCTGTTCAAGCGGCTCAAACTTGAAACTCGGAAATTTGAGCCAGGCCGCGCGCACATTTGCCTCCTGCCCCACCGCGAGATTCAAGCGTCGAATCGGAAGAGTATTAGTCAACGGGCTGAAGTTAAAGTCGAGGTCTATGCAACCTGTCACGTCGGCACATTCCCGCTTGTTGAGGCGCCAGTGATGGTCAGAGTCAACCGAAATATCGACCCTGATGATTTCGTCTCCAACCCAGCCTGCGATCTTGCCCGATACTGTTTGCCATTGGGAATCACACTTCAGCACGTAATTAATGCGACATGGTTGCCGCTGGTGTACGAATACTGCTGTTCCAGTCAGAGTCCAGCGGGACTTAGCCAGAAACACCCGCGCAGACTCATGTCCCGGCTGATCTAATCTATGCCAAATGATTGTTCTGGCGCGTAGGTTCATCGTTGGCCCATAAAAGAATGTCGCTGAGACGACACGACAAGACTCTCTTGCTGATGACATCCCCTTTCGCTCATCCAGAAACAGCAACCGCGCGACCGCGAAGCTCACGCCTCGAAGTTCGATGCGCGTGTTTCTTGAGCTGCCCGTCTCCCTGCCATAGATGCATTGCCGCATAGGCTCTCCAAGGTCGCCAGACTTCAGCACGTCGTGCCAGTTCACGTTCGCTACGCAATGATGCGCCGCGCAGCAAACCCAAATCGCCAGCAGGAAAGGCATCCGGATCACCCAACGCCCGCATGGCAATATATTGCGCGGTCCAATTCCCAATACCCGCGAGCTCACCTAGGCGTGACTGAAACTCTTCGACATTTGCTAAGGCACTAAAAACGATTCGGCCTTCACTTACAGCACGTGCCAAAGCCCGAATTGTCTCGGCCCTTTTTTTCGTCAGACCAATGACCGCGACATCCGCACCCGCAAGGACATCTGCACGGGGAAACAGATGCGTCAGCGGAGGAGCGGTACTCACCTGCGTGCCGAAGGTCCGAACAAGGCGACCTGCCAGCGTGCGCGCACCAGACACGGAAACCTGCTGCCCGAGAACAGCTCTCACGGCAAGTTCAAAACCATCCCAACAGCCCGGGACACGCAAACCAGGCATATTCTCGACGCGCTTTGCGAGCAACGGATCGGCGACGAGGCGCTCGGCAATCTCACGTGGATCGGCGGCCAGATCAAACATCCGACGCAAGCGCTCCGCGATTTCAAACAGCCAGCGCGGCTCGGGGAAAAAGATACGGACTTCGAGTGTTTGCCCGCTGTTGTCAAGAGAGACGCCGAGACTTCCTGAATGACCTTTGAGCGAAATGGTGCGGCGGTAACAATCCGGCTCAACCGACTCGACACCGGGAATTGCGCGACGCGCTAAAAATTCTAATAGGGCATCCCAATCAAACGGAGGACGAAAGTGCAAACGAAACAGGTACTCACTCTCAGATTGTCCGGAAGCGAAGGGCGGCAGTCGTCGTATATGGCTCGGAGTTCTCTTATAGGTCTGGCGGAAAGCCGCATTGAAACGGCGCACACTCCCGAAACCCGCGGCCAAGGCGATCTGGCCCATCGGCAAATTAGTCTCATCAATTAATTTTTTTGCGAAGTGCAAACGGCGCGTTTTCATAACCGCGATCGGGCTGGCGCCGAGATGCCTTACAAAGAGTCTCCTCAATTGACGACTACCAATACCGAGACGGGCCGCGAGCTTTTCAACGCCTTCATCCTCCATTGCACCCTCACTGATGAGACGGAGCGCGCGCGCCACCGTCGTAGAAGTTCCAGACCAGGCGGGAGTTCCCGGCGACGATTCCGGTCGACAACGCAGGCAAGGGCGATAGCCCGCTTCCGCAGCGGCAGCGGCAGTCGGAAAGTAGCGTACATTCTCTTCCCTGACGGTCCGCACCGGGCATATTGGGCGGCAGTAGATATGAGTGCTGCGGATGCCAATAAAAAAGCGGCCGTCAAACCGAGCATCGCGCGACAACCGCGCTTGAGAACAAATACGAAAGTCGAGATCCATTGAAGCGTACTTAAGATACACGAATTCGCGGAAAATCTTGGACGCTTTCGGACTTCAATTGCTCCTGAAGGCTCTTCGCATTGCTTAAGCAACGATGGGAGCACGCGACCACTCATTGCGTCCTATCGAAGCAGATTTACCAGGCCCCTCTGCTGTCGAAGGGTCTGCCTCACATCTTGTGGGACTATCACTCTGGCTGGCATTGCTGACGATTCCGGCTTCTTGGCGGTTTCGCTGCGGGAAACCGGATAACAAAGAAAAGCCTAATATCCAACCTCGATTGTTGATGCTATTGCCTCTACTATTTCCACCGAGGTCGTCGAGATACGATAATTGATATTGCTGCGCCGCCGTTGTCTGCGCCAGGGCAGCGAGCACGAAGGCTAAAAGCACAGCGTTGGCTCTTCTGTTTAAACCTCGAATCGATTCGAGAATTCGTTGTTGTAGCGTGGTCATGAATTTTCCCCCTGCACAATGAAAGTTAATCGGTATGGCAGACACTCAGACAAGATCGCGCAAGCTTCTCGTCTGGGGCAGCGGAAGCTTGCGTTGGCTGCATCTAGTATCTTTGCTAGATTAGGAGAGCCTACGCCGTCCTTATCATCAATGTCTTTAGGGGCGGATTTAAAAAAGATTAAGAATTTCTGAGTGAGTTCTTAGGTTATCGATGTGAACGCCGTAACGCATCCTCCATTCGAGTTTGGTCCATTTCGCCTGGACCTTTCCGAGCGCCTTCTGCTGCACAACGGGAAGGCGGTGCCGCTCGCGCCTAAGGTTTTCGAGACTCTCGTCATTCTGGTCGAAAATAGCGGCCACATCCTGGAAAAGGATGAGCTTATCAAAAGGCTCTGGCCCGACACCTTCGTTGAGGAAAGTAATCTCGCGCAAAACATCTTCCAGCTGCGAAAGGCTCTGGCGAATGGCGCGTGTGGAATGCAGTACATTGAGACTATCCCGAAGCGCGGCTACCGGTTTGCGGCCTGCGTTAGAAATGTAACGGATAGTGATGCCAGATCTGCGTCATCATATCTGGGGAGTGGGCCTTCCTTGATCAAAGGAGAGGAAGCGTACCTTGCGATCAAGTCGGTGGCTGTGTTGCCCTTTAAGCCGCTAGTGGAAGAAAAGACAGACGAATATTTGGGGCTGGGGATGGCCCACGACACGATCATTAAACTTAGCGGACTCCGAAAAGTCGTCGTATTACCTACCCGGGCTGTATTCAAGTACGCGGAACGTAAGTGTGATCCGTTAGCCGTCGGCCGTAGACTCAGTGTAGATGCGCTGAAAGGTGTTTCGAGCAAGCCATCGCCATCAACCCCAACTGTGCCATGGCATATTCGAGGTACACATATTTCCTGGCGGCGATGGGACGGTTAGGTGAATCCCTGGAAAAGATGAGACGAGCGCAAGAGCTTGATCCACTGTCGCCTGATATGAATACGAGTCTGGCCAGTGTCCTCTATTTTGCTCGTGATTACGATGAAGCTATTAATTACTGTCAGAGAGCCCTTGTCTTGGAGCCAAACTTCCTTGAAGCCTTGCTGTGGCTTGGGCTCAGTTACGAACAGAAGGGAATGTTTGAAGAAGCAATCGCTGGATTCATTAAAGCGAAAGATGCCAACGACGATAGTGTAGAGCCGTTGGAACTACTAGGCCATGTCCTGGCGATCACAGGCCAAAAGGATGAGGCCCGAATGATATTGGCAGAGCTGCAGGCAGCCGCGAAACAAAAAAACGTTCATCCCTATAATCATCACAGCCCCGTCTGCGCGTTTAAGACAGTGCGAATGAATGCGCGACAACGCAGGTTGAGGTTCTAGTATGGCAAGCGACGCAAGCAAAATACGGGCTAATCCCGTGCAACAGTCAGAACAAATTCATTCCGAACCCATTCCCCACTCGATTAAAGCAGACCTTCTCGATCACCTTTTCTACACTCAAGGGAGATTGCCTGAAACGGCAACGCCCAACGACTGGTACCTGGCTTTGGCCCATACGGTGCGTGATCGGTTGCTGGATCATTGGATCAGGACGGTACGCACCCTGATGAGCAGCAACGTGCGGGTAGTATCTTATCTTTCAGCAGAATTCCTGATTGGGCCACAAATGGGTAATAACCTGATCAATCTCGGAAACTACGATCAGGTCTGTGAGGCAACCGCGGAGCTGGGACTCGACCTTGACGCACTAATGGACCAGGAAGAGGAACCGGGTCTCGGCAACGGCGGGCTCGGCAGGCTGGCAGCCTGTTATCTGGAGTCGCTGGCAACCCTTGAAGTTCCAGCTATCGGCTACGGGATCCGTTACGAGTTCGGCATTTTTGACCAGGAGATCCACGACGGGTGGCAGGTTGAGGTGACAGACAAATGGTTGCGTCAGGGTAATCCCTGGGAGATCCCGCGCCCGGAAATCAGCTTCGAGGTCAGTTTGGGAGGGCACACCGAGATTCGAAACGACCAGGACGGCGAATCCCGGGTGCACTGGATTCCCCGCCATGTGGTTAGAGGCGTCGCTTACGACACCCCCGTCGTGGGTTATAGAGTCGGCACCACCGATCTGTTGCGCCTTTGGAAGGCTGAGGCATGTGAGTCCTTCGACTTCGAGGCTTTCAACGTTGGCGATTACTACCGCGCAGTCGAGGAAAAGATAGCCTCGGAGACCATCACCAAGGTCCTCTATCCGAATGACACGATCAACAAAGGAAAGCGGTTGCGACTTGAACAACAGTACTTTTTTGTCTCTTGCTCTCTTCAGGATATGCTGCGCATGAACGATCTGGCTCAAAATGAGCCCGAGCAATTCCATGAATTCTTCGCGGTGCAACTCAACGACACTCACCCCTCTATCGCCGTTGCTGAACTTATGCGGTTGCTCGTTGATGTGCGTTCGATTGCTTGGGACAAGGCCTGGCACATCACCCAGCAGACCTTTGGTTATACCAACCACACATTGTTACCTGAGGCCCTCGAAACGTGGCCCCTACCTTTGTTCCGCGACCTATTGCCCAGACATCTTGAAATTATCTACGAGATCAATCGGCGATTTCTTGACGAGGTGCGAGCCCGATTCCCGGGCGACGACCAGAAAGTCCAGCGCCTGTCGCTAATCGCGGAGAACGATGAGAAATATGTCCGCATGGCACATCTGGCAAGCGTTGGCAGCCATGCCATCAACGGCGTTGCGGCATTGCACACCGAGCTGCTGAAGAAAAGCGTGCTGCAAGACTTCTATGACCTCTACCCTGAAAGGTTTCACAACATTACAAACGGGGTGACGCCCCGGCGCTGGATGGTGCTTAGCAACCCGAAACTGGCCAAATTAATCACCCGTCGAATCGGAGACGGCTGGATTCGACACACAGACGGTCAACTTAGACAGCTGGAGGAGTTTGTCTCTGATGTAGAATTGGGCGAGCAGTGGCGCGAGGTGAAGCGCCAGAACAAATGCGCACTGGCAAAGTTGATCAAAGAGCGCACTGGTATTGTAGTCGATCCAGATTCGCTCTTCGACGTACAGGTCAAGCGTTTACATGAATATAAGCGTCAACACCTGAATGTCCTGCACGTGGTCACTCTCTATCGGAGGCTGAAAGCTGATCCAACACTCAAAATCGCGCCGCGGACCTTCATCTTTGGCGGCAAGGCTGCTCCCGGCTATGCGATGGCCAAGTTGATCATCAAGTTGATTAATTCCATCGCTGCAGTAGTTAACAATGATAGGGCCATTGAGGATCGGTTGAAGGTGGTGTTTCTTCCTGACTTCAATGTGAAGAATGGCCAACTGGTCTATCCGGCAGCAGATCTTTCCGAGCAAATCTCCACTGCTGGCAAAGAAGCATCAGGCACAGGAAACATGAAGTTTGCGCTCAACGGCGCGCTCACCATCGGAACGTTGGATGGCGCGAACATTGAGATCCGCGACGCGGTTGGAGCGAAAAATTTCTTTCTTTTCGGTCTCACGGCTTCAGCAGTAAGTGATCTCAAATCACGAGGCTACGACCCAAAGGAGTACTACTATTCCAATGCTCAATTGCGCGAAGTGATTGATCTGATCGGCTCAGGAGCCTTCTCGAACGGAGACCACGACCTGTTTCGTCCGCTGGTGACCTCGCTGCTTGACCACGACGAATATCTACTGTTGGCAGACTACCAATCCTACGTTGAGCAGCAAGATCATGTGGGGCAGGCATATTTCGACCCTGAGCATTGGACGAGAATGTCGATCCTCAATGTCGCCCGCATGGGTCATTTTTCTTCGGACCGGTCCATTCAGGAATACTGCGATAGGATTTGGCACGCGAAACCCGTCACAGTTGAGATCGACGGCTAGATGGCGTGATCAGCGGTCATATCCTGGCCCGACCAAATCTTCTTCGCAGTCCATTCCGCCGGTGGGCCCACCCAAAATTCGTCGTCGGGAGGCAACCCCAGCGGCAGGAGACCGACTGTGCAAAGGTAAAGGCTGCCAGTCGAAATATACTGTTCGCCCAACTTCGCCTGATGACCGCAGAAGCCTATGGTCAACCAACCTTCAGCGTCGAACGTCCCCGGCGCCTCGATCATCCGGCGGATGACGGCGCTTAGCGCGCAGCGGACTTGCGCCGGGGTCAGCTCGCGCGGGAGTTGGCGAAGGAGAGCGATCTGGCCAAGCAGGTGGAAGGCCCCGAATCGGTAGGCGATCGAGCGCCCGAGTGCGGGAAACGTCCCCTCGGGCGAGATCATTCGCTCCTGTATAGCTGCGTAGCGGCGGGCCCTCGTCATGACCTTCTGGTAAGACTCCCTCCAGGCCGGCGTGCTCTTAGAGACTGTACTCAGCACATCGACCAGCATCGGCTGAATCACGAAACTGTTGTAGTAATCCCAGTGGAAATCCGGGCCGTCGCCATAGACGCCGTCGCCTTTGTACCAGTGCTCGTGCTGCCGCACGGCGTAGTCCACGCGCACCTGATCCCACTCCTGCCCAACCGTTGCGAGCGCCGCCTCGATGGTCGCACTGAACAGCAGCCAGTTATTGAAGCCCGGTTTGATGGCCCGCGTCGATTTCAGCGCGGCAACGACATTCGCCTGGGTCTGAGGCGCCAGCTTCTGCCAAAGCTCTCGCGGAGCGCGCAGGATCGCCTGGGCGAGGAAGCCTGCGTCAACGAGGGGCTGGCCGCCCTTGGTGAAATTCATGAAGTCACGCGAACGCGGGTCGGTCGCGGCGTCGAGCGCGCGGCGCGCGAGGGCAGCGTACCTATCCCGCAGCTGACCTTCTGCCCCTGGTAAAAGTTCAAGCTCCAGCCACGGCGAGATTCCCGCGAGCAGTCGGGCGAACGCCTCCAGATTGGTGTAATTACGCCGTTCAGCCGTCGCGCCCGGAGCTACTTCTACGGGCATCCGCTCCTTGAGACGATGCTCGGCGAGGTTAACGAGCACAGGTTCAGCCAGACGTCTGAGCACGCTGAGCCAGTAGGCGCGATCGGTGTTCACCGTCGGTAGTTGGTGGCCCGGTTCGGCGCGTGTGACACCAGCCGAGGCCACAGTCGCCGCGGCTAAAACTTGCAGGAACTCTCGCCTCTCGATCATCTGGTTCTCGTCATGATCAGCTCTCAATGTTTCAAAGCATTGTAGCGGAGACAGCGATGCGGACGCGATGAGGATCGCTCGTCAGCTGGGCATTGGCAGCCAGCCACTGGAGCAACACAGCTGAAACACGATGACAAACAAGCAATCCGGCAGTTAGTCGATAAGTGGCTCACTGCCACCAAGAGAGGCGATATCGATACAATGGTCAGCTTGCTGGCTGACGATGTGATCTTCATGGTGCCCGGCAAAGAGCCCTTTGGAAAAGAAGCCTTCGTCGCAAGGTTCAGGGAGATGAAGGGAGTCAAGATCGGTCAGAAAGCTGGATTCCGTTACCGATATGTCTTCGCCCCGTCAAGGGGCGATTGAGAATCCGTTGTGATCACGCGATCATGAATTTTTGCATATAATCAAGGAATTATGCCGAGGTTAAGAGTCTTAACTTAAGCGAGCAAGGGAAGATGGCATCTAACGGATCGCAGTATGAGAGAGCAGGACCTTCAGCGTCTAAATAAATTCACCACGTCCGCGAAAGATCCCTATTTTCTTGTTTATCGCACGATGAACAGGGCGTTTGAAAAGGCGAGGCAGTACGCTCGAGGCGAGCTATTAGATATCGGATGCGGAAACAAACCGTACGAAAAGATGTTCCCTCGCGTAACACGATATGTGGGCTGTGATGTTGTGCAATCCAGCGATCGGCGGGCCGATGTTTTGGCGCAGGCGACGAATGTGCCTTTCTGCGCAGATTCTTTCCATACAGTCTTTTCCAGCCAGGTCATAGAACACGTCGCAGAACATCAAAAGATATTCGCCGAGGCCTATCGAGTGTTGAAGGAGGATGGTTGTTTCATTGTGTCCGGTCCGATGTACTGGCACCTCCACGAAGAACCACACGATTATTTCCGCTTTACGAAATATGGTTTGCAGTTCCTGTTCCAGACCGTAGGGTTTGAGGTGGTCGAAATAATACCGAATGGGGGAAAGTGGGCGCTCCTCGGACAGGTCGCGCTCCACACTATTCAGGACACGAGACTGAACCGCCCGTTTGTAGTCCGTTGGATCAATAGGCTCTTCGCCATCCTCGATGACAAGAAATTCGACCCTATCAATACTATCAATTATGTAGCGGTGGGAAGAAAAGTGATCACAGCCCCAGAAAGATAAGTTAAAGAACACGCTTCCCGGCAAGTTCGCCGGCAAGTATCCAAACCCCAAAGTTTCTTAGATTTTAAGATACCTAACAAATAAACGAGAGGATTGTCGATTTCGGGTTCCACCGAACGACTATAGGCATGAAAAAGGCGAATTACTTTTTGGAGGAGCAGAAACCATGGGTCTTACGTTTCCACTAGAGTCAGCGGAATACAGGGTCGCACGCGACCGGCTGCTCGAACAGGAGATCGAGCTGCGCCGTGCCACTGAGGCAGTGGCCGCCGCAAGGCGTCAGCTTCCGCCCGGCGGAGCCATACCGGAGGACTATGTCTTCCATGGCGCCGGACCAGACGGCACTTCGACCCACGTGAAGCTGTCGGAGCTGTTCGCGCCCGACAAGGACGCGCTAGTGATCTACAACTTCATGTTTCCACGCTCGCCGGGCGACGGACGGCCGGGACCTGAGGCTGGCCAAACGGCGCTTCTCCCGCTGGCGGAGGGCCCGTGTCCGTCGTGCACAGCCCTGCTTGACCAACTCGAGGGTGCCGCGGAGCACGTCTCCCAGCGACTCAACCTGGTGGTCGTTGCGAAGGCCCCGCTGCCCCGCATCCTCACCTTTGCCAGAGAGCGCGGCTGGCGGAGGCTGCGCCTGTTATCTTCAGCTGGCAACAGGTACAACCGCGACTACCTCGGCGAGACAGCGGCGGGATCGCAGATGCCGATGCTGAACGTGTTCCACCGGGTCGGCGAGACGATCCGCCACTTCTGGGGCTCGGAGCTTCTTTATGCGCCAACCGACCCCGGACAAGATCCTCGCCACGTCGGCACCATCGAACCACTCTGGAACCTGTTCGACCTCACCCCCGAGGGCCGCGGAACCGACTGGGACGAGCAGCTGAGTTACTCATGCTGCGGCCCCGGTGTCTAGAAAGCTCTACACCGTGGTCCATAGATGATATTGTTGCGTCGCTGCACTAAGAGCGCGATAATCGCCGCGCACGCGAGGAACCCATCACGCTCGCTGGGTGTGTGTGCGACGCTGGGGCGATGAAACGTCGATATTGATGACTGGTCCCGCGTTCTGTGCTCGTGTTTGCTCCATTACAGGGAAGGAGGAACGTAGATGGCTGAGTATCTGCTCATAGAGTCACGCGATCCGTTTGAATGTAACGACGTCAGCTACTATTACGACCTGGCCAGGGGGCTGGCCGAGCGCCGTAACCAGGTGACTCTATTCCTCGCCCAGAACGGGGTACTGTCGGCGCGCCCTTCGGCGCACTCGGCCGCGCTCAGCGCGCTGGTGCGAGCCGGGGTGACTGTACTCGCTGATGAATTTTCGTTGCAGGAGCGTGGCATCACCAAGCTGGCCGAAGGCGTCGCCGCCGCCTCCATCGAGATCGTGGTGGACCATCTCGCCGCGGGCCACAAGACCCTCTGGCACTAGGAGACGAAGCATGTCCAGGAAGACACTAACTATAGCGCTCATGGATCCTCCCTATGAGTCGGAGAACCTGACCACGGCGTTTCGCATCCTCGACATCGCCGTCCGCCGCGGGTACAACATTAACGTCTTCGCCTACGAGGGCGCCGCGGGCCTGGCGTTCGTGCGCCAGACTCCGCACCCGAACCCTGTGCACGGTAAGGACGTGGCTGAGGAGAACCATCCCACCACAAAGGATCAGATCGTGGCCCTGCTCGCCGCGGCCGAACAAAGTGGCGGGAAGGTGGACTGGGTCAACTGTGGCATGTGTGTCGACGAGCGAGGTGTCAACGAGTTCGTGCCGGGCACGCGCCGCGGCTCGCCGGCCGACTTTCACGCGTTCGCCGAGGCATCGGACAACGTTCTCGTCATCCCGACCAAGTGAGGTGAGGCTGTGCCCAAGAAGACGCTGAACATCGTGGAGTCGGCCTATCGGGCCGTGATGGAAGAGCAGGATGACACCATCCTCTGGCTGCTGGCTGCGATGCAGGTCGCCGGTGCCGAGCACACCGTTGTGCTGCGCGGCAACGCCGTGAACTACGCGGTCGCCGGCCAGGGAGTCCCCGGCCTCACGGTTGGCGAGTGGAAACAGACTCAAGCTCCAAAAATGGATCGCGACGTCCTGGACCTAATCGAGAAACGGAAGATCCCCGTGTACGTGGTCGCCGACGACCTGGCCGACCGCGGGATTGAGCTGGGCGAGCTTGTGCCGGGGGTGCAGTTGCTGTCACGGACGGAGCTGCCCGGGCTTTTTGCCGAGTACGAGCTGGTAGCCCACTGGTAGCCAGCCAGCGAACGCGGAGCGGGCGTATCCTGGTGATTGCCGAGGTCGTGCTTTCGTTCGTGCTTCCGATCAGCGCCGTTCGCACGATCATTTCCTCACCACAGTAATCTTTATCTCTGACGGATACTCTTTCGAATGATGGACCACGTTATGGGCGACGACGCCTTTTGTTTCGTCGTAATTCCTTCCGCCGGTATTCAGGTTTCGATCGAAGCGGGGGAAATTGCTACTTGATACTTCTATTCGAATTCGATGGCCTGCATCGAAGTAGTTGCTGGTCGTCATCGGTTGGAGCGTCACCTTGTATACCTTACCTGCCTCCATCCAGACGTTGGGTTTGTCGTAACCGTCGCGATACCTCATCCGCTGAATCGTTTCATCTAAATTGTAAGCACGGCCGTCTGGATAGACATCGATTAGTTTCACTGTGAAATCTGTGTCTTTTGCGTCAGAGGAAACATAAAGCGTCACTTCGATCGGACCGCTTACTTCAAGACCTTCTCGCAGCGGTTCAGTGCTATAGACGAGAATATCCGGTCTCGTTTCCATCTTGTGCTGATCGAAAGCGCCGCCTGTGACTGCGTTTCCGGTGCAACAAACGTTACCGCCATACGACGGCGCTGGATTCATGGGATCGTAGTCAAACCTGTCAGTGCTATCTGCCGCCGGCGCCGCGTCGGTGATCAGACCGTCGCCGTCGAGCGTGTTTGCTTTGCCGCCACTCGACAGGAAAAAGCTCATCGGCTGCGCGCCACGAGGTGGCCACGTGTCCGACGTCTGCCATTTGTTGATTCCCATAGTGTAGTAGCGCACCTTCGGCATCGTCTCAAGGATGTGGTTGTTCTCACCTTTGAGGAAGTGATCAAACCAGGCGTAGGTCAGTTCGTCATAGTTTAATCGCGCGTCACCAACGCTGCGTTCACCAACGATAGTGTTTTCAGTTGCGCGCTTGTAGGCGCAATGAAGCGTCGGCGCAATCACTGCGTACTGCTGGTTGGCAATCTCGGGAGGCGCAGTCTTTCGCACATGATTGTATGCGGCGAGGTTAGGACCAATCGAAACGTCATACCAGGACATAAACCAGAATCCCGGAATGTTGATCTTCATGTTGTCGTGCCACAACCCGCCCTTGTACCAGGCTGGATCATTCGGCTCACGCTCGATCATCGCGCCGCCTGTTGCGACTGGCATGTGATCGGCGAAGATGCCCCGGGGTCCACCCGCGGCTTTCATTATGTCTCTTACCGGCAGGTGGCGCAGAGCCTTTGACCAGTCGACAGCCGGTAACTGCTGTGCGAGGTCGAATGACTTCGACGCGCGAATCAAATCCTCCTGCGAGGTGTCCGGCGGAAACATTGGGCGCACCTGGTTCTCCTCGCCATAGAGCCAGGCAATAAACAACATCTGGACCGCGCCGCCACGGTACCAGTTCCCTTGTTCATAATAAGAACCCACTCGTCCGACGCCGGCGCCAAACCCCTCTACAATCATGGTGGTAAATACAGGATTGCTCTGAGCCGCGACCGCCAACTGCCATTCGGCCGTTGAGGAGCAGCCAATCGTGCCGACTTTGCCGTTGGACCAGGGTTGTTTGGCAATCCAAGACAACTCGTCCTCGCCGTCAGTGAGTGGCGGACCCAGAATGTCGTAGTTCCCCTCAGAAAAGAAGTGACCGCGTTCGTTCATCTCGACGAACGCGTAGCCGCGCTTGACCGCCTCAAGCTCATTTGTCAGGTCGCGCGGCGCGCCATTACGCACGTCCCAGAAATTGAAGTTGTATGGCGTGCGCACAAAGATAGTTGGATATTTTTTGGTCATATCCTTTGGCCGATAGACGTCGGTCGCCATGCGCTTACCGTCACGCATCGGCACCAACAGCTTCCGTTCGACGATCGCGATGGACTGTAGCTGGTTCTCGATCGCATTTCGCCGAGCGATGACTTCAGGCGTGACATTGCCGCGATCCTGCGAATAGACGTTCTTGTCTGCGATGGTTTGAACCAGGACGCACAATGCGAGTATGGCGAGTGTCACACTGCAGAAGGTTTTTCTACGCATACTGTGCTCCTTAGGATCAGCGCGCCCGGTCTACCATGCCGAAGTCAGCGACAATACACTTCTCCAGTGTCAGCACTTCGTCACACAAACGCGGAGAGAATCTTTATTGGAATGAAGGCGACTGAAATCGAAATTGAGAACTGCGACGTTTTGTTGTGCGAGACCCTCAGACAATTGTCCCTCGAGTTCGCCAAGTCGTTTCCGGCATCTGCCTCGGCGACGGAGTTGGCCTAGAATCCTGCCGGCTTCTCACCAATCACACCGAATACCCGTTCGAGCGCGAGTCCCACCTGCCCAATCAAACCGTCATCGAAAAGTCGCCCAAGAATCGTGATCCCGTGCGGCACGCGTCGCGGCGTGTCGAACTTCGGCAACGGATTCGCCGGATCAGGGGCCCAGTCGCTTCGCGCCTCCGAGACTTCGACAAACCCGGCACGCAAAGTTAGCGATGGATGACCGGTGAAGTTCGTGATGGTGAGCTGCTCATCGCGAAGCGAGGGTACGACCAGCACGTCAACCTCTTTGAAAATGCGTGCCATTTCCAATGTAACCTTTCGTCGTAGTCGGTCGGCCTGTACGAAATCCACTGCCGATAGGAATCGCGCCTCGCGGAACAAGTTGGGCCACGCATCCCTGACCTGTACCTTCAGCGAGCCGAGTTGATCATTCAGCGCCAGATCCTCGAACGATGCCGCGCCTTCAGCAAACAGAATTGGCATCAGTGAACTGTATGGCCAATCGGGAAGTGTCACTTCCTTCAGCTCCATATTCAGTTTTTTCATTGTCTCCAGCGCGCCGCGATCCACGTCTGTGGCTGGACTATCTTTCATCCACTGCGCGATGTAGCCGACCTTCAGTCCAGCAACGGGTGCTGTCGCATCAAAGTCGAGATAGCTCGGTACGCTCGAGGCGTCACCGCCGTCCGGGCCGGTGATGGCGTGCAGGACGAGCATCGCATCTTCGACGGTTCGTGTCATCGGGCCGAGCTTGTCGAGAGACCAGCACAGCGTCATCGCACCGGTGCGCGGCACGCGTCCGAACGTTGGGCGCAGGCCAGTCACACCGCAACGCATCGCTGGACTAACAATGCTTCCGCCGGTTTCACTTCCAATGGAAAAAGCCACGAGTGCCGCAGCTGTCGCTGCCCCGGGACCGGCGCTCGAGCCTGATGCGCCCTCTTCTAAGACCCAGGGGTTCATGGTTTGACCGCCGAACCAAATGTCGTTGAGCGCGAGCGCTCCGAGCGAAAGCTTCGCCAGGAGCACGGCGCCTGCGTCATCCAATCTGCGTACAACTGCTGAGTCACCAGTTGGGACACGATTGCGGAACGGTTCAGCGCCGTAAGTCGTTGGGATATCTTTCGTGTCGAGCAGATCCTTGACGCCATACGGGACGCCATGTAGTGGACCGCGGTACTTGCCCGCCGCGATCTCGGCATCGGCGCTTTTAGCACGTGCAAGTGCGTGGTCTTTGGTCAGCGTGATGATGGACCGGATCTTACCATCGAGTCGTTCGATCCTACTGAGATAGATATTCGTGAGTCGCTCGGAAGTGAGCTTACGCGACTCGATCCATCGTGACAGCTGCATCACCGGTGCGAAGGCGATAGCATCGTCAGATGACGGCAGCGGCTCGCCGGCGTCACTTGATCGCACGAACCGGTCGCGCAACGGCGACGCAGGAATGCCGGGGAGCATCGGGTGCCAGAGCGTAGCCGGGGCATCGCTGGCCGCAATCGCCACTTTGCGTGGTCCCGTGCGACGCTCCAGGTACGGCGCAAGTGATTGCCGCCACGAGTCGGCGGCCTGTTGCCGCTCGGCGGGCGTCATCGTGACTTGCATCAGCTTCTCGGCCTCGGCGAACGTCTCACGTGTGACGACGGGGCCGGACCCAGCTCCTGTACCGAACGTTGGCGGCGCGCCAGGCGTGACTGGAGTTGACTGGGAACTCGCTGACTGCGACTTGTTGCGACAGGCCGTGGCCACGACTAGCGCGGCAAGCGGCGCTGTGATAAGAAACTGGCGACGTGTGTTCATAAGCTTTTAGGGAGACTAACTCAGCCACCACTGATGGCCGGAACAATCGAAATCTCCGATCCCGCAGAGAGGCGACTCGTAAGTCCACCAATGAATCGAACATCCTCCTCCCCGATGAAAATATTGATATGTTCCCGAATTTCTCCCTGCTCCGTGGCAATGCGATGTCTTAAGCCAGGGTAGAGTATCCACAGGGCCGACAACGCGTCTGCCAAGGTAACGGGCGAGTGTTCGATCTCGACTTTGCTGTTCCCCTCGGTAAATTCGCGGAGTGGCACCGGAATGTGAAAAGTAACAGGCACGGTCACCTTTTTGTCCGATTCGACTTGTTTGTAACGCGTAGCTTCGCTCGAGTTGAAGTCGCGAATGATTTAGTTAATGTTGGAGTTGCCCTGGAGGACGGGTCTTCAACGACCGCATTCCGTATGCAGACTACCGGTGGTAGCCCTTCGAGCATCTTCTGCCACGTCCGACCTTCATCGCCCGAGCCAAAGAGTTTCCCGCTCCGAGTACCGAAGTAAATTCCGACCGGATTGAATGAATCCGCGGTCATCGCATCTCGCAAGACAGTCTCGTGAGCTCCCTTCTGTGGCAAGCCCCGTATGAGCGGTTCCCAGGAGCCGCCCGCGTTACGTGTTCTATAAATGCGCAAACGGCCGTCGCACGTGCAGCGAAACTCGTCGGACTCAACTGGAACGATATAGACGCAGTCCGGGTTTTTGGGGTGTATGACCATGGCAAAACCAAAATCCGATGGCACCCCATTGGCAATATCCGTCCAGTTTTCGGCATGGTCGTCGGAGCGATACAAGCCCCAATGATTTTGCAGAAAGAGACGTTCGGGACGAGTAGGGTGCATCACAATCTTGTGTACACATTGCCCGAATTCTGGGTATTTGGAGGGCATAAACATAGCGCGGATGCCCCGATTTTGCGCCGTCCAGGTACTTCCGCCATTGTCGGTGCGGTAAACGCCGCCGGCGGAGATTGCCACGTACATCCGCTGGTTGTTAGTCGGGTCAAGGATAATGGTATGTAAGGCCAGGCCGCCGTTGCCCGGCATCCAGCGATGTCGGTGCGGATGATCAAATAGACCACGCACCAGGGACCATGTCTCTCCCGCGTCACGAGTCTCGAAAAGCGCGGCTGGTTCTACGCCGCAATACAGTACGTTTGGCTCCTCTGGTCGGCCCAGCGATATCTGCCAGATGTTCTTCAGCGATACGCCGCTGTCGTTGGGAAACCGAATGGCGGCCTCCTGAGGATTGGTCCAGCTCCTCCCAAAATCGTCGCTGGAACGGAGGAGCGTTCCCCAAATACTCTGCGTTGAGGCCCAGATGCGGCGTTGACCCACACGACCGTCATAGGCCATCGCGTAAACAGCCTGTCCATGGAAGTATGGACCGCCAACTTTCCAACGGGTGCGCTGGGCGTTCGACTGAACGATGAATGCTCCTTTTGTCGTTCCCACCAACAAAAGAAAGTCTCCCTTCTTGACATAAACATGTTGCACACCGTGCAAAACCGTGGTTGTGGGTCCGCTGCGATCGACACCTGGATCATTTGAAATGATCACCGCAGACTGAACGGCTTCCAATGCTGCCTGAACTTCACCGGCGCGTTGGTATCGCTGCATCGGCTCTTTGGCGAGGCAGCGTTGGATAATGGCCCAGAGACCGGGCGGCACTGGAGGGCCGAGCGGCTTAGGCAGTTCGCGCATGATGGCGGAGCTGATCTCAAAGCCAGTGCGCCCTTCAAATGGAAGCCGACCGGAAGCCGCTTCATAAAGCACAACCCCGAGGGCCCACAAATCACTGCGATAATCTGCTCCCTCGCCGCGCAAGACTTCAGGCGCCATATACGGCAGCGTACCGCTTACCGTTGACGGCTCCTGTATCGATTCGAAGGTCAGCGTAGTACCTTGAAATATTCCGGTGCCCATGCGCTTGGCTAAGCCGAAATCGAGGACTTTGACCAGGCCTTCAGAGGTAATCACAATATTCGCGCTCTTCAGATCTCGATGAACGATACCCCGGTCATGAGCGCGGACGAGTGCGCTGGCTATCTGCACCCCATACCGGAGCACTGACTCCGCCGGCAATCCTGTGTCTCCGCTCATAGCGCGCAGAGACTTCCCCTGGACCAACTCCATCACAATATAGAGTTCGCCATTAGTCTCGCCGACTTCGTGGATGGTGCAAATGTTTGGATGAGCAAGAGAGGAAGAAGCACGGGCTTCCTGGAGTAGGTTCTGGCTGGCTGAGGAATCCAGACTAGCATCCTTCTTTACTACTTTTAAGGCCACGTCGCGGTGCAGCACTTCGTCATAGCCACGGTAGACAACTCCCATTCCCCCTTCCCCAATCTTCGCCACGACACGATAATGACCGAGCACTTCACCGATCACTGAGTGCTCCTTCCGCACTCCACTCGAGTCTGTGGAAAAAATCGGTACAAGGAATTCGCTGAAAAGATCTTGGCCCCCATTTGCGTTCTAACGATCTGCCTTATTCCGCCGAATGTTTTTTGAATCTCGATTTTTGATACTTGGCAGACTAATTCTAGGGTCCCCGCCTGACGTGCGTCAACAGGTCGAATTTCCGCATCGTGCCCTAAAGCTTTGTTGCTGAAGGTGGAAATGCTTTGTCGTTTCTCATTAACACTTCGCTGACTTTTAGAGACTGTTGAAAACTCTGAGTCTGTCTTGGAGCTTTGAAGCTGAGGATTGGGACAATTCAAGCTGAGTAAAATTTACTCAGCTTGAATTGTCCCATCGCAACTGAGTCCGCAGAGTTTTCACAGAGTCTCTGAAGCGAGGTGTTAATGAGATCAATGAAGCCGCCTCTCTGGTTATTGATCCGTCTTCATCAGATTCTGCATCGACTTTGATACTGCCTCGCTCAGACGCCGGCGACGAACGCGTCACCGAGCCCCAGAACATTGTGAAGCTTGAAGGCCTTAATAGATGCTGATTCCTCCCAGACTACCTTCGACGTGGTCGTTCACACGAAATTCGCGCACGACGAGGCTTCGTTGAGCCGGGGTGAGCAACTGATAGATAGTCGTTTTGGCCCGGAATTTCATCTCAATAAGTCTAGTGATTATCATTCCTTCCTGAGATAGAAGGTCCTCTATTCGATCCTCATTCATTTCGACGAATCCGGCTGCCGTTAGTTGTCCGTCTGTGTTGGCAAGCTCACGGACCAGCGGGTCCGACTTAACGTCTGTCTCAGTAATGATGGCGATAATCCGAAACTGCTGCTCTTTCGTAAGTTCCAATTTATCGGTTATGGGCGCAAAGAGTTCATCAATCAGGGAGCCGAAGTCTCGCGGGATTCCCTGTGTTTCACTCTGTTGCGGGTTTTGTAATCGTGATTCCACTCGGGGCTGAGCAAATGTCAGACCAGCACCGATGGCAATTAGAGGCGCAACTATAATAAACCAGAACCTGTTCATACTATTCCTCCTAAGCGTGGGATCATGAGAATGTTCCGCTGCGGACGAAGAGGGTGCCCTCGGAGGGACGCCCCTACGACCAGGCGAAGCCCGTTTTCAGCAGCCGCCGTGGATAGGTCCCGGACCTTCCTTTATCAGGTTCAGATTTACCTGGCAGTTTGTGTGACATCATTACCGCAATGTGCGCAACTTCACTCAAGTGCCAACATTACTCCGAAACTGCAAAGAACAAATCCAGGACACTATCCCAGCGTGTCCAAGCTCGCGAGTTGCCGCACGCATAGCTCTTGAGCCTGTCACCAAGTCGCTTAGCGTTCACCACGCTTGCCCGCCATTCGCTAAGTCGACCCAGCCCCCTTGGTGAATTTCTTAAATCATTGTCTTAGACGCAAAACGAGCAAGACGCGGTGTAAAGAGTAAGTCAGTGCAATCTGAAGTTTTGCAAAGAGTCTCGTACAGACTGGGTACGTATTGAGTGAAAGCTTAATGCGCGACTCCTTAAAAGTGAGCACTAACTACAGAGCCGAGCGCGGTAGCGCCGGGTCGATCTCAGCTGTCAGGAGTCAAGTTGTTGAGATCGACCCGGCGCTACCGCGCTCGGTTCTGTAGTACTCAGTTCGCCATCAACCTGCGCGTTCGATCAAAAAGGTGACTGGTGGTAAATGGATCCGTCACGGTTTTCCCGGGCTCGGCTCGGGAACGGGCTCTGAGGCTTTATCATCCGGTCCTACCTCAGTGATCTTTACCTTGCTGCGAAAGCGCTTGTAATCAGTGTAACGAATAACCATCCGAAGATGGACCGTTGGTCCCTTGGGAAATACCAACTCATCATCGGCGTAAGTATAAGTTGGGAACCAATAGCGCCCATCTATCTGTTGCCTATAAGTTTCGAAGATCGGAAATCTTTGTTTGCCTTCAGGCACGCCTTTGCCCCGCACTTTGACAATCTGGAGATCTTGTTTATCCACCCAGATTCGGCCCGCAAAGAAGCGATCGCTCACTTTCTTCGGCAATGTTCTGGGAGCCACATCGAAGACGTACGTGTCCAGCTCATCTACACGCTCCTGATCCTGGTATTTGAAATCGTATTGATTAATCTTGGAGGCTTCGAGAGCAAAGGGCTGGACACCACCAAGATCGTCCAGGTCTTCCTGAGTGAGAGTAAGTTCGGTAAGGGTCGGCTGCGGAAAATAGGTGATCTTCTCAAAGCGTTCTGAGCGATCATCGAAAACGAACTGTGAGGTACGATGGTATTCACCCGTGATCTGACCGCCCATCCCGATGGTCTGAATCACTGCATCTCGTTTGAAAGCATATTCCGCTAGTGCCCGGCGAAATTCTGTCTCTTTGGCAGTGAAGGCACGCACGATGCTATCGACATCGAGCGCCGCAGGTGCGGAGCCTTTTGACTCCTGACTTTGAGAGGTCTTCCCAATGGAAGACGACTCTTGCGCATTGCCCATGCTTAACAAGCAAACACTGGTCACGAGTACCGCTCCCGTGGTCAATATTGCCATTCTCTTCATGCCCGCTTCTCCTGGTTTATTTCGGTTCGTTGTCTATAAGTAAAGTGACCCCCCGCTGGGATGAGTTCAGTACCTTACTCACGTATCTTAGACGCCGCACCTAGAATGACGACGCAAAGAGTTCGTTAAGATATTGCAAACTATTGTAAAGTCGAGAGGTTTGTCGATTTCGGTGCTTTACAAAATGGCGCGGGCGCCTAAGATAGAAATTGCCCGACGTTCGGCCGGGTTATCAAAATGTAATTGAAGCCCATGAGTATCGCCCAGCGTTTTTTAATCGCACTGAACGCGCAAATAATGTAGACGAACAAATCAATGCAGCAGGTCCTGGTAATAGACGACGACATCGAACTGTGCGAAATGGTCTCTGAATATCTGGAGCCTGACGGGTATAAGGTGGAATCTGTTCATGAGGGTGAAACGGGAGTGCAGCGTGCTCTTTCGGGTGAACACGTGCTGGCTGTACTGGATTACATGCTGCCCGGAATGAACGGTTTCGAGGTGTTGCGTCAGATCCGTGCGCGCTCACGTCTTCCCATTGTCATGCTTACAGCCAGGGGAGATGATGTGAATCGCATCGTCGGTCTGCAGATGGGAGCAGACGACTATCTCCCCAAGCCTTTTAATCCGCTCGAGCTTGTTGCTCGTATCAATGCTGTCCTGCGCCGCATGCATCCGAGCGAAGAGGAAAAACAGACCCGAGAAATTTTCGTGGTGGGCGACATTGAGATGGATAACCGAACGCGAACAGTTCGTCGCGCGGGTAAGCTGATTGAATTGACGGTCGTCGAGTACGCGCTGCTGGAAAAATTGCTTAGCGCGCCCGGACGCATTGTGGCCCGAGAAGAAGTGGTCAAGGACGTGTTACATCGGAATCTCTCACCATTTGATCGAAGCATAGACACTCATATAAGCAACTTACGAAAGAAGTTGGGCCACCAGGTTAACGGTGTCGAGCGGATAAAAACCGTGCGCAGCGTAGGCTACATTTATGCCTCACCCGAAACCATCGAATAAGCAGAATTGCGCAGTCTATTTCTGAAAATCTTCCTGTGGTTTGGATTGGCCATGGTTGTGGTAAACGTGGCATCGTTTGTCACAGGTATAGCCACAGAACGCCGCGCCCGGACATCGAGAAGCAATCCCATGGCGCCGATGTTTGCCGTCTACGCCCAAACCGCCGCGGAGGTATTTGAAAGAGATGGCAGTTCAGCATTGAGTTCATATCTGGACAGAGTGGAAAAGGCCTCGCATCTTAACGCAGTGTTACTTGATGATCACGGCACCGAAGTCTCAGGAAGAACTGTACCTGAAGGCGCACCGCAGATCGCCGCCCGCGTAAACGATGGATCACCATTCCTGTTCGATTTCCCAAGACTGCGCGAACAACCGCTGGGAGCGCAGGCGGTACGTTCCGCGCAGGGCCGTTTGTATACGCTTGTTGGAGAGATGCCGAAACCAGATTTTCCGGGCCCGCCGCCCAGATTGGGAGAGCCAGGCTCGTTGCTTTTTGGCCTCCGTTTAGCCGCGCGCACATTCTTGCCCGTGCTGCTAATCGGCGCTCTATTCTGTTACTGGCTGGCAAAATACCTTTCAACCCCAATCGTTCAATTGAGAGGCGCAACCCATGAACTGGCTGACGGTAATCTCGCTGCCCGCGTGGACGATCAACTGCTTAAGCGCGGTGATGAGATTGGTTATCTTAGTCGGGATTTTAATTTAATGGCGGCCCGTATCGAATCTCTGGTTGAGGCTCAACGGCGATTATTGGGCGATATCTCGCATGAATTGCGGTCGCCGCTGGCCCGGCAGGGCGTTGCCATTGGACTGGCGCGACGGCAGGCAAATCCGGAAGTGAATAGCAGTTTGGATCGCATCTCGCGCGAAGCCGAACGTCTTAACATCATGATCGGCCAACTATTGACGCTCTCGCGATTTGAAACGAGTACCGACGGTTTACAGAAGGAACCAATAGATCTCTCGAATTTAGTGCAGGAAATAGCAGAGAATGCCGATTTCGAAGCTCGAGCTCTCGATCGTTCAGTAAGGATTATCTGGACCGAGCCGTGTACTGCAACGGGCGTTATCGAACTACTTAATAGTGCGATTGAGAACGTGGTCCGCAATGCGATTCGTTATACGGCGGTGGGAACTCAGGTTGAAATTACAATTCTGTGCGCAGCGGCGGACAACACGAGAGAGGCTGTTGTCCGCGTGCGTGATCATGGTCGTGGTGTGAGCGATGAGGAGATCAATGAAATATTCCGACCATTCTATAGAGTGGAGGATGCGCGAGATCGAAAAACCGGAGGCACAGGTCTCGGTCTGGCCATTGCGGATCGAGCAGTGCGGATCCATGGCGGCACGATTAAAGCTACAAATGCTCCGGACGGCGGTTTGATTGTGGAGATAAAACTTCCCCTCTCATCTTCATAACTGTTTACCTACTTAGCCAGGAACGTTCCGGTGAAGCTACCATTAAAACCATTATCTTCAACGGTGTTGTTGCTGCGTGAGAGCAATTGGCCGCTTTGCGGTAACAGTCCTCTGCTGTTAGCGACGATGGTGGAATTTGAAACCCGCACAAGCGTGCCGGCGGAGAAGGTGTATATGCCCGTTGTGCAATTGGTAATATGAGTTCCATCCACGTTGATCTGCGCCGTACCTCCAGCTGCTCCTGTACCACGGATCCCAATCGTTGCCGCCCGGTTAATGAGAGTATTGCGAACACTTACCTTGGCTGTGATGTTGAGACCAGGGTACACGTCGACTCCGACTGCCGTCAGACTTTCGAAGTGACAACTGTCAACTATGACCAGCAAGGTACGAGGACTATCTGCGTTGTTCGAGGCCAGAAAGAGACCGGTATCACATAACTGAAAGACGCAGTTTGTGAACTGGTACGTTCCGTCTCCGTTGGCGTAAAAACCAGATTTGAATCGACTGAAAGTACAGTCTTCTACAATCAGTCGCATAAACGCGCCCCTCATCGCATCCTGGGTAACGCTTTGGCCATCGAACACGAGATTGCGGAAAACCACGGTGAAACATTCGGTTGAGCGACAGAAGGCGGGACCTGGTGCGAAGTAGACAATTGAGCCATTGGTCTGTGCGTTACTGAAAACCGCCACAACACCGGGAGCCGCAGCGACAGTAACTGACTTGTCGATGGTAATGGAATTGTCATAATCGCCGGAGGCGACAATCAGAATCTTTCCGCCGGTCTGCACTTGCGTGAGTGCATAACTGACTGTGCGACAGGGCAATCCTGTGGTGCAGCTCCCACTGTCGCTGCCCTCCGCCGACACGAACACCTGCGGAGATTGGGCCTGCGCCTGAGAGGTGACCGTAAGCATGGCGGCAGCAAAAAACAGAGTTAATGGTGAAAGTTTATTTCGCGATTTGCGCATTTCGCCTCCCCGTGTTGGATCAATTAGCCCTTGAAACCCCGAAACGTCGCCTACATTCCGATTCTTTGACCGAGTTGTATCTGCTCTTTCACCACAATAAGACATTTGAAGAAAAACATTTCAGGTCACGATTGAGTTTTGCCAGATTCTGAGACCAGAGGTGAATGTGAGCCTGATGCGCGTTCGTGTGATTTAGAGATTCGAGAGACAAGAAGAGTAAGGCAGGAAAGTCATACCAACTCCAGTCTGAGTGGCGGGTCACCCGAGCAAACTCGAGTTGGGCAACGCGGACTACCGTGCCGTCGCCCGCATTCCCAGCTGATAACCTACCACTGTCAGCAGTTGGTGAGAGATGAAGAGAAAGACCGCCGACCAAAGCACCCGTGCTGCCGTTACGGCGACTACAAACCCGGGGACGAGCCATACCCCAGCCAACATGTCGATTTGATCCAGCACGTAGAACAACAACGGCGAGAGCAAGTAGCTAACTTTCAGAAGCTCATATACTGACGCCAAAAAAACTCCTGATTATCCAATCTATTTTGGTTTGCTTAGGGCGTCCGTTGTACAAATATTCCTGAGAAGTATTGTCGGTGACGAAGGAATGCAAGTCCCCAAAGAATGATTACAACTATCGCCAAGGGCAAGCCACTCGGAGCCATCAGCAGATGAAAGAAGAAGATGTTCACGATCACGGGACCAAGGAGCACAAGCGCTAGTGGCACATAGCGGTTCAAAAGCAGAAGCACGCCACCCGCGACTTGAAGAGCCGAGACTACGAGCGTGTAATGCGACTGTACAAGAGCGGTCAGGAACGCGCCTGCGGGTCCTGAAGGCAAAGGCCCCATCGGAATGAAGTGCAAAAAACCATTCAGCCCAAATACGACGAATATCAGGCCAAGTAGAATGCGGGCGATCAACACTGCAATTTTCACTCATTCTCCTTTCCATGACGAGCACGAGGGAGGGTTCAGCACTGGAACTGCCAGAGCTAAACCCTCCTTGCAAAATTTAAGCTCGCGCTGCTTGCGCTTTAGGGCCATAGTTGAAGGACGCATACCAATCACCCCGGCCCTCCGGAGTAAGGTCCAGGATATTGTAAACCGGGCATAGTAGATCGAGGCCGCGCTCCTTTATATCTTCCGCCATTGAGGGGTGGGCAGTATAGAAGTGTCGTAATTTACCGTCGGTGTCCCTGCTAAAAACGGACACCGTCGAATCTTGATTTCCCTCGCGGTCTTCACTGCCCAGATCGTACTTAAACGTGTTAGTGCCACAACTCAGGAGCCGCAAGTTATCCCAACCTCGTGTGCGAGCGTGTGCTCGCAGAGCTGTCGGATCGGCTGCGGCGACGATGACGACGTCCACGTTCTGAGCGAGATGTTGAGCGACACCGTTCCAACTATCTATAAACATTGTGCACATGGGGCAAGGGCTAGTCTGCTTCTTTCCATACATGAAGTGGTAGACCACAAGCGACCGATCCTTCGAGGTAAACAGCTCGCTCAAGCGGACGGTTCGGATCGGCGTATCGCCGGCATTAAGGTTTGCCGGACCCTCCTCAAATACATAATCGTCAATGATCGCGCCCTGAGGCAGGCGCCGACGAAGCTCTGCGACTCGTTCACTCTGTCGCATCAGTTCGATTTCCGCCAGGCGTAGTTCCTCTCGCTTCGTGAGGTAATCGGCAGGTTCATTCGTAAGATTCGTTTGTCGAAGTGTATTCATCTCGTGCGCCATGAGTTCATATCTCCTTAAAGACTTAACAAGCTTCCTAAAATCAGTATTCCAGTAGGGGCCAATAAATAGGGGAAAAGTATTTTGTGGAGGGGACAAGACAAGTATACCGTGAATCGGGCGAAAAGACCTGGAGTAACCGTCACCGGCATAATCGCTGCAGATTGTAGTAATTCATCAACGAGTCCAGACAAACCAAAAGGGTCCCGCGTTCGGATTCAGTGAAATGAAAAGCACTATTTTCTAGTGCATGGAAGACGGCTCGCTGACTAACCTCAGCAAGCAGAGCCGCTTCAACTATTGAAATCATCTTTACCGCAGCGGCGCATTCCGCACACCAGGTACCAGCCGCTCCGCTCACATGATTCAAAACCAAAAAGCGCTCGGTTTCACGCGTGATTGTTGTACGGCTGGTTTTCTTCATTGTTACAGTACCGAAGTCCTGACGATTCCCTTGAGCGACGAAATCTTTTAAAAGCTATGAGTTGCTACCGCGACAGTCGAATGAAACAAAATGCTGGTCCGGAAGTAGCACGCAATCTTGCATTATGATGATATCGTCAAAAGTGATGACCGCATTAACATCCGATCCAGGACTGATCAAGTGCACGCGGCCTCTGTTCGTAAACCTGAAGTTGCACGCATCGGGAGCCACAAACTCATCCTTAAATGTTGCACTGCCATGAAAGGTATTGCCCGAAATCTGTCCGACTGCGGTCACATCCTGACGTATTTCGCATTTTTCGTCGAAGCTGCCGTCTGCCCTTAGCTGGTCGTGACAGTTAACCGTTGAGGTACTGGTCACATCCATCAACTCGCTTGTGCAATCATTGGGAAAAATGAATGTCTCTGTCACTCGGGACTTCGTCGACTGGTTTTCGGTCTGTGCGCATGTTGTCACCGCCGTTAACCCCACGATGACGAATGCGGCCATAATCAAAGACTGTTTGGTAGTTACGATTTTTCGCATATTGTTATCTCCTTATTGGAATTGGCGAACTAGATCTAATCGATTTATCTCAGATAACAGGCAAGCTTGAACTTACTGTTGTTTCATTCAAAACCGTTGTTTAGAATGCTCTCGATTCGGAGACCGGATGATCGGCGAAATCAGCCCAAAAAGTCCTCAACCGAACACTCATTTACTTCTCAACCATTTCTGAACTGCCGGATGAGCAAAGAAAACAGGCGTTTTTACGAGTTTGGCGCTTTCAGACTCGACACCATCAATCGCTGCCTGCGACGTAATGGCGAGCAGGTCCCGCTAAAGGCTAAAGCCGTTGAGACATTGTTACTGCTTATTGAGCGACGTGGGGATGTCGTGGAGAAAGACGATCTGATGGGGGCGCTTTGGCCGGACAGCTTCGTAGAAGAGGCGAACCTCACCCAAAACATCTATATGCTGCGCAAAGCCCTCGGAGACGGTCAATACATTGAGACAGTCCCGAGGCGCGGTTACCGCTTCGTTGCCCACGTCAAAGAGTGGGAAGACGTTTCGCCAGCTGTCGTTCTAATCAAAGAAAAGACCAGCACCAGTGTGACTTATGAGGAGGAGATTGAAAATGAGCCTGAACTAAATTGTAATGAGATTAACGAGCGATTAATGACTCATTCTGGGGATGCGAAGCGGCTGTTATCATTGCGCGACACGCCTTCAGGTGCCCATGCAAATCGCGCTCGAATCTGGTTGGGCCTAAGTTTGATGGCCGCTGTTCTGGGAATCCTGGTCCTGATTTTCTGGCCCCGAAATGCGAAGATTCGTTTTGCCAATGTGAAGCTAACGAGGTTTACCACTACCGGCAACGCCCTGAGAGCTGCTATTTCACCAGACGGCAAATACATCGCCTATGTGGCTGATGAGCCGCCACGAAAAAGCGTCTGGCTTCGCCAGGTGACTACGGGCAGAGATCTGCAGATTGTGCCGCCGGAGCCGATTGAGTGGATATACGGTTTAACGTTTTCGCATGATGGCAATTACCTCTACTACGTAACTCAGCAGATGAATCACGTCGCGATACTCTATCGCGTGCCAAGCATTGGTGGGCCGGCAACAAGCTTGCTAGAGGATGTAGATTCACCCGTAACACTCTCACGCGACGACAATCAGCTTGCTTTTATCCGAGGAAGTGCCGGAGCAACGTCCGTAATAATCGCAAACTCTGACGGTTCCGGAACACATGGTCTTTTTTCGTCGAAGCGCGCCGACTCTTTCAACGTAGGATCCACGTGGACAATGCCGCCAGCCTGGTCGCCAGACGGAAAGCTCATCGCTTGTCAAATTGGAGTTACTGAACCTGAAGGTGTGTACCAGACGGTCTGGGGAATTCAGACGGCGGATGGTTCAGTTAAATCACTGACCTCAGAACGGTGGGATTCGTTGGGACGAATTGATTGGGTGGCGGATGGAAGTGGAGTAATCGTGACTGGAGCCGTACGAGGCTCCGATTCCGGTAAGCAAGTCTGGCTTATCGACTATCCTGATGGACGGGTGCGACAGATTACTAATGACCTGAGTGACTACGGTGACTTGACTGTTACCGGAGACGGTCGAACTCTCGTGGCCATCCAGGTCGAGAGAAAGGCCAACGTGTGGTTGGCGGCGCTTGAGAATCCCGACAGCACGCGGCAGATTACCTTTACGAATTATGATGGGCTCGCCGGTCTTACATGGACGCCGGACGGAAAACTCATTTATACGGTCGCAGCGGGAGCCGAACAAAATTTATGGCTCACCGACCTGACTAGGACCACACGCATTCAGCTCACAACGCACGCAGGCATCAATCAGCAACCGGCAGTGACGCCTGATGGCCGTTATCTCGTATTTGTTTCCAACCGCACCGGGTTTCAACATCTCTGGAGAATGGACCTTGACGGTAGACACCCGCAGGAACTGACGCATGGCGTCGGTGATGTCGAACCAAGTTTTACCCCAGATGGAAAATGGATAATTTATCGATCTGTCGTCTCTGGTAGGTCGCATCTTTTTCGGATCAGTATTGATGGCGGCGAGCCTGTTACCTTGCAATCTTCCGACGAAAGTTTGCGCTCCGGAGAAATAGGCAACGAGGCCAGTGTCTCTCCAGATGGAAAGCTCATCGCCTTGGTTTACCGAGCGGAGCCGGATCGTCCGAACAAAATAGCCATTATGCCAATTGCCGGAGGAGAGGTACGCGTGCTCTGCGATTTGCCGTCACACTACGGTCATTTGCGTTGGACGACGGACGGCCAGGCGATTGCTTATGCCGATAAGCAAAATGGTAAAGGGAATATTTGGTTACAGCCGATCGACGGAGGTGCGGCACGACAGTCAACGCATTGGAAAGCAGATCCCATCTTTTCATTCGACTGGTCGCGGGATGGAAGGTGGGTCGCTTATGCAACCGGAATGGTAACAAGTGACGTTGTGTTGATTACCGATGCCAACAGGTAGGCTGCCGCAGCCTACCCGCGCCAATGCATTCGACTCCTCATAACCCGGAAGCTTTGTTATCTACACTTGAAAGCCGTGGTTGCTTCCAGTTGGAATAGAGGGCCAACACAGCAACAATCAGGTTGGCTAACATTATCGGATGAGCATTCATCCAGACGCCATATCCAACCCACAAAAGGGCAGCCAAGGCCTGGAGACGACGCATGGCTCTGGAGGTCTTACAGAGATAGGAAGTAGCGAAAAGGGCGGTCGCCACCCACCCCAGACCATCAAGCATTTGCAACCTCAATTAACTTTAACGCTGCGTCAGCTGTATCGGGTATCTCACGGATGGTCAGCCAATCCGTTCGCACCTTGTCCCATTCCTGAATCAGGAATCCCTGTGACTCGAAGAGCGACCGAATACGCGTTGAGTCCCAGCCGACGATATCTTCGAGAACCGGAACCAAGACGCTCAGCGCGTCGTCGCTAAGAACACTGCGCTTCGCAATTGGCGCGATGTGCTTGGCCTCTGAAACGGCGACCGTGAAACCGTCTTGGCGGTTGACGTGCAACATCACGTGAATATCTGAACTGCCGTCGCCGACATAAACAATGCGGTCGTAACTCACCTGCAGTTTTGAGTGCAGCTCATCAATCACGGCAACTTTTCCGTAGCCGGCAGGGACGCGAACGATCGACCCAATCTCGCCCGTTGACTGGTCATAACGGAACTGCGTACCAAAAATGTGATCCGGCGGAATGATCTCCTCCAACGCCGATTGGATCACCTCTTCTGGCGCGGCCGAAACGACATAGAAGGAGAAGCGGTAGCCGTCAAAACCCTTCTCAAGGAAGCGGGACAACTCTCGAATGTTCTCCTTCAGACGGATTCGTTTCCCCACCTCGATCAGGTGCTCTCTACGGACACAACGGTATTCGGGATCGTGCAACAGCAAGTAAGCCAATTCCCCTCCCTGTTGCACCAGATTCATGTTCGACAGCCCGGCGACTTTTTCACCAAACCTGGAGTTGCCTAAAAGCTCGCTGAGAACAATTCCCGAATCGTTAAAGCTCAAGGTCTGATCAAAGTCACTGGCTAGTAAATAATGTCTTGTATTTTCTGATCTGTTTTTCATATCCATTCAAGGGGTTGGTTTCGGTGTCTGCAGTGTGCGCGTAAAGGGAATAGGGCTCGGATTGTTCCACTTGTATGCACAGTCTACGAAGGACGTTGCCATATATCCAACTCATTGTTTTAATAGAGCCCATTAAAACAGTTCATGTCTGGACATTATCTTTGTGAGGAGTATGGTTATGGAGTTATGGCAGCTGCGAACTTTTCGCGTAGTAGCGGAAACGTTGAATTTTACCAAGGCTGGTAAGCAGCTAAATCTGACGCAATCCGCGGTCAGCCATCAAATCAAAGCGTTAGAAACAGAGCTGGGCGAACCCTTGTTCATTCGCGCGAAACGTGGTGTTAAGTTATCGGAGTCGGGCAGAGTGGCCCTTGAACATGCGCAACAGATCCTTCATGAGGCCGAGGCGTTGCGGGAGCGTGTCTCCGGGCATGCGCACTCGGCGACCGGCTCGGTCCGCGTGGCAGCGGCAACCCAGGCGTTGGTCTATCTGTTCGCGCCCTTTTTTGAGTCTTTCATGCGCGCGCACCCGGGAATTGAACTGTCCTTTCGCACGACCGTAAGCACCGAACAGACTATTGCCGGAATCCTGGATGGAGCTGCGGATATCGGTTTTGCATCCTGGCCTGTTTACTCTCCGGCGCTAAATGTAGAGGAGCTGGTCGAAGACCAACTGCTGGTCATTGTGGGCCGGCAACACCGGTTGGCAAAGAAGCGCACGGCCACAGTTAAGGAGATCGAACGTGAGCGATTAGTGCTCTTCGAACGCGGCTCTTCCATCAGGCGCGCAACTGATCACTTCTTCGACAGCGTCAACATCCGTCCGGCCCTGGCCCTCGAATCCAATGATACATATTTCATCAAGTTGATGACCGAGCACGGCTGGGGTATCACATTGTTGCCTCCCTGGGCAGTGCGTGAAGAGGTCAAGGCCGGCAAGCTGGCTCAGTTGCACATCTCGGGACACACGCTACGTCGTTCGGTGAAGATGGTTTCGCTGGGACGGTTTCAACCCTCAGCAACGCGCACATTCCATAGTTTCATGTTGAGCCAGAGAGAAGGACTAAGGGAATGGGCGCGAGGCGAGTCGCTGTAAAAGCGGACTGGACCATCCGCAGCCGTCATCTGTTCCTCTCCGCGAATCCTTGCGTTCTCGGCGTAGCAATTTCCTAAGTTTTTGTTTTTTTGAGCAAGATTTTGGCTGAAAGCGCACTCTCCCTGGGATCGTTATCGAGCCCGTTAGTGGCAGAACAGCTTTTCACCCCGTTAGGGGTCGAATGTTTATAGTTTCGGTCAAGCAAATACCTCCGGCGCCGTTCGAAGGAGCGGAACTCAAGTTGACAAATACTCATCTAGCAACGTTCCGCTCCTTCGAACGGGCTCGTTTTTTGTGACGTTCAAAGTCTATAAACATTTCACTCCTACGGAGTGTCATTTGCTCGATTGACTCTGTGTGGCGGTCACAAATCGAGGGGAAGCCGAGGTCTCAGATCAGGCGGTGCGAGCTTGCCGCTTGAGTAACCTTTGCTGGAATCAAACAGTGACAGGCAGGTCAATTGTCATAGCCAAGCCAATAACTTCAACTATTTTGCTTGCGGCTAAGTAATTCTCATCGTTACCAACGTTAGGGAATGACCTTAACCGCAATCATGGTCCAGCCAAGAAGCCAGTGTCGGCCAGCCATTCTGCAAATCGTTCGGGCCAGGTGCCAAATGCCTGATGATTCTTGCCCCGAACACCAAATCCATGACCAGCGCCGGCATAAATGTGCAACTCCGCTGCAACGCCGGCCGCCTTAAACTTCAAGTAGACTTCCGCGAGGCCTTGGGAAATGTCCGGCCGATCCTTGTAACCGCAAACGAGAAACGCCGGCGGCGAATCTTTCGTTACGACAATCCGCCCGGTGCTGCCGGGATATATCAGCGCCTGGAAATCCGGTCGCGAGCTCTCGCGCTCAATTTGATCAGCGGACTCTTTGTTGCCACTGTCGAAGCGCATTCCCGAAAGGGCCGCCAACTCTCCGCCCGCGGAGAAGCCGATCACACCAACTCGCGACGGAGCAATCCCCCATTCCTGGGCCCGGCTGCGCACAATACGAATCGCGCGTCTGGTGTCAGCCAGCGCATGGTCATCCACCGTGTAGGTCGAATTGGGTTCGCGGGCGAGGCGGTACTTGAGCACAAAAGCTGCAATGCCGTGCGCACTCAGCCACTGCGCGAGATTATAACCTTCATGGTCCACCCACAATTCCCGATGGCCACCACCCGGGATGATGATCACAGCCGTGCGCGGGGGCTTCCCTACTGCTCCAGTTGGCAAATACGCGGTAATGGAAGGATTATGGACATTTGAAACGACATGCTCTCCGTCAGCGGTCACCCTTACCGCCTCTTTCCCGGTCTTGCCTTCCGAACCTGGCGCGCCATTGGGCCAAAGTGGAATCTCCTTTTGCTGATCCAAGGCGAAAACGGTGGTGGATAAAAACAGCAACCCGAACAAAATGCGCGGGAACACAACTCTGTTCTTCATCTAATTTCAGACTCTTCTACTTAGACTGGACTTTCACGTTTCTCACAACCCATCAAGTTGTTGCAGTTGACCGGTGCTGTCGCCGAGCGTTTCTGGATGTACGCCGATGCGATCGAGCAACGACAAGTACAGGTTTGTTACCGGGGTTCCTGCTGCATAGACGATGTGCCTGCCGGGTTTCAAACTGGCGCCACCATGACCCGCCAGCAGGACAGGAAGAACTTCGTGAGTGTGCCTGTTGCCATCGGCCAGGGCACTGCCGTAAACAAGCATTGAGTGGTCCAATAACGTGCCGTCCCCTTCAGGAGTCGACTTGAGCTTTTGCAGAAGATAGGCAAACAACTGTGTGTGGAGACTATTGATGCGTGTAACTTTCTCGATCCACTCTGGATTGTTGCGATGATGCGTCAAAGGATGATGCGGATCGCTGATGCCAATCTCCGGATAGACTCGGTTGCTGCCCTCCCGTCCGATCATCAACGTGACCACGCGAGTGAGGTCCGACTGGAACGCCAGAACCAGCAAATCACACATGAGCTTTACGTATTCGGGAAATTCAAACGGGATACCCGTAGGCTTATCCATAGCGGGACTAACCTGCTGCGACCTCTTTTCTGCGCTTTCGATCCGCCGTTCGATATCGCGGACTGAAAATAGGTACTCCTCCATCTTGCGCCGGTCGGCGGGGCCGAGGGTCTTCACGAGATTACGCGCATCCTGGCTCACCATATCGAGAACGCTTTTGCGGTACTTTGCCCGCCGGGCGCGCGTTTGTGGATCGAGACTTAGGTCTTCTGTCCCGAATAGCCGCTCGAAGGCCGCCCGTGGATTCACCTCCGGAGGCATCGGAGTCTGCGGCGTACGCCATGAGATACTGTTGGTGTAAGCACAACTGTAACCCGAATCGCAATCGCCGACCGTGCGTGAATCTTCGCAACCCAGTTCCAGCGAAGCGAACCGCGTGGCGCCGGTCAGCCTGGTCGCTGCGACCTGGTCCACAGACACTCCGCCCCGAATATCGGCGCCCGCAGTCTTGCGGCAATGCACACCGGTAAGAAACGACGCCCCGCCCCGAGCGTGATCTCCCGGTCCATCGCCCAGGGCGTTACCGGTGCGTGAATCCAAATTTGAAAGGATAAGGAGGTCCTCGCGAAAAGCTTCGAGCGGTTTCAAGATACGGGTAAATTCGTAATCTTTGCCGGTTGCCTTTGGTGTCCAGTCGTTCATGATTATGCCATTAGGCACGTAAGCAAACGACATTCGCACTGGAGCCTTCAAATCCAAACGACGCCCGCGCACAAAGGCCGGAACCATTGCGTCCAGAAGCGGCAGGGCCACAACTGTCCCCAGTCCGCGGAGAAATGTTCGCCTCGGCAATGCCTTTCCAGTAATGAACATCAGGGACTTCCTTGCCTTGGGACTTTAAATGGCTCGCTCTTAACTATCGCCAAAACCAAACTGGAGAAGCGGTAATTATCAACCGCGGCCTGCTTCACGATCTCGCTAACTGCGTGATTATCATAGGGCTCCAGGCCTCGACCCAACGCATAGATAAGCAGCTTCCGGGTTAGGCATTCAGCAAAAGCGTCGGGCTGTGCTTTCAAAATCGATTCCAGTTCCGTTGGGCCATCGAATGATCTCCCGTCCGGCAGTGTACCCGAGGCCTGGATCGGAAACTGCCCGTCCATTGTGCGCCAGGCGCCAATGGCATCAAAGTTTTCCAGCCCGAATCCCAAGGGGTCCATGCGCGTATGACAGGAAGCGCAGATTGCGTTTTTGCGATGTCGTTCCAATTGTTCCCGCATTGTAGTAGACAAGCCAATTTTGCCTTCGTCAAGATTGGGAACGTCAGGTGGCGGCGGAGGGGGAGGCGTACCGACCAGATTCTCCAAAACCCACTTCCCGCGCAGCACCGGAGAGGTGCGGTTGGCGTACGAAGAGATTGTCAGCACGCTGGCCTGGCCCAGTAAGCCGCCACGATGTGCCTCGGGTCTAAACTGGACCCGGCGAAACTCCGGCCCCTGCACGTCCGGGACGTTGTAGAAGCGTGCCAGGCGTTCGTTCAGATAAGTGTAATCGGCATCAATAAAATCAAGAATGCTGCGATCCTCGCGAATGATGCTTGCAAAAAACAATTCGGTCTCCCGCCGCATTGACAGACGCAGGTATTCGTCGAAGCCCGGGAATCGCTTGCGATCGGGTTTCACTGATTCGAGCTTGCGCACTTGCAGCCATTGTCCGCCGAAGTTCTCGACCAGAGCATGCGATTTTGGATCGAGCAGCATGCGCCGCACCTGCGCCTCGAGCGCCACCGGTTGGGCCAGCTTGCCCCGATCCGCCGCGGCAAGCAACGCATCGTCGGGCATGCTGCTCCACAGAAAATAAGAAAGCCGCGTTGCGAACTCGTGCTGGCTGAAAGAACGCGCTGCAGTCGCAGTTAACCCGGTCGCAGGAGCTCGTTCAATGCGAAACAGAAACTGGGGCGAGAGCAGCATTGCCTGAATCGCCACGGAAAGTCCTTCTGCAAACGATCCGCCATCCTTTTGCACGCCGGCCAACACGCTGGTTAACTGTGTAATTTCTCTTGCTGTAACCGGCCGTCGATAGGCGCGGTGCGCAAGACGTTCGATAATCAGCCGGGCGCAGCCCTTCCCGTGATGTCCCTCCAGATGTCCACAAGCGTAGACCTTCTTCAGACTTTCGCGCGATGGTCCCAGAGTCACGGCATATGGACCACCCAGTTCCAACGATCTGATTCGTGGGCTGTTCGCAGGGATCTTTTCCGCTCGGCGCTTCTCCAGCGCTTTTCGCCTTGCCTCTATCTCTTGCGGTGTAAGATCGGGAGGCGGTCTGAATGGCGGCAGTGGGGGTACAGGCAGTTTTGAGGGATTCGGTCCTTTGAAACTGGCCGGTAAGCCGTCATAGAGGTGCGGTATCGAAACTGCCAGCCAGTGATCGCCCGCAGTGACATTCAACTTGAATTGCTGCGTCATCCCGCCAAGTTCCTGTCGCTCGGCGGCGTTGGTAAAGGATGCGACTTTCGCGGGATCAAACTGGACCACCTGGTTCTGTCGGCCATCAACCCACAGAGCAAGCTGGATCGGCTCTGATCCCGCAGGCCGCTCGCCGCCAAGGTTGGCCCTTATAAAATACTCACCGTCGACCGGAAAACGATAAGTGGTGTGGATTGCATTGGGCAAACTCAGACCAGTCAAGTCATAGTCGGTTAATGGGACCAACTGGGGCGGTATACTTCGTTCCGGCGAACGTAAGCGTACCAGGGTAGGTTTCAGCGGCTCGACGCCGAAGATTGCGGTGCGCGAGATCTTTTCTGCCGCCGCTAAATATTTTTCCAGCAACACCGGAGAGAGCGAGAGCACGTCGCCGATATTGTCAAAACCGTAGCCCGAATCGTCTTGTGGGAAATCGTCCGCAGGCTGAAGATCGATACCGAGCAGATCTCGCACGGTGTTGTTGTACTCGGCCCTATTGAGCCGACGCGCGGTTACATGACCGGAAATTATCTCCGTCGGTTTCTCAGCACCAGCAGGAGTACGCTTTTCCGCCGCGGCGAGTTGCTGAGAGAGCCATTGAGTGACCGCGGTTATATCTTCGGTCTTTGGGCGAGGCATTTTAGGAGGCGGCATTGCTCCCGCGTTGAGCTTGTCAAGTATCAGCTTCATCGTCGCTCGATCTCTGACCAGTGAGGCCGCTGTGTTGAAAGACTCGAGACTCAGATCCCCTGTATACCGCTGTTCGTTGTGACACGTATAGCAATTGTTCGCGAAGAAGGGCTGGACTACCTTGTCGAACGTGGTATCTGTCTGCGCAGGCATCTGAGCAGAAGCATCGGCAGTCTGCCCCCGGCGGTCAAGGACAAAGAGAACAGCGCAAACAAGCGCGAACAGAAAGCTCAGCGTTCGCCAGAGATTCGTGCGCACTAACGTTTCCTTACAATCGTGCCTGGCCTTTAAGAGCTCAAAAAAGGAAGCTTGCGACAAGAGCTAATATTAGCCGAGTTGGGTAGATTCGGGAAAGCCGGCTCACTGGTCGACGGGACAATTGAAGCTGAGTAAATTTGCAGGTCGGGAAGGAGGCAGTCATTATCTTCAAGGTTCGGTAAATTCAAGGCGCCCCCGCTCAACCTTGAATGCCAGTGCTTATCCCTATCACACACACCTCAGGCGTAAAGTTACATTGACTGATTGATTCGACGATGAAGCCTCTTAGACTTGAGCGGGGGCGCCTTGAATTTACCGAACCTTGAAACTAACGACTGCCCCCTTCCCGACCTGCAAATTTACCCAGTTTGAATTGTCCAAATCCTCGGCTTCAAGGCTCCAAGACAGACTCAGAGTTTTCACAAGAGTCTCTGCCGTTGGTAGGATTCTTCGCTTCTGAGGGTGTCGCTTCTGGTAGGCCGGATCTGTACAATCCCCCAACTGGTGAAAGTTAATCTCACTTACTATGTGTCATCTTCGTTCGGTGATTTGATTGTTCTTGGATCCAGTTATGAGTATCAATAACACAAGTCCGGAAACCTTGTCCGAAGAACTGGATTTCGGGTACGGTACGGAGAGATCCCCGCTCGATGTTGACCAATATTCAATTGGTGAGAGATTGCATGACGAACCCTTTGCGGAGATAGCACTCTCGCTGTCGGGCGGTGGTTATCGCGCAGCTGCTTTCCATCTCGGCACTCTCGATATACTTTACCGCAGTGGTCTACTCAAATCGGTGCGCGTTTTGTCGACTGTTTCGGGAGGGACGTTCACCGGATTGAAGTACGCTGTAAGTGCCGCGGAGGGAGACTCGTTTGAAAAGTTTTACCGTGAGTGCTATAGCTTTCTCGCCGAAACCAACGTCATCGGGCGATCTCTCAGAGGACTTCAGGATGAGCGCTCTCCTTTTTCCGGACAGATGCCAAGCCTGATCCGGAGTGCTGCCAATGTTTACGCTTCACCCCACATGTTTGGCGACAGAACGTTTGATGCTCTTCTGGATAATACCTCTTCCCATCTTAAAGAAATCTCCTTCAATGCCACCGAGTTCCGCACGGGCAACTATTTCCGCTTCCAGCGGAGCGAGAGCGCTGGCGCCATCATCGGCAATAGGAATCTTCCGGTGAAGAAGCCGGTAGCAAGAATGATTCGCTTAGCCGATATTGCCGCGGCCTCCTCCTGCTTTCCCTCAGCCTTTGAACCCATTCGCTTCCCCGATGACTTTCTCTGGCCTCAGACCCTGGAACAAGTCAGAAGCAGTCTTGGTGAAAAATTTAGTCAGTCGATCGCGTTAATGGACGGGGGAATCTATGACAATCAGGGTGTTGACAGTGTCCTGAACGTATATAACCGTGAAGGTAATAAAGTCGGCCTGGTAATCATTTCTGATACCAGTCAACGCAATGTCTCGTTCTTTGAGTTCAAGGCTGAGAAGAAGCGAGGCTGGTTAACTCTTAACGTAATACACAAGTTGTCATGGAGCTTTTTTTTCATTGCTAACGCGACCGTGGTGATTCTCATTCTCGGAGCGCTCAGTTCCATCCGCAAAACCGGGTTTCACTTTTTCGATATATTTTTTTATGTTATTCCGATTGTTCTTTCGAGCCTGGTTACAGCAGCGTTCCTTTGGCTCCAACGGTATTACAAAGAGGGAAAAGAGCGCATCTCTGAAATGACTACGCTCGAGGTGTGGCCATATCTCAAACACCTGACAGTGACTGAGTTAATAGACCTTATTAACGGACGCCTAAAATCCCTCGTTGCGTTGACAGCATCAGTTTTTATGAAGCGGGTCCGTGGCCTGATTTACCGAGATATTAGTGTGAATGAGAAATATCGAGGCCGGCACCTTTCAAATCTTATTTACGATCTGGATGACACAGGTAAGTTCAACGATAGCATCGTCGCTAAGCTTGCCCCCACCGAGCAGATGCGTCAGTTTGCTGTTTTGGCTGAGGATGTGGCCACATCGCTGTGGGTAAAAGGTCCCGCAGACCTTAAGAATCTGGTCGCCTGTGGCCAGGCGACTACCAGTTTTAACCTGTTGCGCTACATACTTGAGGAGAGGGCAAATCAGCTTGTTTTGACGGACTCACTGGAACGTGGAATTTATGATCAGGTGAATGGTCTGTGGCAGGAATTAAAGGCGAATCCTCACTCGCTGGTGCGATAGCAAACTAAATAAGAATATCTTTCAAGGAGAGGGGAGATGGCAGAAGAAAAAATACTTACCAAACACCCATTGGGTAAGAGCGGGAAAAATATCAGCAAGGAAAACTACGAAACGCTGAAAGGCGCTATCCTTTCGGCTTTAGGAAATAAAGAACTTACCCACACGGAATTATTCAACCAGCTCAACAAAAAGTTAAAGGGTAAGTTCTCCGGCAATGTAAGTTGGTACGGAGAAACGGTCAAACTCGACCTGGAAGCTAGAAAAATAATAGAAAGAACTTCTTCCCAGCCGCAAAAGTATCGCGTGAAATAGAAAGGCAGAAAGTCTAGTCCTCAAGGGCGGACCAAGCAGGCTTGGTGCTCACTTTTAACACTAAGCCGTTGGCCTAAGCGCAATCACAAGGTTGCATTTAAAACTGTGCGGAGCTAATATGCAACCAGGAGGTAGCATATGAACTCGTCAACAGATCGTATTGAAAGAAATATACTGCTCAAGGCTCCGCGGACACGGGTCTGGCGCGCCCTGTCGAATGCCGAGGAATTCGGCGACTGGTTTGGTGTGGATCTAAAGGGAAAAACCTTCGCACCGGGGAAACGAGTGCAGGGACAGGTCACCCATCCGGGGTATGAACACGTCGTCTGGGAGGTCGTAATCGAACGCTTGGAGCCGGAGAGACTGCTTTCGTGGCACTGGCATCCGGCCGCCGTCGAACCTTCCGTCGACTATTCCAACGAACCCACCACGCTCGTCGTATTCGAGCTAAAAGAGGTAGAGGGTGGCACATTGGTAAGCGTCGTCGAATCCGGCTTTGACAGGTTGCCGCTGTCACGTCGACTGGATGCTTTTCGTTTGAACGGCGAAGGCTGGGACGAACAGATGAAACGGATCGAAAACCATGTCGCCACGACTTAGCACAGTTTCGAAGCATGCGCCGCTGAAGACATCGGCACTGCGGAATGCTGCGCCGGTATTCGCCGCGCTTGGCGACGAGACGCGCCTCCGTCTCATCACTGTCCTGTGCGGTGGCGGGGCGATGTCGATTACACAGCTCACATCCGGAACAACTATAACGCGCCAGGCGGTGACGAAACACCTGCACGTGCTCGCAGATGCCGGCATAGTACACGACAGCAAAGTCGGCAGGGAACGGCTGTGGGAGTTCCAGCCAACCCAGCTGCAGGAGGCGCGGCGCTCGCTCGATGTGATCGGGCAGCAGTGGGAGAACGCACTTAAGAAACTGAAAATGGCCGTGGAAAGTTGATGACGCAACTTTATCAGTTTCAGGCGAGCTTCAATCCGTGCCGACTGAGCGGCAAAGAGCGATAGCGCTTTCCTGTTGCCGCAAATATGGCGTTCGCAACCGCGGGGACAAGGGTGACGGGTCCAACTTCCCCGGTTCCGCCCAATCCTTTCGTGCCGCTGTTTACAATATGCACTTCAATTAAAGGCGTCTCATCCAACCGAGCGATCTGATAGTTGTGGAAGTTAGACTGGACAGTGCGCCCGCTCTTGAACGTTATGTTTGATTTGAAAGCAACCCCCAGCCCCCAAACAGTTCCGCCTTCAATTGAGTTTTTCGTGATCTCCGGATCGAGAGCGACGCCACAATCAATTACACAGGTGATGCGATGGATTTTCACGAAATTGTCTTTGACAGATAGTTCGACGACGTGCGCGATGTGAGACCGAAAAGCTTCGGTATAAGCCATCCCGCGAGCCACACCGTTCCCCGCTGGTTTCTTCCAGTTTGATTTCTCGGCGAGCGTCTCCAGCACTTTGAGCGAACGTTCATCCTTCAAAAGCTGCCGCCGGAAATCATACGGATCTCGCTTTGCCCTGCCAGCAAGTTCATCCATGAAAGACTCGACGGCGAAGATGTTTGGTCCATAGCCAGTGGTTCTCAGCACAGAAGTTGGAATACCGACCTTGAGCAACTTGAAATCCACCCTCTGGCTGGGAATTTCGTAATGCGTTTCCAGCAATCCTTCCAGACAGCTTGGATCATTGTCTTCCGTAACTGCTGAACCATAAACGAATTGGAGGATGGAGGGAGAAACAAGCCGGTGCGCCACGGCCGCGGGCATCCCGGATTTATCGAGTCCTGCTGTGATGCGATGCAAAGTGGCTGGACGATACACGTCGTGTTGCATGTCCTCTTCGCGTGACCAAACAACCTTTACAGGCTTCCCAACCGCTTTAGAGACAAGCGCTGCTTGCATCACAAAATCTACAAGCAGCCGGCGGCCGAATCCGCCGCCAAGCAGCGTTCGGTTTATCGAAACTTTCTCGGGCGCCAGCTTGAACATACCAGCCAATGTAAGCTTCGCTAACTCCGGGCCTTGTAGCGGTCCCCAAATTGTGCAACTGTCGTCCGTCACAGACGCTGTGCAGTTCATAGGCTCCATCGTGGCGTGGGCCAGAAACTGCGATTCGTACTGCTGCGAAAAGATCTCCCGGGACTTCTCTTTCATCTCTGCCGTACTTAGGGCGTTGCCGCCCGTTTTCGCTGTCTTCCACACATTACCGTCGAGCGCGTCGCGATACTGTTTTTCCAGACTCTCACTGCTGACGTCTGCGTTAGCGCCGCCCTCGAAACTGACTTTGAGTGATCTGAGTGCTTGACGCGCCTGCCAATATTGCCGCGCAACAACGGCCACTCCATTTGGAATCGAGACGACATCAAGCACGCCGGAGAGTTTCATCACGGAGTCTTTATCAAAGCTGGACACTGCCCCACCGTGAACCGGACTTTGCATCACGGCAGCGTAAACCATTCCCGGTACAGTAAAGTCCAGACCGAAGATTGCTGTTCCATTTAGTTTGGACGAGAGTTCGACACGGGGCAGAGACTTTCCCAGGAGCTTCCATTGGCTTTGCGGTTTGAGTTTTGGATTTTGAGGTGGCGAAACTTTTGCTGCGTCCTCCGCTATATCGCCGAACTTTACTGATCTTCCGGTAGGTTTGTGAACAATCCGACCACTGTCGGCATAACACTCTTCCCGATTCACCGACCATTTACTGGCGGCGGCAGTGATGAGCATCTCGCGGGCGGAGGCTCCCATCGTTTGTAACAAGTCAAAGAACCCCGTCGTACTTTCGCTGTTTCCAGTAAATTGCCAATTGATGCGCGGATTACGGTAGGCAGGCGCAACGGAGGAAAACTCAATTCTTACACGTCTCCAATCGGCGCCTAGTTCTTCATTAAGTATTGCAGGCAGCGTGGTCATTACGCCCTGTCCCATCTCTGATTGCGAAGAGATGAGTGTGACCTCATCGCTCGGGCTAATGCGAATCCAGGCGTTAAGCGGAACGGCATTCCCCGATTGATTGTCCTGAGTTTGCATGAAAGTTGCCCGGTCGCTCATACCGGAAGTTGGAGGGAGTGAATAACCTATCAGCAAGCCGCCACCGGCGGCGACTGAAGATGTTAGAAAGAATCGCCGGGAGACTTTTTCCCCGCTCATAGCTGGACGTCCTTCTTTGCAGTGATTTCCGCGGCGCGATGAATAGCCTTGCGAATGCGTTGGTAAGTTCCGCAGCGACAGAGATTTCCGCTCATGGCATCAGCGATGTCTGTATCGGAGGGCCGGGGATTTTGGCGCAGCAGACAAGCCGCCGACATCATCTGCCCGGGTTGACAATAGCCGCACTGAGGAACTTGCATTTCCATCCACGCACGTTGAATCGGATGACTGAGATCATCTGATAACCCTTCGATGGTGGTTACTCTCTTTCCTTCCACTCTGGAAATTGGCGTCACGCATGAGCGAATAGCGTCGCCATCAAGATGGACCGTGCAGCAACCACAGACCGCCATTCCACATCCGTACTTGGTGCCTGTCAGTCCCAGGTCTTCGCGCAAAACCCAGAGGAGGGGCTTTTCACCTTCAACCTCAATCACCAACGCTTTGCCGTTTAGAACGAAGCTAACCTTGTTCATCTGAGCCTCTACTTTGGACATGCGCCGCCTTTTCCCAGCCACGCTTTAATGTTCTCGACGAATTTGTCATGACTCAGAGGTGGTTTACTCCTGCCTTCTCCGGGATCCCACCCCCACAAAACAAGTGGATCCGAAGAGATGTGCCGGATTAATGCCTCTGCGGTCATTCCGCCGTTCTCTGTCTGGTCCTTAAGCTGAGAACAGAGTTGAGATGGAGTGCGGCCTTGAAAAACCATAGGAGTCTTTGTCGGGGGCAGGCGCCATCGGGGAGTAAGATTAGCAGAGTCGTCTTTAGATAGATTCGATGCCCCGGGTGGCATGTTCAGTCCTGGCTGGTTCGTGGCCTGATGACAATTGGTGCACTTCATTGAATAGACTCCATTTCCATCTGTGCCTCGACGCACACGGTAAAAGTGAGTCCGGCTGTCGTCGCCTTGCAAGGGAGAATCACCGGCAGGATGGCAGTTCATGCAACGCGGGTACATGAAGACTTTGTACGCTTCAATGAAAGCTGCTCTTGCACCATTATCATCACGCCCGGTTGACGAATACAGGGATGGTCTGTGAACTGCGATCAAAGTGCCTAAACCAATCAGTCCAGGCACGATTAAGAGCCTGAGCAATTGCATCCATTTGCCTCCGATGATTGATAATAGCTAGTCTTTGGGGACCTTATGATGCGCGAGAAGCCTTATTTTTTGTGCAATCGTCCTTATATAATCGCCCAAATACGCAGAGTATTGAAAAGTGGAAGCCATCCGGACGAGGATGGAGCTCGCGGATCCCTAAATCATCGTGCTTATGCTACCGGTGGTTGGACCTTGTGACGAGAATGAAGATTGCTTTCTCAAACAATGACGGTGATGTTTTGACCAGTGTGCTGAACACGCTTCATTTCAGAGGAGAAGTCTTCTGTTACAGTGAATTCACTTCTCCCTGGGCGTTGAAATTACCGGAAAGTGATTTTGCTCATTTTCATTTATTCGAACGTGGAGAAGGTTGGATCAAACTTGAAGGGTCAGAACCCCAGATCTCTCTGGCAAGGGGCGATCTCGTGATTGTTCCGCATGGCAGTGAGCATGTTTTGAGCGACAATCCCAGAACAAACCCGATCACTCTGGAAAGACTCTTGAAAAAGAGAGCTTTTCAGGACGGCATTGTGCGCCATGGTGGCGGCGGGTCTGGGTCGACCGTGATCTGCGGCTCGTTTCGATTTGAGAATCAACTCGGGAATCCCATCGTTTCCCTGCTTCCACCTATCATTCATGTTGCACACACCCGCACTAAGAAAGGGGTTTGGCTGGAGCCGACGCTGAAACTCCTGGCGCATGAGGCGCAAAACGCAAGTGAGGGTTCGGGCGCAATTATCAGTCACTTGACTGGAATTGTTTTCGTTCAGGCTGTGAGAGCCTGGATTGAAACACAACCGCAGGGCCAGGGCGGTTGGCTCGGAGCCTTACGCGATAAGCAGATTAGCGCTGCCTTAAACCTTATACATCAAAAACCGAATCATCCCTGGACCATTGCAAAACTCGCTGCCGAGGTGGGCATGTCGCGTTCTCCTTTTGCCTCCAAGTTCACTTCTCTAGTTGGCGAACCGCCAACATCTTATCTCACCCATTGGCGCATGAATTTGGCGGCGGATTACCTGAGGAGCGAGCAATTGAGAATTAGTGAAATTGCGGAACGCGTGGGCTACGAGTCACAAGCATCTTTCAGCAACGCCTTTAAGCGTCAATTTGCGATTTCGCCGCGCCAATACAGAGACAAATACAAGGCTGGGTTGAGTTAGGAAGCGGCATTATTGAATAGTTCAGGTTATAGAATGCTCTAGAATTGCATCTTCGCGCTCAGCACGCCCGAATCTTTCCGCTTTAACGCTTTCAGCAACTGGATCCACTCATGATGCCCATGGGTAAGTTTATGGAAATCGCTACGCTTATCAGCTTCCAAGCTGTCCAGCATTTCGTGGGCTTTACCGCTGTTGATGGCCTTTTCTGCAGCAAGAGAGAGCGCACTAAAAGCCTCATCGTGCGAAGTTGTTTCTGTTCCCTTGATGGCTAACTTGGCCCGTTCATAGGGAAAGTGATAATCGTCGGGGTATTGTCTTTCCGTTCTGGCGAAGGCTTGAAGGATCGTCGTTCGGTCCGAGTCGGTGGCGGCAATTCGCCTTTCCTGTAACTTCTTCAGTTCATCCTCCTCAGAACGGCCGGCAGCGGCTGACTGAGGCTTCGGAACGGTCGCGACATCGCCCTTTAATACCTGGCCGGGAGCAAGGTTAACATCAGATTGCCCAATGGCAGTAACGGGTTGCGCTTCGCTTACCCGAGCCAATCCTGAAGCCGAACGCAGGAGCAGAAATACTCCCAGCGAGACAAGCACTACGGTAAGGAGCGCAACAGCAATTAGTTTCAGCATCCCAGAATAGCGCCGCCGTTCTGGCTCCTCTTCCAAAGCCCATGAAAAAGTCGGCGACCCAACGGAAACCACTTGATGTTCCCCAGTTAACTCTTCTTCTTCGACGGCAATCTCAGACGCGGGCGTCCTCGCATCCGCTTGTCTAGTTGGCGCTTCGTTCTCGGGTGTCAACCGGTTGCCGCAGTCCCAACAAAAGGCGTATTTCGTCTCCACAAGCGAGCCACAATGAGCACAGGGCGTAACCGATGGCTCATCTTTCATACTTGTGATCAATGACACTGCTGGCTCGGGCGTGGCGGTACCTGCTCGATGGGGTGTCAGGCTGGCCGAAGTCTTTTTCTTCAGCTGGTCTTCAAGCACTTCGAGAACGCCCGGCGCCTGAAGCTTCCATCCCTCTGCAGTGCGAGCCACTGCAGCAGGCTGGATGATGTGCACTTCGCCCGCATCTGGATTAGCGCAATGATAGTAATCCTGGTAGAACTCGTAGAAATCTCGCCTGGTGGCAAAGCGTGGCGGTCGAGGTAATACGATCGGCGGTATGGCCTCGCTACCATTGCTTATTAAGACGAACTCTCCATCCTCCACCGGAACAAACAACTCAGTCTCGTAGTCGAAGGTTACGTTGACCTTATTCGCAACTTTTGTTCTCCTCAAGTATTGGGCCACTGAAGAAGGAAAGGAAGGTGAAATATCTAAGCGCTCTCGACAAAGCGGACAAGAGTCGAGCGCGGTGACGAACGATGCGCGTACTGCGTCACAAGTGTGTTCACGCAAGTTGGCTGAGGACGTTTGCAAACACCCCGGACAAGAAGGCTGCGGCACGCCTTCTGATGTGACTGTGAAATTCTTTGTCTGCTGTGGCGTGATGGATTCGAAGCTGACTGTATAACACCGGGCGCACAAATAAATTACAGAACTTCGTCGACTACACACCGGGCAGCGTTCCAGGCCATCCCGATCCAGGTCTATTGGGCAAAAATGTTCGCAGTTGCAGCAGTATTGCCATTGAAGCTCGCGGGGAGGTTTGCCCCCACCTGCGAAATCCAACTCGCCTAAAATGTGACTTTTATTCTCACACTTGATCGGACTTTGCCGAGGAGCGAAGAATCCTCTTTTGTGCTCGGGACAGAATACTCTCATCTTAGTTGCTCCCTTTGAAGATGGGTAACCATTCAAGCTGTACTTTGCTCGCAGCATGAAGCGTTTGGATTGAACGAAAAGGCCGCCGCTGAGCGGCAGTTGTTTGGGAGAGGCTAGTTCTCGGCGTTGTTAAGCGCCGGTTACGAATTAGAGATAATCGGAGAGACTTTCAGCGCGCTCGCACTATCAAATTCGAAAGACGCTGCAGGCAGTTACAGACACTAGATTAATGCTGACCGCTCCTGAACACAAGTCTCCATTCTGACCGGTAGATAGCGTCAGATTGAAACCTCTGCAATTTGTCGGGAGTTGCATCTCAGGTGTCTTTAGAAGCGTTAACTCTGGTGGGGCAATAGATTCTTGAGCGATAAAGAGTTTTCATGTGGGAAAGACTGAGGTAAGTTGCGCAGAACGTCGTCGGTATTGCGAAGAATTCCGCAAGGGAAGGCTGATTCCCCGGGAGATTTGACCAGTCAAGCTTATGGCAGGATGCATTTCCCACCATGATTAGCTCAGCCGAATCTCAGCTTATTGAGTCATCAAGGTTCTAGCCACTGCCTTTTAGGGCGGCGCGAAAATTCCGGCGTGTGATTTGCATCACATTCAGCCCACGAAAGTGAAAACCATTTTCATTTTCGTACCAAGCGGCCGAAATTAAAGGGTTTCGACCTCGCTTTTGCTGAAACGAAATGAAAAGACATCCTCCCATATCCAATAAACTAAGAGTTTCTACGCGATCCACAACGTCGCTTGCCACGGCACCTCACGGTGCCAGGGCCAGGGTCGCCCGCATCGACGGGTCCGGAACCGTTGCGCTTCGCTTGATAGAAATGGGTCTCGTGCCCGGCGCGGCGATTTGTGTCGTCAGGACAGCGCCACTCGGCGATCCCCTCCAAATTTGTCTGCGAGATTATCATCTCGCCGTGCGCCGCGTTGATGCAGAGAAGGTCATTGTGATCCTCGGCGGCTAGTCGCAGAACCTTGGTCCGCGGCCTTGCGACTTTCCTATGAACGCGATATTGAAATTCCCCTCTACTACAAACGAAAGCTCCGCCCCAAAAAGTTTGGGTTCGGGGCGGCCATTGACGATTGCCATCGCTGGAAATCCAAATGCCGGCAAGACCACTCTCTTCAATGCGCTGACCGGCCTCCGCCAGAAGGTTGCGAACTATCCTGGCGTCACCGTCGAAAGCAAAACCGGGACCTGGTCCCTCGCCGCAGGTCTTCCTTTCGCGCGCTTAATCGATCTGCCGGGTCTATACAGTCTCGATGCGTTGTCGCTCGACGAACAGATCGCGCGCGACGTAATGCTCGGTCAGATACCTACAATTGCTGATCCGGATGTCATCGTGGTAGCGGTCGATGCGACAAATCTGGTGCGCAATCTTTACCTCGTGACGCAACTGATTGACAGCGAAAGGCTAATTGTTATTGCCCTGACGATGATCGATCTTGCGGAACGCAGCAAACTGGAAATCGACGTAAATAGGCTGAGCGACACCCTGGGCATACCTGTCGTGCCAGTTGTACCTAGACAGCGTCGTGGCATTGAGGCGCTTGGCCAGGCCGTAATCGCGGTCATGAGAAGCAACCAAAGACCGATTGTGCGCTGGCGTTTGTCTCCAGAACTTGAAAGGGTGCTGTCCGATCTTTCCGGGAACGACCCCTTGCGACGTGCTCACACGCTGCGGGAACTTTTTTCTCAGGAACTGCCAGGAGACTCTCACCGGCGACGATCTGTGGAGCAGGCGCGCCACCAGCTGGGGCGAATCAATCCCCACTGGCGTCAGGAGCCATTAGTCGCTCGTTATGACTGGATCGAGCACGTTGTCAAACAGGCGGTCCATTATGCGGGCGATAATAAGCCGAACGTCACTGAGCGTATCGATTCGCTGGTGACGCACAAGATCGCTGGTCCCCTGATTCTCCTCGCGGTGATGCTGCTGGTTTTTCAAACCATTTTTTCGTGGGCCAATCTGCCCATGAACTTGATCGACCACGTCTTTAGCGCCTTGGGCGACGTCGTGCGCAGCCACTTTCCCGCAGGAATCCTCACTGATCTGCTGGTTGATGGCATTATTGCCGGAGTGGGGGGCGTGCTGGTTTTTCTGCCGCAGATCTTGCTGCTGTTCTTTTTTATCTCGATTCTCGAGGACAGTGGTTACATGGCGCGGGCAGCTTTTCTGATGGACCGTTTGATGCGCGGTGTAGGTTTGAATGGCAAGGCCTTTATGCCGCTGTTGAGCAGCTTTGCCTGCGCGGTTCCGGGCATCATGGCGACGCGCACGATTGAGAATCCGAAAGATAGAATCACGACAATCATGATCGCGCCCTTCATGAGTTGCTCAGCGCGTCTGCCCGTCTACACGCTGATGATCGCAGCCTGCTTTTCGGAGCGAAGACTGTTCGGCATATTCTCGGAGGGCGTTGCCATCATTCTCGTGATGTATCTGCTTGGTATTGTGGCGGCAATTGCCGTCGCGCGGATCTTAAAGAGTTCGCTGCTAAGTGGACCAGCGCCGCCTTTCGTGATGGAACTGCCGCCCTATCGGATTCCGCAATTCGCAAACGTCGCCCAAACGATGATCCAACGTGCTGGGCTTTTTGTGAAACGGGCGGGCACAGTGATTCTGGCGATTTCTATCCTGCTTTGGGCGCTGGTTGCATTTCCGCGTAGTACCGGTACCCCTGGCGAGCAAGTGCAGAACAGTTTCGCCGGTCGCACTGGACAGGTAATCGAACCGCTTATTGCGCCACTTGGGTTTGATTGGAAGACTGGAATTGGACTGATTTCTTCATTCGCGGCGCGCGAGACCATCGTGTCAACCCTTAGTATCGTCTATAACGTAGGGGCCGACTCCAAAGAACAGCCTGCTTCTCTCGCCTCCGCACTACGCAACGCAAAACGGGCTGATGGCTCGCCGGCCTGGACTCCGCTGGTGGCACTCTCGTTGATGGTGTTTTTCGTGCTGGCTTGTCAGTGCATGTCCACACTGGCGGTGGTCAGACGCGAGACGAATTCATGGCGCTGGCCGCTGTTCATGGTTGGCTACATGCTGGTGCTTGCTTATCTCGGTTCCCTGCTGACGTATCAGGGTGGACGGCTGATAGGTTTCAGTTGATACATGCGATGGACTGGCAATCGGTAATAGTTGCGCTTACGGTTCTAACTGCCTCCGCATATGTTGCGTGGCGGGGCTGGAAACGTCTGCAGTCAGTTGTCAACCCGAAATTCGGCGTCAGATCCGGCTGCGGAGGCTCCTGCGGCTCCTGTGCCGGCAAAAAACGGATTCCGGACAAGAAGGTCAGGTAGGCTAATCAACCGTGCTAATTATCGTCATCATGTTCCCCTTCACGAACGCTGACCTGGCCGCGGATTTCTCCCCCCGGGAACAGCGTCGTATGAACAAGCTCGCATCAAGCGAAGCTCATTAATTAAGTCGTCCTTAATCTATACTCGCTTTTTTCTCCTTTAAGCGTGGCATTGTTTGAAATTTCAGGGATGATTCCAGCCTGCAGTATTTGTGTGGCTTTGGGCTCGACAGTTGGCTTGAACCGGCCTGGCAGTTCAACATCCCGCAGTTCTCTCCAACCTTTCCTTATTTTCGTCTAACCCAGCCTGGAATTGACTAAATTCCAAGAATGACACGGTCATTAATTGGAAGCGGAGCTATAGTTCCATTCGTTTCGGATGGTGATTCTGAAATGGTTTGGTATATCCAGGGAACGGCATTTTCAAACTGGCGTGCGCGCGAACGAGTCCTGGGGAGGTGAGCAATGAAAAGGCTGAATCTGATAGAAGCGATCGACGCTAAAACAGCGGTCGTAAAATATTTGTTATCGATCCCGATATTAGTCTTGCTTTTTGCGGGGAGTGCTCGTGCGGATGCGATTGTTGTCGATCCGGTGGGAGATTTTTTGCCCAGTTATACTGGTCCACATAACGGAGACCTGGATGTTGTCAGCACTAATGTATCGCTGATCGGAACTAATCTTGTCTTCTCGGCTATGTTGAACGCGAACATTGGCACAACCGCTCAGGCGTTTTACATCTGGGGAGTTGATCGCGGAGCGGGCGCAAGTACGGCTAACTTCGCTAGCCTGGGTTTACCTAACATCGTATTTGACTCAGTCGTAAGAATTAATCCTGACGGGACAGGACAGGTGACGCTGATTGGAGGCTCCACTACGCCACTCGCTCCAGGAAGCATTACGATTTCGGGCAATAGTTTTCAGGCGTTGGTTCCCCTTTCGTTTCTACCGTCCCAGGGGTTTTCGGTAAGTCAATACGGCCAGAACCTTTGGCCCCGCTGGGGAGGTGCAGTGGGCAATGCTCAGATTGCCGATTTCGCTCCGGATAATACAGACGCCGGCGTGGTGGTTCCCGAACCAACGTCGCTCCTTTTGCTCGGGATGGGCGTCATAGGGTTGGGTTCGACATACAGAAGGCGGAAAGCTAAATAATAGGCGTCTCCATAACAGTAATTGATCACAGTCGTTTTTAAGGGGGCTCAATGTGATCGCAGATTCTATTGCTTGCATGCACACGTTGTATGATCCATCGTTGATTAACGAAGGCCAGGGTAAGAGCGTGCCACGCATCGAGATAAAGTGTATCGTCAATATGAGGTGTGGATCGTGTTCAGTTTCTAACTAGCCCGGCAAGAAACCGCGCGGAGACAGCTTGTGAGAGTATTGTGATTGGACTTTCGTCCACGGACGAGCTGTTAAATAAGGCATTTCAACTCGCCTGTTTCATATTGGGTGACAGGGAAGCTGCGCTGCGCGTAGTCGCAACTGCTGTGGCAAAGCTAGAGGTTGCCGTTGCAACGCAAGGCAAGAGGCTCTATTACACACCCACTGGTCGCCTTTGGTCGCGTCGCACGCAGTCGAAGCGCACCAGAAACAACATCTCATTCAACGAACTGCATCTGCTGCAACGCCTTATTTATATTGAATCCGAACCATACGAGATCGCACTGGAACAAGGAAAAGGCTCGACGCATCTGGTCGAAGAAGACCTGGTCATCCATTTCATTAAACATCTCACAACGAAAACCACGAAGCGCAATTCGTTTTATGTCACCCTCGGATTGAGTCGTCTTCTCTACAGCTACACAACCGCGGAGACAATGGATATTTATAACGCTGTGATTCAAGATCCTGAGCGCGTGAAGGATGATTATTACTACCGCTCGCGAAAAGGAGTTCTCATGGAAGAATTGAAAGAGCGCTTTGGTGGGCTCCTCAACGTCTCTCGCGGTCCTCGCGGTGAAGAGAGATTCCAGGCAGATGACAACCAGGGCCGATTCGTCGAGCTTGTCCGCGAGTCTCTTAGCTTCTTTACACCATGGCACACACCCTGCCTTGTCCCAGCCGGGATTGATCCGATCACTGAGGGCATTCCTTCCCTGTCATATCTGGGTCACAATCAGGAGGATAAGATTGAGGTTAATCGCGTCCATGCCGTCCTGCACCCAGATTGCTTTCAACGATTGACTGCCAATCTGCGCTTTGATCCTCCCGAGACTCGATTAGAGGTGCCACGCTTCTTCTACAAAAACGGTATGAATCGCAATGGTTCGAATAGCAACCGCCGCGACCCGCCAAAGCTGACCGAGCAAGAGTTAATAGCAATCAAAAACGAGCTTCAGGATAATGCTGCACGCCGCAAGGCGGCCCACGCAGGTCTCTTGCGAATCATAGTTGATGGAGCGGAGCACGCTCGTATTGACCTAAAGGCTACCGGTAGCGCGCGCTTCACTTTGGATAAAGATGCAGAGCTGATTGAGGTCCGCTCAGGCGACAATGCTGGCGAAGAATTGTTGTTAGCGTCCCACCTTCTCGCCGGTGTCGAGCTGGAGCATCACGTTAAGACGGCGGATGCTTCAATTATCCTTGAAGGTGGGCAGAAAATCTCAATTCACAGCTCGCCTGAGTTGAGTGACACGGGCACCGTTGTTGAAATTACTTACCGTGAGACCAACCTGTTTCGCACCGCATCACATTTTTTTCATCAACTTGTGCAGTCACTTAGCGAGAATTTTTCTCGGAGCATTTGGAAGGATCGCCGGGTCCTCGTATCTCTCCTGGTTCTTCTCTTTCTCGTCGGTGTTGGAGTCGTTCTCAGATATAAGTGGGGCGAGGAACGGCGCGCTATTAATGACAATAAAGTCGCCGATAAGCAGAACGGCGCAGTCAACGCAATGGAAAGTCACATTACTCCGACAACAGGTAACAATAATGGCCTTTCGACGACCGAGAAGAAGTATCCAAAGTCGTCAAACACTGCGCCAGCTCATGTAGCAAAATCAGGTCCACCGCCGATCGTTGCCAGACCATCTGCGGAAACCGAGAATACTCGCCCGACTTCGGCGCCAGAAAACGTTGCAACTGCGCCTGAAACGGTAACGAATCAAGCGACGAATACCAGAAGCTTGACGTCGCTTCCAGCCGCAGTGCCACTGTCGGCGGTGAGGAAAGTGTATATCGAGACTGTAGGAGATGAGGAGCTGGCTCAGACCGTGCGCCAGTTGCTTGGAGAAAGATTGAAGGCCAGCAATCAAGTCAGCCTGTCGCGAACTAGAGACGAATCAGACGCTCTATTGAGAGTAACCGTAGTAAGAGACGGAGGTCCTGATCTCGAGATTACGAGCGCCCTCGTTGAACTCATAAACGCACGCGGCGATGTTACTTGGACCAACAACAAGGCTGGAACTAAGTATCATGGCTATCCCGCCAACGTGGCCACTAGCGTTGTCAGAGATTTGCTTACAGCCATTAAAAATTCAAAGCGCCGCTAAAATGGATCGGGGTTTGGTGAGGTTCTAATACCGGTTAGCTATCCTTATCGAGGCTCACCCTGGAGCACAAACGCAGCCCAGTAATATGGCGCTTGCCAACGCTTCTGATTGAAGATTTCGATCTGTGCTGCTCTGAGCGCTGCCGCCGGCGACAGATGTTCTTTAAGCATGGCTCTGTAGAGGCGGCCCATTAACTCTGCCGAGGCCTCGTCAGAAATATCCCAAAGGCTCACGAGCACGCGCGCAGCTCCCGCGTACATAAAACCCCGCGTCAGTCCTACTAGTCCTTCGCCCTTGATCTCTTTACCGAGTCCGGTGCGACAACCGCTTAGCACCACCATCTCCGCCGGCAGGTGCAGATTATAAACCTCGTGAGCCCATAGAAAGCCATTTTGCTCCTCCCCCTGCCGGTTAACTAATGAAAGAACAATACCGGACAACTCCGGATGCGCAGTGTTCAAAAAACCGTGAGTGGCGAAGTGCACATAGCGATATTGACCTAGGGCCGGGCTGATTGCAGTGGCTCGGTTTGCATCAAAGTCGAGCGCTTTAAGGCGATCGCCTTCAGGGGCGAACGCCAGAATTTCATCTGCCTCTCGTCGCGTGAAAGGAAGACGATGGATTTGTGTCAGTTCCCCGGCATCCAATTGTCGCGTAGATTTCAATGAGTCACTATCCGTAAATTCGATATTTCTCAGTTCAATTGATCTCTTGCGTCGCGTACCGTTCTTCGGTACTGCTTTAATGCCCCTAACACGCTCATCATCTTTCTCAAATATCGGATCAGCCACTACCGCCAAAGACTTTAGTGCTGGTGCGCGCCCCGCCAACTCAGTTCGTAACACAGACAGCGTAGAAGCGGAAGGCAGGCTCACAATTTCATGGTCGACGATCAACGGTACCTCGGACGCTGAAGGTTTGAGACGAGAAATCTGAAGATTCCCTGTATCATTGGTCGCCGAATTGTGGGGAGTCGGTAATGCCGCAAAAGGCAGATAATTAAGCGCCCCGTCGCTGATGATAAGTAAACGCTTTTTTGTCAGTTGCGACCCGACCAGTCCCAGCAGCATTTGGCTGAGGCTGGAGGCTGCTGCAGCGTAGTCGGCGTCGGCTTTGGCAATGCGTGAGCGCTGTTCGTCAGGCTTCTCAAATTTAATATGTTTGTTGCGCGCTGTCAGTAACTCGTAAAACCGACGGGTCGCCGCGTCTATCTGCGAGCGCGCCGGCAGCTCAAAGCTCCTGACCGAAACGGCCGTTACCGCCCAGAGGTAACTTCTCTCATCACCCAGCGCGTATTCAAGTAGCAGTGTATCTGGATCAACAACTTGCTGTTGAATCTCCTTGACACTTAACGGTAGCGGCTGCATCAATGCCGCATACCGCGGGCTGTTAGCTCTGATCTCTGCTTCGACTTCCTGGTATTGAGTAAGAAGCGTTTCCGTCTCCCTCTTGACAGCCGACAACTGTTCTTCAGTTTCACTACTACTAACCAGTCGTGCTTCTCGTTCCGCTGTTGTATCAAGCCTTTGTTGCAGCGTGCGTTCTCGTTCTAAAAGCTCAGGCCGAATGCCTTCGCGAATGTTTGCTCGCGCTTCAATGAGACTATCCAGCAAAGTGCGAGCGCGGGCGCGTTCCGAAGCCTGAAACGCCAGCGCATCGTAACCTAGGCTGGGATTGAGGCCGTGAAGCCGCATCAGCACGTCGATATAGGACTCAAAGATCTGTTGGATAGAAGCAAAATACGAGGTGCGGAGTTCCTGCCCGACAATCCTGGTGCGCAGGTGCTCTACTATGCCTACTGCATCTTCGATGTGCCTGCGAGCTTCTACCAGGTTACCTCGATTTCGTTCGACCATTGCCATGCGACGTAGCGTCGCTGCCTCGGTTTTTCTATCTTCGACGGCGCGGCTGATTTGCAGGGCCTGCTGGTAAAGACCGAATGCCTTCTGTTCTTGACCGAGCGCGGCATAGACCGAGCCGATGTCCCCAATCGTGATGCCTTCGCCGGTGCGGTCATTGACAGCGCGGCGGAGTTCGAGTGCTTTATTGAAAAACTCCAGCGCTCTACTTTGGTCGCCCGTAGCCTCGTGGACCAGGCCAATATTGTTGAGTGTAACAGCTTCCATTCGACGATCACCGACCACTCGCAGGACTGGAAGCGCGCGATTGTAATAGTCCAACGCCTTTTGCTGTTCATCCAGGGCATCGTAAACGTAGCCGATGTTATTAAGCGTTATCGCTTCAACGCGACGGTCGCCGATCTCTTGCAAAATGGGAAGCGCGCGGCCGAAGTAGGCGAGTGCCTTCTGTTGATCGCCTATCGAATCATAGAGATAGCCAATGTTGTTGAGGGTGACCGCTTCGTTGCCGCGATCGTGCTCGGCTCGTAATAGTGGAAGCGCACGCTGGTAAAATTCAAGCGCCTTCTGTTTCTCGCCGATGGCATCGTGGACCAGCCCGATATTTACAAGGGTGATCGCCCGGACCCGCGTATTGCCCATTTCTTGAAGCATCAGAAGCGCGGTGTTGTAGTAGTCGAGTGCTTTCTGTTTTTCTCCCAGCGAGTCGTGAAGTAAGCCGATGTTGTTGAGCGTGGCGGCCTCGCTCGATCGGTCCCCGACCAAACGGATAAGGGCAAGTGTTTGACTGTAATAATCAAGGGCTTGCCGTTTCTCGCCTAACAGATCGTAGACCTTGCCTACCAGGCTGAGGGCGATAGCTTCCCGTCTTTTGTCACCGGCGGCGCGCCAGAGAGTGGCGGCTTCCAAGAATTTCTCGATCGCTCGGCGTTGCGATACCGCCGTTCCTTCTGCCAGGAGTTGCTGGCCATCCCTGAAGATCTGCTGGGCGGCGGCGATCCCGCTGTCTTGCTGTGGTGTCACGTTGATCCGGCACAACGAGTGAGCTAGATTAGTCGAGAAAAAGAGAAGAGGAATTGTCAGTAAAAGCAATTCAATGGCAGCGCATTTTGGGGATTGCTGTAGCTTCACGTGATGTATTCACTATCATCCTTCGCTCCAGCCAGTTTAGATGATCTTCCTTATTTACTCGACCCTTTCAGGTACCTTAATCCAATATAGAGCCGACATCTCGCCCGAAATCTACCTCCAAATCCTTGCGCACGGATAGCCACGTTGGGTTAAAATGCGTAGCACTCCCCAAGTCGTTCAAAAAGGCTGAGAATATCGTGAGAAGTACATCTCGCAACTCTCCAGTCATAGGACTGTTTTCGTCTGTCTGGCTTCTCCTCCTAATATTTCACTGTGCACAAGGCCAGAACAGCAGCGAACTGTTCACAACTGTCTCCACGTTGGGCAACCACGCGCCGGGAACTGCCACCCTGAGTGGAACGGTCGTTGATGAGAATGATGCTGTGGTTCCAGAAGCAAACGTGCTGGTACGAGATATCCGCAAGATAACACTGAAAGAGGCCAGAACCAGCACCGCCGGGATGTTCATTATCACCCAGCTTCCGGCGGGAAATTATACAGTGGCTGTACAGCAGCAGGGATTCGCCACCGCCGAGATACAGGGGCTGTTGCTCAAGGTTAATGATCAGCTCGCGCTTAAGATTCAACTCAAGGTGGGCCAGATTGGAGAAACCGTCACGATTGATCCGGACAGTTCTATCGTTCAGCCATCGACCGCAGTTGCGACGACGCTCAATCGACAGACCATGGAGAACCTGCCGCTCAATGGTCGTAGTCTTCAGCCCCTCATTAGCCTTTCGCCCGGAGTCGCGCTCACTCGTCCGACGTTCGCCGATCAGGGACAGTTCAGTGTCAACGGCCAACGCGCAAATGCAAACTATTTCATGGTGGACGGAGTCAGCGCTAACATCGGGATTGCCGCTGGTGCGGACGGACTCGGACAATCCGGGTCCGGCTCTCTACCCGGCCTGACAGCTCTCGGTAGCACGCACAGCTTATTCTCAATTGACGCGCTGCAAGAGGTTAAGATTCTGACGAGCAGTTATGCCCCGGAGTTTGGCCGCCTGCCGGGGGCGCAAGTATTGGTGCAGACACGCTCTGGCACCAATCAGTTTCGCGGCAGCCTGTTTGAGTATTTTCGTAGTGGCGCCCTGGCTGCAAATGATTGGTTCGCCAACCGTGATGGTTTAGGTAAGCCGCAACTTAATCATCATGACTTCGGCGGCGTCCTCGGTGGGCCAATTATCAGGGGCAAGACATTCTTCTTCTTCTCTTATGAAGCACTACGCATGCGCCTGCCTCAGGTTGCCACCGTTGACGTGCCTTCTATCTCCGCACGGGAAAGTGCTCCACAACAGATACGACCTTTCTTGAACGCCTTCCCTCTGCCAAATGGAGAGGCAACTGAAAACGGGTTCGCGCGTTTCTTCGCCAGTTACACAGACCAGGCTTCTTTGCAGGCGACGAGTATTCGAATGGACCAGAGGCTCGGTAAAAATCTGTCGCTATTTGGTCGTTATAGTTACACACCTTCGCAAACGAGAACGAGAGGTGCAGCGAACAGTAGCTTGAACACCATACTCCAGATGGCCTTTGATACTCGGACCTTGACGCTCGGCGCTACTCACAACATTACTCCCAATGTCAGCGATGAGTTGCGCGCTAACTATAGTGCCACTAAAGGTGGAAGATATTTTCGTCTCGACGATTTTGCTGCCGGTCAACCAATCGTTTTCCCCGACCCGAATGCCCTGTACCGGTTTAGCCTCGGCGGTAATGCTTCATTCTCAAACGGCCAAGATGCTACCAATTTTCAACATCAACTGAATGTGGCTGATAGCCTGGCAATCCTCTTCCGGGCACATCAACTCAAAATCGGTGTGGACTATCGTCGTTTGACGCCGGTCTACGGCCAGTGGAAATACAAACAATTTGCTTCATTCAATGGCGTCGCTGAAGCCCTAACCGGAACAGCCGCGTCCGTCGCAATTCAGACCCAGGACAGGGTTGAGCTCTTATTTACAAACGTGTCCGCCTATGCACAGGATCTCTGGAAAATCTCGCGACGTCTGACGCTCACGCAAGGATTACGCTGGGAGTTCAACCCACCGCCAAAGGGCAGAAACGGCCAATTGCTGTATACAGTGTTGGGGTTGGAAGATCCGAAATCGCTTACTCTGGCGCCGGCAGGCACCTCGTTCTATCAAGCGACATACAATAACTTCGCCCCACGCTTCGGTATGGCTTATCAATTATCTGACCGTCAGGGCTGGGAAAGAGTCCTTCGGGGGGGCTTTGGTATCTATTACGACTTGGGCACTGGTTCGCTCGCCAATGCCGCCGTCTCCTTTCCGTACCTGCGACGAAAAGTCTTGTCCCACATCAGTTATCCATTAGATCCCTCTTTTGTAGGGTTGTCTCTCCCCAGGCAGGATACAGCGGTCGGTCGCATTCAAGCGTCAGATCCACTCCTGCGGCTGCCTTTTACGATGCAGTGGAATGTTACGTTTGACCAGTCGCTCGGCGCCAAGCGTAGCCTGTCAGCCTCATACATCGGAGCCATTGGTCGCCGCCTGTTGCGTGCGGAGATGCTTGTTAATCCTAATCCCTCTTTTGGGGAAGTCTTCATCACAACAAACAGGGCCACTTCGAGCTACAACGCGCTTGAGCTTCAGTTCCAACGCCGACTCTCGCGGGGGCTTCAATCACACCTCGCTTATACTTGGTCCCACTCGATCGACAACGAATCCAACGACTCAATTGCCAATCCCAGTTCTGCTGTATTTGACTCACGACTGGATCGAGCTTCGTCGGACTTTGATCTGCGCCACTCGTTTGCCGGGGCGATTACGTACAGTATTCCTACTGCTCCGTTCGGCGCGGTCGGCAAACAGCTACTACGCGACTGGTCTCTTGATGCCATTATCACTGCGCACTCGGCAGCCCCAGTTGATGTCTTCTTTCTGCGCGACCTTGGGTTTGGGCCATTCAATTTTCGGCCAGACGTAATTCCCGGTGTTCCCCTTTATGTTATGGCGTCATCATTACCGGGCGGCAGGGCGCTCAATCGTGCGGCCTTTAACATCCCACAGGCGGCCCGACAGGGCACCCTAGGCCGCAACACTCTGCGTGGTTTTCCCCTAAGACAATTCGATTTAGCGCTGCATCGGAGCCTGGCTCTGCGGGAAAAAATGAGTCTGCAATTTAGGATGGATGTGTTTAACCTCTTCAATCGACCCAATTTTGGCGATCCCGTTGGAGATCTTGGCAGCAGCCTCTTTGGAAAATCGACCGCCATGTTCGGACGAAGTCTGGGAAGCAATGTAGGAAGCGTCGGGCTGAATCAGAACTATCAAGTTGGTGGACCACGCACGATTCAAATGTCTTTGAAGTGTCAGTTTTAGCCCCCCGCCTATTTCCCACTCGCCTCAACTGGGAAAGCTATTCATCTTCAAGCTACCTCACTCAACCTCGGCAGCCTCTCAGGTAAGGAAGGCGGACCCTTTCCCCGCCTCAACTGGTAAAGCAATCCATCATCTGTTGTTCACTCCAGCGTAGCCAGTCATGCGCGTTTTCGCGCAATAGAAGCGAAAGCTTCCGCAGGGACATTTGCCTCGGATACCTCTGCCTGCAGGTATTTCATTGTCAGCCGTACCGGCATGTCTCTTGCAACCTGTCTTGGAGCAAGTTGTGTTCTTTCTGGGTCGAGGCGCCAGACCTAAAGCCGTTCAAGATCAAGTCGTGCCTTTTCATTCGATATCAACTGACAGGTGAAACAAATGAGCATCATGTTGGACAAGAAAGCGGATCTCGCCGGGCCGGGCATCGGCAATTACGACGAGTTGGAAAAGCTCCTACCTCAGGATTATAACTCGCTGCTCAATCCGAAGCTCACGCAGCAAGCCATAACGGCAGTAAAGCGGTACATCGAGGACCATCTCTGCCGGGAACTCAACTTGATGCGCGTTGAGGTCCCTTTGATTGTTGACGTGGAAAGCGGGGTCAACGATTACCTGGATCGCGACGGCTCGCGCTCGCCTGTAGAGTTCCACATTTCTAACGACCATGACAAACACCCGCTTGATGCTCAAGTAGTACAAGCAGCAACAAAATGGAAGCGCGTTGCGCTAAGACAATTTGGAATGAAAGCCGGTGAGGGACTCATTACTGACATGCGAGCGGTCCGCAAGGACTACTTTCTTGATCACGATCACAGCGCCTATGTGGACCAGTGGGATTGGGAGAAGACAATCACCGCCGACCAACGCAATTTGGCTTACCTGACAGATACGGTCGAGAGTATCTGGAAAGTCATCAAGGGTGCTGAGACTTTTATTCAGGAACTCTTCCCCCAACTGAAGACGGAAAAGTATTCTAGATTGCCTGAGAAGCTGACGTTCCTGCATGCTGAGGAGTTACTTGATAGATACCCCAACCTGCCGCGAAAAGCTCGGGAGACAGCAATCCTGCAGGAATACCCGGCGGTCTTTATTTATGGCATTGGCTGGGTACTCAAGGATGGTTATCCCCATGAGATGCGAGCCGCGGATTACGATGATTGGGTAACCGAAACCAATTCCGCTAATGGCAACAAGTTCCATGGACTGAATGGCGACATTCTCGTCTGGAATCCGGTGACGAAGCGGCGTCACGAACTGAGTTCCATGGGTATCCGCGTTAACGCACTGACTCTAAAGCAGCAACTGGAGATTACCGGGCAACTTGATTTTCTCAATCTGCCTTATCACCAGGCGGTTATCAATGATGAGGTACCGCTCAGCATTGGTGGGGGTATTGGACAATCGCGTACGGCGATGCTCTTGTTGCGGAAGGCACATCTCGGCGAAGTCAGCGTCAGTGTTTGGCCGCAGAGACTGAAAGAAATTTGTCAGGAAAAGAATATTCAGGTACTAGAGTAAACAAACTCGTTCCGCGGAGTGAAGATCATTGCGTGCTCAGTTTAAGCTAAGTTTGACGGCGGAACACGCTTCCTTTCTCCTTCGGTGTTGTGTCGGTTTTCTTCCATCTGTCTGAGGGGATCAGTTTATTGCGATTGCCTGACCATCCGTTCAAATCTAGAACAAATGTACCTTCCTGGAATGGCAATGAATCAATGACGAGTCGGCGATCCGGTTCGGCTCTGGCAATATCACGGTTGAAGATTAAGCGCATTTTCTTGTCGTGGTAAGTAAGCGTGACTTCCGTGAGATGCATCGTACACGTTGCGGCATTGGCGAACTCCAACGATGTTTGTTTTTTACCTTTTGCCCAATCGGTAGATTCTGGCCAATAGAACGTTTTTTCATCAGCCGCAAAAGAGACCTGCCCAGCGCTGACTTCGGCGTCACTGATCGTCTTTGGCAATCGTTCGTAAACAGATTTCAGGTCTGTCTCGCTCAACAATTTTCCTTTTTCATCGCGGACAAGATAATTAACCACCGCGGGATTACAAGACTGCGGGCCATTAACATGAGGAATGCCTGTGAAGACAACAAGAAGCCAAAGTACGGCGGTAATGAAGGCCACGGTGTGCATCGTTGTGCAGCAATAATGCTTGAACTGATAATGGTTCGCAAGAGGTCAGATAACTATTTACTTGACGGAGCACTATCGGTTATTAAGACCTCATCACATTGCGAACGTTGAACAACAACATTTGGCCATGCTGATCTCTCTCGACGACCTGCGCCGCTATGCCGTCGCCCACAGCCTCTTCACGCCCACTACGCTAAAACGCGCTGTCCACAGGCTGGGTTTTGTGCAGGCCGATCCGATCCGCGCACCGGCGCGCGCTCAGGACTTGACGCTGCGCCATCGTGTAAAGGACTACCATGCTGGCGACTTGGAACGCCATTACAAGAGACTCCACGTCGAGGAGGACGTCTTCATCACCTATGGTTTCGTGACGCGCTCCATACAGGCGCTAATGCATCCGCGCTCGGATACCTGCGTCCCTGCCGATAATATCGGCCAACCCTGGCCCACTGCACGCAGGAAGCAGGCACAGCTCCTGCTGAAGTTCGTAACCGAACGTGGTGCAGTGCACCCGCGCGAAGTAGATGAGCATTTCTCGCACGGCACAGTGAGAAACTACTGGGGCGGCTCGTCGAGTGCCACGACCCAACTGCTGGATGCCATGCATTACTGCGGCCTGCTGCGTGTGGCGCGGCGCGAGGGCGGCATACGCATCTATACCGCACACCAGCACGGGAACGGGCCGGTCGATGCGGCCGCGCGCCGAGAGCGGATCGACACGCTGGTCGATCTCGTCGTCCGCATCTACGCCCCGCTTCCCGATGCGAGCCTATCGGTCTTTGTGCGCCGGCTGCGCTTCGCTGTGCCGCAGTGGCGCGGTGAGTTGAAGAGTGCCTTGCAGCGGGCCAAACAGCGGCTCTCGCATACACGCGTCAATGGCGTCAATTGGTATTGGCCAGCCGAGGATGCGGCGCGCGGCACGGCGCAGAACATGGTGCGCTTGCTGACGCCCTTCGACCCGGTGGTACGGGACCGTGCCCGCTTCGAGCTGTTGTGGGGCTGGGTGTACCGTTTCGAAGCCTACACACCGGCGCCAAAACGCAAGCTCGGCTATTACGCTCTGCCGCTGCTTTGGCGCGACCGCGTGATTGGTTGGGGCAACCTCTCAGTGAAGGACGGTGAGCTTAAGTCTGAGTTCGGCTATATCGCATCGCCACCGCGCGATCACGCCTTCAGGCGCGAACTCGAGGCGGAGTTGGATCGCATGCGAGCCTTTCTGAGTCTGTCGAAATAGAAAATCTTTTAGGGCTTCACCCATAAGCAGTAACTTAATAAGGTTGTAATAGTTATTCAACTGATAAAGCACATCACCATCAAGCTAACTCAACCTCCCGCAGCCTCTCAGGTAAGGAAGATGGACCTTGTCCCCGCCTCAACCTGGAAAGCCACTCACCTTCAAGTTAGCCAACTTAACCCAGCAGCCTCTAAGGTAAAGAAGGCTGGGACAGGGTCCTCCTTCCTGACCTTAGAGGCTGCCTAACCTTAGAGGCTGCCTAACTATTCATCTCTTTTTTTCAGTGATCTGGCATCAACACCTAAGTGATCAGCCCGCTGGGCCTTTTGCGCCCGCTTTGCTCATTCGAGGCGATGCGCGACGGCCGTGGCGCACCCAGTCGCAACCTGGTGGCCGCCAACGTCAAGGATTTCAATCGATGTGTTTGCGGTTAACACCTCAGGATCATCCCCGATCTCAATGGCTCGTGTGACCCTTTGTGTCCCGAACCAATCCCCTGTGGGGCTGAAAAGAAGGGCTTCGGACACTGCACTATAAGTGTGCCCGCCTGTGTGCTGCCAGGTGCCGTAGTCAGGGCTGACCCGCGCTGGGCTGGAACCGGCTGCGGCTGCGTTAAGTGTTCCCCCTCGGGCGAAGGTGACCAGAGCTGGGAAGGTCCTAATGAAGCCGCCCGTATCACAGATGATTTGCGTGATCTCTACGCGCCAAGTGCCTTCCAGCTTCCTGGCCTGTGCCTCCTGGTTTTGGGCGTGGGCGCCACGTGTCTGCGTTAGGAGGTTAGTGCCGACCAGGGTAAGCACGGACACCAGGGCCACACCGTAGATCGACTTTACAATTCTCGATTTCATCTTCTTTCTCCTCTTTCTGTGGCTGCGCGTTGTCAGTTTGTTTGGCAGCTAGGGGCGTGCTTTCAGAGCGATTTCCTGCCGCTTCGCTTTCATGCCTGCCAACTCACGGGCCGCCATGCGTTCAGTGCGCGACTCCGGGCATTCCGCGCCAGTTTCTAATCCGCCGGCCCAGGCCTGCGCGAAGAAATACTTGGCTCCGTAGCGGTGGAACACCAGCTTTCCATGATCCTGCGCTATCCCGGTGACTGCGTTCGTTGTCACCGTGACGATCACCTTATGATCCTCGCTTCTAATCACCAGTGGTCCTATTTCAGAATTTAGACAGGTAACCTTGTATTCTCCCGGTGGCAATGTCGTTTTGCCAACATTGAATTGGAAGGGAATGTCCGCGCTTAACTGGGTGCTGCTGCACTGCGCCCTGGCGGAAACTGCCAGACAACCAAGAAGAACTACCATCGCAATTGTTGTGTAACTCTGCTTTTTCATGATTAACCTCTTTTTTTGTGGAAGGGCGTTCTTTGCCCGGATTAACTTTGCCTCTGGCATTACTGATCGATCCTATTAATGCCATCGCCTCCTTAAGCGGAGTACGGCGGGAAAAGCGGAAGAGGTCAATCAAGCTTTATCTGGAGACCCTTTTCTTTAAGGGTGCGCACCAGGCACTACAGAACGCAGGGCGGTAGAGACCCAGAAAACTGCTGGTGGATGCCCCCGGCTTGTCCGGGGGGAGTCTCACGTTGGTGGCTACTAACAAAGCTGACGAAGCTGGCTTTGGATGCCACGGGCTCGCCCCGTGGAGGTTCACGCTTGCTGCTAGCCCCAGAAGCAGATAGCAAGGAACGTGAGCCTCCACCGCGCAAGGCGGTGGCATCCGCAAAGGTTGCCTGCTCGACGTTTTAGCGGCGAGCGTGAATCTTCCCCGGACAAGCCGGGGGCATCCAGCACCAGTTTTCACACATCCTCAGTAGGTAGCGCCGGGTCGATTTCATCAACTTGGCTCGTGAGAGCTGAGAACGACACGGCGCTACCCGCGCTCGGTTCTGAGTGCTTGGTGCTTTTGAGGGATTACACCATTTTCCACTAACCCGAAGTGCACCCAATACCGACCATCCCCGCTGGTAGTGGATCATCCGCAGATGTGATAACTTGCGAGCCTCTCAAATTGTGCCTTCCGGAGGGGCAATAATGACGCCAGCGTCAAGCGAAGAGGTGACCGAATTGCTTCAGGCCTGGAGCGACGGTGATCAGTCGGCGCTGGAAAGACTTATGCCGCTCGTCTATGCAGAACTTCACCGTCTTGCCAAGCGTTACATGCGCCGTGAGCGGGTGGGCCACACTCTGCAAACTTCGGCGCTGGTCAATGAAGCCTATTTGCGGCTCGTCGATGCTCATAGTGTGCGCTGGCAAAATCGCGCGCATTTCTTCGCGGTGTCGGCGCAGACTATGCGCCGCATTCTGGTAGATTTTGCGCGGGCGAGACAGAACCTCAAGCGGGGCCAGGGAGCACATCAAGTCACACTCGACGAGCGGCTGGTAGTTTCGCCCGAAGGCGGCCCAGACCTGCTTGCGCTCGATGAAGCTTTGGCCAGGCTGGCAGAGCTCAATCCACGACAAAGTCAGGTGGTGGAGCTGCGGTACTTCGGCGGCTTGAACGAGGAAGAAGTCGCTGAGGTGATCAAAGTATCGTCAAGGACAGTGCGAACTGACTGGAGTCTTGCGCGCGCCTGGCTATATCGTGAACTCGAGCCGGGAAGGCAGGAATGACGCCTCAACAGTGGCAACAAGTTGGCCGCCTTTACCAGGCGGCTCTGGAGCTCGAGGCAGACGCTCGTCCGACTTTCCTTCGGCAGAATGTGGCGATGACGAAGCGCTTCGTAAGGAGGTGGAGTCGCTCCTGGCAGCCGAAGATCGGGCTGGAAGTTTCCTGGCCGCAGGCGCGATGAATGATGCAGCGAAGATGGTGGCTGATGAGAAAGCACTGATGCTGGTTGGCAAAAAGCTGGGTCGCTATCAAGTGCTATCACTTCTGGGTTCGGGCGGGATGGGTGAGGTTTACCTGGCTGAAGACCTTCAACTCAAACGCCAGGTCGCGCTCAAGTTGCTGCCTGCAGAACTCACGGCGCACCGGGATCGATTGCGGCGCTTTGAGCAGGAAGCGCGTGCGGCCTCGGCCCTCAACCATCCGAACATCATCACTATTTACGAGATCGGAAAGCAAGAAAATCTGAATTTCATCGTCGCCGAGTTCATCGAGGGCCAAACACTGCGCCGGCTGATGTCAGGCACTCGAATGAAGCTGACGGTTGCACTTGATGTTGCTACGCAAGTCTCCAGCGCGCTGGCTGCGGCCCACGCCGCAGGCATCGTGCATCGCGACCTCAAGCCAGACAACATCATGGTCCGACCTGATGGACTTATCAAGGTGCTCGACTTCGGATTGGCGAAGCTGACCGAGCCACCGACCTCAAGTGTGGACCATGAAGCACCGACAGCAGTCAGAGTGGATACCGAAATCGGGACCGTGATGGGCACTGCTCGATACATGTCTCCCGAACAGGCACGCGGATTGAAAGTGGATGCACGCACCGACATCTTCAGTCTGGGTGTGGTGTTTTACGAAATGTTGGCGGGGCAAGCGCCGTTCACGGGGGCGACGACGGCGGATACTATTAGTGTGCTGCTTCACAAGGAACCCCAAGCACTTTCGACGCTCTCGCCCGACGTCCCCGCTGATTTGCAACACATTATCAGTAAGGCTCTGCGGAAGGACAGGGAGGAGCGCTATCAAACCATCAAGAGTCTGCTCACTGATTTGAAGACGCTCAAGCAGGAGTTGGACTTTACCGCCAGGCTGGAACGCAGTGCTCCTGCGAGCAACAAAGGATCTGCTACTAAGAGCGCCCAACCGACGGCCGAGCAGGCGACAACACAGAGCGCTGAGACGCAAACCAGCGCTGCGCGACAGACTTCTAGCGCGGAATATCTCGTCGAGAGCATTGCCCAACACCGGATCGCTTTCGCCTCCGGGCTAGCCCTTCTCTTCCTGATCGCGATTGCCAGCGCTTACTTGCTATACAACCGTCAAGCGCCGTTCCCGGCACAGATTGAATCTATCGCCGTGCTGCCATTCGTCAATGCGAGCGGCAATACCGATGTCGAGTATTTGTCGGACGGAATAACCGAGTCGCTCATCAACAGCCTGTCACAACTGCCGCATCTGTCGGTAAAAGCGCGCAGCTCCGTGTTTCGCTACAAAGGCAAAGAGGTTGAGCCGCAACAAGTGGCCACGGAGTTATCGGTGCAGGCCATCGTGAACGGGCGTGTAGTGCAACGCGGTGATGACTTGACGGTGTACTTATCGTTGGTTGATGCGCATAACGGTAATCAGCTGTGGGGCGAGCAGTACGATCGAAGATTAACAGACCTTGTTTCATTACAAAGCGAGATTGCCCGCGACGTTTCACAGAAGCTGCGAGTGCGGTTGTCCAGCGCGGACGAACAGAAAGTGGCGAAGAACTACACCACAAATGTGGAAGCCTATCAGCTTTATCTCAAGGGACGCTATCACGTTTTCAAAGTAACGCCGCCGGAAGTTCAAAAAGGCATTTCATATTTCCAACAAGCGATCGAGATTGACCCATCTTATGCGCTCGCTTACGTTGGACTCTCGCACGCATATCGTACTTTTTCGCTGTCGTTCGACGTGCCTGCAATTGAGGGCATGGCGAAAGCGAAAGCGGCGGCGCAAAAGGCAGTCGAAATCGACGACACACTTTCCGAAGCTCATACCGCTCTCGGGTGGGTCATATTCTGGTATGAGTGGGACTTCAGCGCAGCGGAAAATCAGCTCAAACGAGCCTTGGAACTGAATCCGAACAGCGCGGACGCTCATTGGGCTCACGGGCACCTCCTCTCAAACCTGGGGAGGCACGCAGAAGGACTCGCGGAAATAAACCGCGCCAGAGAACTCGATCCGCTTAATTTGATAGTCAACATGACCGAAGGGCAAATGCTGCTTTACGCCGGACACACCGACAACGCGCTAGCAGTATTGCAGAAGACCTTTGAACTGGACTCGAAACTATGGCTCACTCATATGGTTGCTGCGAATGCCTATATTGAGAAGGGAATGTTTGAAGAAGCTTTGGCAGAAGCACGCGAGGCGAAAGAACTCAACGGTCGTAGTTCCGTCCCAATCTCGTTGGTTGGCTACGCGTTGGCGAAGTCTGGCAAACAAGGCGCGGCGCGAGCAGTGCTTGAAGAGTTACGGAAGTTGTCAAACCAGCGGTATGTTCCTCCTATCCAGATCGCGATGGTTTATGCCGGCCTGGGTGAGCGCGACGAAACGCTCGCCTGGTTGGAACGCGGGTTTAAAGAGCGAAACGCGGGGTTGGTTTTTCTCAAAGTGGACCCGAAATGGAACAGTATGCGCGACGACCCGCGATTTCAAGACTTGCTGCGGCGTATTGGATTTTGACAAATGACAGCGAAACAAAGGTCGAGTTTATTTTGAGGCTGCTCTCATTTAAAAATTCGAACTTGTCACGAAGTTATCAGTACCGTCACGCGGTAGCGTCGGGTCAACCACGCGCATCAGGAATCATGGAGTCAAACGCCTGCTGAATAGCAAACAACGCCAGTTAGAGTAAGCGTCCGTGGTCCATAGCGTTGACCCGACGCTACCGCGTTACGGTACTGACCTCATGGACACAACGACCCTCGTTTTCACACAATCTCTTCAGAGACTGGACTGAGTCCGCCTTGGAGCTTTGAAGCTGAGGATTTGGACAATTCAAGCTGAGTAAATTTGCAGGTTGGGAAGGGGGCAGTCGCAACTGAAGATTCCTCAGAGTTTTCACACAGTAGGGTCATTAGTCAAGATTCACCACCACGGATGGCTGCGGACAACAATCAAAGCGAAACTGTTGAAAACGGTTCCAGATTCCAGATGTTTTGGAGAGCCTCCTTTGTCACCGGGCTAAAGCCGCGGTGAGAATGAGACAGAGGCAATCTGACCTACTTCTTTAAATCGCGCAGCACTGCCGCCAGCAACTCGTTAAAGCGCATGGGATCCTCCAGCATAGGATAGTGGCCGACACCCTTAATTATCACGACATCAAACTGCGGCGCGTGCTTACGGTTGGCCTCCAGGTTCGTAGGAGACCGATCGGCATTGATAGCCCGGATCGGCATCTTAATCTCTTGCAAGGCCGGAATAGGGTCGTATGTCATTGCGGCCAGCAGGATCTGGATCGCAATCTCCGGAGGCGCAGCAGTGGCCTGCGAAAGGACGCGATCTTTGACGGCGGCCGGAGTGCTGGGCACAAAAAGGTACTGCGAGATAAATTTGGTAGTCGCGCCTTTGTAGTCGGCCCGCAACTGCTTCACCATCCCCTCGATCTCTTCCGGTGGCGTCTTCTCTTCCACATTTTGCAGCGTGTCCACGGGCACAATCGCCACCACGCGTTCCGGCATTCGTCGCGCCGCCTCCAGGGCAATCGGGCCTCCCATCGAGCTGCCGATGAGCACCACGTGCTTCAGGCCTAACGCATCAACCACTCGCTTGACGTCGTCACCGAAGCCACTTATGGACCACTCCTTGCGGCCCTTACCCGATTCCCCGCTGCCGGGCAGATCAATCGCCACCACTCGATGATCCTTGGCGAACACAGCAAACTGGTTGTCCCACAGATGGCGATCACAACTCCAGCAGTGGATAAACACCAGGGCTGGATCACCCTTTCCCTGAACACTGTAGTGGATCGGGACGCCGTCAGCAGCAAGCACGACCGAGCTCAGCAGAAAAAGAATACTTAAGAACATGCGACCACCCCTTTATGAAAGTGCCAGACCGAATGTTTACGGTTACTCGTAAAACGAGCGAGCCCAATGGTAGTTGCGTGTAGTCATGAGGTCAATAAACTCGCGCCAACGGCGCGAAATGTGACAGCCGGGGCGTCGCGCCAGGAAATTATGACGGACATGTCGGTAGTGTCCTAATTTGAGCTTTTCTCTGCGCAGTCTCTGCGACCTCTGCGCCTCTGCGGTGGATATGCCTAACGAAGCAATCACCGAAGAAACCCAAAGGACGCAGTGGAAGCGCAGAGAGTTGAATCTAGGACTTCCTCACCAGAGGTGCGCTCGTTTCAATTCTTGAAAACTGCCGCTGAAATAGCTGCTATTCCAGTAGGCTTTCCTGGCAATCTCCTCAGCGACAGCGCGAGCCTGATCTGCAGAGTTGGCAAAGACGATGACCCTCGTTCCCTTGTCATGGTACGAACGGTATGTGGGCAATTGCAAATTCTTGTGCTGACCGCGTGTCAATAAGCGGTTCGCTTTTGCTGATCAATATCTTCTGCAGTTCCTCTGTGGATGTTTCTTCTGATTCGGTTCTTCCAGCGTAGTCTGAAAAATGGTGGGTCTGGACTGCGCGAAAGTGACGGGGTTAAAGGCTAACAACAAGATAAAGGAATTCACTACAGCAGTCATCGAAACGCGAATAGCTCTCATGTCCCGGTATTCCCTTCTACCGAAACTGCCGTGAATGCGGTTCTGTCGTTCTTGACAGAATAAAAATAGAGCATCAGTCACTTCAAGAATCAATATTCGATTCTCAATTTAAACTGTATTACTCGCGGCGTATTGACCTGAGCGCCGACCGTGCCAAAGTTGGCGTTGGTAATGTTCGTATTGATGCTGCCAAAACGAACATTATTGAAGACGTTGAACGTATCGGCACCGAACGCCACCCGCAAATTCTCACGGACTTGAAAATTCCGGGAAAGGCTTAAGTCCTGATTGAACAGGTGCGGGTTGCGAAGCCCGTAGGCACCCGTCGCAGGAGTGTTACCGTAGGTGAACGAAGCCGGAGAGACGAAGGCGTTCTTGTCAATAAAGGGAGTGAGAGGTGCTCCGGGCTTCACGTTGCCGTGGCCCCAGTCTCCGTTGATCCTCACCTGTCCGGTAAAGTTCGGATTATAACTGGCCCAACAAGTACCCGCCTGCGGAACAAGGCAGGTAGCCGTGAAAGGTCCGAGCGGCGTGCCCGAGGCGATCCGAGTAATGCCGGAGATCTGCCACCCACTAACCAGCGAACGGGCGATCTTGTTTTCGGGGTTGAACATGCGCCCTTTTCCGAACGGTAGTTGGTAAGAGAAGAATGCGTTGAAGACGTGAGGGAGATCAGTGAGCGAGAGCGCCTTCTCCTGGAGATACGCACTGCGACCTCCGTTAATAGTGCCAAGCGCCTTACTGAAAGTGTAGTTCACATTGTAGGTCAAGCCAGCGGAAAGGCGTTGCTGCAGAGATGCCTGTAAGGCGTTGTAGTTTGATTGACCGACATTGCCGTAAGGATCAGCAACACTATTATACTGCGGGAACGGGCGGAGCATCTGGGCGATGGTCCCCTCGAAAGTGGGGTACGGCAATTTGACCCCGGGCAAAATCGCCTGGGCCAGTGCAATGTTCGTTGATGTTGCTGTCGCGTTAAGCAGATTCCCTAAAACCAAAAAACTGGGCGCGATCTGATTTGACCAGCTGCCGCGGCCGGCCCCGGCCAGCTGTTTGCCATTGCTTCCCACGTAAGCCGCAGTCAGGACTAACGAAGGAGTAAGCGAGCGCTGGATTGAGAGGTTCCAATTCTGATAGCGAGGGGGCTGGCTGTCCGGGTTGCCATAGGTCACCGCCCCACCGGGTCCTCTTCCAGTTGCGAACCCGCTCTGATAAGTCTGGTCATAGATCGGCCCCGTTGCGAAAGCCGGGATGCCGCTGTCCCAGAAAAAAGCAGGGATAAAGGAGCCATTCGGGCTGTTGAGTGGCGCGTTGGCGTTAATTCCAGTGAAACCCGTACCTATGCGAGCGCCCTCGCGGCCTCCGACGGCTCCCCGGCGCGTGTACATGATCCCGTAGGCCCCGCGCAACACCGTCTGATCATTTAGGCTGTACGCAAACCCGAACCGCGGTCCGAAAGCACGTTTATAGGTATTGATAATCTGGCTGCAATGACAGCTAATGGCATCAGGCGCGACATTCCCGCCGAACCGCAAGGCCCCCGGTCGCCCTCCCGCTGCCGGGTTCGGGGCAGTCGGATCCAGAAAAGTAAAGTTGTCGTTCGCCTCTGTGTAGGGCAGCCAGATGTCGTGGCGCAGTCCTAGATTCAGGGTGAGGCGTGGCGTCACCTTGTAATCGTCTGCCACCCAGTAGGAATAGCTGCTGAACTGAGCCACGGTGGCGACTACTGTATCCTGGTTGACGGTGGCTGAATTCAGCGCGCCAAGCAAATAGCTGGCATACGCGTTGCCAGTGGCGGTTAGCAGTGAGCCCGTGGCGTTGAAACCGGCAGTCTGCACATTGCTGAAGTTCGCGATAAACAGGCTTCCCGTATCGTTGGTTTTTGTATTGTCTTTCACCCGCTGGTATTGGAAACCGAATTTGAACGAATGCTTGTTCTTCACCCACAACAAGCTGTCTTGAATAGTGTAGTTTCTATTATCATCCTCGAAGTCCCGGGCATCCGTACCGCGCCAGCCTGCGGGAGCATTGGGCCCCGCAAAACTTGCCTCCAGGAAAGCGTCGCTTGCGTCACCGGGAGGCAAGCCTTTTATGCCGGACTTCGTCGACCACTTACCGTCTGAAGTAGCATTCGTGATAGGAACAAAGAAGTGGTCGTAACCGAAGCTTAGTTGGTTGAGCAGATTAGCAGTGATGGTCCAGTTGTGCTTGAGTTGGTACACCGTCGGAATTTCCGTAACCAAGCGTGTGCTCGTGTAAGGCAGCGGCAAGGCAGACTGAGGAGTAGCGGAGCTGACCTCACGGTATGGCCCGGCCTGACTCCTCTTGCCATGTGTATATAGTCCCGATAAACGGTGGTTCGAGGTCAGGTTGTAGTCAATCTTTGCGGTAAGACTATTGTTGTTATACCCGACGGGCAACTGCCCCAGGTAATTGCTCTGGATGCCGGAGCTGGTGGGTAAAGGCAAGTCCGCTTGGTAGGCTTTGGAGATTGGTGAAATGCGGTTTGCCGGAATGATGTTGCCGGTGAACGCGGTTCGTGAGAAGCCTCCGCCGGGGAGCGCGACCGTCGTGAGTGGGTCGTAAATAGCCACCGGCAGTTCGCTGAAATCTCCCTGCCGCATTTTCAGCGACGGTATGGAAACAAGTTGCGTGGGGGTGACGATGCGATAACGCCAGCCGTCGTAAGCGAAGAAGAAGAAAGCCTTTTTCTTTACTATAGGCCCGCCGATGGTGAAACCGAATTCGTTTTGATGCTCGACCGGACGAATATTCGGAAAGAAGCCCCTGGCGTTCAGTACTGTATTTCGTAAATACTCGAACCCCGCGCCGTGAAACTGGTTTGTCCCGGATTTGACCGTATAGTTCTCCGAGCCTTGTCCGTTAAATTCTACCCCGGTGCCGCTGGTTTCCACCTGAAACTGCTCTACGGATTCGACAGACACGCCCAGGTTGATCGTGCGGCCTTCGCCCTGCTGTATTGGATCCGTGATCGGGACGCCCTCGATGAAAACATCCTTGGAAAAGCCCTGGGCGCCATTGATTTGACCCCAACGATTGCCCTCCGTTACTCCGGGCAATAGATAAATGAAGGAGCCCGGATTTCTGGGTCCCGCGCCTATACCAGAGACGCCCATCGCCAGCGGCAGATTGGTATACAATTCGTTGCGGATTGTCGTGCCGAGACGGGGATCATTAGCATTCAATTGGGCGGGGGCCTCTGCCACGACGACAGTTTCATTCACCTTGCCGAGTTGGAGCGTGAGATTCAGACCCACGCTGCTCAAAGCGTCCACTACAACCTTCTCCTGAATTAAGGTTTGGAAACCGGTTAAGGAAACTGTCACCTTGTACTCCCCAGGTGGCAAAGGCGAGATAACATACAGACCCGCATCAGTAGTCTGTCTTGTTGTTTCGACTCCAGTGGCGACATTCGTGGCGATTACAGTGGCGCCTGGAACCGTGGCGCCTCCGGGATCGGTTACCGTTCCCTGAATGGATCCGCTGCCGCCAATTTGGGCTACGACATTGATTGCGCTCAGTATACAGACGCAAGCCAGGAGCAGAACTAGAATTCTAATCAGGGCTTTCATGTTCATTTTATCTCCTTCGCGTTTTAGGTTACGGGCTTGCGCGTGCTGTCGGTAATCATTGATGCCGTGCCTACAAGCCGTGGTTTTTCCGGCGGCCCAACTCTTGGCCAAGTCAAGTCAGGCGACGCGGTTACGGTTCTCGACATCAATCGGGGCGGGATAGTGCCGAGTGGGAGTCCGGCCGGGCTCTCCTTGAAATCGATTACCGCGTCGGTTACTTATGACAACTGAAGAGACGGTCAACAGGGCCCTGTTGCTCGCAACCTAATATATCAGTTATAGCCCGAAGAAGGAGTTCCGGAATAGTTCGTCCGGCAAACTTTTCCGCTGCGGACTTCATATCGAAGAGTCTTCGTAAAAGGAGTTATCTTGTAATTTCGACAGGCTTCGCAGTCTGCGCATGGATAGAGAATTGCGAAGCGCAAGAGTAGTTCATTTTTGATCGGTTATCATTAGACGAACGTTTAGCATGAAGTATGCGATATGCATAGTGCCAGACAGATTCAGCGGGGGAGATATGAGACAGGTAAACGGAAGTGAAAACTCTGAGTCCGCCTCGGAGCCTTGGAGCTGAGGACTTGGACAATTCAAGCTGAATAAATTTGCAGGTCGGGAAACTAATGACTGCCCCCTTCCCTGCAAATTTATTCAGCTTGAATTGTCCCGTCGCAACTGAAGATTCCTCAGCGTTTTCACACTCGACCGGGGACATTCGTAAAGCGCCACGATTTGGTGGGCGCCGATGTGCCCATTGCAGAATCTTCGTCGCCGAGTGCCTGTAGCCTGTGATAATCTCCGCAGCCGAAGCAGTTCTCGTACCCTTAGAACATATGCGGTGGAGTAGAGTGCACTGTGGATTGGACCTGCGGGTGGTCTTTCCCGCTTCCTGGAGATCCGTTATTAGACGGCCAACATCTGCGCTAATGTCGGGCATTATCGCCCTTGCGACTGGCTTTGCCGTGCAAGCCCAAACTAGTGATGGATACAGCCGTCGCGTCTGGCAAACGCAGGATGGTTTACCGCAAGACACGATCAATGCCCTGGTCCAAACAAAGGACGGATACCTCTGGATAGGGACGGGCAGTGGCCTGGCCCGCTTTGACGGTTTTCGTTTCACGGTTTTCAATCATGAGAACACTCCCGTGCTCCACGAAGAGAGCGTCTACTCCCTGTATTGCGCGCGAGACGGAACGCTTTGGGTCGGCACAGAAGGAGGCGGCCTGCTCCGCTACCAAGCAGGAACGTTCCAGTTGTTCGGCACGAACGAAGGATTGACGAACGGTTTTGTGCGCACGATTCACGAAGACAGTCGCGGCAATCTGTGGGTGGGAACTGATCGGGGGCTCTTCCGTTTCGAAAACGGTAAGTTGATACGCGTGGATAATCAAGCGGGTATTCCCACGATGAGCGTACACGCGATGCATGAGGATCGGCAGGGCCGCCTCTGGGTGGGCGGGTTCGGGCTGCTGGTACTTTCGGACGCGGCAGCAGTTTACCGGTCGAGCAGGAGTCTTGCCGACAATAGTGTTCGCGCCCTCGCCGAATCAAACGACGGAACAATTTGGGTGGCAACCATCGGTGGTCTGCACCGTGTTCCTGGGGGAGACCCGGCCAAGGTATTCACATCTAGCCCTATCACTCAGCACAACACCAGCTTTCTTTACCACACGAAAGACGAAGACTTGTGGGCCGGCACATATGGGCAGGGTCTCTTTCGTTATCGTGGAGGAGAAACCACAGTGTATCAGGCCTCGACGCTTCTTCCAGACAACCACATTTTGGCGTTGCTTGAGGACAGCGAGAGTAACTTCTGGGTTGGCACGCAAAACGGCCTCCTGCGACTGAGTCGCAGCGTTGTAAGCACAGTCGCCACCGGTTCTCCGGGCGCGCCTGAAAGCATCAAAACCGTTTACGAAGACCGTGATGGGAGCATCTGGATGACCTCTCTAACCGGAAGCCTTTACCGCTTGCAAGGTTCGAAGGCAGTACCCGCGGAATTGCCCTCAGCCATAGCGGGCCTGGTTGTGCGGACGATTTTTCGCGACAGCACGGGAGCACTCTGGATCGGCACTAACGGGGAAGGTGCGTCGCGAATCACAGCGCACGGAGTCGAGCGATACACGATGAAACAAGGGCTGAGTAACGACTTTGTGCGAGCGTTCTGCGAAACTCGTGATGGCAGCATTTGGATCGGAACCGATGGTAGCCTGAGCCGTTGGCGAAAAGGTGAATTCCAAAACTTTTATTCGGCGGAGGGCCTCGCTTACGACAGCATTCGTGCCCTCTTGGAAGCTCGCAGCGGAGATTTATGGGTTGCAACTGACGGCGGTGTGAGTCGTTTCCATAGCGGCGTTTTGGTTCGTGATCCGCGGTTAGTGGCTTTGGATGGCGAGAAGGTTTGGGCAGTGCACGAGGACTCTGATGGCGGTCTCTGGTTTGGGACCCGCGGCGCTGGCCTCTTTCTGCTACAGGCCGACAAACTTACCAACTTCACTACCAAACACGGGCTTGCCAGTAACAAGATTCATCAAATCCTGGAAGACGGTCGGGGTAATCTCTGGATGAGCAGCCCATCAGGGGTGTTCTCAGTGAACCGTCAAGACTTGCAGCAGACGCTTAACGATCCATCTCACCGTCCCGCAATCTCGCTCTATGGGACTTCGGAAGGAATGGAGACGAATCAAATGAATGGCGGTGTTCAACCGGCAGGCACAATTACCGCCTCTGGAGAAATCTGGTTCCCGAGCACACGAGGGGCGGTCAGAATAGTTCCCGACCAAAGCGTCCGCGCAAGCGTACCTCACGTACTGATAGAGCAAGTAGTGGTGGATGGCCAGGAGGCTCCGCTTAGGGACATCATCGAGGTAGGCCCGGGCGAAGGCCGACTGGAGATCCACTACACTGCCATTCGGCTCAGATCGTCTGAGCGAATTCGTTTCCGTTACATCCTGGAAGGATTCGACCGTGAGTGGACTGACACTGCGGGTCGTCGGGTCGCTTACTATACAAACCTGCCGGCTGGGAACTATCGCTTCCGTGTTGCCGCATACGAGGTGGACGACCCGCGCTACTCCTCTGAAGCATTTGCTAGTATTCGTTTGCGTCCGCGCTTCTACAAGACGATTTGGTTCGTTGGCCTGTGTGCCGTCATTCTTGCCGCTGCGGGAATGGTGGCCTACCGCCTGCATGTACGGCAGATTCATGCTCGTTTTGCCGCGGTCTTTGCAGAGCGAAATCGGCTGGCGCGAGAAATGCACGACACCGTGATTCAAGGCTGCGTTGGAGTTACCGCGCTCCTGGACGCGGCAACGAGCCTTCAGCAATCATCGCCTGAGGTCACTAAGGCGCTTCTACTGCGCGCGCGGAAACAAGTTCAGATGAGCGTTGACGAAGCCAGACGAGCCGTCTGGAACATGCGGCATGAGGCGGTTCAGGGCGAGGGTCTCACCCATGCCCTGGAGCAGTTGGCCCGACAGGTTACCGTCACCTCCGGAGTCCGCATCGCCTGTGAAACCACTGGCACATACGTCTCCCTGGATGCGCGCGTGGAACACGATCTTGTAATGATAGCTAAGGAAGCCGTGCTGAATGCCGTAAACCATGGCGGCCCGCAAAACGTGCTTCTATCCACGTCGTTTGAATCCGATCAGCTCCATATTCGAGTTACCGATGACGGCTGCGGATTCGACCCTTCCGTAACTGCGAACCCTGAAGAGCACTACGGTTTGGTGGGAATGAGTGAACGTGCAAAACAGACCGGTGGTACATTCACGATCACCAGTGCACCCGGCGCAGGCACAGAAATTCATGTGACTGTTCCTATCGCACCAAATGGCCACGCTTTACTTATATGAGCACAGTTGAAAAAATTCGCGTCCTTGTCGTCGATGATCATCCGATCGTTCGTTTAGGGCTGGTCGCTTTCATCGATGCCCAGCCCAATATGGTCGTGGTGGCCGAGGCAGCCACAGGCGAAGATGCAGTTGAGTTGTTCCGGAGTCACCAACCTAATGTTGTGCTTATGGACTTGAGGCTTCCGGGAATGAGCGGTGTCGACGCTATACGAGTTATAAGGAGCGAATTTCCACAGAGCCGCTTCGTGGTCATGACCACGTACGAGGGTGACGAAGACATTTACCAGGCGCTCAGAGCTGGGGCGCAGGCGTACCTGATCAAGTGCATGCCGCCCGAGGCAATGGTCGATGCGATAGTTAAGGTAAATGCCGGGTTGCGGGTACTTCCGGCTTCGGTCGCAGGGAGTCTGGCCGGTCGCACTCCGAATTCCGCACTGACAGGTCGCGAGCAGGATGTCCTGGCTTTGATCGTTAAGGGGAAGAGCAACAAAGAGATCGCCGCAGAGCTGGGCATCACAGAGGGCACCGTGAAATGCCATGTGAATGTGATACTCAGCCGGTTGGGAGTGAGTGACCGCACTCAGGCGGCAGTAACGGCGCTGCAGCGCGGTCTCGTTCACCTGTAATTTGTAACATGACAACTGCCCATTGGTGGGATTCGCCGACAAGATCCGTGCTCGCATCAGGTAGGTTGAATCTGAACCATCAACCCAGTCCCGAAGCTGTGGGTAAATTGAAAAATGAGATGGTCCACAATACCTCGAATGGTAGAAGCTGTGAAAAATTAGAATCGATCCAAGATACTATTCAACATACGAAAATGTGCAGGTTGGGAAGGGCGGTTTACCCCCGCTGATCCGCCGCGTTCAACAGTAATGGTAAGCTCTAATTTCCCAATTCCGATTTGCGGATCGGCGGACCAGCGGGGGTAAACCGCCTTTCCCAACCTGCAATTTCTGTCTCTTGATTGGTAGTCCCAATCAATTTCAATTTTTCACAGCTTCGGCAGTTGGGGTTTTCAAGACGCAATCCATTCTCGAATTTATTCACAGCTTCTCCCGCGGGATGAGATTGGGGAGTTTTCAAACGCACCGCAACAAGACCTTTGTCACTACTTTGGCATTTAGAAATTTCAATAACATCTTCTGTAAGATTGCATGCCTTGGGGCGTGCGTAGCGACCTTTGCTTTTTCGTCAAGAGCGCAAGTAGCCAATGCCGGGTATCTTGAACCGGGAGCGTGTGGAGGTTGTCATCAGGAAATTGCCGACACCTATGCACGCACAGCGATGGCCCGGTCATTCGGCGTGATTCGCGCCACGACTGATTTCCCGGAACTCAAAGGAGGATACTTTCATCATCCCGCTTCAGAAGAGTCGTTCACAGTCTATTCACAGAATGGAAAGCCACACCTCAGGCGTCAGCAAATAGGGTTCGATGGCTCGGTTTCCAACACGCTAGCAACAACCATCGACTACTGGTTCGGTTCCGGAAATCATGCCCGCAGCTATATCAGCCGAACAAAGTCGGAAAAGCTGGTGGAGCTTCCGATCACCTGGTACCGTGAAAATGGCGGCTACTGGGCCATGAGCCCCGGTTACGACCGGCCAGACCACGCCGGTTTTAGTCGAACCATCTCTTATCGATGCATGTTTTGCCACAACGGCTATCCTGCGATCGAAGCCGATAGCCTGGAGGGAGCGACAGTCTTTCCAACTCACCTGCCGGAAGGAATCGACTGCCAACGGTGCCATGGACCCGGTCAAAACCATGTCAATGCAGTCCGGCAAAGGCTGTCTCTTGAGGTAGTAAGAAGTGCAATTGTGAATCCAGCGCGCCTCTCGCCGGATCGACGGATGGAGGTGTGCATGCAATGTCACCTGGAAACTACCAGTCTAAAGCTGCCAGCAAACCTGTTGCGCTTCGGCCGCGGTGTGTTCTCGTTTCGTCCGGGAGAGCCTTTAGAGGATTACCTGCTTCATTTCGATCGCGCACCCGGAAGCGGTTTCGAGCCCCGCTTTGAGTTTGACAGCGCGGCTTACCGCCTGCGCATGTCGTCATGTTATACGGCGAATAACGGCGCCCTGATTTGCACAACCTGTCACAACCCTCATGAGCCATCAAATAGTCCTGCGGCGCTCCGTCGTTACGCTGAAGTGTGCCAGAGCTGCCACCGAGCAATCGTCGAGAAGATGGTCGCGGCAGGGCGGCATACCGGTTCTCGAAACTGCACATCCTGTCATATGCAAAAACGCAGGCCAGATGATGCGATCCACGCAACGGTAACTGACCATTACATCCGAAAACGGCCCGAGCCTTATCCCACACCGCTCGTGGAGCAGCATGACGCCAATACGCCACCCTATCGCGGAAAGGTGGTGCGCTACTATCCACCTGTGGGTTCTCGACCGCCCGACGACGATACTCTTTATCTGGCTGTGGCCCAGTTGAAGCACGACTCGCAGCTGGAGGAAGGAGTGCGTCAGCTGCAAGCCGCGATCACCCAACAAGCACCGGCGCGTTATGAGTTCTATTTTGAACTGGCCGAGGGTTACAGGCGGCTTGGGCGCCTCGACAGGGCTGTAGTGATGTATGAACAAGCGTGTTCGCGAGCCCCCCAAGAGTGGCGCAACTTCTATCGCCTGGGAACTGCCCATTCCTCGTTGGGGAAGTTGAACGAGGCCTCGTTCGCGTTGGAGAAGGCGCGATCGCTCGCGCCTAAAGAGACCGCTATATTGGAAGCAGTTGCCGACGTGCTTTCAGCGCAGGGAAGATTGCGCGAAGCGGTTACCACGCTTCAAGGAGGCCTCGAGCTGGAGCCTGAGTCGGCCATTCTTCATAGCAACCTGGGAGCCCGTCTGCTCATGTTAAGTGACAAAGCAGGCGCGGAAAGAGCCTGGCGAGAGGCCGTCAGACTGCGGCCGGAAACTGCAACTATGCGACTCAATTTGGCGAACCTGCTATCGAGTAGTGGTAATTTCCTCGAGGCGGACTACCATTTCCGAGCAGCTTTGCGCAGCGACCCTTCCTTCGCCGAGGCCCACTTGTCCTATGGTATGGCGCTTGAGACCCAACGGGATTGGAAGAGAGCACGCGAGCAATACGAAACTGCCTTGCAGTTGAATCCTCGGCTTTCCGTGGCGCACAACAATCTGGGGACAATCTTACTTCAAGCAGGTGATCGCGAGGGTGCGATTCGGGAATACGAACAAGCTCTTGCTCTTAGTCCGAATTCGGCCGGGACGCATTACAACCTGGCCGTCGTGGCTGCCGTGCTGGGTCGTGTCGCGGAGGCCGAGCATCATTTCCGAGAAGCGCTCCAGTACGATTCCAACCATTTTGAGGCGCACCTAAAACTGGCTCAAATCCTTTGCGCACGCAACGAACCGGAGTTGGCCGCGCCACACTTGCGTAGGGCTGCCGAGAGTCCCGATCCCCGTATACGGACTGCCGCCAACCTGTTGCTAAAATCAAAGTAGCAGACAATTCACCGGCCTCTATCTAAAGATAGATGTTCAGTCGCCAGGTTTGTCCTAACATCCAACATAGTTCTGTATCGAAAAAGCTTTGTTAATTTCAAAGTTCTTACGCAATCCCAGGTGGTAGCACTAGCTTGCGTCGCAAGTTGCAGGGCTACGCCACGAACTTTACGTCACTACCAGGCTCAGAATGGGCGTTTATCTTCACGTTTCAGAGCGTGACGTTTATTTCGGGCATTCCCATCTGAAACGCGGCGGCAGGTCAAACCTCACAGAGAGCGACTGTCAGTATTACCGGAAGGAGAAATTTTATGTGTGTGTCACAGGTTAAGCGGTTACTAGCTAAGACAATCTGTTTCTTGCTCCTCACAGTCACGGCGTTCGCCCAAAGCGACCGCGGAACCATAACGGGCACCGTCTCTGACCCGCAGAACGCCCATGTTCCGGGGGCGGTTGTTACCGCCAAGAACACGGCTACTGGTGCAGAGCATCAGACGACCACGACCGAGACTGGTAACTATTCCCTTCCCTCGCTTCCAGCCGGAATCTACGATGTTTTTATAGAAGTCCAGGGGTTTAAGCGATTCGCGTCCCAGGGCATCACCGTGCGAGTCGCACAGACCACGCGGGTCGACGCCATGCTCGAGGTCGGGTCCCCTCAGGAGTCTGTCCTGGTAACGGCAGAGCCTCCCCTTCTGAGAACAGAAAATGCTGAACAGAGCACCAACATCAGCGGTCAGACATTCAATTCTCTTCCCATAAACTTCGGCGCGACCAATTCAGTTCGTGGATGGTTGAGCTTTATTCAACTGGCACCAGGAGTTTCAGGGAGCACACACACGGCCAGCATTAATGGATCTCCGGGCGGGTCATTCAAGATCTATCTTGAGGGCCAGGATGTCACCAGCACGAACGACACCGTATGGACCAGCACGGTGGCCTCCGCCTCAGTGGAAACGATTGGTGAGTTTTCCATTCAAACCAATAACTTCGATGCAGAGTTCGGCCAGGTCCTCGGTGGCGTCTTTAACTTCACGACGAAGTCCGGCACTAACGAATTCCATGGCAGCGCCTATGAGTATCTGACGAACGAAGCGCTGAATGCACGGCGTTCGTTTTCAACTCCTTTTGCCTCCAGCCCGCGTCCGGCGAAGGCGCTCGACCGAAAACACGATTATGGTTTTAGTGTGGGTGGTCCTGTGCGCGTGCCCTGGCTCTATGACGGAAGAAACAAGACATTCTTCTTTTTCAATCTTGAGAAGTATCGCAACGTGACCCGGTCCTCCGGCAGCTTGGCTACGGTGCCGACAGCAGCTTATCGCAGGGGTGATTTTAGCGCCGCGCTGACCGGCAGGCAGCTCGGTACTGATGTGCTTGGTCGTCCAATCATGGAAAACGCGATTTATGATCCACGAACAACCCGAACAGTGACTGTGAATGGCACACAATTCGTCGTACGTGATCCTTTTCTCAACAACGTGATCCCCGAAGGCCTTCTGGACCCAGTGGCCTTGAAGATTCAGGCGCTGATTCCCACTCCGGACAACTCGGAACTTATCAACAACTGGGATCCACAAATTCCGAACTTTCGCTACCAAACACTTCCCAGCATCAAGATCGATCATAGCTTCGGACCTGACACTAAGCTGTCCGGCTACTACTCATTGCAAAACACGGATCAGATCACCGCAGCCGACGGACTGCCTATTCCGATCACCGGGCGGCGCGATCAAAAAATTTATGGCCACACTTTCCGCGTGAACCTCGATAGGACCATATCGCCGCGCCTGGTACTGCACGTCGGCGCCGGGTATCTGCGTTTCCACAATCCGGACAGCGCGCCCGACGCAGTGCTCGCCTACGACGCAAAGAGTGGTATCGGTTTCACTGGTGCCGCCACCGAACCATCTGGTTTCCCGCGTATCGTTGGTCCTAATCTGGGCAACCTCCAGGGCAATCGAGGCGGCATGGGCGTGATGGGCCCTCAACAAGCCAACAAATTCTGGAACGACAAGCTTACCGGTGTCGCGAACGCCACCTGGGTTCGAAACAACCATACTTACAAATTTGGCGGAGAATTCAAGCAGGAAGTCTGGAGCGACCTGAACCTGACGGCTGCGCAGGGCCGGTTGGCCTTTAGTGAAGCCCAGACGGGACTCCCATATTTGCAGAGTACCACCGTGGGTAGCGGCACGATTGGCTACCGTTATGCTAGTTTTCTACTGGGGCTCGCCAATACTGCCACTGTCTCGGCTGTCAAAGCGGTCCAGTGGCGCAAGAAGGCCTGGAGCTTTTATGGGCAGGATAACTGGAAGGCCTCGCCTCGACTCACAGTAAATTATGGGCTACGGTGGGATTACGGCGGGCAAGGGCACGAGCTCCACTACCGCAGCAGTGAGATTAGTCTCACTACCCCGAATCCTTCGGCGGGTGGTCTCCCGGGAGCCTTTATTTATGAGGGCTTTGGTCAGGGTCGCTGCAACTGCACTTTCACCAAGACTTACCCCTATGCCTTTGGTCCACGGCTGGGCATCGCCTACCAATTGAATTCCAAGACCGTCGTGCGCGCCGGTTGGGGCGTCAGCTATAGCCAGCTCGCCAACTGGTGGTATGTGACTGGTGGTTCATCAACGCTGGGACTCGGCTTCAACTCCGTCGATTTCAGCAACCCTGCTTTTGGCGAAGCTGCAATCCTTTTAAAGAATGGCCTGCAGTACAATCCGGCGGATCTTTACACAGCGAGTCTCGACCCCGGTATCCGACCCTTGCCGGGTCAGACCAGCAGTTTCGGTGACGCCTGGTGGGGCGTGATCCAGGACCGCAATGGAGGACGTCCTGGTCGAGTTAACCAGTGGAACATCTCAATCCAGCGCGAATTGCGTAGGGATATGGTTCTGGAGGCCTCATACGTAGGCAACCGTGGCGTTTGGCTTGAGGCAGACGCGCTGGTGAATAACAACGCCATCAATCCTGCGCGGCTTCAAGCGCTCGGCTTGGACCTTAACAAGGCGGCAGATCGAACTTTACTTACATCGCGTATTGACTCGGCACTCGCTGCATCACGCGGCTTCACTAAGCCCTATTCCTCATTTCCCGGCAGCGCGACGGTTGCGCAATCACTGCGGCCGTTTCCCCAGTTTAACGATTCGCTGGCCGTCAGGTGGGCGCCTCTTGGGAACAGCTGGTACGACTCGCTGCAGGCGAAGCTTACAAAACGCTACTCGCACGGCCTGGATATGATGGCCGCTTTCACCTGGCAGAAGGAGATGGTGTTGGGCACTGGCGGAAATCCGGGGCTGGGCGGGCCGGCGGTCAACAACGTGTTCGATCGCAACAAACAGAAGTCCCTGGCCTCCACTTCCCAGCCATTGATCTTCGTAACGGCGTTTACCTACAAGACACCGAAGGTTGGGCCAAACGGCTTCGTTAAGCAGATCCTTGGTAACTGGACAGTGGGCGGGTTGCTGCGATACGCCAGTGGAGCATTGATTCAGGCACCATTCTCAAATAACAACCTCTTTTCGCTCCTGTATCAGAGCACATTGCAGAGCAGAGTTCCCCGCGTACCACTCTTTCTGAAGGATCCAAATGGCCGCAAGATCGACCCACGGCAGGATCTGGTTTTGAACCCGGCTGCCTGGGTGGACGCTCCGCCTGGACAATTTGGAAACTCATCAGGCTACTTCAATGATTATCGGTGGCAACACCAGGTGACGGAGAACATGAATTTCGGACGCCGTTTCCGCATCAAGGAGAAGATGTCGTTTGAAATCCGTGCCGAGTTCTTCAATATCTTCAATCGGCTCTACCTTCCCTTGCCGACCTCGGGGAACCCCACAGCCGGGGTCAACCGGAATTCGGCGGGAGAGTTGACGGGCGGGTTTGGATTCGTAAACCACAACGGCAATCCACCTGACACCTTCCGCCCGCGAACCGGGCAACTCGTGGGGAGGTTCCAGTTCTAAGCCCTGCGGCTGATGAAAAGAGCAGCCTTCAGTCTATTACGAAGGCTGCTCTTTGGATTTCTTACACCAACCTTTTAGCTGGAGACTGGTGCTATTGAGCTTGGAATTATGAGCGGATCATATAAGGGTTGGATCGTCTCACTTTGCACAGTGTTCCTCCTGCACGCGATTGTTTGTGCTCAGTCAGATGGCCCGCTGAAGCCATTCACGATCGACCATCGAGCAGGATCGAATTCGCTTATTGATCTTTCTTTCCTGCTGGATGCGCCCGCCGGCAAAAACGGATTCATACGCGTCGAAAAAGGACATCTTGTTAAGCCCGATGGCAAACGTATCCGGTTCTGGGGCGTTAATCTAACGGACTGGAGCAGGGGTTCAGTAATGGTGCCGCCAAAGGAGGATGCGCCGATGTGGGCCGCAACGCTGGCTCGTTTCGGCGTAAATTGTGTCCGGCTTCACTTCCTGGACCTTGACGCACCGCGTGGACTGATTGATCGAACACGCAGCGACACCCGTGAATTGGATCCACAGCAATTGGATCGCGAAGACTTTTTCATCGCTGAGCTGAAAAAGCGTGGCATCTATGTAAATGTGAATCTGAATGTTGGTCGTTCTTATAAAGCGGGCGATGGCGTCCGGGATTGGGACAAGATCAGGTGGGCCAAAGGTCTTACGCTCTTTGATGCGCGTCTGATTGAACTGCAAAAGGAATATGCGAAAGAGCTTCTAACCCATCGGAACCCCTACACAAAAACGGAATACCGGAACGATCCGGGCGTCGCCATAGTCGAGATTGTGAACGAGAATGCCATTTACGTTGGGTTCCGAGCCCCGACTCCTTATTATGACGACGCACTAACCAAGATCTACAACGCGTGGCTGCGCGAGAAGCTGTCGCCGGAAAGACTTCGTGCCCTTCGCACTCTTGCCCGTATATCAGATGATCAACCAATTCCACGACTTAAGACAGCGGAGATAGCCACCGCTCCCAGAGAGAGGTTCTGCACTGAACTTTCGTTCTTCATGGAGCTGGAGAGTAATTACTTTCGAGACATGAAGACTTACCTAAAGGAAACGGTCGGCGTGAAAGCACCCATTGTCGCGACCGCCGATCATTCTCACTCCGGAAGCAGTTATCCGCTGCTCGCTTCTACGTCGCTGCTGGATATTGTGGACGGTCACACTTACTGGCAACACCCGGGTCCACGTGGCATTCCGAATACTCCAATGGTGAATGATCCGTTTAACTCTACGGTGGTTGAACTGTCGCGCACTGCTTTCGCAGAGAAGCCTTACACGGTAAGCGAGGTGAACCATCCCTATCCTAATGAATGGGCGAGCGAAGGCATTCCCATTCTCGCGTCCTATGCGAGTTTTCAGGATTGGGATGCGGTCTTCTGGTATACATTTGAGCCGAAGGTGTCGTCAGAATGGAAACCATACGTAGCAGATCCTTTTGATATTTCCCACGATCCAGTGAAGATGCCGCAGCTCGCTGCCGGAGCCTTGATTTTTCTCCGCGCTGACGTAAGTGCCGCGCGAGAAACTGTGGAACGCTCCCTTTCACAGGAACAATTATATGAGAGTGCGCGCCTTCCGGCGTCGGAGCGCCCATACTTCACTCCTGGCTTTCCGCTATCAATTCCACTACAGCATGGATCTCGGATTCGTTCATTGGGCGGTGAAGCAACTACGAAGTTCCCTGTGGTGAAAGCGAATCCGATTGTTTCCGACACCGGCGAACTTGCCTGGTATCTATCTCCCGATCAGAAGGGCTTGGTTACCCTTCAGAGTGCGCGGTCGCAAGCACTAATTGGATACATAAACGAGGATCATAAGGGTCTTACGAATCTTAGCGCGGCGGTCAGCAATCATTTTTGCAGCCTAGTCCTCAACTCCGTCGATTCCCGACCCATTTCGAAATCTTCAAGGATGCTGTTGACTGCAGGCGCTCGCGTAGTGAACACCGATTTGAAATGGAATGAGAACCACACGGCCCTCGCCGCCTGGGGAGGCTCGCCAACTATGATAGAACCGGTCACGGGAAAGTTGGTCCTGCGAAATCTGGAGAAGGCGCTGGAAGTCCGCGTCACAGTTCTCGATGGCGCCGGGAGGCCCCTCGATAAGCCGATCTTAGGGAAGCGAACTCAGGAAGGATGGGAGATTGAAATCGGTGAACCTGCGAGCACGTGGTACGAGGTGACAGTGAGGCGATAGAGGGGATCAACGTCCTGCTCTGTTGTAAGCGGCAGTTCATCGGAGAGAGGCTGGACTTGAACAATCCCCTCCTGCCGAAGCTGTGAAAAATTAGAATCGATCCAAGATACTATTCAAGATGGAAAAATGTGCAGGTTGGGAAGGGCGGTTTACCCCCGCTCCGCCGATCCCGCCCCAGCTTGTATAAAAACTGACCGGGCAGTCAGATTCTTTTGAAAATGAGTACCAAGCACTACGGAACCGAGCGCGGTAGCGCCGGGTCAATCTCCGTAACTTGGCTCCTGAACAAACTGAGATTCACCCGGCGCTACCGCGCTCGGTACCATAGTGCTTGGTGCTTTTGAGGAATGACACATTGGAGCTTAAACCCACCTACCTCCGAGGTGGAGAACAATGCTTTGAAATGCCTAACCGGCTCGCCACAGGCTATCAGCAGGCGTGGCTTCCTCTGTCGAGCTGTTGGGACCTTGGTGTTAGCTTCCGCTGCTAGGGCAATGGACCACAATATCTTGCCAGTGCAGCGTGGCGGTCGCGGGCGTGAGACTTTCGACTTTGGTTGGAAGTTCTTCAAAGGTAATGCGTCTGGCGCAGAGCAGTCCGAATTTCCTGATTCGAATTGGAGGAACCTCGACCTCCCACATGACTGGAGCATCGAAGGTCCCCTTGCCCAGAACGAAACTGCTGGCGGATCCGGGGGCTATGTACCGACGGGGGTCGGTTGGTATAGGAAACACTTCCGCGTGCCAGAGGGACCCAAAGATCGAAAAGTATTCATTGAGTTCGATGGCGTTTATGAAAACAGCGAAGTTTGGATTAATGGACACTATCTCGGAAAGCGGCCATTTGGCTACATCAGCTTCAGCTACGATCTGACGCCTCATCTCGTATCCGGCAACCGCGAGAACGTCGTCGCTGTAAAAGTCGATAATTCACACCAGCCCAACTCCCGTTGGTACTCAGGTTCAGGGATCTACAGACACACGTGGCTGCTTACCACGAGTGAAGTCCACGTGGCCAAATGGGGCACATTTGTCTCTACGCCCCGCATCTCACAGGAAGCTTCGATCGTTGCGATCAAGACACGCGTTCGCAATGAACGAGCATCCGCCACCACCTGTAAGCTTGTCAGCAGCATTGTGGGCGGCGAAGCGCAGGTTCTGCAGACGGCGGAGGCTACTCAGCAAATCTTGCCCCAGGCAGACCACGAGTTCTTCCAAGAGATCACGTTAGATCGTCCTCATCTCTGGAGTGTCGACGATCGCTACCTTTACAGGCTTCGTAGCACAGTGCTTGTTGGGGAGCATGCGACTGATGAATATGAGACCTCGTTCGGAATTCGCGATATCACTTTCGATCCTGATCGCGGGTTTCTTCTGAATGGCTCGCCTCTCAAGCTGAATGGAGTCTGTCTGCATCATGATGGCGGTGCTGTCGGAGCGGCCGTGCCGGAACGGCTGTGGGAACGACGCCTCGAGATTCTGAAAGAGATGGGATGTAATGCTATCCGCACCAGTCACAATCCCGCGGCCCCGGAATTCCTGGATTTGTGCGATCGCATGGGCTTCCTGGTGATGAATGAAATCTTCGACGAATGGAAGGTGCCCAAAGGTCAGATTGGCCCATACGGGTATTCGCTTTATTTCGATGAGTGGTCCGAGCGAGATGTTAAAGACTTTGTTCACCGAGACCGGAACCACCCGTCGGTTGTGCTTTGGAGCGCCGGAAATGAGATCGGCGACCAAACTCACCCACAAGGTGTCGAGACCTTGCGTCGACTGGTGAACATCTTTCATAGTGAGGATCCCACACGATTGGTAACCGCGGGTTGCGATCAGATCGCCGCAGAGCCCAAGGCCGTATCGCAGGAGTTCCTGGCCCAGCTGGATGTCGTTGGCTACAACTATGTTGACCGATGGCGCGACCGGGCGGAGAGGTACTACAGCATCGACCGGGAGGCTTACCATCAAAGACGTATGATCGGCACCGAAAGCTCTGGTATGGGCGGAGTCCGAGGTGACTACCGCAGCCTGGTTGCGAGCGAGAGTACCGGCTTCCGCAGGCTGACCAGCGCTCGCCGGCTCGACGTGGAACAATTGTGGAAATTTGTGCGCAACCATAACTATGTGGCTGGGGATTTCATGTGGACCGGCATTGACTACCTCGGGGAGTCGCGTTGGCCAGGCAAGAGCTCCTCGGCAGGCGTTCTTGACACCTGCGGCTTCAAGAAGGACGGTTACTATTTTTATCAGAGCCAGTGGACCACCACGCCCATGTTGCACCTCTTCCCGCACTGGAATTGGAAGGGTCATGAAGGGGAGTTCTTTGCGGTAATGTGCTATACGAACTGTGACACAGTAGAGTTGTTTCTGAACGGAAAATCTCTGGGGACTAAGGGATACGCCTTTCCGCGCCTGGGAATGGAAAAACGTTACGGCACTTTTCCGGCTCGATCGTTGGTGCGACGAACCACGTCCGACCTGCATCTCTTGTGGGATGTCCCCTATGAGCCGGGAACTCTCAAAGGCGTCGGCACTAAAGACGGCAAGGTCGCCGTGGAACGGGAAATCACGACCACCGGCGAAGCCAAAAGCATCGGACTATTGGCAGACCGAAATAGTTTGATTGCCAATCGCCGGGATGTTGCTCATGTTACAGCCCAAGTTCTTGACGATCTCGGCCGCATAGTCCCGGACGCAGAAAACGAAATCACGTTTGAGATTCAAGGCGAAGGCAAATTGCTCGGTCTTGACAATGGGAATCCTGAGAGTCACGAAGATTACAAGAGTAAGCACAGAAGATGTTTTCAGGGCTTGTGCCTGGCGATTGTCCAGTCTGGACCCAGGAGCGGCAAGATTGGAGTGAATGCGACCTCACCGGGTCTTAAGCAGGGCAATCTGACGATCACGACCGCAACATAAGAAGTGGTGATACTTGTGCAGAGCTGCGTAAAATCTTGGCACCATCCACTGGTACTTGCCGTGTTCTGGTCCCTGCTCTCCTCCGGCGCCCACGGGCAGCGGGTCTCCAACCCCCAGGCCGATGTTTACTTTCCGCCCGGCCAGATGATGACCATTGGGGTGTACTACTATCCCGAAGCATGGCCACCGGAGCAGTGGGAGCGCGACATCAGCAACATCAAACGATTTGGTTTCGAGTTTATCCATGTCGGCGAGTTTGCTTGGGCGTTCATGGAGCCGGAAGAAGGAAAGTATGACTTTGCCTGGTTGGACCGCGTCGTTGATTTGGCGGCGAAGAATGGCTTGAAAGTAATCCTTTGTACTCCAACGCCAACACCTCCCGTATGGCTAGTTCAGAAGCATCCTGAAGTTTTGATGGTTGATGACTACGCGAGGACCATGGTGCACGGTACGCGCGAGCACGCTACGTGGTCAAGCGAAGTGTACCGCGGCTATGTGGCGAAGATCGTTACCGAGCTTGGTCGGCGCTACGGCAATAATCCCAATGTCTGGGGATGGCAACTCGACAATGAATTGAGCCATTACGGCAAGAATTACGACTACTCGGAGGCAAGTCAGGAAAAGTTCCGTCACTGGCTAAAGGACAAGTACAAGGAAATTGCGAATTTGAACCGGGATTGGGGTACCGCCTTCTGGTCGCAACGGTACCAGAACTTCGAGCAAATCCGAATCCCCAACGAGCGGGAATATGTGGCCCAGTTCAACCCACACTCAATGCTCGACTTTCAACGCTGGTTCGCTGAAAACGCAGCTGATTACCTGCGCTTCCAGACTAACCTCCTCAGACGTTACACGAAGAATCAGTGGATCACTACCAACTTCATGACCACGCACCGCGAAGTCTACCCGACGCTTTCGCGCAACGACCTCGACGTGATGACCTGGACCATCTATCCGGTGCACGGCCAAATGAACGAAGGTCCGCTGGGCTACCGCCTGGGCAACGCTGACGCAATGTCATTCATGCACGACTACATGCGTCCCCTGAACGGCTTGCAGGGCATCATGGAGTTGCAACCGGGGCAGGTTAACTGGGGTGAGGTCAACCCATGGCCGTTGCCGGGCGCCATCCACATGTGGATTCTGCGCGCATTCGCGGGCGGAGCACGCCTTGTTTGCACATACCGCTATCGCCAGCCTCTTTATGGCGCGGAGCTCTATCACAAAGGGATCGTCGAAACTGACGGCGTTACCCCTTCGCCCGGAGGGCGTGAGTACATGCAGGCGATCAAAGACATGCAATTGCTGCGTAAGTCGCGCCGCCCGAACGCGCTTGAGCCAAGAGAGTATGCCGCGCGCCGCGCCGCACTACTTTACAACTTCGACAACCGCTGGGATCTGGACAACCACAAACAGACCAACCGTTGGGATACGATGGGCCACATACTGAAGTATGAGACGGCACTCAAAAGTTTGGGCTGCCCGGTAGATGTGATTGACGAGTCTGTCGACTTCGCACGGTATCCGTTTCTGATCGCCCCCGCGTACCAGCTCGTGGATTCGCAGCTGATCGCTCGTTGGACGAAGTACGCGCAGGATGGGGGCCACCTCGTTTTGACGCTACGCACAGCCGAGAAAGATCGCCGCGGGCAACTCTGGGAAGGCCCGTGGGCTCAGCCGATCCTGGACCTCATCGGCGCCCACATTCCGACTTACGACGTGCTGCCCGGCAATCTTTCAGGGAAGGTAGAGTCGAGCGGAAAAACTTACCTGTGGGGCGTCTGGGGAGAGAGTCTTGAACCTCGAACGGGAACAAATGTGTTGGCGACGTATGCCGACCAGTACTACAAAGGCAACGTCGCCGCGATAACGCGCAGGCTTGGCAAAGGCAGTGTCACCTACATCGGCGTCGAGTCACTCTCGGGAGAACTGGAGAAGGATTTACTGCACGAAGTTTTTGAGCGCGCAGGTGTCGCATCCCGGAATCTCCCCAACGGCTTCTACATCGAGTGGCGCGATGGTTTTTGGATCGCCACGAATTTCACCGAAAATGCGGTGCCCGCGCCCGTTCCCACCTCAGCGAAGCTTTTGATCGGCGATCGAGAAGTTCCGCCTGCCGGCGTGACAGTGTGGATGGAGTATTGATCCATCAACTCAGACTAAGAGCGCGAGCCAAGAACACGAACTGTCGTGGCTTTAATCCCTTTCTGTCATTTGGTGTGATTTCGTGGATCGTCTGTCTACTTCTTCCTGTGTCGCTACACGCGGCCTACCCCATGCCGCTGGAAGGTCCGTGGCGGTTTGAACTGGATCGTGATGACGGCGGTATTAAGACCGAGTGGTTCCGCAGGGAGTTGAGAGGGCGGATAAAGCTACCGGGAATACTTCAGGGGCAAGAGTATGGCGACGAGATCAGTATAAAAACCCCCTGGGTGCTGTCGCTCTATGACCATTTCTGGTATCTGCGGGACGATTACAAAGCTTATACCGAAGCAGGCAAGGTGAAGGTGCCGTTTCTGTCTCAACCACCGCGGCATTATCTGGGCGCGGCCTGGTATCAGCGCGACATACAAATCCCGCAGAACTGGCAGACCCGAAGGGTGGTACTTACTCTTGAGCGGCCTCATTGGGAAACAACCGTCTGGCTCGACAACCGAAGAATCGGATCCGACGTGAGTCTGGTTGCACCGCACGTTTATGACCTGGGAACTGTCTCACAAGGTAGGCACAGGCTCACTATTCGCGTGGACAACCGCATGCTCATGCCTTATCGACCTGATGCGCATAGCGTGTCGGATTCGCTTGGTGGCAGTTGGAACGGCATAGCCGGCAAGATTGAATTGACGGATACCGGTCGGATCTGGATTGATGAAGTCCAGGTCTTTCCGAATCTTTCGCAGAAATCGATGCTCATCAAGGTGCGGATTGGCAACATTACCGGCCTTTCCGGCGCGGGGACGCTAACGGCCATTTGGCCTGACCTGGGCATCGTGCCGGTGACCTGGGACGAGCATGGTGGCAGTGTGGAAGTTGAGGTACCACTTCGCTTCGACGCCAAGACGTGGGATGAGTTTCATCCCAATTTACAGCCGTTGAAATTGTGGTTAAGAGGCACCGGCTTTGACGAGTACAAGGATCTCACCGTTGGTCTCCGTGATTTTCGCGCCGAGGAAAAGCAGTTTGTCCTCAATGGCACACCGATCATTTTTCGGGGTACACACAGCGGCGGAGATTTTCCGCTGACCGGTTACCCACCGACGGATCTCAAATCGTGGCTCAAGCTCTTCGAAACGTGCAAGAGCTGGGGCTTGAACCACATGCGATTTCATTCGTGGTGTCCCCCGGAGGCTGCGTTCGAAGCTGCTGATCAACTCGGATTCTATCTACAGCCGGAGCCTGGCATGTGGAACGAGATAAGTCCGGGCAGTCAGATGGAGCATATGCTTTACGAGGAGACTGATCGTTTGATCAGGGCTTACGGAAACCATCCTTCGTTCATGTTGTTGTCAGCGAGTAATGAGCCGAAAGGCAATTGGAAACAGTCGTTGTCAAAATGGGTTGAGCATTATCGCAAAGAGGATCCGCGCCGGCTTTACGCCAGCGGCACCGGACATACTGAGAGAGAGGTGCCAGATCTCACGGCGGGCACTGACTACCTGGCTATTCAGCGTATCGGCCAGAAGATGCTGCGCCGCGAATCTGCCTGGTTCGGTCGGGACTACAGGGAATCCCTCGTAGACATTAACGTGCCAGTTGTTGCACATGAGGTGGGCCAGTGGGCTTCCTATCCCGACTACGACATCATCAAGAAGTTCGCCGGCTACCTGCGGCCAGGCAATTATGAAATCTTCCGTGAGTCGATGGACGCGCATCGATTGCTCGAGAAAGACAAAGAATTTGCCCGAGCCTCAGGTCGCTTTCAACTCGCTTGCTACAAAGAAGAGATCGAAGCTAACTTGCGCACGCCTGGTCTCGGTGGATTTCAGCTGCTCGATCTCCATGACTATCTGGGCCAGGGGACGGCGCTGGTCGGGTTGCTTGATGCGTTCTGGGAACCGAAGAGTTATGTAACGGCAGAAGAGTTTAAGCAATTCTGCAATAGCACGGTGCCGCTCGCTCGTTTGCCAAAGCGCGTATTTACGACGGAGGACGCATTCGATGTTGATGTTGAACTGGCGCATTTTGGTGCGGCGCCGATCGAAAACGGCAAGGCTGTGTGGCGGCTTGTGGGCGGGGCCTTCGAACTGCAGGGTGAATGGGACGCGCAAACAATTCCTATTGGCAAGAACATTCCGCTCGGCAAGGTTTCAGTGGATTTGTCAAAGTTGCCTCCATTGCACGAATACAAGTTAATCGTTACCGTGGCCCCGGCTTCATTCTTCAGTCCCGTAGATAGAAAAATCGTTCCCGGACCGGGCGTCATTCGAGGAGGTACCTATTTTGAGAATGACTGGAACTTCTGGCTCTACCCGGGAGCACTGGCGGCAAGCCTGCCGGCGAGCGATTCTCCGGGAGTGCAGGGATGTCCGGCCTCGCGCTACGCTGACATTCTCATCACCAACTCCTGGGACGAGGCCGAGACAAAGTTAACGACAGGCGGCAGGGTCCTGTTAGTTCTGCGTAACTCTGATCTCGGTTGGACCAGTCCGCCACTCGATATGGTGCCAGTCTTTTGGAACCGCCTCATGGGACCTGGCTGGGGACGCATGTTGGGACTGTGGATTGATAGGCCGCTCAGTGAAACGAAGGGTCACGCGCTCGACTGGTTTCCCACCGCAGAGAATTTCGACTGGCAATGGGCACAGATCATTCAGAACGTAAGGGCAGTAAACCTCGATCGCTTGCCGCCCGAGCTGGAGCCAACTGTATGGGCCATCGACGATTGGAATCGAAATTACAAGCTTGGGGTCATCTTCGAATGCCTGGTGGGAGAGGGGCGGCTCCTGGTATCCGCATTCGACGTGACAAACCCGGCTGACCCGAGTCCGGTCGCGCGACAACTTCGCCGCTCGCTAATCAACTACGCTGGAAGTGATTGCTTTCAGCCTGCTGTGGCCGTCTCGCGCGAGCAGATGCGTGGACTGTTCTTTGATACTCGGATCATGAAGAAGCACGGCGCCGCTGCCCAGGCGGAAGGGGCGCCGGCGAATGCGCTCATCGACGGTGACCCGAACACGTTCTGGATCACCGGCGATCAGCGATCACCCGTACGCGAGCCGGTTGAAATCCTGATTAGCTTTCCGGAGCCCGTGGCGGCCTCCGGTCTGGTCCTGATGTCCCGGCAAAACCATCGTGAGCACGAAGGCGACATCCACGATTACGTGGTTCAGGCGAGCGATGACGGGGTCGAATGGCGCGACGTGGTCCGCGGTGAACTCCTTTCAACCTTTGCGCCTCAGGAGATTCAATTTTCCAAACCGATCAAGGCAAGATATCTGAAACTCGTCGCGCTCTCTGGCTTCGGTTCAGACAAAACAACGGCGCTGGCCGAATTGGCAGTAATCTATGTGGGTCCGAAATTGAAGGAGACCGGTGGACGCGCGATCCAATACCAACGCAACCCGGGCGCTACGCCTGATATTGATGAAGGGCCCAGCGGTTCTGACAAGTCACCGAAGCCAAAGGCGTCGCCACCGAGGCCTAAATGAACATCGACCGGACCAACGCCACAATTCTGTGAAAGCCGGTCGGTCATCGAGATTCTGCCTCAAGATGACAATCCACGTAGCTAATCAATATACACGAGCTGCTCAATTCCACAGTCGCTATCGTACGTGGAGCTTGTACTGTTTCAGCCAACCCGGCGGCGGCTGTCGCGCCGGCTCCGCCTCGTCGGCGTCCGTGTAGGGAGTGACGCGGTCTCCAAAGACAAGGCTGAAGAAAGGAATCGGAGCCGTATTCTTATTTTTACGCCAAATTTGGTAGAGGTCGATAGAGTCATTGAACATGCGGTCGATGTAGCCGGAGACGTAGGGCAGCAGGGCGCCAGACGGCTCCTCACAGGTGAGCAAAACGTGCTGCTGCTGAGCTCGCTCAGCAAGCTGGCCCAGGAATCGATTGATGTGCCGCCATTCGTCGACAATGTCGCCGGGTTTGTGCAGGTGGTTGGGAGATTGGCAAGCAACCGTGTGCCAGAAAGATGGAATTGGGAACTCATCGATCTGGATGACTCTGAAACCCAGCTGCACGAGATGATCGAATTCACGAAGTCTCGATCTCTGCCAACCCTCGGATGCGAGACACATATCCAGAGACTTGAACTGGAACTGATCCTTACCGTTCCCGGCGCCTGGATATTGTTTGAGCATTGACTCAACCTCAAGAGTAAAAGGCAGCTCGATCCCCAAGCGCGGGATGGCGCGTTTGTATGTGCGCAGGTTGAGCCAGTTGAGAAAGGACAGCCGCGGGTTGGTATGCAGGACTTGCTCGACGTTGCTGGCCGCGCCCTGAGACCAGAAGTATCTGCCGCCGAGGTCCACGCCGCTGGGGTCAAAGCCATAAACGAACTGGATGGCATCCGATCGCTCCGCGTTCATGTGCTTAACGAGCTCCTCGATGGTCCAGTCGGTCCGTAAAGCGGGCTCGTTCGCGGAAACCCATTGGTGAACAAAGAAGTTCATCCTGGTGAAACCTGGGGCGAGAGGACGCGGCGGCGCGGCAATTGTCCATTTGGTTTTCAGTACGGCAGCCAGTGTCCGAAGCTCCCCATCCACAGATAGGATCTCGAACGGGGTGCCGGCAAAGGACTGGAACTCGACATTAAGTGATGATGCGTCAGCAGTGAGCTTTAGCTCTGCCGGCGAGGCCTCGATCCTGGGAGCATATACCGCTGTCCAGCGGCCTCGACCGAATCGCCAGGCAAATAGCGGCAGCGAAAGAACGCCGGGATAAGCGAGCTGCAAATGGGCTTGGCCAATCTCCCTGAGCGTCGTCGTGGGAATGTAAATCTCGACGCCCTCATAAAAGGGCATGACGATCTCCAACTCGCCCAAAGATCCATCGGCGGTAGTAATCGTCTTCCGCCAGGTGGAAGCAGATCCAGCAAATGCATCAGAGCTGGATACAGTTAGCAGAAGCAGAGCTAACGTGAAGACTCGAAGCTTTCCGTTTTTATCCATTGTCCAGGTCTCGTGCTAGGCGGAGCTTCACTCTGAAGAAGATGACCGGTGCTGCGCGTATCGGATCGGAGCAACACCAAAGTGAACTATGAAACCGTCGTTCTACAATTTCAGGCGCATAACTCAGCCTTAAACATACGTCAGTCGGACATTCGATGTAATATGGTAAGCACAGCAGAGATTGTGTAAAAACTCCGTCTGCTAGAGCAACAGTACCGTCACGCGGTAGCGGATGGGTCTGTGCTCATTACACGCGCCCTTGGCAACCCAGAGACCCACGCGCTACCGAAGCTGTGAATAAATTGAAGAATGACATGGTCCACAATACCCCCAACGGCAGTTGGGGGATTTTTCAGTCCAGCCTACACTCAGGAAGATTTCGAAAATCTCCAATTCCCCCAACGGCAGTTGGGGGATGGTTCAGATCCAGCCTACAAGGAGATGCTTTCGAAATATAAGAATCCCACCAACGGGGAAGTGGGTGGGATTTCTGCATTTTCACGATCTGCTCCCGATGGTTTTCACAGCACCCGAACTTGTTATATTAGTTTTTCATCAGCCTGTTAGGGCTTCTCTGCGGTATGTAGGGCGGCTGTTGATGCAGCCGCTTTTTGCTGGTTGCGCTTCGCTATAGCGTAAAGAATCGTCTTGACCTGGAACGGGGTTAGATTGGGATATGCTTCCATCAGCAACGCAATGATTCCCACAATATAAGGACACGCAAAGCTATTCCCTGTTAATTGGCGATAGCCACCACCTGGCCAGGTTGTTTTCACCTCAACGCCCGGAGCAACCAGTTCGATCACATTTCCGTAACGGTAACCAAAATTGAACGGGTCGCCACCAGCCCTTTTGACTACCGAGACTACTGATGAGGAAAAAATTGAGGGGTAACTTGGATAGGGAAGATTGTTTGCCGCGGCTACAACTATACAACCTGCGTGGTAGGCACGGTCCAGCAGGTCATGTAGTGGTCCAAAATAATCCCGCTTTGTCGTACCTAAAGAAAGGTTAATGACCCGAAACTTCTGCTTTATGGCATAGTCGAGACCCGCAAGGAACATATCGCCTGAACCTGATGCATTCGGTCCTAACACTTTAACGCTATAGAGCTCGGCATTGGGCGCAATGCTGCTGATAATACCGGCGCAAGCCGTGCCGTGACCCGCTTGATCACCTGAGGTAGAAGGGCGAAAAGTGATTTTGCCGTCCTCCGTCACAGCTTCGACTGATTCCCTGACTTTTCCCTTCAGGTCAGGATGCTCAATGTCTATGCCGCTGTCGACAATAGCGACGTGGACACCGCTTCCCGTACAACGCTCCCAACTCGTGTCTTCTTGTATAGCAGTCCACAGATCCGGGTGAGCACTATCACGGTTAAGGGCAAGATCAGACTGCGACATCTGCACATCTCCTATCTCCATATTTCGACTCAGAATCCGGAGTAACTCGTGTTTGCCGCCGAGCGCCTGGCCGAGAAACGAGCAAGAGTCTCGAGCAGATCCCGACACAATTCCCGCTCCGCTTCACCTTTGCTAAAAATCTCACGCAGCGAGATCCAGAGCATTCCCATGTCTCGGTGTTCAGGAGCTGTAACAATACTATTTACCCACTCACGTAAGGCGTCTGCCGACTCCTCACTCCCTTCAATCCCGGAAATAACTGTCTTGATAGAGCGATCGAAAATAGATTCAACGAGTTCCGCAATTTCGTGGGCGTCAACAATTCGGGCGAGTGCATCAGCAAAGAAAGCCGCATGATCCATCTCTTCCGGTGTGAAGGGTGGATAGGGAGGTTTACCCGTGCGATTCACAAACTCCAGCACTCCTACCATTTCGTTGCCTGTGCGCAAGGGTGTTGCTAACAGCGTGATCGTTTTGAAGCCGGTTTTTTTGTCAACCTCTGACCAGAATGAACCTTCGGCGGACACGTCAGACACGGCCATCGGCTGGCCGCTGGAGAAAACCAGCCCGGCGATCCCTTTGCCGGGAGGAATGTGCAGCTTGAGCAACTCTTCTTTGACATCGCTAATTGCTGTCAGGAACCTCAAGCCTCCTTCGTTGCCCTCGCGCACTAACACCGAGGCTACCTCCGAGCCAACGGCATTAGCCGCAAGTTGCAAGAGCCTGTCGATGGCTTGCTTGAGCGGCGTAGTCAGAGAATCTGAGACATCAATGCCATCAATGACTTCGCGTATTTGGTTCGCAAATGGGCCGGCGCCGTCAGTCGCATAAGCGTCCTGTGCGAACTCGCCGTAATCTGTGTCAAAACTTTCATCACTCATAGTAATCTTCTCGTACGTGAGCAGTTATAGTTTCCCGTAAATTTGAAGAACCGCCCGTTGGGTCTCAATGAATTTTGAGATGGTTTTCTCCATCAGGAATTAACCGAAGTCCAGACAAGGGCGCTTGCAACGAGGCATTTGCGAAAAAGGCATTATACAGTCGAGGAGTACACCGGCAACAACAGGCTCTTTTACAGGTGTCCCAGTCTCTACTCTCTGCTTAGCAAAGTTCGAGGTTCTTGGTTTTTTGCAAGACTCTTGACGTGATTTGTAATCGACAAGAATCTGCTTATTTCGAGTTCGTTTCAATTTTCGCCACTCAACATTGGTTTCACCCCGTTTAGGGTGGCATGTTCATAGATCGAAGCCCGCAAACCCCTTCGGCTCCGTTCGAAGGAGCGGAATCGTTCTTGAGTGTTCACGCGCTAGTCGACTTCCGCTCCTTCGAACGGAGCTGTTACGGGTTGCTGATGGACCGCCAGACAGCGTCACTCGAGCAAATGATCTTCACTCCGTAGCAGTGGGATGTTTATAGACTCGGACATCACAAAAAAACCAGCGCCGTTCGAAGGAGCGGAACGTTGCTAGATAAGTATTTGTCAACTTGAATTCCGCTCCTGCGAACGGCGACGGAGGTATTTGCGGCCCAGACTATAAACATTCGACCCCTAACGGGGTCAAACCTGTTCTGCCACTAACGGGCTCGACAAAGACCCCAGGGAGAGTGCGCTTTGAGCCCAAATCTTGCTCAAAAAAACAAGAACTTACAAAATTGCTACGCGGAGAATTTCTCAAATTAGGCTACTTCCCTCTTTCTGGGCCGACGTCACCAAAAAACTCCAAGTGAGCACTTCCCGAACATAAGAGAGGTACGGACCAGAAACTATCTCCAGTCACCCAGAACGATGAAGGGCGCCCAGTAGTAGGGATGTGTGAACCTTGGATTGATCATGGTTGCGAGTTGCGCGCGTCTCATCGCTTCGCCTCTTGGTTGACCCGCCGCGAGTTGCTTGTAGAAATTGGTCATCGTGTCGCGAGTTGAGACATCATTAACGCTCCATAAAGATGCTACCACTGTTGGCGCCCCGGCTTTGGAGAAGGCCCGCGAGAGGCTACTGTAGACAGCGCTTGGATCATAACCGCCGATGTTGGTGTCACAGGCGGAAAGCGTAACCAGGCGCGTGCTTGCCAGTGACAGTTTGTAATTGTCCTCGACGAGATCTTTGACTGTCAGCCGGTCAGGCTGGCCGGCCAGCAATAGATAACTCTCCTTCGGTTCAAGACTATTGATAAAGCCATGAGTGGCGAAATGCAGGTAGGAAGTATTCGCTCCCGTTGCCGTTACACGCGCCACGGTCGCGTCTTTGCCGGTGAAGACGCTTGCTTTGATGAAGAGCCGTCCTAGCTCGGAGACTTCAGTGGCGGCCGCTGGAAGACTGCCATCCGGATTGCCAAGAGCCAACAAAGTGGGGTCCGGACCGACGCGCGCCCTTTTGCCGGCGTTCGGCGCCGCTGCAATCGCATTGAGCAAATCGGCGGAGGCAAGATAGGCGAACGACTTTCTTTCAATCAGGAAACTTAGTGATCCCTCCTGATTCAACTTACCGAGGCCATGAAAAGGTAAGTAGTAAAGCTCGCCGGCTGGAACGATTAACAGTGACTCTGAAGCATCCACTTCCGCTTGCACGGGCGCAATCAAAGCGTCATAAAGCCGGACGGTCGCATCTTTGATCGGAGCAATGTCAGTCTTGAAATCCTGTGTGCCGTCATCTTTCCAAAGCACGCCGCGCGCTGAACGATCGAGCACACTTTGCTCGGTCGCACTGTTCAGCGCTTCTCGATACTGCATCACAAGTTTGGCCAGGGCAGCGCGCTTGATCGCGACCGTGCGAATCACCGGTCCCTCGGTACGGGTTACAACAAAGATATAGAGCTCGTTGTCGGTGGGGAAATATTCAAGCAGCAAAGTTTTCTCCGCAAGACGTTTGCGCGCTTCAACCAGATCGATTGGGTTCACGGCCACGAGGCTCGCGTAAGAAGGATTGGTACGTTGAATCTGTGTGACCGCTTCGAGATACTGCTTCTGAGCACTATCACGCTGTAGCTGGGCTGCAGTTACAAGGGCAGGATCGCGCCGGTCGGGCGACTTTTGCAGCTCAGAAGCAAGCGCTGTATCCGCTTCGCGCACTGAGTCGCCCAGAGTTCGCACGCGATCGATTAACGCTTTGAGCGCGGGATCCCGGGCATTCACGTTGGCGCCGGCAAGCGCGTCAACCAGCGATTTGGATTTAGCACGTTCCAGATACTGAAAAGCTTCGCCCGCACGTCCCTGCTTAATGAGTAACTTGATCAAGTGATCGTAAAGGTCGCGGTTTCCGCGGCTGGCATTGAAAGTTTCCGAGCTGACATCCTTTGAGAGTGAACCGACTAGCGTCTCAATAATTCCGACTGCCTCAATGTATGCCGCGAGGGCCTGGTCGTCACGCCCCAGACGCTCCAAAGTCTGGCCCAAACCATCCAGTGTGTAGGCTGTATGAGCACGCAAGCCCATCTCCCGCCAGATAGCGAGGGCTTCGCGCAAATGCTGTTCGGAAGTTTTGAGGGCTTCGCCGCCTTGCTCGCTTTCAGTGCGACCCAGCGTCCGCAGAATTCCCGCAATCTGCGAGCGCGAGCCTAATGGACGGGCAATCCTGAGAGCATCTACCGCCAACTGTTTCGACTCGGCGAGGCGACCCTGGTCACGTCTCAAGGCGCTCTTAAAAACGAGCATATTGGCGATGCCCCAGGCTTCGTTCTTGCGCACGGCTTCCGCGAGGGCAGCTTCGATGGGCGGCTCTGCCGCTGCGTAATTGCCTCGCTCGCGCTCTATCCTTGCCAGCGCCACGTAGGTGCCCGAGAGCGAAAAACTCCCGCCGACCAGATTGGTGTTCAGTGCATTCGCGCGTTCGTAGGCCTTGACTGCGTTCTCCAGATCGTTCTCGCTTTCGTAGAGACTGGCGCGATAACCGGTGACCGACGCGCGATGAGAATTAATCGCCAGCGCCGCGAAATCAAAACGTTGCTGTTCGCCTGCATCCGGCGTTATGCCGTTCTGGCGGCGGTGCGCGGCGACCTCGACGGTCTTGACCTCAGTGTCGCCCTTCGAGCCCAGCCAGTTCAGCAACTCTTCTTCGTCGGGCGCGCCGAAAGCATAGAGCTGTGGCGCGTCGTGAAGCACCGCTTGATACTCCTGATCTGCTTCTCGATAGTTGCCTTGCCTCGCCAGGATTACGCCGATAGCCGTTCTCGCATCGAGCGCCTTATTGGCGCGAGAGACAAGATCAAAGCTGTTCATGGTGGCCATGATGGGCCGTATGTCCGGTCTCGGTTCGCTCTTGAGATCGTAGATTGATGGAAGCAACCCAGATTTGGTTTGGGCGATCACCTGTCGATAGCGCGCGACAGCTTCATTCCAATCATCGGCATCGTCGGCGATTTGAGCCAGTAGATAAAGTGTCTCGTAAATCCATCTGTGTCGTGGATCATTATTGCGTAACGTGAGCGCTTCTTCAGCGTCGGATTGCGCCTTCCTAAGATCTCCAGCTTTGCGATAGGCGTTGGCTACTTGTTCCAGGCCATGTGCCACTTTGTCCGTGTCACCTCCCCGTCGCGCCAGAGAGAGCCTTGCGTCCGCGATTCTGGCGACCTCAACTAAGTCGCTGCGCGATGAAGCCAGACTGTCGAGGTAGGAGAGCATCGAGTCCGTGTAAGTGTCGAGCGTTTGAGCCAGAGTTTGCCGCATATCAGCCGAATTGCTTGCTTCAATCCTGGTTTGAAAGACGGCAGTTGTATCGGTAATTTTCTTTTCGATCAATGCTCTTTCCACGCGGTAGTTATCATCGTGCAAATGCTCCGCACGGACATACCACTCGCCGGCTTCAACGTGGCGCCCAAGGGCCGCAATCGCGCCGCCAAGTTGTAACTCTAAACTTGCAAGCAGTTTTGATTCTTTAAGATGTGCCTCTTCACCACTTGTGTCCTGCAAAACCCTTTTCTGCTCGTCCACGGCCAGGAGCAAAACGTCATGCACACCCTCTTTGCCGCCGGCGTTGCGTAGAGCCGTGGCCTCCATTGAGAGCGCATTGATCCTTTCCCGGCGAAGCGCGGGCAAACCCTTCGCCAGTTCTGCTGCGCGAGCGCAAAACGCGGCCGCGTCTTTCCAGTTTTCCGAAGCATAAGCGGCGTAACCTCTAAGGAGAGGCGCCTGAAAGATTCCGGTTGAATGATTCCATTTTGTCCAGATCGCCTCAGCGCGATCCAGTGGTGGGCCCAGGTCCTCCAGCCGTTTCTCACGAAGTGCATAGATAGAGAGATTGCCTGAAAAGCTGGCAACGGCCAGCTCAATTCTGTTGGTTTCAGACAATTCAAGAGCGCGCTCAGTCAACTCACGGGCTGAGCCCTGCGGAGCGTCCTTACCTGGCTCCTTTTCGGCGCCGCGGATATTGGCGACTTCGGCCAGGTATAAAATCTGCTCAATTCCCTCGCCGGCATTCGTGAAACCGACGGCCAGCTTTTGCTCCTTCGACCACTCATTGAATTTCGCTTCGAGAGCGCCATTTTCATCGTCACTCTCGGCCAGGAGCTTCCTTACCTGCTCCGAAAATTGCAGCGGTGGGTTCTCGTAAAGCCGTGAAGCAACCGCGTCGAAGAGTAGCTCGCGATAGAGGGCTCGGGCCCCAGCAGGATTGCGACTGATCGCGACGCGTGCGCCGGCGACATTACCCGCCCTCACCAACGGTGAAATTTCACGCCACAAGGGCAGCGCCAGAGAAGAAGATTGAGCAGCTTTGGTATCTTCGTCCTGCAGCCGTTGAATAAGCGAACCGTAAAATGTCTTCGCGTCGGCATCGTTCGGATTTTCCTGGGTCAGCTCGGTGGCAATGAGCAACGCGTCATACCAAACACCGTACTGTTCAAAGATGCGTCCCTGGCGAAGCCGATCGGCCGCGTTCTTAGGCGCCAAGAGTTTGCCTTTTTCCAAAGCTCTTCGAACTTCTGCGCCGTCTTCACCGGAGAGCACAAAGAAAGTTACTGACGCACCGAGATTCCGCCCAAATACACCCGCTGTGGAGACACACCAAGCATAGAGCCTGCCAGCAATCAGCGCTGGCGCCTTTTGTGAGTAAAGGAACTGTGCCTCTCTAACGTCAGTTTCGTATACAACCGCCGCCGCCGAGTCCGTCCCGTCACGTAACATAAAGTGATAAGAAGTCGCGCCAGGTGCCGGTGTCCAGGAAAAAAATGGTTGCGCGCTGTATGCCAATCCCTCGTAGGGAGCTGTCGGCTTGAGCGCACCACCACGGGTGGCTCCTGCGGCAATTAATCTTGACGAAGCATCCTGTCCCGCCTGTTCAAAACCACGGGCGCCCGTCAGTGGCTTTGGCAGCGGCCGCCGGGGACCAGATTGCTTTTGAGGATTCTGAGCGCGAGTCGCGACGGTAATTTTCATTATGTAGCCGGACGACACGCAGAGGAAAATTAATGTCAAGCGGCATGCGAACCTAAACAATCGACGCACAACCAACTCCTTCTTTTGATTGGGCCACGGTTTCTCTCCGCGCAACGGTGAAAACAGTCGTGTTCACAGTCTTACCTTTAACTTTAACTTCACCCAAGGCCCGCAATTCATATTCATCACCAAGAAAACGTGCAGTGGTATCGCTGACGAGAATCGATACGCCTAACTCCTTCGTGGTTGATTCGAGCCTCGCAGCCAAATTCACTGTATCGCCGATGAGCGTGTATTCAAGTCGCCGTTCAGCACCCACCACACCACAGGTCGCTTCGCCAGTGTGTATTCCCACTCCAATCTTGATAACGGGACGGCCCGAGTTGGCCCAGTCTTTGTTCATCCGCTCGACCTCAGCGAGCATCCCCAGGCCACAATCGACCGCTCTGCACGCTTCCTGTTCATCACCGCGATCTACTGGAGCCCCAAAGACGATCATCAAACCGTCGCCGATAAACTTGTTAATATGTCCCCCAAATGATTCAACGACGGCGTGCATACGACCAAAATAGTCGTTTAGCCATTCGACTACAGTCGCTGATGAGACGTGTTCTGAGAGAGTCGTAAAGTTTCGGATGTCAGTGAAGATGACAGTGACGATGCGACGCTCCCCTGAGAGAGACAGGTGACCGCGCTGGTCCCACATCTGAGCAGCAACTTCTCTTGAGACAAAGCGCGAAAAAATGTCCATTACCTGTGCTCGCTCGGCATCGGATTCAGACCGCAGCATACGTTCGCGCGCATAACGTAACCCCAGACCCGTGGGCGTCAATAGAGCCATTCCCAACCAGGCGCTGCTGAGCGGAAGGATCAACCCGTGCGTGTTAAAAGCCCATGAGGAGACTGCCAATGCCAGCGCGGCGGTCAATGTCACCGCTAACAACCCCAACAGGGCACGCAGCCGGAACACTGCCAGCCCCACCAAAACCAGGGGCAATAAGACCGCCATCACTTGCCATCCGTAACGCGGGCGCGTCAGCATATTGCCGAAGAGCATCGTTGCAGCGACAGTCGCATGCAGTTCGACCCCTGAGGTTCGTTTGGGCGCAGTTGCCAAATTCCTATCCGCCAGTCGCGCCAGACTCATCGATTCATAGAAAGGCGTGGGAAAAAGGTCCGGAGCGTCGATGTTAGTCCCACCAATAAAAACAATCTGATTGCGAAAAAGATCTGGAGGTATGTTCGCTTGCTCGTTGAATAAGATCTCTCGCGCCGAGACGCGGCGAAAGGCCGGTGATCGCGCACGAAAGTCCAATTGCAGATTGAAGTCGGTGCGCAAGGGAAGCACCCGATCTCCCAAACGCACCTTACCATCAGGCGAGAAGTGCAAAGATTGGGCTGCCGCACCTTCAATTGTCGCAGCCGCCAGATAACCTTCGGCAACACGTGTTGCGAAACTCAGTAGCGTGTCCTCGCCGGTGCGGGCTTGAAAGAGTTGAGAATTCCTGATGAACCCGTCTCTATCGAGGGGAAAATCAACGAACCCGGTCGCGTATGCCGGGTCGGCAAACATCTGCAAGGGCCTGATTTCCCCAAAACCTCCTGCTGCCGTCTTCATTGCCATTACTACGTTTCCGGCGTTGGCTATCGACTCGGCCAGTTTCTTGTCTGCCGCTTTATCCTCGGTAGATACGCCGCCCTCTTCACTCAAGAACGTATCCAGCCCGATGACACTTGCGCCGCCTTCACTGGCACGGTCAATCAGGCGCGCATACCAATCGCGCGGCCACTTTTGCAAGCGTACTTTCGATGCTTTTATGGCAGCCTCATCTATTTCAATAATCGTGATAGGTTCGGTGAGCCCGCGTGAACGAAGGTCTGGGTGTCGGGCGTCACGAAGCTGAAAAAAGAGGTCGATTGCCTGATTCTCTAACCCCGTCATCAAACCGTAGGGATGTGATGCATGGGAGCCATCGGCGTCTTTCAGTGGCCGCATTGCCAGCGCGAGACCAACCCAAATGACAAGAGTCAGAACCGTTGCAAGCACCCAATACCAACGGCGCAGAAGATAAGGCACAAGCGAATATCTATCTAAGATCGACATACCATTGCCAAGTTATTTAGAACTTGCAGATCACTTTTGAAAAGATTGCCGAGCTGTTAGGTTTAATCAAATGGAGATTTAGTGTGGCTAGAGAAAAACAGTCGAGCATGACCATTACGGCCGGCGATTTCGAAGAGGCATTATACAGTTGGCAATGATTTGCGCAATAATGCCGGGCGCCTGGGCGGTGGCGCTGTTTAGTTCGGGCGTCCATTAATACCGTGGCTTTCTTCCATTAACACCGTGGCTTTAAAGAGACCGTGTGAAACTGCAGATGGATGCCCCCGGCTTGTCCGGGGGAGTCTCACGTTAGTTGCTACTAACAGAGCTGGCCAAGAGCTTGGATGCCACGGGCTTGCGCCGTGGAGGCTCACGCTTGCTGCTAACACCCGAGAAGCAGATAGCAAAGAACGTGAGCCTCCACCGCGCAAGGCGGTGGCATCCTCAAAAGTTGATCGCCCGACGTTTTAGCAGCGAGCGTGAATCTCCCCCGGTCAAGCCGGGGGCATCCAACAACAGTTTCCGCACAATCTCAATAATGCCAGCGTCATGCCGTCGAGTAGTTTAAGAATAGAGACTCCAAAAATAGGGAGCCATTCCGAGACAGCCGCAGCATAAAGACAGGAGCGCGAAGAGATGAATGTTGAGCCAGACGTTTCCGTTAAACCAGTAAAACCGCAAGAGCGCGTTGCAGCACTTATGGGCGGCGCTTTCGAGTTAAGTCAGTCTGGGAATCTACATGAAGCGACTGCCCGGTTGGAGCAAGCGTTGGCTGAGGCAAGGGCGACACCCTATGAAATAGAGTTTCAAACACGCATTCAATTGGCAATGAGCCTCGCAGATGTTTATCAATCGATCGGTCAGATTGAAAAGGCTTGTGGGATGCTTTCCGAAGAATCCGGGTTCGCCGAAAAAATTTCGCAAGTCATGCAGGCCACTGGCACACCGACCCAAAAGCGCGCGGCAACCAGCGGCTTCTTGCAGGTACGTGATCGTTCGACCCAGATGAGTCTCCTCGGACATGAAGCCCCGGAAATTTCTATCAAAGAGTGGATCAAGGGCGGGCCGGCGTCTCTTGCTGACCTTCGTGGCCGAGTGGTACTACTGGAGTTCTGGGCTACATGGTGTAAACCCTGCCAGGAGATGTTTCCGAAACTCAAAAGGCTCCATGACGCCGAAGGATCACGAGGTTTGGAGGTTATTGCGCTTACTCGTCATTATATGGCTTATAGTGGGCCCGCTGAATCGAAGGTCCTGGAGCGACAGCTGATGCTTGGCATGGTCACAGAACACGGCGTAAATTTTCATGTCGGCATCGCTGAAGATGAGCGACTGCAGGGAATTTACGGTGCAAATGGATTGCCTACCGTAGTGCTCATTGATCGCAACCGGATAATTCGGTATGCGGGTCCGGGCGAAGACACCGCGTTTAACAACCAGTTACAAAAGTGTCTGGAACAGTCAGTGTAGAAAAACCAGTTAGGGATCCGCAAAAAAGCTTGTCCCGTCACGTCATCGCTGGTAGGATGCGCTCGCTTCAGTACTATGATCTTGTGAAAGTCACCTCTGAGTCGATTGTCTTCTCGTATTGCCGCGGTTACCCTTTTGGAACCCGAAGTTATAGCACAAAGGGTTCGAATATTCGTCGATTGAAGCAAGTTAAATGGCTACTCGCTGCCGGAAGAATTTTTCGGACAGCATCAATTCATGCGGGCCAAAGCGTGATGCCTGATGGCCTCATCGCGAAGGTCGGGTTCGACTTAACCAGAGGAAAACTAATTTCCTCTCAACCAATCCACTTTCATTAAGGAGAACAACAATGGCGATTTTGACCTCAACGCCCGGAGAGGGCAATAAAGTAAGTGTTTATGATGTCCCCGATAGCGTACTCCAACAGTATGCAATTACTGGTGAGAAAGCAGCCCAGATGTTTCCCGAAAGCAAAAAGGCGTCAGGCGCCGAGATCCCCAAGAGCACCGCTGCAATGAGTGCGACAAAGGTGGAAAATGCCGAGAGCCTGGGTGAAGTGCAGGCCTATAACGATGTCTGCGTTTGTCGCCAACTTCTTTGTAATGCCTACGGATGCTGGTGGAACTACTACTATTGCTACTGCTAGAGGCATACCGCAGATACCGAGTGTTAGCAGAGTGTTTCTGGAGATGCCAGATATCACGCCTGTCCCAAGCTCGGTCGTTATCAAGGCAATTCACAGCAGCGGGTAAAGACTAGTTTCTTGCCCGCCTGCTGTGTTTCTAACATCCGCTACACAGCTTTTCTCTATCCTGATCACAAGGGAATTATTCCATGTCGAAGCCTCCTATTCCTGGCATGCCTCTCCCCGGCATGTCGCATGAGCAGTCTTCCGGCCAACCAATCGAAATGCCTGCGGGCCAGCCTCCAGGTGTCGCTTTGCCTGGAGCGTTGCCGCCTGGGCCTGAAGGCATAGCCGGAAATAAGGGACCAGTTGGCGGCAGTTTCCGCATGAAAGAAATGCCCCGCATGAACGCTCGTCCCTACCTCAAACGCGCTTTCAAGCTTCTCGGCGAGCACAAGCCATTCGTAGCCTTGTCACTGCTTTTCTCGCTGATCATGTTCTTGCTTCCCTTTGTAGCGGCTGCCGCCTTTGGGCCTCTCATTAAACTCTTTGGCGACGCCGCAAAAACAGGCAACTGGAACAGCGTCTGGACCTTGAGCGGATCCTTCTACGACAAGACGGCGCACGCTGGGGAAGCGGGCTCGTTCTCGATACCCATCGTTACCGACTGGCTGGCGACACCTTTATCTTTCACCACCATCTTCGTGATCTGGACCTGTGCCATAGTGCTACGTAATGTCCTGGATATCTTTAGGGCATGGGTGGATGCGAATTTAGAACAACGACTGCTGACGGGATTCCGACAAAAGCTTTATGAGCACATTCAAACACTCTCGCTCGATTTTTTTATGGGCGGGCAGACCGGAGCTTTGATGCAGCGTGTGCTTTCGGAGACCACGGCAGTCCAGCGACTGCTTACGCAAGTGGTGCTGACACCAGTTGTGGATGCGATTGTGCTGATCATCGTCATCAGCTATTTGTTGGCGCTAAGCTGGCAGATGACGCTTGTGCTGTTCGTCATGGCTCCTCTTACTGTTCTCATGTTCCGTTTCACGAGCGGTAAATTGCAACAGGGTTCAATGGGAATCAACTTGAGCGCTCGAGAACTGGGCTCGGAATTGGAGGAAACCATAAACGGCATTTCCGACATTCAAGTCTTCAATGCACAGCCGAAAAGAAATGCGCGATTCTGGGAAGCTTCAAAGAATGCGGCTAGAAGCACTGCAGGTACGACTGCCTGGATGAGTCTCAGCAACAGTGGCGCGCAGGTTTTTATCTCGTTAACAACCGCTCTCATCCTGCTGTTTGCCATTCTGCTTGGTCAAAAATGGGGACTTACATTTGCGAGCGCCCTTGTCTTTATGCAGATGGCGCCAAACTTGTTTACGCCCATACAGAGACTAATCAGTTCTTACACGATGTATCAATCGCTGGTGCCGGGGATCGTCTCCACCTACGAATTATTCGATACGAAACCGACCGTTGTCGAGAAGCCGGGCGCGCAGACTCTGGGTGAAGTCCACGGGGACATCACCTTTGACAACGTCGTCTTCGGGTACTCACCAACGCAGAAAGTCTTGAACGGCGTTTCTTTTGAGATCAAGGAAGGCGAGACCATTGCATTCGTCGGGCCGATTGGCTGCGGCAAGTCCACAATCATGAACTTGATTTTGCGGTTTCTTGACCCGCAACAAGGAAGGATTCTGATCGAAGGAAAGGACATCTCCACGGCAACGCTCAATTCCTTGCGCGAACAGGTTTCAAAGCTTTCGCAGTTCCCCTTCTTCTTGAAAGACACGATCAGGGAGAACGTGCGACTCGGTAGAAATGAAGCGTCCGATCAAGAGATTGAAGAGGCCTGCAAGCTGGCGCATATCCACGACGTTATCGTCGATCCTCAAAGAATGCCCAAGGGTTACGATACGGTAGTTGACGTCCAGGTGCCCTCCGGTGGGCAGAAGCGTTTGATCGCATTGGCTCGCTGCCTATTGCGCAAGCCCGAGGTGCTGCTGCTGGACGAACCAACCGAGAATCTGGACGCCGATCAGCGTAACCGCTTGATTCAAGTAATTAGGGAGTATGCAAAGGAGAGGACGTGTCTCGTAATTAGCCATGATCTCAACTTCGTAGCGGCTGTAGCGGACCGCATCCTGGTAATTGACAAAGGCCGAAAAGTCGATGAGGGCACACACGACGAATTGATCGAACGAGAAGGTCTTTACAAGACGCTCTATCAACTGAAAAATGTTGATCCCTCCCTGCTCCGCACACGCGGTGGCGATGGGGGTGCTAAGAAAGGTCTTCCGGGAGCCCCTATTGAGGGGATGGGGATGCCTGGAGGAGCGATGCCCGGTGGCATGCCTGGTTGAGGCTAAAAGCTCTTTGCCAATATAATAGGCTAACTTTGACCGATAATCGCACTCCTCCTGTCAGCACTTCGTCTCAATCGGAGTATCTCGCCAATCTAAGAACCGGAACTGCGGATCTGGACGCGATCTATGCCCGCTGCGCGGAAGCGTATCAAGATTTTGATTTGTCGCGAGAAGATTTCAGAGAAGCTGTCATCGGTGCGGTCGAAAAGTATCTGCTCGGTTTTGCAAATGAAGGCGCAATACCCACGGTCGAGGAGATCCGTAAGTTCATTAGTGACCTTCAAGTTCTTGATCTCTACCTCACTCTCGCCTGCGGACGCGGTAACGAACAGGCCTGGTGTCAGTTTGATCGGCAGTACCGGTCATTTATTGAACGTCTGGCACATCAACTCGTTGGCAGAGGTTTGGATGCCAATGAAGTCATCGATTCCGTCTACGTCGAGCTTTACGGAACGAAGACCGTCGACGGCGTTCGTCAATCAAAGTTCCGAACCTATACGGGGCGAGGTACGTTGCGTGGCTGGTTGCGTACGGTCATATCGCACGCTGCCGTAGACTTGTATCGGGGGCGACAGAATGAAATCCCTCTGGAAGAGTGGTCAAAAAGTGGTGACAAAATGACTGAGAGCCGTGGTTGGCGCACGGCACAAGGAAGTGAAAAGTCAATGTTGGAAAATGTAATGCGCGAACGTTACCGCTCGGTGACTATCGCAGCGCTGGATCAATCCCTGGCAACACTGGATGTTCACGAGACACTATTGCTCCTTTACTACCACGTAGAGGGTCTTAAGCTTCGCGAAATCGCGCGCATTGTTGAGACCCCTACTTCTTCAATTCGACGTTGGTTCCAGCGACGGTCGAAACGCCAGCGCAACAATCCGACCCGAGTACATGAATCGACCGTGATGCGTTGGCTGGAAAAAGTGTATAAAAAGGTTTCTGATCGCTTTCAATCCGAGTTGAAGAACAAGCATGGCCTGAACCCGGCCCAGATCGACGTTTGCCTCGACATTGCGACTGAGGATTTTGGTCAGGGTGTGGATCTCAATCTCGAAGAGGTGCAGAGCAAGAGCTTCGCTAAGGGAAAGGCCGGAAACTGTCAGGCTGAAGGAGCCTCGTGAAGACAACTGTGAATCGACATAGCACAAAAAAAGAGACGAAGGCCATTCGCTTCCTCATTCATCAGCGTCTCAAGAGCTACACGGACTTCGAAGCGCTGAATACCCACCCCGATGACGATAGTATCTGTGCTTTTGTTGAGGGCCAACTCGCGGAAGCAGGATCATCGCAGATGGTTTCCCACCTGGTCGCTTGCGGATCTTGCCGCCGTACCGCAGCGCAATTGAGCCGTCTTGATTCGCAGGTTAATAGCGAGAATGACTCATCATTACAGGATGAGGGGCCGGGCCGGCTGCGCCTAATGCTGGAAGGCCTGGCGTCTCGCGTGATTCCGGCATCTCAAGAGGATGCTGTATTCGCCTACCAGGATCCACCTGAACTAAATACGGGCGTCACTGGGCCAGCGCCCGACGAGCCAGATCAATCACCACTCTCTGACAAACCCCCGAGTCCTGGTGAAAGGGAGACAACCTGATTAGTAACCATAGGAGCTTTTCTGATGAATGAAGAATATGCCGCGATTGTTACGGGGCTGCCGCTATTCAAGGGGTACACTGCAGATGGCGCCAAAAGGATATTGGGTTGCGGTGAAATCAGGCTGGCACCCTCGGGAGAAGTTCTTTTCAAGGAAGGTGATCCACCCGCATTCGTCCTTCTGGTTCTCAAGGGCAAGCTGCAGGTATACGTCGAACGCCACGGCAGAGACATGGTTCTAACGGATGCGGGACCGAGTAAGATACTGGGTGAATTGTCTGTGTTGTGTGGAATTCAGCGCTCGGCTTCAGTTCGGGTTTTGGAAGACTCTACGATCCTTCAATGGGAAGCAGCGGAGTTTCGCGGACTGCTTGTCAAAGATGTGTTTCTGTCAGAGCGGATATTTCGGGAGTCGTTACGCAGCTTGATCGACAAGGAACGAGCACTGATTGATTCACTCACACAATCGGACGCCACCCCCAAGCAAAGCGAACAGACCGTATAAGTCCCAATTGCGAGAACTAGTCGTTAGTGTCTTAACCAAGTGGATCATCGACAATGGCTAGCGCCTCCGGCGAAACATCAATGACGCTGCAAAGTGGGACCAGGCTTGGCCATTACGAGATCCGCTCGCAACTCGGCGCCGGCGGAATGGGAGAGGTGTACCTGGCAGAAGATACAAGGCTAAATCGCAAGGTTGCAATCAAGCTTCTGCCCCTGCAATCAGTTTCAAATCAACAAGCCAGCAAGCGTCTCCTCCGTGAGGCTCGAGCCGCAGCCAACCTCGATCACCCGAACATCTGCGCCATACATGAAGTCTCAGAAGAGCGTGGTCGGGTCTTTATCAGTATGCAGTACGTCGAGGGTGAAACACTCGAAGCCAGAATGAAGCGGAAGCCTCTGGACCTTCATGAGTCGCTTTCCATTGCGACTCAAGTTGCCGACGCGATAGCCGAAGCTCATGCCCACGGCACCATTCATCGCGACATCAAGCCGTCAAACATCATGATTAGCGCGCGTGGGACCGTGAAGGTGATGGACTTTGGACTGGCGAAACTAATGCAACCATCATCGGCGATTCAAAGCGAGGCAGAGACAGAGGCTCTGATAAGCACTCCCGGAGCCATAATTGGTACCTTGCCGTATATGTCGCCAGAACAGGTACGCGGCGAAGATCTTGATGGGCGCAGCGACATCTTCAGTTTCGGGGTTGTGCTCTATGAAATGCTTAGTGGGCGACAGCCATTTTCCAGCCAGAGTTCAGCAGCTACCGCCTCGTCTATCTTAACGCACGAACCACCGCCACTCGCGCGCTACTCGAGAGATGTGCCGTCTGAGCTCGAAAGGATAGTCAACAAGGCTCTGCGCAAGGATCCCGACGAGCGCTATCAAACAGCCAAAGACCTACTGATCGACTTGCGCAGTTTGAGAGACGAGTTGGAGTTTCGAGTGAGGCTCGAACGTTCTACACCTCCAGATTCCCGCAATCCCGAATCGATCGCCGCAACCGGCCCGGAATCCATGGTCGAGACGGCGGAGCAAGCTTTAACTCAAACGGCGATTGCCATGGGGAAAACGGCCCAGGACACCGTAAAAGGACGAGCCCTTCAGAAGTTGGGGAACAGAATTTCAAGTCGAGCTGGTCTAATAATAATCGCTTTAGTGGCCCTGGCGCTGTCAGGCTGGCTCTACCGGAACTGGGCCAATGTGAGATGGACCATGGTGCAGATTCCGCGTATTGAACAGCTCGTGCAAGAGCAAAAACTATTCGCAGCCTACGATCTGGCGATCACGGCGCAAAAATATCTGCCCACTGATCCGACCATTATGCGGCTGATGCCCACCATCTCGGACACGATTTCGGTGATTACTGAACCGGCGGGCGCACAAGTTTACCTTAAGCGTTTCGCACCGGATGAGGTAGGCAATTTTCCAAAACGTCAACTTATCGGCACCACACCTCTCAACGATCTGCGCATCGCACGCGGCCAGTATATTCTCTATATTGAAAAGGACGGCTACGCTAAATTCGAACAGACAGTGTCGGGCTCGGTACTACGCGCCGGAACCGGCCGAATCGTCCTGCCGCCACCACTCCGGATTAGTCAGAAGTTGCTTGTCGCCGATAAGCTGCCACAGCATATGGCATTCGTTCCGGCTGGTGATTACCGGCTGGTTGCGTGGGCGCGCCCGACTGACGCGCGTGTTCGCCTTAACGACTACTTTATCGACAAGTACGAGGTCAGCAATCAAGAATACAAAGAGTTCATCAACGCCGGAGGCTATTTAAAGAAGCAGTATTGGAAGTATCCCTTTATCAAAGACGGAAAGACGATTTCGTGGGACGACGCCATGAAGGAATTCAAAGATCACACCGGGCTACCCGGTCCACGTGCCTGGTCGAGCCAGAACTTCCCCGAGGGGAAAGGTGAGCACCCGGTGACAGACATCACGTGGTATGAGGCGGCGGCGTACGCAGCCTTCAGAGGCAAACAGCTTCCGACCATCTTCCAATGGGAGAAGGCCGCCCGAAATGGAAACATCTCACCGTTCGTGAACTACATGCCCTGGGGTGGATTCTATCCCGGCGACACTCTCGCCTATCATGCGAACTTCGACAATAACGGTACTCTTCCTGTCAGCAGCTCGGAATTCGGGATGAGTCCTTTCGGAGTCTACAACATGGCCGGAAACGCTGCTGAATGGTGTCTCAACGAAACGTCACAGGGGTTCATCACTAGCGGTGGTTCGTGGGGTGAACCCTCATACAGGTTTGCAAGCTACGGTATGTTTTCAGGATTTTACAACTCGAACAGACTGGGCTTTCGTTGCGCGCTAAACACTCCTGAGGCCGCCGGCGATCAGGGAGGGATGCTCATTGAGATTAAGGAAGAGATTCCCGTTTACACCGCTTCCAGCAATGCAAGTTTTACCGAGTGGAGCAAATATTACAGTTACGAGAAGCCACCGCTTGAACCGCAAATCGTAGAGGTTAGAGAAACCGGCGAGTGGCGTCGGGAGAAGATCACTTTCAACGGCGCGGATGGCGAGCGCGCGATCGCCTACCTGTACATCCCTAAGAACTTTCCCGGGCCTTTGCAGGTAATTCACTTCGTGCCTGCTTCTGACGTAGAAAGCGGCGTTCGCGCGCTGCCGGACGCAATGGAAGATAGACTTGGGCCGTTCATCAAATCAGGGAGAGCGGTGTTCGGAGTGATCCTCAAAGGCTACATGGAACGTCTCAGGCCGGAAGGCTATACTGATCCGGAGCCAACTAAGGTTGAGTACCGCGAGAAGATAGTCAATTGGATTACTGATCTGCGCCGCGGATTGGATTACCTGGAGACGAGAAACGATGTCGACGCGAATCGCATTGCGCTCTTTGGACCCAGTTCCGGCGCGCGCATCGGCCTCATACTGGCGGCTGTTGAGGGTCGTTACCGCTCCGTCTTCTTCATGGGTGCTGGAATCCGAAAGTCCTACCTTCCGTGGATTGCCGCCGCCAACCCCATTAACTTCGCGCCTCACATCCGTGCCCCAAAGATGATGATGCACGGCCGCTACGACGAAAGCCTTTCCCTCAAGACCGAGGCCGAGCCCCTTTTCAAAGTTTTGCCTGAGCCGAAGCGAATGGTTCTCTACGATGGTGGGCATGTCCCAACATCGGTTGAACTAGTGGTCACCACCGTGAACGGTTGGTTGGATGAGACGCTCGGTCCGGTGAAACGGGAGTGATAGCTAACGATTCCGTTTGATCCATCGTTCCTCAGGACAGCAGAAGAAGGAGATCTTCTCCGGTAAGACTCTTGATCAGGCTGCTGTCGGCGCTAATAATCGCATCGGCTAGCTCCTTTTTGGTTGCTTGCAGGGCCAACACCTTTTCCTCGACCGTTTCGCGAGTAATTAAGCGATAAGCAAAAACGCGTTGCGATTGTCCGATGCGATGCGCGCGATCAATTGCCTGAGCTTCAACCGCCGGGTTCCACCACGGATCGAGCAGAAAAACATATTCAGCTGCCGTCAAATTTAAACCCAAACCGCCCGCCTTGAGACTTATCAGGAATATCTTGCACTGCGGATCGTTCTGAAACCTGCCGACTCGGGCCGCGCGGTCGCGGGTCTTGCCATCCAGGTACTCATAACTCACACCCTCTTCATCTAGCCGCCGCCGCACAATCGCAAGAAAGCTTGTGAACTGAGAAAAAACGAGCGCCTTATGCCCTTCCTCAGTTACTTCACCAAGGCGTGGAATCAGCAAGTCCAGCTTCGCGCTTGGTTCATCTCCCTCGCTCCTGGCGATCAGCGCTGGATGACAAGCGGCTTGGCGCAGCCGCAGCAGCGCTTCAAGGATATGTATCTTCGCACGGTTGATACCGAGCTGCTCGACGCGCTCAAGCAACGACACGCGATAATAGTCTCGCAGTTCGGCGTAGAGCTTTCGCTGGGCGGGTTCCATTTCGCAGTAGATCGTTTGTTCCAGCTTTTCCGGCAGTTCTTTCGCGACTTGTTGCTTGGTGCGACGCAGAATGAAGGGGCGCAAAGCCCGCGCCAACAAGGCCTTTGTCTCTTCGCTCGGCAAACGAGCTCCATTGCCGGAAAGCTGCAAGACTGAAGCCGCGCCAAGCATGCCCGGATTCAGAAACTCGAAGAGGCTCCATAATTCGCCCAAATGATTCTCAATCGGTGTCCCGCTAAGCGCTAGCCGATGCCGGCCCTTCAATAGGCGCACAGCCTTCGCCGACTCGGTCTTGGCATTTTTGATCGCCTGCGACTCATCGAGAATCACGTAGTCAAAATCCGCGTCCTTGAAATGAAGCGCGTCACGTCGCAAGGTTCCATAGGTCGTCAAGATCAGATCGTATTCCTCAAAGTGTTCCCTACCTTTCGTGCGTTCGGCGCCGAGATGCGATAACACACGCAGGTGAGGCGTAAATCGTTCAGCCTCTTGTTGCCAATTAAAAATGAGAGAGCGAGGCACAACCACCAGCGAAGTATGAGGTCCAGACGTTACATCAGAGCTTGCGGGCGGTCTTGAAGAACCCTCAGCCCGTTTCGAGGAATTCTTGTGCCCATTGTCAGTTCGGCTCAAACGCGCCACACGTCGCGAATCAAGCAAGGCCAGCACCTGGACGGTTTTCCCCAGGCCCATGTCATCGGCCAGACAACCGCCAAAACGGAAGCGTTTGAGAAATTCAAACCAACCCAAGCCCTCGCGCTGGTATTCGCGCAGCGTGCCCACAAAAGTCTCTGGCGGATCGCGCGATTCGATGCCCTTGAAGTTACGCCACTCTTCGCGAGCGCGCGCAAAGATTTCGTCCGACTTGATTTCTGGCTGCGCTGCGAGTAACGCGTCCAGCACTCCCGTCTGTGTTTGCTTGAACCGTAGATGATCGTCGTTCACATCGCCCAGTGAAGCGACCACGAAATACTTCTTCAGCCAATCGTCGGGCAGCAGTCCAAACGATCCGTCGCCCAGCTGGACCATTGTTTCACCGCGTTTCAGCGCGCTCAATAGTGCCGGTAAGCGAACCTGCAGACCTTCACCAAAATCGACTGCGCCATGCAATTCGAACCAATCAATGCCAGAACTAACTGACATGCTGATCGAACCCGGATTGCGATATAGCTTGCCTTCGGCTTCAACTTTCCAGCCTTCTGCCAGGAGCGTTTTCACCGCACGAGGAAGGTTCCCTGGAGCCAAATCGAATTTACGCCGATGCTCGTAGTAATTCAGAACTGATTTGAATCCGAGCGGCTTCAGTCGCTCGGCTGCGAGTTGTTCGGCTTCGCGGTCGCGCACCAGGAATCGCCGCGTTGACCGGTCGTAAAGACCCCTGCGGACATCCGAAAACTCAATCGTGGTCCCCTCGTATGTGAATGCCAGATCGGCTTCGAGCCGTTTGTTATGGATGTAACTGGAAGCTCGTATAGATAAGTGAGGCTGGGGCGCCACCTGGACCTTTTCGAACTGCAATTCTTGCGGTAGTTCTAATTTGGGCCCCTCAGGTAAAGCCAACAATCGTTCAATCAGATCATCTGCATCGGTGGCAGGAATTCGGAATTCTCCCGATCGCTTGAGAGCCTCAACCCAGACTGATACTCCTCGCGCAGCCAGCCGCGCGACGCGGTAGTCCGAAGTAACAACCAAACCTTCAACGAGCAAGATGGGGGCGCTGATTTCCGTCTCCTCTGCTCCGCGCCGCAGTAGGCCGCCAAGGACATACTGCGGATTTTCCTGGTCCGGACGGGCGGTCATCACAAACTCCCAGGGTTCACCGTGGTCCCACACCAACGCGGGCAATTCCGGATCTTTATCAAACCGACGCAACCAACAACGCCCGGTTGCACACATCAACGGGAAAATAAGTTGTTGCAACTCAGCAGACAGATAGCACCTGGTGAAGAGAGAATCGGAATTGTAGTAATAACTCGGCGTGTAACTATCTTTGGCCCCGGACAAAAGGGTAAGTATCTGTCGATCCGCAGCGTCCTGCATGGAACGAATCTGTTTGAAGGGAATCCGTTGATACTTGACTTTGCCCCACTCTCCCTTAACGGTACGCTCACGGTAGCCAATCTCCAGTATGAGTTTACCAATACGACTCGCTTCCGCATCAACCAGGTAGATGATCTCCCGACCAGGAGGCCAAACTTCCTGTGCGTTGCCAACAGCGCGAACAGAGTTCGTGAGGGTCTCAAGCTGCTTCTTCCAGAGGGGTTCCACCTGCAGCGGTGCTTGCAGGGGCAGACTCGGTTTCGGCTGCGGGACTTTGTCTCTGGAATCCGAAGAACGCCTGAGATGGCGAGCGTCAACATGCATCTGGCCATTTTGCAAAAGCTCGAGCTCTTGAAGATCTCGCAATTCATCCAGCGCGTCATAGTCAAAGTTGAGCTTCAAATTCGACCGAGGGTTCGCATCCGCTAGATATAGCTTGGCGTCAGCTTTTAGCATGGTCGCCCAAAGGTGTTTGCAGGTATCGCCACCGTCGAAGTAGGGACAGGTGCACGCAACGTTGAGAGCGACACGACCGAGCGTCAGCCTGACCAGGTAATCCTCAGTGCCACTTACGATGGCATCAACCTGCGAGTCTGTGTGGCTGACAATTTCGACGGCTCCATTGCGATAATACCCTGCCCCTTTATTGCGGACCTTCCGCGTGAACTCATGGGAGAGCTGGATCGCTAACGACATCTGATTCTTCCTCGAGATCAAGTATTAAATCAGATCATCCTTAGTGCGCAAAGATAGCGGATTAGTTGGTAGTGTCCTAACTTGAGTTTTTGTCTGCGCAGTCCGTGCAACCTCTACGCCGCTGCGGTGGATATTCACCAGGCTTTCCCCACGCAGCAACTGGCCCTCTTGGACGAGCATAATGTTTTCCGGCTTGATGTCTCGATGGACTATACCTTTTGCATGCGCGGCAGCCAGCGCATCGGCAACCTGCATCGCAATATTCAGCGCCTCGCTGAGCTGGATCGCTGCCGCCGCACTGCCCTTTCCATCGCTGGCAATACGCGATTGAGAGCCACTGATATGCATACGCAGTGTTTCGCCATCGATGAACTCAGTGGCAATGAAGTGTCTCTCTTCGGCTTTTCCGATCTCATAGATGGTGATGATGTTCGGATGATTCAGCGCTGACGCCGCACGCGCCTCCTGCTGAAAGCGACGAACGCGATCCAGGTCCTGCGTGAAGGCAGGCAAAAGCTTGAGCGCGATCTTGCGGCCCAGGTGCGTGTCTTCGGCCAGGTAGACCTCACTCATGCCGCCTACGCCAAGTGTAGAAATGACCTTGTAGTGGCCAATAGTCTGTCCAATGGCCAACTCATTTTGATTATCTGCCATGAACTGCGCCTCAACTTCGAAGGCTGGTTTCTCAATAAAGCTTCCCGCCTCCTCATGAGCAGCAAGGAGCGCTTCGACTTGTTTACGCAATGAGTCGTTACCGGCGCAGGCAACATTCAGAAATAAAGTTGGCGTTTATAGTGACCAGTTCTGGCAACCAGGAGTTTTGGGAGCGAGCGATTCGTGACCTCTGGGTGAAATCGCTCGACGATGGGACCGAAACATTCTTAGCTGGGGGCGATGATTTCAGCCGCTTCGCTCCGAACTGGTCGAGTGATGGTCTACGCTTGGTCTACACACGTTTTCGTCCCCGGGCGGTACAAACGGATCCTCCGAGTAGGCTGGTGACAGAGTCGGTGAGTGGCGGCCAAGAAGAAACTCTGACTGCGGGTTCAACGCGGGAATATGCATTCGATTGGTCCGCCGACGGAACCGGGATTTTGGGAAATTGTCAAACTCCAAAGCCGGAACGATACTCGATCTGCCTGTTCCCGATCGCGGCGGCCCCGCGTGCCGAAACCCAACCGCGCGTGGTTACCTCGCATCCTGATTACAATCTCTGGCAAATGAAATTTTCACCTGACCAGCACTGGGTGTCGTTCAATGCGTTGAACACAACCGGTCGGACTGTCTCCACGATTTATGTTGTCCCGGCGTCGGGCGGCGACTGGAGACGCATCACTGAAGGCAGCTATTGGGATGATAAACCGCGCTGGTCCCCCGACGGCCGGACGATCTATTTCGTTTCGAATCGCACCGGCTTCTTCAACGTTTGGGGCATTCGTTTCAATCCGGCCAACGGCGACACGTTAGGCGCGCCCTTTCGAGTGACGGACTTTGAGAGCCCTGGTCGGATGATTCCGCCCGTCGTCGCCCTGATGGAGATGTCACTTTCCACAGACCGGCTTGTCGTGGACATTACCGAGGCATCGGGCAACATCTGGACCTTAGACAACGTAGACCGATAACCAACCGCATCTTCCATAACAACCAGTTCTATTTTTTAAACTTGGCACTGATGCAGTTTGCAAAAAGTCAGCGGCGCTACTCAACCACAGAACCGGGAGCGGTAGCGTGTGGGTCACCTTACCTTATAGACAAGCGGCGCCGGATGAGGTTAGTACCGTCACGCGGTAGCGTCGGGTCAATGTTTCGCCCGACGCATTGTGATCGGTGAGGTTGACCCGACGCTACCGCGTGACGGTACTGACCTCCTCCCATTGCAATTCGCGTTTTTACACAGTCTCGAGCGACCGGTTCTGTGGTTGAGTAGTAATTTGTCTGAGCTAATTGCGGATTATGGCTTCACCAGTTCTCACGTCCAAGGTCCACTCTTTCGGGTCGGGCAGGCGCAGCTTACCGTTGCCGATTTCCAATGGCATCCACAAGTACCGTGAATCCCATCAGCTGTGCTCCTTTCATCGCGATTTTTTCGCAATTGTTACCTGTTGTTTCTTTTCTCACAGCCTCAACCCGCGGGCTTAATTTTTCTACAAACACTACGATGGCGTCATCTGCGCGTTGCGGCTGATCTTCGAGAACCAGCAGTCGTGCAGCCGGAATCTTCACGATCGCTTCACGTCTCAGCGGATAGCGACGAGCAAGAACGTAAGTAATCGGCGTCAGCGCGCCGAAGACAAGCCACAGGGCTTCTGCAAAGGTGACGGCGCCCCAGTCTGCACTGCCTCGCCCGAAACGCGAGTTAAGATACGATGTGAACGCATTCAGAAGTGCGGGGACAAGGGATGCGGCGGCGATGAGCAGCCAGAACGGACGTGATCTGGTGACGCCCTTGATAAACCGTGGAGCCATAGACCAAGTTTACGCGGACACGGCTAATCTCGAAACATCATGCAGCCGGCGGTCCTTCGCCTGCAGCAAACGGAGATGTGAGCGTTTCTGGGTTTTCATTCGTGAGCTACTAATAATGACCGTGCGAATACTATAATCCCCTTGCCGTCAAATTCACTGTTTTGATGCTAACATGATCGACCGAACCAACCGAACAACACGATTAATCTGGATTGCGATGCTTGGCAATCTCGCGATCATGCTGGGCCACATCGTGTCCGTGAGAGGCAACCCGGTCATTGTTCCGAGGGGAAGGTACGTGCTCGTCGATGGCAAGCTCGGTCCTGGCGAGTGGTCTGATGCAACGCGAGTCGTCGCTTCCGATTCTGTGACACTCTTTCTCAAGCGCGACGACAGGTACCTCTTTGTCGCCCTGCAACCATCCGTGCGAGCCTTCTTCAGTGTTGACCTGTATTTCGACCGAGGCCGTGACGCGCCAATTCTTGACTTGCATGCGTCGGCGAAGCTCGGCGAGCGAGAAGGAACGTTCGGGCAATGGCCGGAGTGGGTGTGGTGGAACAATCGCGCGTGGGCGGCTAATGTAGCGCGCGTGGCGACGTTCGAACCACGGGAGTTTCTTGCGGATGAGGCTAAGGAGTACCAGATTGAGATAGGCCAGTTTGGGGCACGGCGGGTCTGGCTGAGCGCGGATGTGCAAGCAGGTGACAAGACCCAGTCAATACCGAGCAACGGCACGGCACGATATGGGCGGTATTGGCTCGAACTGCGGATGCGCGACTTTCGTGTGAGGAGTTAACAATTGCAACGACAAAGTAAAGACATCCATCCTGCATTGTCGCATCAGGCTATCATCTCCTCGGCACTCTTATTACGAGTGTGATTGCGATGATCAGAGGTCCCCGTATCAAGATTGCAGAGATGCTCCTGCCATTAGTTATTTGTTTTATCTCGATTCTTCTATTTTCCGGGCCCCCTACTCAAGCTGCTTTCCTCAGAAGAGCGAACGAAACGCCCCTCGGCAGAACGTCGTAAAGAAGTGGCTTTCGGGGCTACGCTCATGCTTTTCGGCACGCTATTGTCGGCGACTGTCCTAACGTTGGGGGAACTGGAAAAACGCCTGGCCGGTATTCTTCTTAATCCTGCTGACGGTTTCTGCATTGCTTCTTCTTTCCTCCCATCGCCTGATGCAAGGAGTGCAAAGCCTCCTGACCGGACACGAGGCTAAGTCTGACACGCACCTTACCCAAGGTGTAACTACGGCGGTCGGCGGTGCCTTACCGCCGGCACAAAGCGTGCCCGTGTCAGAGTTTGAATCGCAACGTGTCACCAGAGGTGAACTAGTGGCTCCATCCAGCGTCACAGAGCGGACCACGAACCTGCTTGAAAGTAAGTAAGCTGTCGGGGCGTCCCTCTGTGGGCGCCCCTGTTGCGGATTGGAATCCAACGAGGGTGTCTTTGCCAAAGAGGGGGGCGTCCCTTTGTGGGCGCCCCTGTTGCGGATTGGAATCCAACGAGGGTGTCTTTGCCAAAGAAGGGGCGTCCCTCTGTGGGCGCCCTTTTGCGGGTCGAATCCAACGAGGATGTCTTTGCCAAAGAAGGGGCGCCCACAGAGGGACGCCCCTACATGGGTTTATTTCTCGTCGATTAATTCGACCCAGGTCGTGCTGCTCTTGAGTGAGATAGTGTAGGCGCCACGCTCCATGGTCAGAGATTGGCGAGGATGGTAAATACCAACACTCGGTATTTTGGCCGTTTGCTGTAACCGCAGATGAGCTTGCGGAGTATCTCCAGTCGCCGGAGAAAGACCGATACGAACAACGTGAGTCTGCGCGTTTATGGCCACACTATCGAAGCTACCAGAGTCCAGGGTTAGCCAGAGGCCGCGTGGGGCTATGTAAACACGCATACGAAAAGAGTCGAGCGGTTGAACTCGGACCCGCTGGCCATCCAACTTGACATTCCCACCGAACGATTGCCAGCCGAACTCAGGATGATTGATAACATACGTTGCTGTGTTGAAGGCGTGGCCGAAGAAGTTTGGGCCATAGTCGCCCGTGTAGGCGTCCCACTTGAGTGTCGATGGAAATGAATGGAATGCCACTGACGCAAAGCCTTCTTGATCGATATTGGTTAGCGCACCCATCGTGCCCCCATAACCGACCCGCAGCAGATAGTCATCGGTCGGATGTTCGCGGTAGTAGGCCAAAACGGGAATAGCGTTTAGACCGGAGCCATAGTGATGTAGCTGGCGTTCGATGCGCCTCAGTTTACCGCCGTATAAAAAATCCCAATAGCGCCGCGCATTGCCGTTGTATCCCCAATGCGGAAGAGTGGGCATGTAACCGATGATGGAATTCAGCGAGACCAGCGCTTTATCGTCATAACCAAAGTATTTGCACCACGCGTAAACCTCTTCCTGGCCCGTCGAATCCCACGCCATCTCGCTGCCGAATGGATACGCTTCCTGCTTCCAACGGTCGGAGCGCTCTCTCATAAGACCTTCGACGTCATTTACCTTTTCATTCCAGCCCTCACGTTTTAAGTCATCAAGCAAAGCAAGAAAAATATCGCCCTCCATCAACCCCAACTCCACGTAGCCGACCTGACGGCGACCGTTTGAAGTGCGACCAAACGTGAACTTCGCCGTTTGGAACGCCTGGTCCAGATACCAGTCCCAAGGGTGATTGGTCACGAGCCCGGTGTGATTGCGAGCCAGGCGATACATAGACCAGTAAGCGGCGACAACATGAGGATAATTGTAGCCGCGCCCGATTGACTCTGCATCGCTCTTTTTCCAGCTAGTCCAGGTTGTCCAGTCCAGCGACGAATCGTATTGAAATCCAGGCACATCTGCGGGCCCGTAGAAAAACAGACTCTTGCGCACGCCGTATTTGTTGGGACCATCCTTATATTGCAGACCACCCCACAAGACCTTATCGATGAACTGCTCGTATTTGGCGATCTCCTGTTTTTGCGGTTGGCCGAACTCCTTCATCGCTGCAGCCAGCCAGGAGCCCGAACCGCCTTCATCGCCGAGGCCGGCAATCCACACCCGGCTGTCCTGCGTCACGATCCTGCCGGCTTCGCGGTCGTAGCTCATAATCGAAGGACTGCGGCGGAAGGGATCGTTTGGATCGTCAAACCACTGATTGGACATAAGGAAGTGGCCCAGGTCAGCAGTGGCCTGGGACTCTGGTTTGATCACGTAATAGCTGATCGACTGTGTCGAGTCGTCATCGTATGTAATCGTTAGTCGCGCGCGTCCCCAGTTCTTGCCGCGCAGCGTGTAGGCCTTCCAACCGCTTCGCGTGGGCTTGTCGTTACGGATTGCGATTGCTCCCTGCGGCTCAACCGACACTTCTGTCACCTTGCGTGGGTAGTTGACAAATAGTCGCGCGTCCAAATCCATGGGCAGCACATAGCCGGGAATGCCAACGGCGACGGGTCGTCTACTGGCAGCAAGCGTCTTCTCGATGTTGCGGATTTGATCCGACAGCAGAAACTTGACGCCGTAGGTTCTTGTTGCGCCTGGCGCAATCGTAACGCTGGTAGGCGGATTCCACTGAGCAACGTTCTTCCATTCGTCTTCGGCGTAGGCTTGACTGTGGACCATCCACGCAAATGCGCCTTCGAATGTTTGATTAGGTCTCGTGGGTTCGTTCAGCAATTGATAAGCCTCAAATGGCGTGTGATCTTCGGGCACGACCACCAGCGCCGGTCCCTGCCCACTTAATCGCGTCACTTGTAGATAGCCGGAATCCTGGCCGATGTAAGGATCGGAGAACGAACACTTCTCATGCGCCTCTTTGAGATTCCGGCCTGTGATGATGTTGTTGAAGACCATCGGAATACCAAGTGCGCCGAGTTGGACCGGTTCCCTACTACGGTTCTTGATGTCAAAGCGGAGAACTAAACGACCGTCTTCGATCAGCCATGACCGCGCTATTTGAATCGGACTGTCAGCGGGAAGTGTGGGTGAGAGATCGGCGGCAGCGAGTGCTGGTCCGGTATTGCTCAACGCTTGAACGGGTTTGCGCGCGTCAGCGGTGTCGTACTTCTTCCAGGGGCCGAGACTGCCAGTGCGCACACGCACCGTCAGATCGCCCAGATGGTGGTAACCATTTGCCGCGCGCCGTTCCAGACGGTCGGCAGGAGTGAAATCAAATCCGTTGGCGCCTTTCGGTTGGAGGGCGGCGACCGTCTGGGAAGCCTTCACGAGCTTCAAAGTAAAATCCGGAGTGTCAAGCTCGATATAACCCTGCTCCAAGCCTAGCGTCGGAGGTTGAGATGGCCTCTGATCGGGTCGCGCGTTCTGTGCGTGATTCAATCGGACTGAAAACAAGGAGCCGGCGAAAAGGAACGCGATTATGATGGCGCTTATTGATGCGCTAGACCACCAGCTTGCACGATCGAGACTCACGGCCATTGCTGAAGACATACGGCCACATTCGTCAAGGTGTCGGCGGCTTGCCCGGTGGAGTTTCGCGCTTTCCATTTCTTCGTCGACAGCCCTCGCGTAGCGTGGGCGCCATAACGCCGATAAAGCCACAGGTCTGCGTTCGCGTGATATTTCGCTAACCATGCGTCGCAATAATCGTGGCACTGCCGGATGTTAAATGGAGTGCTTAGCAAATGGCAACCTGGACCAAGCAAAAGCGAATGAACTCGCCAAAGGAGGCGAGATTACGCATCACGCTTCGCTGTGTTGCTAGGTCAGTACCGTAACGCGGTAGCGTCGGGTCCGGGCTGCGTATCTTCTCGGTGTCGCATGGTACATTGCCAGGACGGATTCCCCTCTGCCAACACGATCTCATCTCAATTAAGTTTCCTCATCCTCATCATGTGGAACGACACCAACACTCCTCTCGCTTACTTCATCTCCATTCGCACCTATGGCACCTGGCTGCACGGCGATAAACGCGGCTCAATAGATCGTTTTCACAACCGCTATCGCTCACCCTACATTCCCCAAAGCGCAAAATGGCATCGCTACAACCAGCAGCAACTCAAGACCAGGCCCCTGATCCTGGGAGCGCGACAACGGCAATCGATTGAAGTTGCAATACGCGAGACTTGCAAGATCCGCAAGTGGGCGCTGCTGGCATTCAACGTCCGCACAAATCATGTCCATACCGTGGTGACTGCAAATCGCAACGCCGCATTGGTCCGCACTGCCTTCAAGGCGAACGCAACCAGACGATTGAGGCAAGATGGTCTCTGGCCACACGAGTTTAGTCCCTGGGCGCGAAAAGGCAGCAAGAGAAAATTGTGGAACGAACAGAGTGTGGCTCGAGCTATCAACTATGCTTGACTCGCGTACTACCCGTTACACAACGTGCCTACTCAACTAGCGCGCGATCCATGGTGTAGCGACCGACCAGACCTGTATCGGTCCAAGGCTGAGGTTTACCGTTTTAATAATGTAAACGCCGCTTTGCGTTATAGGCGCTTCAAGAATTGCGACGCCCGAGGACGAGTTTACGGTTTGCACTACTCTTCCCGACGGATCGAGCAAGACCAACTGCATGGATACCGTGATGCTGGATTCAGCCGCTATCGAGATTGCTCGTGTGCCCGCCGGCAACGTGAGGTTGCGCAACAGTGCCTGTCCCGGTGATTGCGTCGCACTCGACTCCGAAGTCGCGCCGGGTCCGGCCGTTGGCGCTCCCGTCGCGGTCGCATTGCCAAGGCAGAAGCCGTCGATGTAGACCACATTCTGGATGGGTCTAATCTCCAGGCTGTGATGACCGCCGGCCCTCACGCCATAGTTGAAACTGCGCGAGACCCCAAATACGGGTGCTCGGGTGGAGCCCGAAGGCCCGTTGTAGTTGACCGTACCCTGCGTGGCGCCGTCGATGAAAACCTCTGCGCTGCCGCCTTTCGGACTAGTGGCGTAGAAGTAGTCAATGGTGCCGCTCGCTGTTGCCGGTGTATCAAAGGTCAAGACAACGTTGTGTTGATTGCTGCCGCCTTCATTGAGCCGGTAGTGGCCGGCGCTGGCTCCGGAATTATTGATGGCGTGCCAGCCGTTCGAAAAAGAGATGTGCGCATCATCGTCTTCGATTCTGGCACCGTTGCACGGCACGGGAGTCGGCGTCGGTGTCGGCGTCGGCGAAGCATCCGTAGCCGTAATCATCACTTGGGCCAGGTTACTGCTGGACTTGCCTCGCGAGTCTTTCACGCTGAGTCGCGCCGGATAACTGCCGGCATTTTGGTAAGTGTGAGTAACGGTCGCGGTTGCCTGCGTCACGACGGGCGCGCCATCGCCAAAGTCAAAACTATAAGCATCAATAGTGTCCCCAGGATCGGGATCGCTCGAGTTTGCGCCACTGAAGTTTACCGCTAGCGGAGCGTTACCCGACGTCGGTGTTCCCGTTAGCACGGCTAACGGCGCCGTGTTTGGCTGGCACGAGGCATTCCCCACAATCGTGTATTCCCCGGACGGCACCAAACTGTCAGGACAATTGTCAGGTGTTACGGCTACAGCTTCAACCCTCATCAGGAATGCATTGAGCTGTTGACCAATTGCTGGATTTCCTACGCCACTGCGCGGTACGACAATGGTGATCGTTCCATCTGCGCTAAAGCCGCTGAGCGGATCCGCTGGAGATAGAGTTCCGCCGTCGGGGCCATATTCGAAGAGCGCATCGTTTTGTGTTGGAGTACCACCGACCAGGGTGTCCATTTGGACCACATAGGTGGTTCCATTGGGCGCATTGAATTGCACCGGCCAGGTAGTGTCCCCCGGCACAACGCTCAAGTCTTTTACCTTGATCGTGAATACCAGTTTGTCTGAACCAACATTGTAAGGCTCGGCGATCGAAACACTTTGAATGTCAAAAGGTGGCTGCGCTGACGGGACGCCCAGACCGAAGCCATCTCCCGTGGGATCGGAGAGCACCTGGACGCCGGGTACTTGGCACGGATCTTGGCCAGGCACGGCTGCAAATTCACCGCAGTTTTGTCCCTCACCAATCGCATTAACGGCGGTTACCTTATAGAAATAGGTCGCTGCGGCATCGGTGGCTGTTGCGTCATCGTAAGTCATCTTGTCCGTCACCGTTGCCAGCGGCGTGCCGTATGTCCCGTTCTGCGTGCGGCGGTAGATCCGGTAACCAGTAATCGGTGAGCCGCCATTGTCGGGGATGGACCAATCGAGATGAACCACGCCCGAGCCATTTCGTTTCACACTATTCACCAGCGGCGCCGCGGGGACCGCAGGCTCTAGCGGGTCGAAGGCAGCAAATAGACGACGGCCTCCGGACTGGCGAGCGATGCTGGCCTTATTTGCGCGCGAGTCGAAGTACGGCGGAGGCTTCGCTACCGTGCCTGAGTTGCAAGCAGGAGCGATACATCCATCCGCATATCCAAGCACGGCACGTCCTTCGCGGTCCACACTAAAATCGTTGAAGTCCAGAAGATTGCGCGATGACGGATTGAAGGGGTCGAGAGCGCCGCAAGTGGTACCGTTGATGCAGATTGAGCCTACTTGAACAGGGTCATCCGGCGTAGCGTCAATCGTGATCCACGTATTGCCGGCATCGTAAGTTGTGGCGATGTATAAATGCCAGACGCCTTTGAAATTGTTGTCGTCCTGATAATCACCCGGCGTCGTTGTTCCTAAAAAACCAAATGCCGCCCGATTGTCGTCTCCTGCAACAACGACGGGAAACACAGCGCTCTTGACTCCTATTGGAGCGCCAATGTCGGCCTCCCTGATCCAGGTTTCCCCACGATTACGCGAAACGGCGATGTGCGGATGGTTATCCCCACTGATCCAACCCAGGTAAATGGTGTTGGTTGTCTGGCCTAAAGGTTTTCCAACATCAGTGATGCCAACGCCAACCGATGGGTCAAGACCACCGGTACTCCCCGGCACTGTATAAGAGGTCCAGGTGATGCCGTTATCGGTTGAAACGGCGACACCGTTGGTGCCCCCACCGAAGCTGCACGAAGAGTTGGGAATATAGACTGTGCCGTCAGGAGCCACTTTGATGTGACCATGGATACCACCGGTACATTGCGCCGGATTAAACAGCAGCACACTAGGACCAAACGTCAGACCCCCATCATCGCTGCGGGCCACTTCTGCCTCGGCGACAATATTCTGCGAGGCGTAATAAATCGCATTCGCATAGAGCGAGTGGGCCGGTGGCGCCGGGGAGGCGTTCGGGTTGTATGGACCACCGCCCAGCGTCTCGTGATCCGGGCCCGCGGGTGCACCTCCTCCTTGACCGGGCGTGTAGTTATTGCCATCGTCATCGGAAAAGGCCATTAAGCTATTTCCTTGTCCCCCAATTAGGTCCAGCGAAAAGACGCGGCCAGTCTGCCGATCTACGAAACCGATCGGATCGGAGAGTGCCGCTTGCTGTACGAAGGGAGTCGAGACATCGTCCCACTGGTCCTTAGCGGGCGACGAACAATCATCGAAATTCGCGCGCAAAGTGTTAGGACCTGACTGAAAGAACGCCACGCCGCCGGTATTAACTTTGTCATGCTTCAGACTAGCGACGTTGGGATTCCAATCTACGCCAATCGAAGGTTCACCCGCATTATCGCCCAGCCCTTCTGAAGCGGCGTAATTCTGATAACGAGGCGCCAGGCCCGATCCTGTCTGGGCCGTCGCTGGTGGATCCACTAGTGCGATGGTGCCGGTAATGCTTTGTCCCAGAGGTGTAGTGGGTATGACTCGAATTGTATAGACAGTGCCATCGGCGGGAATGTTGAGAAATACCGATTCCGGGTCGCTCGACCCGTGCGAGCTGCCGATTGTGGTGGAGCCTTGTAGCACATATAGATCAAAATCGGCGGCGGTGGTTGGCCATTGAACCTGGATCAGCAGTTTCTTGGTCGCCGCCAGACTGACCGCGTTCACGGTCAGTGTGTATTCGTCGCACAACGGAGTGGCGGGCTGGCAAACCGGGGTCACTACGCCCCCTTGGCCAGATTCATTGGCCACCAGGAATGGCCCTGCGGTATAGCTGAGTGGACCACTCGCCGGGCTAATTGTGCCATTCGACGGACTTGCAGCAGAACTGCTGTTTGTCAGTATCGGTAGTGTGGCAGCTAACAGAATTGCCACCCCTAGAAGAACCTTTGCTCGCGTTAATGAAGAGAAAAACGTCGCGATAGAGGCTGACAGAGAGCTGACCATGTTTCTGCTGTGTCGTCGGTTTAGCATTTTTTCTCCTGATTGGCGAACCCCTGGTAAAGGTATTTCCCATTTGGGACTACTATCAGGGCCCGTTCAACAAGTGACTTTTGTCACTTCATCAAAACAGTTGCGTTAAGAGCGATTGCTACGTTTCTAAGCTTAGAGGGTGCTGGTTGAGAAAAACTTGAGGAGTGCTTGAAAACGGGGTAGAGAGACGTAGTATATAGCTGAAAGGTGCCAATCAACCTCCGGCGCCGTTCGGAGGAGCGGAACTCAAGTAGATCGATCTTAGCTAGACATGGTCCGCGACTCTGAACGGCGAATGGTATTTTGTGATGTGTTCCACCAACACATAAAAGGGCCGCTCAACTTGAACGGCCCTTTCTCGAAACAGTGCAGTTTCAGTTAGCGACCAGCAGTTGCAGAAATTGGATTGGCTTGATTTGCTTGAAATTGCTGCCAGTAGTCCCGAACGAACTCAAGCTGCTTTCCATGACCGTTGCTGGTGTAGAAGTCATACTGCTTCATCTCAGCGTATGCCTGGTCAAAGCTCCAGCGATCGTGATTGAAACGGTACACCGCTCCCATCACTCCGGTCCGATGCCGCCCACCCGCGCAGTGTACATAAAACTTACCGGTGGCCGTATCGTTAGCAACCTTCAAAAACTCGTCTGTTTGTTCCCTACTTGGGTACGCTTTATCGACTATTGGAATGTTAACGTAGCGCATTCCGGCAGCCTCGACGGCAGGTTTCTCGCGCTTCTTTGAGTTGTCAGTCAAATCGATGACGGTTTTGATTCCCAGTGCCGCAAGCGTTTTAAAGTCTTCCGATTTTGGCCGGGCGCCGCGATAAAACCGCTCATCCATTTGGCCAAAGTTATCGATCTTGATATTTGAAAAACTGCTCACATTTGTCTTGGCAAAAGAGAGGACGGAAAGCGCCAGAATAAGCGCCATCATTGCGACAGGAGCGGGCGAAAACTTCCTAATAAAATTCATCTTAAATCTCCTCAAGTAGGCAGACATCGTTAATAACCGTCGGGCTGCTGAGGCCTTGATCGAAACAATGCCGACAGGTAATTTCCTTGATTTTCCCGATTTTTCCGGGGAACAAAAGGCAACTATCTGAGGTAGTTGCTAAATACAAATTCGTATCAAAACACCGACTATAAGATTCACCAATTGCTCATGTAGTTGCACAAATTTGTTTGTACCTTTTCGGTTACCAAACTCCCTATTTGGTGAGTTTCACTCCGATTCGAGGACCTCTCGCACGACCTCTAACAACTCATCTTCCAGAAAAGGCTTCCTGAGCGTTCGGGCTGCCCCCAAAATTCTCGACGTCTCCAAGGATGAATGCCCATAAGCATTCCCCGCAGAAAACGTGATGATCTTCACTTCAGGGAAGTCTCTGCGCAATTCCATAACGACCTCCAAACCGTCCTTTTCGGGCATTAAGAGATCCGTGACAACAAGATCGAAGGGTGCCTCCCTGTAGAGTCTAATGCCTTCTTCGCCGTTACTGGCTTCGATAACCTCGTAACGTGCGTTCCTCAGCATCTCGGCGAGAACCCCACGGATATTCGCGTCATCATCGATTACTAGGATTCGCACTTATCGACCTCCTTGTACATACGGGATAAACGATAAGCTGCAATCAAAAAATGGAGTGAATTCCCGCGCAGATAACGCCTATGTTATAAAGCAGCATACCCGAACTAAGAACTGTAAACTGCCCGGGTATGTGATCGCAAAGGGAGTCACCCACGATGACATTATATGATGACATGAGGTACCGCACCATTTTCGCAGGTCCAGCTGCTATCGTACTTATGATCTGCTACTACTCGATTCCATTTTTAATCGTGGCTGGAGTCTCGGAGTCCCTTGCAAACCTGCGTCCCTTTCTAGTTTCAGGTTCTTTGCTGCTTATTGTTCTAGGCGTTTATGAGTGTTTGCGGTCTCGGCATTCGAATTCTCAGACGTCTGAGCTCAGCACAGTTGTCCTTTTGTTTTCGGCTGTTGTGGTGTTTGCATGATTCTCTTCCCTGAGACCATAGCGAACTTCCTGGCAAACACAGTGGGAGGATGACACAACGGTATCATCTTAGTTTGCTGGATCGATCAGGTGCAGTTGACCATTGCTTATTGCGAGACCATAACTTGCCAGACCACCAACCACCTGACACTTACTATTGATGGTCAATGTCCCATTTGGCACAGTGACGTAGCCATAAACAGAGCCGCTGCTGTTTAGTGTTAGCCCTCCGGAATAAATGCTCAGCGTGAGCCAGGCGGGATTCACGGAATTGCCAATTACTCCGCCGTTAAGGTCGAAGCCACCGCCGACAACCACCATGATGGTGCCAACTACCTGTATCCGTGCACCATTAATAGCGAGGCTCTGGAAGTAGTAAACCGAAGGTTGTGTCGCGCCTGCGATGCCCAACGTGAAGCCGCTGCCCGGATTTGCACTGAAGTCCCCATAAGCGCCGGGAGGGACTGCGATCTGGCCGACATTACTGTTTAGAGTGAGATTACGCAGCGTGGCCCAGTCGCCTGGGTTCTGATTCGGGTTACTAATTGTGACGTCGCGCGTGCCGGTGGGTGCAACGGGCGCGGCAATCGCTGGCAGTGCAACGGGGTCCGTGCGCCGGATGACGTGTTTCAGCGAAGTGTTGGTGCTGAGTGTTACGGTGTAGTTTGAAGGCGACGTATCGCCGCTGCCGTCGAGAGTGCCGCCGTAGTTGGGTGAACCGTTCAAGACCACGTTCGGCGTGCCGGGCACGAGCAGGTCACGGGACACAGACGTGCTGCCGCTAAGTGAAATGTTTTCGCCGAACATTTGCTGGAGGGAACCCTCTACTCCCGCGTTATTGAGTACTGGCGCATGGTCCACTAGCGCTGTTGCTGCAATGGAGAGGATTGCAGAGTTGCTCGTGATACTGCCAGCCGGGTTAGAGACAATGACGGTGTAGCTGCCGATGTTTACCGCCAGGACGTTATCAATAGTGAGGCCGTCGCTGGTGGCGCCGGCGATGGCCGTGTTGTCTTTGAACCATTGGTAGCTCAGGCCGATAGAACGTTCAACTACAACGGAAAAGCTCGCTGTGCCGCCCATCAACACGGTCGCATTCTGCGGCTGGCTCGTAATTACGGGAGGACCAAATACCTCAAAGGTAATGCTGTTTGCGGTTACAGTGAACGCGCCGGTCAGACCAGCGGGCAGACCGGTAAAGCTTAGGTCGGCGGCAGTGAGATCGGTGGAGCCAAAGGTGACGAGCGTGTAGGTGTTGCCAATTGCCAGTCCGGGTCCTGCCGCGAACACGAATTTGTGCGGCTCCGCACCGCCTTTTGTGAGCGCGCCAGTGAGCGCAAGCTGATTGGCAGAGCTGTCAAGACTGAAGCCCATCACAGCATCTTCATTCCAGGTGAGTGAAGATGCGCTGAGGACTGAACCAGACGCGGAACCACCGGGCATCAAAGTGGCGCCCGAGTTCAAAACGACCTTGCGGTTTATGGAACCATCACCAGTGAGAGTGGCGCCGGAGTTCACGTTGACATCGCTGCCGGAGGCAATACTGCCATGAACGTTGAGCGTGCCACCACTTACAGCGACGGCCCCAGTAAAGGTATTAGCGCCACCGAGGACCAATCCGCCCGCACCGGTTTTAGTAAAGCCACCAGGGCCGAAGAGCGCTCCGTTTAGCGCTATATTGTGCGCGAGATCCGCCGCGTCGGTGGTTTTGAAGAGGATATTGCCGCCACTTGGCAACGTGATCGGTAGACCGGTGGTCCAGTCAGCCTTTGCGCCCAGCAGTCCACTGCTAAACGAAAGATTCGTCGCGAGTCCGGCGCCGCCGTTCTTAACAATACCTCCGCTGCCAAGATAGAGCGTGCCGCCATTGACCGTAATCGTCGCTGACCCGGCAATGACCGTCGAATCGAAACCGAGCGTAAATTTCTCAACCGTGCTCAGCCCACCGGTGAAAGTAGCTGACGCTACATTGTTTGCGTTGGTCCCATTGTTCCGACACATCAGAATGCCGAGAGCCGTGTCGGTCGAAGTGAACGTACCGTTGTTGATAACGCGCATCGCGCCGCCGCGGCCGCCCGTCGCCTGGTTCGCGATGGAGATAGTGGCGGTCGCGGTAAGCGAGCCGTTTCCTTCCACCGACATCGCGCCCGTCGAATTCGCGGTGCCGAGCCCGATAGTCGTAGCAGTCGCGATGCCTGTACCTGCAACAATGAAGCCGGAAGCGAAGTCGGCGGCGGCACCGCTGTTGCGGCGAATGTTGACGTCGCCGATGCTCAACGTGCCCCCGTTGACCCGCAAAGTAGCGCCGAAATCGGAGTTAGTGCGGAAACTGCCGAGGTTAGCAGTGCCGCTGTCGATTATGACCTGGCTCGATGCGGAGCTGACCTGACCGCTCGTGCTGAATGAGCCGCCGGTGACCTTGAGCTGGGTGTTGAGCGCGGTGTTTACGGCATTGTTGCCAAGGTCCAGCGAACCGCCGGGCGCAACTTGAAGAGATCCTCCGTTCACGTTAAGTACGCCGGTCAGCGCGTTAGGACCAGTCAGGACGAGCGTTCCAGCACCTGATTTCGTGAGGCCGCCAGTTCCAGCCAGGCTCGTGGCGATTGTGGTGGTGGCCCCGGTGCCAAGCGCACTAACAGTCATGGTGGGGGTGACGCCGGATAAAGCGAGGGTGTTACCCGCTGCACCGTTGTTGTCGAGGATCCAGCTCGCAGGTGTCGCCGCATCCTTATCACCAAAGATGAGACTGTTGATGGCGCGCGGAGAATCGAGATGGACGATATTGTTCGCCGTCAGATCGAGAGTGCTGAAGTCGGCACTGTTGCTACTGCCATCAGCGATAACTGCATTCTGCCAGTTTGCCGGATCGCTCCAGAGCCCGCCGCTTGCCGGTTGAATCCACGTGCCGCTACCGGTCGTCGGAAGCACGAGCGTGTAGGATTCGCCCGCATGGTAGCCGGCCTCCGGATTTCCGTTGGAATCGACGATACCGTTACCCGATTTTAAATCGAGGCGGATCGTCCCGGTACCGGAGAGACTATCGACGGTGACGTCAAAGATCGTGCCACTGTTTGCGGAAAGGCTGGCAATATTGCCGGAAGCGCTACCGGAAGTCGTGAGTGCAAAAGCGTTGGTTGTTACTCCGGTGACAGTATCTCGAAACGTGACTCGAAAAACGATGCTGGTAACCCCTGATGTGATCGTTTCGGTCGTGGGACTAAACCGCACAATTGTGATCCTCGGTGTCCCTTGGATCTCGAGCGTAAATATTGCCGACGAAGGACTGATGCCGTTGATGTTCGAGGACGTCGCGTAAAAGCTGTTGCTGCCGGCGGGCAGCGAGACGCCGGTGTAGTCGAATGTCCAGGTGCCGCCGCTGTTCACGACAAAAGTGCCGATGACGCCTGAGCCAACACGCGTAATCGTCACGGTGTCACCCGCGCCGGCCGTGCCGTTGAAAGTGAACGTGCGATCGGAAGTCGTGGCGCCACTGGTGAAAGTGCCAGAGTCACCCACGGCGTTAACGATCGCTGGCGTGGTGATGTTGGTGTTAAAAGTGAAGGGCGCCGACGCGGGACTGGCGTGACCAGCGTTATCGCTCGCGACTGCGGTAAAACTGTGACTGCCAGGAGCCAGCGACCCGCTGTAAGTGATGGTCCACGTTCCGTTGCTCGCCGCCACCGTATTGCCCGCAGGGGTCGAACCGTCAAGCGTGAGCGTGATGTTTCTCAGCGGCTCCGCCGTGCCGCTGATCACGAGCGGATTTCCCCCAACATACGTGATCACCGGCGTAGCAATTGGCCCGTCGAGCTCGACCGCATCATAAGCCCAGCCGGCACTGAGCCAAGCGCTGAGGTCTGTCGACCCGCTGATCGGATTGATTGTCATGGTGTTGGTGCCAACGATGAGTGCGCCCGCGGGAATGCTGTATGTAAAAAGCGCGTTATTGCCACGATAAGTGCCAATCGTGAAGCTGCGCGAACTTGGCTGAGTTGACGCAGGCGGTTGGCTGGAAGTGAAGCTATTTACCGTGACTTGCGGCCGCCCGCTGTTATAGGCGCAAGTGATCCCGATTTTCAGTGTGAGATCGACGATTTGATTCGCAGCGAGATTAAACTTGATGGTCGTCGGGCTGTTCTGGCCCCGGAATTGGATTGCTGGAAACGTGCCCGGAGCGTCAACGCCGACAGTGAAGGTGGTGGTGTTCCACGGACTCATGCGCGTGTCGGAAGGATGCATTTGCACGATTTTGTCGGCATTCATTAATCCCGCCGGCGTGCCGTCCCACTCGCCGATGCTGAAGATTGTCGATGGCGTGGTTTCGCCAGAAATGAGATTCAGCGTCGTAGTCGCGCCGGCTGTGACTGTAACGGAACTCGTCGCGACCTCGAGCTCTCCTTTATAAAGAGTCGCTATATAAGTGCCGGGTTTCATGGCGGAACTCGTGTAACTCCCGTCGGCGCCGGGGGTGGTCCAATACTGGGCGGAGCTATTGGCAAAACCGACTACAATTTGGAATCCCGGCGGGATGCCGGTAACAGTGCCGCTGACGGCGCCGCGGTCGGTGGCGGAAACCCAACCGCTGAGACCCAGGTTCCCGATCCAGGAAAAGTCGATCGGCAGGGTCGGCGGAGCACCTGTTGTGAATACAAGAGCGTAAGGACCGTGCAGCACGTTTAGCCGGTAGGCCTCAGTCTGGTTGTGGCCGGAATTCATGTAGTTATAAATTTCTTGATCATCACCGCTCTGGTTCTGTATATCTCGGAAAAATGGGCCGCCGGAGCTGCTCTCGCGATTACCAAAAACCATCCAACAGCCGATGCCCGGGCCGGTCGCTCCGTCGTAGGTCAGATCAATCGCACGGTCCTTACCGTGTGTGACATTGTCGCCATAGTACTTTGATCGCGTGGTTCCATCAGCCACTCCAAAGACATCGGTGCTCTCGATCGCGCCGATGGTGCCGTGCAAGTCAGAAGGCTGAGGTCCATTGGGAATGAGAACGGAATTGAGGCGCGTGATCCAGCGCAGCTCACCCACCCCGGGCTCGGCAGTGGGAAAGGTGGCCATGTAGATTGTGTTCTCTCCGTTTCTCACGATGAGATAGTGCGTGAGATTGGGGGCGACACCGTTTGTGGAATCCGTCTGCAGTGTGATCTTGACGTACGTTGCGCCATCGGTCTCGGGTGTAACTGTGGTCGGAGTGCCGAGGCCAGAGGCAATCTGTGAAAACCTGCCCGTCGTGGACTTGTATTCCGTTCCGTTGAATACGATCGAAACGATACTGCCATCAGTTTTGCGGACCTGGAAAACCAGGCCAGCACCGGTATCGACGGTGTAGGTTGTGCCGCTATCCGTATAACCGAATGCAGGCAACGCCGGAGAACGATGCGTCAGGGCAGCGGGCGCTAATTTAGAGGCCACTGCGCAAGAGAGCAATACGGCCAGGAGGCACACAATCTTTAAGGTTTTCATGCTTTCACCGTTGAGGAGTCAATGAATATTTCGATCCGATTTGGAGTTAACCGAGCAAACGGTCCAGTTGTGAGACGCGCCGATCCGGTAGTCAGGCAAGAGAAGCACGTCGTGTTCGACTCCAGTTTCGAGAGCCTTGTCCAGAACCACATTGCAAACCGGCAGGGAGTTAACCGTTTACCTGCCTGCACAATGATCACTCTTTTAGTGAGCTTTTCGTGCTACTACGGGCTATCCAGCGATCTTACCCTCAAGCTCGCTTCACAAAAATACTGGACACAAATCCGCTCGGGAGTCTGGTAAGTAAGTAAGTAAGTAATAAGCCGCGCGTCCTTTTTTTAGGAATTAACGACGGGACTCACGCGCAGACTCAGGCTCGTTAAAATCGAGTGTATGAATGAGCAATTTGGATCACGAATCTATAACAATTCCGTTGCGCCTTCCTGCCAAGATTGTGACACAAAGGTTGAGGCGGCATGGGATCGAGAGGACGCTGCCTTGGCTCAAAAGCATTCGGCGCAACTAGTGTCGCTAGGGTTCGCTTTTTCCGTTGGGATGAAATGTCTATAGAGTTGGGATTCAAACTCCTGAAGCTCCGAGGAAGCTGAGCCCCAGCGTTAGCGGTCAACCTCGTTGCTGGCTATAATGCGAGAGTATGAGCGCACTTTTTGACGAGCTACAGAAACAGGTGCGGATGCTCACGGCGCAAGAGAAAGCTACTCTGGCGCGTATTCTCATTGAGGAGCTAGATCCTGCCGCGGATAGCCAGGTCGAGCAACTGTGGATTGGCGAAGCGCAGCGGCGGTATGATGCTTATCTTCAGGGCGAGTTAGAGTCTCTTCCAGGCGATGAGGTCATGTCTAGAGCCCGTACCCGCCTCAAATGATTGGCTATCGCTTCCTCTCTCCAGCCGAAGATGAGATGACCGAGGCATCGCTGTTTTATGAGGCTGCCTCGAGCGGGTTGGGAAATGATTTTCTTGATGATGTTCAGCAGGCTATTGATAGGTTGTGTGAATATCCTCAGGCTGGAGGGGCAGTCGCTTCTAATCTGAAAAGGCTGCTGCTGCACCGCTTTCCATTCAGCATCATTTACTCTGTCGAGGCGGATGTAATTCTAATCATCGCGATCGCGCATCATGGCCGGCGACCGCGCTATTGGCAGTCTCGCGTTGACCGCTAACAAGGGGCTGTAGCTGACCGGAATGAGCTTGTCTTTCATTCGTCAACTTGGATGCTTGTTTCATTGAATTTCCGGCAGCTGAGGCCCAACGTTATGCGTTTCCTTGGTGTGTCTCTCAGAAAGGCAGTTTGATGGATAGATTTTGAATAAGAGTTCAGAACAGATTCATGATTCTCTTGTTTTTTGGCGGCTGCTGGCGAGCGGCTGTTTGCTTTTCGCCTGCACAATCGCTGGCCCGTCTCAAACGACCAGGCAGTCCGCACCAGCCGCCGCAGTTAAGCGACAGTTCGAGGTCAAACTTGACGCCGGCGGAATCACCAGTCTGCGTCGATCGGAGGACCGCTTCAATACCGAATACATCCAGTCTGGCCGACGCCTCGGCGATCTTTCCCTTCGGTACCGCGGAAAGGACGGCGCCTGGCAGTCGGTCGATACGTCGCAGCTCAATCGTGATACACAGGGCACTTTCGCGACCAGCGCGGACGGCCGAACGTACCGGGCTACCTATGAGGTTCGATATGCTCCGGCTAACGCCAACACCGGACCAGCCGGTACTCAAGCCACACCAGTTCCCGTCTTATCCCTGCAGATAGAATTCACAATCGAAGACCGTGTTGTCCTCTGGTCGTTCACGATCAAGAATGTCGGTGTGGCGCCGCGACAGATCGACGACCTCGCAATTCCACTCCCAATAACCACGTCAACGCCTCGAGGAGACAATCAGCGAATCAACATCCTCAAGCATAGCTTCGTTTCCGGATACAACTCCTACATGTTCTGGATGAGGAGCAACAACCTCGGTCCATATCTCCTATTGACTCCGCGGGAAGATACCAAGTTTGAATACTGGGATGCGCAGCGCGCCATGATTCCCGGGCAGGGAGGAGGCCAAAACGCCACTGGGCAGGGCCGTGGCGTTGGCTATCGCATCTACATTCACTCAGCGGCTGCCGGCACCGAAGCGAAAGCGCAAGGGACCAGGTGGCGGCAACCCAACACCAGTCTGAGGCTTGCGCCCATGGGCCAAGCTGGCGACACGCAATCCTACGGTTTCAAACTCCATTGGGCCGAGGACTATGACGCCGTGCGGCAAACGCTCGTAGACGAAGGGTTGATTGATGTCCAAGTCGTTCCCGGCATGACTGTGCCAACCGACCTTTTCGCGCGCTTCGCACTGCGCACGAAAAAACCGATCAATGCCGTCGAAGCTGAGTTTCCTGAAGACACCAGGATTGAGTCGCACGGAACGAAAGGCGACATGCATCTTTTTCAGGTTCAGTTTTCAAAGCTCGGCGAGAATCGGCTGACTGTGCGATACGGGAATAAACAACACACCTTCCTGGAGTTCTTTTCCACGGAGCCGCTTGAAACCCTGATCAAGAAGCGCGCGGCCTTCCTCGCCCGCAGTCAGCATCGCGACCCAAACAAGTGGTACAACGGACTAATTACGGACTGGAACATGGAATCGCGAGTGTTGCTCAGTCCGGATAACTATGACCGCATTCAGAGTTGGCGGATCTACGCGGTGACCTGCGACGATCCCGGGCTCGGGAAGCCGGCCTACCTTGCAAGCAAGAACGCTGAATTCCCCGTGCAAGGCGAGATCGAAGCGCTCGACTACTACATCAAGAACTTTGTTTGGGGCGGACTCCAGCAAACCACTCAAGAACCCTATCCGTACGGCATCTACGGTATACCCGATTGGAAAACTAACCGCGACAGCGTCGATCCGGGACGCAGCGGTCAGCGGCATCTGTGGCGGATCTACGACTATCCCCACCTTGTTCTGATGTATCACTCAATGTACCGTATCGCGAAAAATTATCCCCAGATAAAAACCGTTCTGCCCGCAGGGGAGTACCTTCGGCGTGCTTACGGCACCGCGGTGGCTCTGTTCACAGTTCCTATGCAGATCGAACGTTGGTCTGCATACCGGACAGGACTCTACAACGAGTTGGTGATCGTGAATTTGATTGCTGACTTGGAGAGCGCCGGCATGACGGCTGAGGCCGAAACGCTTAAAGGACATTGGGAACAGAAGGTCAAAACTTTCGTCAACGGACAGTTGAATCTGTTTCAATCGGAGTATGCCTTCGATTCAACGGGATTTGAAGCAACGCACGCCCTGGCTAAGTACGCCCTTCAGCATGCCGACAAGCCTGGAGAAAACAAAACGGGAATACCTCTTGAAAACGCACAGCGATTCATGGAAACGCAGTTGGCTTCTAATATCTTCTGTCGCGGTTGGCTGGAACCGGCCTACTACTTGTTAGGAAGTGACTACCGTGGAAGCGGCGGCAACTCTTTCACGTTAACTTATATGTCGCAGATGGGCGGATGGTCCGTCCTTGATTACGCTCTTTACTCCGCACGAGAACCCGGCTGGTATTTGCGGTTGGGCTACGCCTCGTATCTCAGCGCCTGGGCACTGATGAACACCGGAACCCCACAGTCAAACTACGGCTATTGGTATCCAGGCAAAGAAAACGACGGCGGTGCCGGCGGAGGGTTTGAGCCTGCTCCTTACGGACAAACCTGGCTCAACCAGCCTCACCATCGGGGCCCCTGGTACTACTCGAGTGAGGTTGATTTAGGTTACAGTGGCGCGCTTCGCGCTGCGGCCACTATCCTGGCTGATGATCCAATCTTCGGCAGGTTCTGTTTTGGGGGCGACTATAGAAAAACCTCTGTGGGCATCGAGGTCACGCCGAAGGACGGGGTGCGACGACGGTTCCATGTTTTGTTAAGCAACACGAGACTTCATATGGTTCTGGACATGGATCGCTTCGAAACGTCGCAGCCCATCGCGTTGAAAGAAGATTTGTCGGAGATCCGTTTCCGCCTCGAGAGCGACAACCCCGGGAAGCATGTCGCGAGGCTACACTTATCAGGCCTGGCGGCAGGTTCGTATGTCCTGCGTAACAGCAGCAGTGCAATCACGACCCTGGACATCAAAGATGGTCAGGAGATCATTGCTGAAATACCAATTGATTCTGATACCCGGTCCAAATCTCTTGTGATCTCAAAACAAGCGAAGTGAAGTCCGAAGGGTGCAGGTTTCTACTCCAGGTTGAAGGGTTGGAAGATGCGATAAATAATTTAATTCGAGGGTTGACACTCATTCCTTCGGGCGCCAATTGCAGAGTGTTCATCACAGCGGTCGTAGCTCGAAGTCTTGCTTCAACGCTAACACGTACTTTGCCCACCTCTTTTGAAAAACATCCATGTTACTAGTGCCCAGGACTTTCTGAAGACTCTTGTAACCACTCGGATCTTCTTTCTGATGCGTCTGAAACTCCTGGTAAAACTTTACCAGCAGCCCTTTCTCCTGCAAGTAGTAGCAGAGATAGCGCGACTCGCTGTAGTTGATTCCCTTCCCATCGCTATAGAAAGCATTGCTATCCATGGCAGTCAGGTTCTTAAACGATGACGTGTTACCCTGCTTTATCGCCTGCTGGAGTCCAGGCAAACGCCAATTGCTAAAGCCGTAAATATGTCCGTTTACGTCACCGCATTGTTCATATAGAGATCCTAGGCCCTCGTTGAACCAGGGCGGGCAGGCGGGAAAGTTGGCTTCCATGAATGGATGCACTATCTCGTGGACCAACGTTCCACCACCGGTTCCGATATTCATTATTAACGCCTTGAGAGTGCTGGAATAGTATCCGTATGGCGTGGTTGGCTCCTCGCCAAACAGGATACGGGTATGTTTCTGGTAAGAGACGGCATCTTTAAATAACCAGATGTCGAGAATGTATTTTGGATCTTTTGTGAAGAAGTCCTGCTTGAGCCGATCAACGGCCCACTTGATGGTGGTCACCGCGTGTTCATTAACGACCGTGGCCGGTTCATCACCGATAACGACGAATGGCGGTTGTGTGATTACGGTGAACTCCTTAGAGGGGAGTCTCTTCTTGAGTTCAGCAATGTGCGAATCAAAACGAGCATCGGTGGAAATCTCCTGTGAGGTTGCGGCTATTACAGCCGGAGCAGGCTGATCATGCGACTTAGCAGAGAATGGACCGCACTGATTGATGAAAACGAGTGACGAAAACGCGAGAAGGACAAAAACTCTAACACGCAGGAGTTGAAAGATCTTGATCATATAGTGATCAGGTTCGCGAGACAGACTACTTGATCCGCAAATCCGAGAAATAGGCTTCGGTGTCGGACCCGTTCCAAAGCGCAACCTGACCGTGGGTTTCGCGTAATTTTAGATCGTTCACAATCAGACAGGGCTGCTCGGCGCCGTTTACGTATAACCGTGCTTTCGTGCCTGTAACGAGTACTCAGTGTAGAGGGGTCGACCTCCTGCTTTCCGTCTTGCCGCGATACGTTCACGCGACACTGACACCGGAACGGCCTTGTCGGAGTCCCCGTGGAAGTTCCAGAGTGGCGTGTCAATCGACTCAGTGCCATCCTCGGTCGAGATACTTCCACAGCAGATCACCGCTGCAGCGAAAAACTTCCGACGATAAGCGATGATTTTCCATGTGCCCGCGCCACCCATGGATTGCCCTATTACATAGATGCGGCTCTCATCAATGGGGAACTCGTGGCATAAGCGGTCAACAATCTCCAGTACCAATCGGTTTCCGTCCCCAACGCCGGGAAGTTCTTGTGCCGGATGTTTCGAAAAATCGTATCGGATCCATCCGCGATCGGTCTGCGGTGCGACGACGTAGCAGGGGAAACGGTTCTGGTTCTGCGGCAGCACCCAGACGCGTGTACCGAAAATATTGCCGAGGCCCAGCTGTTTCTCGTTATCGTCGCCCAGCCCGCCGCTGCCATGCAGATACATGACCAACGGGAGTTTCCCACGTTCTTTCGGCCGGAATAACCGATAGGGCATCACAAAGTCACTCTTGTGCGTGCGCGCCTCGTACTTCTTTTCCAGCCCGTCGGATTGTTTCTTGAACGATTCAATCAAAGCCATCCTCTGCGGCGACGTAGGGGCTCCGGGCGCGAGCGCAGGAGTGGAATTCCGCGGACGCATTGGGCGCGATCGAAAAAGTTGAGGCCTGTCTGCGCCGCCCCATACCACGCTCCGATCGAAGCGGAACCCAAAAGACAAATTGCTTCTCTTCGCGTCATCTATTTCAAAAATAGTGTGATCACTACATCTTAGTGTCGAAAAAGCTCGAGACTTGTAGTAAGTGATAGACGGGCTCAAGGCGCGGACGAAGGGGCCTCTGCCCGTCCAGTCTCCCCGACGCGAGTTTCTTTTCGCTCAAACGACCGACATGGTTCGACGCAGGCCAACGCACAGATGTTAGCAGAGAGAGAAAAAGATTGCGTGCTAACAAACATTTCGATATATATAAAGCTTCACCATTTAGCTCCATCCGAACTTCGTTTGGCTCGTTTCCAAGAGAGCTACTGACCATATGATCACAAGAGTCCGCGCTTCTTCGAAACCTCACAAATTACGCTATCTTGCCGCGGTGATCGCACTCATGCTCGTGTTCGCGATAGAGCTGGTGGTCCAAGCCCGGCGCCAATCCTCGTCATTTGACGAAGGAATGCACACATTCGCAGGCTATAGCTACTTGACCCGCGGTGACTTCGGCATGAATCCCGAACATCCACCGTTAGTCAAGATGATTGCCGCACTCCCGCTTCTCGGGTGGCAGGTACAGTATCCAAATCTACCGCCGACTTTCTTCAAACTCGTCTGCGCTATTGGAGCAAAGGAGTTGCTCTATTCCGGCCATAGCGCCGACGCGATGCTGTTCCGCGCCCGTATGGGAGTCGCCATGCTCGCGCTCGCTGCTGCACTTGTGGTTTTTGCTGCAGCTTACGAAATGTTTGACGCAACGGCGGCCCTGGTGGCTCTTCTGCTGTTTGTGTTCGAGCCAAACTTGATCACACACGGGCCCTTTGTCACTACAGACATGGCCGTGAGCCTCTTTCTCTTCGCGACCGTCTATGCCTTTTATCGTTACCTAAAGAGGCCCTCCGTGTGGCGCCTTTTGCTCGTTAGCATCTTGGCCGGCCTCGCCTTGGCTGCAAAGCATTCCGGAATGATGTGGGTCCCGATTCTATGTTTGCTCGCGCTTGCCGAAATGGTGCGCAACGACCCAGCCTCGCCGTTATGCGAGGGCGGCCGATTGAAATGCTCCGTACGGCTCGGAGGCTCGTTACTGCTCGTGGGACTGATTTCTTTGGGAATATTGTGGTCGTTCTACGGCTTCCGCTATCAGGCTCGACCTCAGGGCCAAGCGATGATTCCCACTCTCGCCGAGTATGCGGCGGACATCAAACATCCTTGGGAGCAAAAAACGATCCTGTTTGCCGCTCGACATCACTTACTTCCTGAATCTTACTTGTTTGGCTTGACGGACGTCAGAGTGTTCCCCGAAAAGTTCATGACCATGTACCTGTTCGGAAAGCTCTACCGTCATGCACGATGGTTTTACTTTCCCGCCGCATTCTTAATTAAATCTACGTTGGGGTATCTGCTGTTGTTACTATTGGTCCCATTAGCAGTCATTCGGCATCGAAACGAGAGATGGAGAGAATTCCTGTTTCTGCTGGTACCTCTGGGCGTGTATTTCCTGGCAGCGGCCCAATCCGGATTCAACATCGGCGTGCGCCATATATTGCCCATATATACCTTCTGTATTGTCCTGGCGGCATTTGCGGCCTGGCGGCTCGCCCAACATGGCCGGCTGTGGCGCTATGCAGTAGCTCTGCTTCTGCTATTTCACTGTGTTTCATCTGCGCGGGCCTTTCCAAACTACCTACCATACTCGAACGAACTATGGGGAGGATCGACAAAGACGTACAAGTATCTGACTGATTCAAATGTCGATTGGGGACAGCAGCTGAAATCGACAAAAAAGTATTTGGATGAGCATGGGATCAAAGACTGCTGGTTCGATTATTTCGGGCGCGGGTTGGTCGCGCCGCCGGAGTACTACGGGATTTCTTGCAAACCCCTACAGGACGCCATTGACTTCACGGCAGTCGGAAACGTTCCTCCTCACATATCAGGCACAGTATTAATCAGCGCCACGGAACTATTTAGTGCATGGGGGCCGGGCGAACTCAATCCTTACGCGCAGTTTCAGCAGCTCCGGCCGGATGCAGTGATTGACGACGGAATATTTGTGTTCCATGGCGAATTCGATGTGCCGCTTGCTTCGGCTGTCGCACATGCACGTGGAGCGCAGGGAGTCTTATTCAATCCTAGCCCGAACGATGCGGACCTGCAGCAAGCGCTGGCTGAAATTCAAACTGCGGTCTCATTAGCGCCAAATGACGCAACCACGCAGGCTATTCTTGCAGGGGTACTGGCGAAGATGAACCGACAACAAGAAGCCGGAGCTGCAGCACAACGCGCGCTGGCCTTAGCTCAAACCATCCATCCAGAGTTTCAAGACCAATTAATCGCGAACCTCAAAGGAACAGGACCGTGAGTGCGGTTAACTACCCCTTATTGACAGGCCGGTAGTAAAGAAGAACTTTGCCACTACTGAAGGTCCTGGTCGACACGAGTTCCAGTTTGAGCTCGCTCTTAATGCCTTTGAATATTGATGTGCCCTCCGCAATGACCACCGGATGGACCATGATCTGATATTCATCGATCAGACCATGCTGGACAAACTGGGTAACAATGCTGCCGCTCCCGAGCACCGTCATGTCTCTTCGTGACATATCCTTCATCTTTTTTATTTCTTCTGCGATGTTGTCTGCCATCATGACCTCCGGTAACTGAATAGACCTAAAGCTTACTTTTGGGATCGGTCCGCATGGTTTTGGAGGGAACCAGACTCAGTGGAGGAACCAAGCGCTAGTATAAATCATTGATGTGTAACTGGCTTCATTATACGCGCCCTTCGCAACGAGAGACCCACCCGCTATCGAAGCTGTGAATAAATTGAAGAATGGGGCAAGGAGGTCAGTACCACCACGCGGTACAGATTGTGTGAAAACGAAAATTGCAATGGGAAGAGGTCAGTACCGTCACGCGGTAGCGTCGGGTCAACCTCACCCGATCAGAATGCTCGGCGGAACACTGACCCGACGCTACCGCGTGACGGTACTGACCTCATGTCACTTTGACTCGTGTTGCTGCTTGACCTTAAAGAGAACTGTCAAATCCCACCAATGGGTAATAGATGGATTCTGGCAACCGCTCGGTTAGACTCACACTTAGACCATCAATCTATCTCACTGGCGGAGTTTTTCCTTCATGGGTGACCACAGCCGTTTGAACAGAAAGACAAGCAACAGCAGTTGAATCAGCAAAAATGTCCACCTAAGCCAGCCCTTCCTGCTATCGATGTTCAAGTCCACGACACCAACAATAGCCGAGGCCAACAGCAGCGCTCCTGGTATCAGATCGGAAGAAAACCTCTTTCCCTGGAATTTATCGCTAACGATCTTCCAAGCCAGAATGATCGTTGCAGGCATCAACAGGATGAATTCCATCCAGTTAAATGCAGTCATAGTCTGTTTATCCATTCGCGTTTCCTCCCTGGAAATCTCTGATCAACCGCATCGAATCTTGTTCCGTTCGTACAGCGCTAATGCGCGGCTTCTCATTTGAGGTGAGGACATGAGGACGTGATTCTATCAGAGGGTTCCTTGCCTAAGCGCAGCGTTTCGATCAAGTCCACGCCCCATTTTCCTTCTATCACTGAGCGAGGACCTGTACATTTGGCGAGGCGGGTTCCCGATGAGGCGACGCAAACGACTATCCACAACCGAAGAGTCTCGCTCTCAGCCTGAAGCAGACCTTCCGAAGCGAAACGTTATCGATCCCGACATACTCGCCGCCGTTTCCGAAGGCACCTACGGAGCCTCTTCCAAAAAAGTTTATAGTTGTGGTTTGACCGATCGCATTGAACCGCGTGGAGCACCGTTTCCATTTCGAGACATCCTGAGTCGGGATCGCATTACACGTGATTGTCCCCCTGGGAACTCCCAAGACCTCTCCGACGACGCCGATATCGCCTTCTGGCGGTTGAAACCTTTCCGCGCTGCCGACGTAGAACGACAACTCGTATGTCTCTCCCGGCTGCGTATTCTGGACGTCCTGCCGGATACTTTCGAACTGGTCGGGGGGCCTACCGGCGACGCCAGTCAAGTCCAGGAAGTAGTGGCCATCCCAAGCTGTGATATGAAAGTTATTGGTATTAGTAAACTGTTCATCGTTAATTGACTAAATGCCATTATCGCGGCCGAACTTCATTAGAGCAACCGGAATAAGGCAACGCGCCGAAGAAGCCGCTCCTTGTGCGAGTGACTGGCTTACAAATTACGATTTCCAGGTGTTCATTCTAAGTACAAAGGACAAGCCCGGTGACATCAGATTCAAAGACGGCCATTTATGCAGCGATCATCGGCAATCTGGCAATTGCGGTGACGAAATCCGTCGCCGCCGCCTTCTCCGGAAGCTCGGCGATGGTCTCAGAGGCAATTCACTCGGTCGTGGATACAGGCAATGGAGCACTGATGCTCCTCGGCGTCTACAAAAGCCAAAAGCCGGCCGACTTCGAGCATCCGTTCGGGCACGGGCGGGAACTTTACTTCTGGACACTGATCGTTGCCATCCTCGTCTTTGCCGTAGGCGGCGGCATGTCACTCTACGAAGGCATCACGCACCTTAGACATCCTACGAGGTCGCAAGGTCCGGTTTGGAACTACGCCGTGCTCGCCATTGCAGCGATGTTCGAGGGCACCTCGTGGTTCTTTGGGTGGAAAGCATTTAGCCTCGATAAAGGAAAGCGAAGCGTTCTCGAAGCCATTCATAAGAGCAAAGACCCAACCAGCTTCTCTGTGCTGCTCGAAGATTCTGCCGCGCTAATCGGACTGCTATTCGCGTTTCTCGGAATCTTCCTTGGGCGGCAACTGGATATGCCGTATTTGGATGGCGTGGCGTCCGTGCTGATCGGTCTACTGCTGTGCATTGTCGCGGTGGTAATCGTTTACGAAAGCAAGGGACTGCTCATCGGTGAGGGACTTGATCGGGATACGTTGGCCGAGTTGCGCTCTCTGGTCCAAGCCGACCCAGCAGTAGAGCATATCCAACATCTGAACACATTGTATCTGGGCGCGCATGAGGTGCTGCTGACCATCGAACTCCACTTCCACAGTGATATTTCTGCCGCTGAGGTAAGAGCAGCTGTTGGCCGTCTGAAGAGTAAAATTCAAGTGCGCCACCCAGACATCACTCGCGTCTTTTTCGGTGCAGAATCGATCACCGAGGAAAGCCAGGAGGATGCTCTTGGGCCGCATCAGGATTCAAAGGCTGGAAAAAGATTGACCATGCAGGCTCGGGAGTCGCTGAACGATTGAAGTCCCCTTTACAGCAGGTACATCCAGCCCGATCCCAGCGCATAGGTCCTGCCTGTTAACGGAAGCGATGATCTGTTTAGTCACAGGGCTCACCACGAAGTCTTCACCAGCTGATGACGTTGACTCCTGCGGCGTACTTGATGCTCCCCACGTGTTCGAAAGGAACTCCGATTACTATGTCCCGAAAGGCGTCGAAGTTGAAGTTGCCCACAGTCAGGGAAGACCCGAATTGGTCGCCGCTTCAGCAACGTCATTCACTCCTGTGGTGTCCTGGGACCAGAAATCGCTCAGAAGAGGTGTTGCCGCATCAAGAACACCAATAGCCCTACCTCCATAAATTACGTTTACCACTGTTTGAGGAATAGCAGATACCCCGCCGGTTGCGGGGCGGGCAGCCTCATTGTTCCTGGTCTATTTCCTGCCAACAACCGAACAACGATACACTTCGTCCGTCACGACGAGAGTGATTTCGGGATTGGCTCCGGCGGCAGCCTCCTCGATCTCCTCTTCAGAAACAAACTGGTGAGGCGTAAATCCCGGGTTAAAAACG